>Ga0247727_10012975_pt1 | contig 14159 bp, 9 predicted proteins | sample WisWelCaveWW1625_FD_202498 | JGI IMG/M metagenome (GOLD analysis project Ga0247727, IMG submission 202498) | Biofilm microbial communities from Wishing Well Cave, Virginia, United States - WW16-25 | ecosystem: Environmental > Aquatic > Deep subsurface > Groundwater > Cave microbial mat | place... | reverse complement strand
TACCCGCTGGACCGGGCCTTTGCCTTCGGAGTCCGCTGTACGCTGGACGGACGGCTGGGGAAAATTTTTTATCATGTGCGGATGTTCCCCAATTTCCGCGGAATCCGGTTTGAGGGCCGCATCCATGAACAACTGCAGCATTCGCTTAATGCGGCAAAGTTAGAGACCGTTTTTACCGATGCCGAGGTTCAGCATATCGGCTATGACTCTGCGGATACGATGCGACAGAAGCAAGAGCGGAATCTCCCCTTGATTAAACAAGAAATCACAGAGCAGCCGGACAATGCCCGCCTGTGGTTTTCCCTGGGCAATTCCTTTCTGGATTTGAATGACAAACAGAGCGCGATTGCCGCTTATGGAAAGGTGTACGATCTGTTACAGGAAAAAAGTCAGGAGGGGTTCTATCTTAAAAAATACGCTGCGACCTATATTGCGGACTGCTACTATGGCCTGGAAGATTATGCTCAGGCGCGGCATTGGGTGGATCAGGCGCTGGCAGTGGATCGAAATCATATTCAGGCTGAATTTATTGCCGGAATGGTTTGTCTAAAAGAGGGTCAAACAAAAGAAGGGTTTGCTCATCTCATCGGAATGCTTTGTTATGAAGAAAACGTCGAATACTTTCCGATTGATAAGCGGCTCCTGAAGGTGAAGGCCCTGTCTGAAATCGGAAATTTTTACAAGGATCACGGAAAGGTCGCATTGGCCATCGAATTACTCAAAGAGACACTTCTCTTTCAGAAAGATAAAAATTATTCCATCCTCAGATTTGCTGAAGTTTTTTTCAGATTCGAGGAATTATTTGCAGCGCAAATTCTATATGAAAGGGTATGGGACAGGGAGAAAAAAATGAGAGCGGTGGCAGGGCTTGCGTTAGGGAAGATCTATATTCTGGAAAACCAGCCTGAAAAGGCACTCGCGATTCTGGAAGAAATCAGACAAATTCATCCGGAGCAGGCCGAAGCCAAATATTTATTGGCCGAACTCTATTTTGATTTGGGGTTTCATAAACGGGCCTTACCGCTCTATCAAGATCTCAAGGCACGCGGGATTGCCATGGAACAGAGCGCTTCCAGAATCGAGTTATGTTCGGTCGCCTAAAAATAGAACGGGGTTTTTAAGAACAATGCGTTTTTTAACTAATCTAAACTTTGGGATGTACTGCAGCCGGGATGAATTGAAACATCTCGATTATCGGGTCTATGGCATGGATCAGTTCTCAGATATTAAAATCAGTCCGGAAAATTATTCGATGAAGGCCGTGTTTGAAAAATTGCCGGAAGGCTGGATCCCGGATGTTGCACTATTCTTTTATCCAGAATATTATGCCCTGCCGGATGAGATTGAAAATATCCCTTGTGCCAGTTATGCTATCGTTTCTGACTGGAACTGCGGATTTATCTGGTTAAAAGAAGTCCTCAAAAAGTTCGATCATACTTTTACGGATATGAACGGAGTCGATTTATTTAAGCGGAGCGGGATTCAGAGTGTTTCGGATTGGCCCGTTTACTCGTTTAACAAGGCGTGGCATTTTTGGAGGCAGAACGATGAAAAAAAATATGATGTGACTTTTATCGGAAACTTTAATCCGTACATCCACCTTGAGCGGATGCAGATGTTAGCCAAGGTTCTGACAGAAAACAAAGGATACCGGGTTCACTTGGCGATTGGAATTAAAGGAGAAGCCTACGGTGAAATGCTGAATCAGAGCAAGATCGTTCTGAACCGGAGCATCCGCGGCGAATTCAATATGCGGTCTTACGAAGCCCTGGCTTGCCGGAGCTTACTCTTTTTAGAGGATACCAACCGCGAGGTTTTTTATTTTCTTAAAGACCGTCAGCACTGTGTTCTTTACAATGAACAAACCCTGATGCCGTTAATTGAATATTATCTCAATCATGATGCGGAAAGAGAAGAGATCGCTAAGAATGGCTGGCAACGGATCCAAGCGGAATCCTATGTACGGCACTTAGACCAGCTTTTCAATGCGATCGACAAAATTCCAAAAAAATATGTAGTGCGACCGCATCTGACAGATGAAACACTAGAATGTTTTTCCTTTTATCAAAAATTATACAGTTTCAATGTTCACGATCTAGGACTTAAATATTTGGCAAGGCAGGTCGTTAATCTACGCAAGGCTTTTCCGCAATCCGCTTTTACTCGAAACTGTTTTGGATTTATCAATATTTTTTTCCGGAGTTTAAACCATTCCCAATTTGAGCCGGATCATGCGATGAATCTGATTCGATATTATACGGACCTGATCGCACAATTTCCGCTTCATCTGCCGGCCTATATCCTGCTGGCGGATCACTTGAAAAAAAAAGGTGAATTGGATCATGCCTTAAAAGTATGTGAAACGGCATTAGCGGTTTTAGGTCAGCATCATCCCAGACTGGAGGATTTATCCGGAATCAGTGAATTACCAAAAAATTATCTTTCAAACGGTTTTATCAGAGCTCAGATCGATGCGTTTTTGCAATATTACCCGCACGATCAGGCAAAACTAAATTTTTTTCTTATTAAAATTTGGAAGCGGCGAATGTATGAAGAAATAGGCGGTCTCTATGTGGAAAAAAATCTACCCGTTCTGGCAATACGGCATTATGAAATGGCCTTGGAGGCCTGTCCATATGGAGGAATTTTGCGGTGGAAGTTAGCGCAACTCTATTTTCAGCAACAGGATTTTACCGAAGCCAAGGTCGCTTTAAGTAAAGCTTTGTCTGAAAATCCTTTTAATTTTGAAATTATGCAGGAGTATGCCGCAGTGTTATTTAAAACAGGTCGATTAGAGGAATGTGAAGTGGTGATTGAACAGATGGAAAAATTTATTTCTTGTTATCATATTGCGGGAGATTTTAAGGACCCCTTAGATAAGGGGAAGTACCAACGATTCTGCAATGGATTAAAAGATCTGATAAAAGGCCGGACGGAAGCGGTGGCAGGATAGGAAACCATGAATAAAGACTCATACAAAACAATTTCTCTGTGTATGATCGTACGCAACGAGGCGTGCAATCTGGATGCCTGTTTGGAAAATATCCGGAAGGTTGTGAATGAAATCATCTTTGTTGATACCGGATCCACAGATCAGACGCTGCTAAAATGCCGGCAGTATTCCAATAAAATTTATCAGTCGCCCTGGGAGGACGATTTCAGTAAAGCGAGGAATGTTTCATTGGACCAAGCGACAGGGGATTGGATCCTTTGGATCGACGGCGATGACCGGTTAGATGCGGAGGAATGTTTAAAAATCCGGGAATTGACAAAATACCCCCTCGACCGGGGTTTTGCCTTTAATATCATTGATAAAAATAAAATGGGACAGGTCAGCGATGTGTTTCAACAAACCCGTTTTTTTCCCAATCATCCGCGCTTGCGTTTCCGGCGCCGGGTTCATGAACAGATTTCGCTGTCCCTGGATGAACTTCATTTCAAAACAATCTTTGTGAATAACATCTACATCACCCATACGGGATACCGCGATAAGGGTGTGGACAAACTCAAGGCCGTGCGAAATAAGCGCTTGATGGAAATGGAAATGGATGAATGGGGGCATGAACCGACGGTCCGTTACATGTACGCCGGATGCTTTGAGTCTCTGGAAGACTATCCCCGGGCGATTCAGGAATACCGGACGGCTTTTCAATTAGCAGGGCAGGGAAATCTTCAATCCCATGTGCGCCGGTTCGCTCCCTTAAAAATTGCAGAATGCTACTGGAAGGCTAAGAATTATATTGAGGCAGAGGAATGGGCCGGCAAGGCACTGAGCGAAAATTCTGAGCAGGCCATCGCTTACGCAATTCGGGGAGGAATTGATTATTTAAAGGGCGATTTGAATCGGGCGGAAAAAAATTTTCTGAAGGTCATTGCAATGGAAATCAAGCCCGGGCTGATTCCCCAAAATACATACCTCGTCAAAAAAAAGGCCTTTGTTCATCTGCAAAATATTTACCGTCAATCGGGACAATGGGAAAAATTATTACTTATTCTGGAACGGCACCTTGATTTTGATCCGCAAAGCGGGGAGAGATATGCAAGTCTGGGGGATGTCTGGCGGAAACTCGGCCGGACGGCAGAGTCCGAAAGATTAAGCCGGAAGGCGGGGAAGAATGCAGGGGTGCTGGTTGAAAGCGGATCACCTTCGGTTTGATTAAAATTGGTCAGAGACCTGTGATCGGGAAAAATCTGAAGTAAAACTTTAATTTTTTGAGAAGAAACAAATTTACCGGTTTTTATAAAACGGTTATAGAAAAATAAAAGAACTTCGAAAAGATATAAAGTTTTTTTGAGCGTCCGACGATAAACAGAGTGTAAACGTTAAAATTGCTGACAAGGACGTCAGCCGAATCAAGTTAAAAGAACCCGCTCAATTCTTTTAACCCAACAAGGAGGTTTTTATGCCGCGTATTTTTTATCCCTCTCAGCGCATTTCTCTTTCTCCTATTTCACGACAACTCATTTTTATCCGGCAGAAAACGGCTTGAGTTTCTAACCGTTTTTTTCTGATGCATGGAGGCATCAGCTGACCTACTCGGACAAGGAGGTTCTATGTTCAAGGTTACCCATCTCTATCCTATTTTGAAGACAAGTCTGGGATTTCTTATGTTGACGACTTATTTTATCGTCAACGGATAGATCACTTTCAGGTACTCAGGGCAGGGAGGCCCGTTTCGTTACTTCGAGAAACAGGGAGGTTTTTTCGGCAGGGATGCCGTAGCCTCCCCTCCTTTCTCCTCTTATTCTTCCGGGTCTCTCTCCAAACCTGAATCGTCAATTCCAATTTTTCTGATCGTTTCTTTTTAACAAGGAGGTGAAGCATCCGTTAATTCCTGGATCTTCTCAACGTTAACAAGTTCAAGGAAGAACAATTCTGTTCAATCACATCCCGTTTTAGTGAGAGAACAGAAAAACATGGAGGTTTAGAATGCGTATCAATCATAACGTCTCAGCGATGACGACCAATAATGCGCTGTTTCAGACGCGGAATCATCTCGGAAAAGCCTTAGAAAAATTATCAACCGGTCTAAAAATTAACCGGTCGTCGGATGATGCGGCCGGCTTAAGTGTTTCAGAAAATTTACGATCCCAAGTCCGCGGGCTTCATCAGGCGTCAAAGAATGCTCAGGACGGAATCAATGCCCTACAGGTTGCGGAAGGGGCGATGAACACAATCGCAGCGATGCTGCAGCGGATGCGTGAACTGGGTGTTCAAGCGGCCAGCGATCTTTATAATACAAACCAGCGGCAGTTTCTAGATCAGGAAGTGCATGCACTGATCGCGGAGATAGACCGAATTGCTCTTTCTGTCCAATTTAACGGACAGAGTCTGCTGGATGGGACCGGCTTCGGAGGAGCTCAAAGCGGGTCATCGATACTCCAAATCGGGGCTAATAACACCTTGGCGGACCGGCTTCAGGTCAATATCGATACCATGTCCACCTTTGACATCGGTTTAACAGGCTTAGCCAATGCGTCGGTGAACTTGGAATCACAGTCGAATGCGGTTAACGCCCTGTCTTCCATCGATGTGGCGATTGATTCTGTCAACCAAGCCCGTTCTGATCTGGGTGCGTTTATTAACCGGTTGGAACACGCGATTAACGTAATTAAAAATAATGAGGTTAATATGCAACAGGCTGAAGCGACAATCCGCGATGCGGATATGGCTGAAGAAATGATGGAGTTTACAAAGAACCAGATCTTATTACAGGCCGGTACGGCAATGTTAGCGCAGGCTAACCAAGTCCCGCAAACCGTTCTGGGACTCTTTCAATAGTTAAACGGTTCCGTACGAGTATCAGCGGGTGGCTCCTTCGTGGGTACAGCGTGAACCAATCGATTTGATAATAGGCCGGATGGGTTTTAAATGAACCTGGAGGAGAACCGTGCACTTCTCAGCAAGTGAGAGGTGTACGGAATCCAATGCCCAGATATGATCATGGGGACTCTTTCTAAAAGAGGGAAATTCCGTTTGCATGCAAGAGATTAAATAAGAGTATCTCTGATCTTTATCTATAACGTCCCTTATGCGGAGTTCTCATCCTGAGCCTGCCGAAGGATTGAAGGCAGGATGCCTTGCTATGATGCTTACAGACAAGTGGTCGCGTTGATAAATATGATGACATGTTTCGGCGGAATTGCCAACAGCGACCACGTTGCAGGAGACTGGGGGACGCAGCCGTTCTCCCAGGCGGTGACAGTGAAAAAATGCGACAAACAGGAGCATTTTTGAGCGCCAGAGCCTGCCCGCCGCCCCGTTCTCTAATCGGCAGGCGGGAAAGTGCTATGGTTTTAGTTTAAAACAAACGTCTGCATATTGATGAACCACAGCACTAAGGCCGGCAGGTGGGAGAAAACCAAGAAGGTAATTTTCAGAGGCCTACATAGGGCATTTTAGAGGATAGGCTATAGGAACGGATACAAGCAATGAGTCAGTTCATTCGTTTTCGCTGAATCAGTCTTCTATTACGTCAGTGTGAAATTCGCTTACCCGAAGCGATCCCTCCGCTAAGGGAGATGGCTTCGGGAGGGTGTTGCAATAAAGTTCTATCTCGGGCTTTTGTTAGGGACGGAGTTTGTCCATCCTTAATGAGCTTCGGCCAAGCCGGGAACAAAGTCGGCGTGCCGAAGAGTAAGACACATTGTTTTTGTCGATTGCTGTAAAATAAGCATTAAAGTTTTTTTAATGATCAAGAAACATCTCATGAAAAATCTAAAAAGAATTTTATTGGTCAAGGTGTGTTTTAAACCTCCACCTTACTAATGCAAAACCCGGCGGAGGAACGGGACCTCCGCCGGGATATATTCAATGATCCCGGATTTTTAAACTGGGGCGTCTGATGCAGGGATGTCACCTTTGATAAAATTTATTGCATGAACCGAGACAGGGCTCGGCTCGGATGGGCCCAAAAGATCGGATGCTTAAGATAAGCGATAGAATTTAAGAAAAATAATCCATAGCCACACTTCAGGTACCGGTGAGGAGGTGAAGAAGACGGGATTGTCCTGAGGTTAACCGAAAAAAATAAATAGCCCCGGTTCTTCCGCTCAAAGGAAAGGAGCGGGGCGTATCCAAACCCTGTCCGCATGGATGCGGGCAGATCCTAAACATAAGAAGACCCGCTGTCTTCTTAGAAATTACATGGAGGTATTAAATGCGTATCGTTCATAACATCTCGGCAATGTGGGCCAATACGGCTCTGGGTAAGACAGGCCGGACCCAGCAAAAGAGTCTGGAAAAATTATCGACCGGTTTAAGAGTGAATCGTGCGTCGGATGATGCCGCGGGTTTGAGTGTATCTGAAAATTTACGGGCGCAGGTGCGGGGTTTGCACCAGGCCGGAAAAAATGCACTGGACGGGATCAACGCCCTGCAGATTGCAGAAGGAGCCATGAATACGATTGCAGCCATGCTGCAGCGGATGCGTGAGCTGTCCGTGCAAGGGGCGAGTGATCTTTATAATCTCAATCAGCGTGCTTTTCTTGATCAGGAAGTCCATGCCTTGCTTGATGAAATTGACCGGATTGCTTTGTCCGTGCAATTTAACGGACAAAGTTTACTGGATGGAACCGGCTTCGGAGGAGCCTCCAACAGTTCTTCGATTATCCAGATCGGGGCAAACAATACGACGGTGGACCGGTTACAGGTCAATATCGATACGATGTCCATTCTTGATTTGGGATTGGCAGACGGCCTTGGTGCTTCGATTCAGCTCATCGATCAACCTTCAACCATTGCGGCCATGGCCTCTTTGGATGTGGCCATTGATTCGGTGAACCAGGCCCGTTCCGACCTGGGTACGTTTATCAACCGTCTTGAAAATGCCATTGACGTATTGCATAACAATGAAACCAATATGGCGCAGGCCGAATCCACAATACGGGATGTGGATATGGCGGAAGAGATGATGGAATTCACAAAGAACCAGATCCTCACGCAGGCGGGAACAGCGATGTTAGCCCAGGCAAATTTGGTACCGCAGACGGTTCTGGCGTTATTCCAGTAGTTTAACTCTTTCGGAGGCAGGAGATCGAGCCGCCCCGGCACACAGCCGAGGCGGCTTTCTTTTTTGAAATCCGATACTGTTGTTACAGAGGTAGCCTCTCAACAGGGGCATCCCCGTCCGTCTTTCCAACTAATTCCGTAATCCGATTCGAAGGTTTTGGTCAGAGATTTTTCAAAAACAACGTCTATTCAGACTGAGCCTCTTGGGCTCTTTGTTATTCTTAAAATGCGATGAAATAATATTAAAGTCCGACCCCGGGCAGACGATAAAGGAAATAAGCCAGTGTGTACAAAAAAATTAAAACAACAAAGGCAAAAAAAATATTCAAGCCGGACGATTTTTTTTTCGATGATGTAAATAACCGAAAGTCTGCTCAAGTGAAACTAAAAAAATGATGTTCATAAAAAAAGGAGGTTAATCAAAAAAATAAGAAATCCTTAAAAAAACTCATGAAAGGTACCCGCAAGTTGCCTGAATGAGTGGAATCCAATCCGGTATGGACGCCGGAAAAATTATTATCCAATTGTTCTTTACACGGAGGTTATCTTATGCGTATCGTCCACAATATCTCATCGATGGTGGCGAATAATACTCTCGCCGGAACCAACAACAAACTTCAAAAAACCCTTGAAAAATTAGCTACAGGTTTTCGTGTCAACCGCGCCTCGGATGATGCCGCGGGCTTGAGCGTTTCTGAAAATTTACGCGCTCAGGTGCGGGGTCTTCAGCAGGCTGTGAAAAATGCACAGGATGGTATTAATGCCCTGCAGATCGCGGATGGGGCACAAAACACCATTACTTCAATTCTGCAGCGGATGCGGGAATTAGCCCTTCAGTCCGCTAACGATACCTATACAGACACGCAAAGAGGATTTTTAGACAGTGAATATCAAAATCTGATTGCGGAAATTGACCGGATTACCAATACCACTCAATTTAACGGTCAAAGTCTCTTAAGCGGTGATGGATTTGGTGGAATGGATAGTCCTCAAAGTTTACTGCAGATTGGTGCGAATGACACTGGGAATGACCGGATTACCGTATTTATTAATACGATGTCTACAGCTCCAATTGCACTTGATATCGATGCTTCCGCTGTAGATACTCACGATAACGCTTTAGCGTCTATTGCTTCGATTGATTCGGCTATTGATGAAGTGAACTTATCCCGATCTGAACTCGGAGCAATCGTTAACCGTCTGGAATATTCCATTGATGTTAACCGGAATTCATCTACTAACATGGCCCAGGCGGAATCTTCGATACGGGATGCCGATATGGCTGCTGAGATGACGGATTTTACAAAGAGTCAAATCCTACTCCAGGCAGGTACGGCGATGCTATCCCAGGCGAATCTGGTACCGCAGTCTGTGCTGGCTTTATTCGGATAATTCTCGTACTCGGTTAAACTCAGGTAGAAACCCTCTCCGATTTAGGGCGGAGGGGGTTTTTATTTTAAGCAGGCTTATCCTGTCTGTGTTCATAAGAAGGACGTGGCTTATGATTTTAATGATTTATTGCAGGAAATGCGTAATATATATATGTTTTCATGGACATGAAACGAATTGGGAAGTATGAGGTTATAAAGAAAATCGGCTCCGGGGGGATGGGTGACGTCTACCTCGGCCGACAAGAATCGCTGAACCGCTTAGTGGCTATCAAAATCCTGCCCGGTCATTTTTCCAACGACAAAAATATTGTTGAGCGTTTTAACCGTGAGGCGCACGCCATTTCCCGCCTGGAGCATCAAAATATTGTCACGATTTTTGAGTACGGGATCGAAGAAGACCGCCATTTTATTGCGATGCAATATGTGGAAGGCCAAACGATCAAAGAGATGATTCAGAAAAAGCGTTTTATGCCTGAATTACAGGCGATTCTTTACTGCAAGCAAATCAGCCGGGCGCTCAAGTATGCACATGAGAAAAAAGTGATTCACCGGGATATTAAGTCTCAAAATATTATGGTGACCAAGGAAAACAAGCTGTATGTAATGGATTTTGGACTGGCCAAGATTTTTGACCGAACGGATATTACTCAGTCCGGTTTTGTTGTCGGCTCGCCCGAATATATGTCTCCTGAACAATCGCAGGGGATGGAGTTGACTCCGCAGACGGATATTTATTCCCTGGGGGTTGTTTTTTTTGAAATATTGACCGGTCAACTTCCGTTCTATGCCGAAAATTCTTTAGGCGTTGCCTACAAACATGTGCATGAAAAACCTCCCTCCTTGAGAGACTTGAACCCTAAGATTCACGAGCGTCTGGAAAGCATCGTCCTTAAAATGATGGAAAAGGACCGGCGCCAGCGGTATGAAACAATCGACCATTTACTGGTCGATCTCGATTATTATGTCAATACTGTGATAGAGGGAGGATCTCCCAAAATCCTTCCGCTCCAGCCAAAGCCAAAGGGCCGTCTCAAACGGCTCGTCTGGCCCTTAAAATTTTCTTTTACCTATTTCTGGCTGGGGGGAACTCTGGCCTTAGGAATATTACTCGGCCGCTGTTCTGAAAAATATCCTTCCTGGATGCATTTTGAAACCAGCGGCGAACATCAAATCTCCGAACTCACCGTTACGGCGTCATCGCAGGACCGTGAGGGAAATCATTCTTATGAAGTGGGTAATTTGACGGATGGGAAAACAGAAACGGCCTGGGCAGAGGGCGTTGGAGGAGTCGGGATTAATGAATATATTACCGTCTCATTTCGAAAAAATTACATTGTAACCAAGATTGGTATGATTCCGGGTTATGCCAAAGTTATGAATGATAAATACGGAGACCGTTTTCTAAAAAATCCGCGGATTAAAAAAGCGCAGTTTTATTTTTCGGATAATACCGTTCAAGAGATGGAATTTAAGGACAGCCGCGAGATGCAGTACAAGGTTTTGCTCCCGGGGATTCGTACCGGTTTTGTACGGATTGTGATTGAAGAGGTATATCCGGGTGAGGAGTGGGATGATACGAGTATTTCGGAGATTGAAGTATGGGGGATGAAGGGCTGATCCCACGACTTCGCTCGAGGACAGGTCCCGCGACGGCCTTTCGGCTCAGTGCGGATTGAACAATGAAATTCAAAATGTGAAATAAACTCTAAGAATAAAAAGATCAAAAACAGAGGCTTTGTTTACAGTGATGAAGCAAACGACGCGAAGCAAGGGGGAGAGCGGGGAGGAGCTGGCAAAGGAATATTTAGCGGTCAGAGGATATCAGATCCTCAAGTCGCATTACCGTTATGGACGAGGAGAGATTGATATTATTGCTAAGAATCAATCGAATGAATTAATTTTTGTGGAAGTCAAGACAGCAACGGGAGGGGAATTCGGAAATCCGCTGAGCTGGGTTCATAAACGAAAACAAGCCCAATTGAGAAAGGTTGCGCTGGGCTACTTCCAAAACGAGGGGCTCTATGATCAGGCGGCACGCTTTGATGTTATCGGGATTACCTTTGAAGAGGGAACTCCGCATTTCCAACATGTCGAGCATGCGTTTTGGTGATTTTTCGACTTTGCTCGGGACAGATTCCGCGATAGTCTTGCAACAAATATAGAGCAGGCGCTCGGAGTCTTCTGTGATTTCTATTCAATAAAAAAGGGGTTAGATCTTTAATCGTCAGAAACTTAGACTATGGAAAAAAAATATATCAGCGATTTTGAAATCGGAGAGATGGTGGAGACAACGGTTGTCGTGCGCAGAGTTTCAACCAAGGAATATCAGAAAGGCAAGTTTTTGAGTCTGGAATTAGGCGATAAAACGGCGCGAATCGACGGCGTCATGTGGAATGGTTTTGAGACACTTGAAAAAGAGATTCATGCCGGAGACGTGGTCCAAGTGAGCGGCAAGGTGACCCAATATCAAGATAAGCGGCAAATCCAGGTTCAGAAGGTGTTGCGTTTGAAAGAAAATGAAATTAACAAACTGGATTTTATCAATAAGAGCGAAAAAGATCCGGCTGCGCTGGTGAAAGAGCTAAATCAGAATATTGCAGCCGTCAAGGATCCCATGATAAAGGGCTTATTGGACAAATTTTTTCAAGATGAAAAAATCCAAGCGGCTTATCAAGAGGCGCCAGCCGGAAAACTGTGGCATCATGCCTACTTGGGGGGGCTGCTGGAACATTCCCTTTCGGTTTTAAAGTTTTGCCACCTGGCCTGTGATCTGTACCCTATTCTCTCCAGAGATTTGCTCACGGCGGGCGCGCTCTTGCATGATATCGGGAAAATCGTTGAATACTCAGTCACAACCTTCATTGATTTTAGTGATGTAGGCCGTTTAAAGGGGCATCTGGTGATCGGTGCCCAGATTGTGGAGAAGGCGATGGATGAAATTGCGGGATTTCCTGAGCAGTCTCGAAATAAAATAATCCATTTAATTTTAAGTCATCAGGGAAAACAAGAGATGGGATCGCCGGTTGTTCCGCAAACGCTCGAAGCGATGGTTCTGCACTGTGCCGATGAAATGGACTCAAAGACAAATGCCCTTGTGAGAATTTACGAGAAAGAGCACGATCAGGGAAAGAACTGGAGCGAGTATATTCAGTTACTCGGCAGATATTTATATTTGAAATAGAAGGATGTTAAAGATCAACCTCCGGCGAAGGACTAGCAGCCGCTGGTCGAGAGTTTCGAGTCCCAATTCAAAATTGATCATCAATGCTCGAGTGAAAAAGATAAAATAAGTTTGGAATAATTTATATCGTCTATTTATATTTTCTTATTATTCAAGGAGTAATCAAGAATGGGATTGTTCGACTTGTTTGCCAATGATATCGGGATTGATCTCGGAACAGCCAATACCCTTGTCTATGTCAAAGGAAAGGGGATTCAGGTCAATGAACCGTCGGTTGTTGCAATCAATATCCATGATAAGAATGTTCTGGCTATCGGGGGTGAAGCGAAACGGATGCTGGGCCGAACCCCAGGCGCGATTCGGGCGATTCGTCCCATGAAGGACGGCGTGATTGCGGATTTTGAGCTGACCGAGAAAATGCTCGAGGCATTCATCAAGAAAGTTCATAAACATGGATTTTTTATCCGTCCGCGCGTGGTGATCGGTGTTCCGTCCGGCATTACCGAAGTCGAGAAACGGGCGGTGCGGGATTCGGCCGAACGGGCCGGCGCCAAGGAAGTCTATTTGATTGCTGAACCGATGGCTGCGGCGATTGGCATGGGAGTCGATGTTGAAGCACCGACAGGAAATATGGTGATTGATATCGGCGGAGGCACGGCCGAGATTGCGGTGATCTCGATGCGGGGAATTGTGACCGACACCTCAATCCGTGTGGGAGGCGATGAAATGGACGAGTCGATCATTCTCTATTTAAAAAAGACCTATAATCTTCTGGTTGGTGAAAGAACAGCGGAGGAGATTAAGATTAAAGTCGGTTCGGCCTTTCCGCTCGAACAGGAACTCGACATGGAGATCAAAGGACGCGATCTGGTGGCCGGCATTCCGAAAACGTTAAAAATTTCTTCGACAGAAATTCGTGAAGCCCTGAATGAACCGGTCAGCGCGATTGTGGAAGCGGTGAAGCAGTCTCTGGAAAGAACCCCGCCAGAATTATCTGCAGATATTTTAGAACGAGGGATTTTGATGAGTGGCGGCTCTTCACAACTCAAGGGTCTAGATGAGCGGCTGCGCCAAGAGACTAATCTTCCGGTCAATGTCGTTGAAGATCCGATGACTTGCGTTGTACGCGGGACGGCGGCTGTACTCGAAGATTTTGAGCGCTATCATCATGTCCTATTACCCGGTGGTAATTAACCTTCCTGTTTATTCAAAATTCTACTCTTCCTTCTACTCCCATTGAGGGTTTAATTTAATTTTGTTTCTCTAACATCATGCTGCATTGGCTGTTTGAATTTATCATTAGACGAAGAGAAGTGGTCGTGCTCATTTTTTGTCTTTTTATTTCCCTTCTTTTAATGCGAATCGATGAAACCAAACAGATGCAGGTGGTGCGTGTTCTAAAATTGTCCGTTTTTTTTCCAGCCGAATGGATGATCCATAAAACGATTCATTACAGAAATGTTTTTCGTGAAAACAAGCGACTGAATGATTTGGTGACCAATCAGGCCATTGATCACGCGCTTCTTAAAGAGGCCAAGATTGAAAACGACCGTTTAAGACTACTCCTGGAATTTAA
>Ga0247727_10012974_pt1 | contig 14161 bp, 15 predicted proteins | sample WisWelCaveWW1625_FD_202498 | JGI IMG/M metagenome (GOLD analysis project Ga0247727, IMG submission 202498) | Biofilm microbial communities from Wishing Well Cave, Virginia, United States - WW16-25 | ecosystem: Environmental > Aquatic > Deep subsurface > Groundwater > Cave microbial mat | place... | reverse complement strand
CCCAGCCAGACGGTGCGGGCGATGCCGATGGCGGGCAACAGCGCGAAGCCGGCCGCGGCCGTTCCCAGGACGGCCCCCCAGGTGTTGACGGCGTAGAGCGCCCCGACGCGCGAGGCGGCCAGGCGCTCGTCCTCGACCACGGCGCGGCTCAGCACCGGCAGCGTCGCGCCCATCAGCACCGTGGCGGGGAGGAGCACCGCGGCGGCCAGCGCGAACTGCAGGGCCAGCGCCAGGGTCGGCCCCGGCTGCAGCGAGCGCTGGAGCGCCTGGTGCGCCGCTTCCATGGCGCGGAAGAGGAGCGGCGTCGCGGCGCAGAACGCGGCGATGCCCGCCTCCATCCAGCCGTAGGCGAGGAACGGCCGCCGCAGCCGATCGGCCCAGCGCCCCGCCAGCGCGCTGCCGATGGCGAGGCCGCCCATGTAGGCCGCGAGCACGGTGGTGACCGCGTGGACGGTGTGGCCGAAGACCAGGCCCAGGTACCTCATCCAGGCCACTTCGTAGAGCAGACCGGCGGCGCCGGAGAGGAGGAAACAAGCGGCCGCGAGCCGGAACGATGCTGAGCGCATGCTGGTCGTCATCGGCGGCGCGCATCATACGTGCGGTCGCCGCCCGCGCGTTGGCCGCGCGCCTTCCGCGGGCGCCGGTTGGCATCCGCTCATGGCGCGCGTGCGACGCGCCGGAACTCGGCCAGCGCCGGACGCTCCCGGGCGCCGTCGAAGAAGCGGAACCGGCCCTTCCCGTCGTCGAGCCGCCAGGCGAAGGCGGCGGCGAACCCGAGGCGCCGCGCGTCGGCCAGCATGCCGCCGGTCACGCGGGCCTGCAGCGCCGGGTCGTCGGCCTTCTTCGCCTGGCCGTATTCGCCGATGACGATGGGGAGGCCGCGGCGGCGCGCGTGCCGGGCCAGCTCCTGCCCGTGCGGGACGGCGGCCGCATCGGCGTAGACGTGCACGTCGTAGAGATCGAGCCCCAGCCCGTCGAAGCGGCCGGCGAGAAAGTCGGCGATGGCCTCGGTGTGGCCCGAGCTGGCGCTCACCTTGATGCCGGGCGCCCGGGCATGGACGAACGCGGCGGTGGCGGCGAGGTACCGGCGCGCGCCCGCCCATCCGTCCTTGAAGGCCCAGTTCTTCACCCCGCCCTGCGCCTCGTTGAGCAGATCGAGGGCGTAGAGGGCCTCGGGCCGCTCGCGGATGGCGTCGAGCACCGGGCCCAGGCACTTCTCGCGGAAGAGCCGGCCCGCCTCGTACCGATCCTGGAAGATGTTCCAGTGGCGCTCGTAGTCGATGGCCCGCGGCCACTCCGGGGCCCAGTTGGCGCTGGTCGACGTCCAGTAGATGCGCACGCCGTTGGACGCCGCCAGGGCGATCACGCGGCGCACGTTGGCGACCAGGGCCGGGTCGACGCGGGCCGGGACCTTGCCGTTCCAGACCACGCCTTCCTTCGCCATTCCCTCGAAGAGCCAGACGCGGACCGCGGTGGCCCCGCCGGCGCGCGCCAGGCGGAAGACGCGCGCCCAGTCGGCCTCGACGAATGCCGAGGAGAGATCGCGGCCATATTTGCCTTCGATCCACGCTTGATTGAATCCGGCGACGAAGAGTTGGGCCGGTGCCGGGCGCGCGGCGAGGACGGCGGCGGCCAGCGCCAGGGCCGTGATTGCGCGCATGCGAGACCCCTATCACGATGGCGGCGATTTGCGCTTGCGCGCGGCGCGCGTGCACGGAAGATGGCGCCATGTCTTTCGCCGACATCCTCGGATTCCTACGCGCCGCGGGCCCGCTCGGGCTCGAGCGGGGGCAGTGGCTGGCGATCCTCCCGGCGGTGGCCCTGTGCGCGCTGCTCGGCCGCCTGCTGGGCCGCGCCACCGCCGCGCTGTTGCGGCGCGCCAGCTCGCGCACCCAGGCGAGGTGGGACGACGAGCTGGCCGCGCGCCTCGACGGCCCCCTGGCCGTGGGCTGGGGCTTCGCGCTGGGGTTCGGCGCGCTCGCGGCCCTCTCGGTGCCCGAGAGCGTCGCCGCCGCCGTGACGCGGCTCTTGCGCACGGGCCTTCTGGTGGCGGTCTTCTGGGCGGCGTTGCGCGCGGTGGCGGTGGGGGCCCAGGTGGCCTCGCACGCCAGCGCCGACGCTTCGATCCGTTCGCTGATCGCGCTCGGCAGCCGCGTGGTCAAGGTGCTGGTGGTGGCGGTGGCCGCGGTGGCGGTCCTCTCGGAGCTGGGATATCCCGCGGCCAGCCTCATCGCCGGCCTCGGCATCGGCGGCCTGGCGCTGGCGCTGGCGGCGCAGAAGACGGTGGAGAACGTCTTCGGCGCCTTCTCCATCGGCTTCGACCAGCCCTTCCGCGAGGGCGACACGGTGAAGGTCGAGGACTTCACCGGCACGGTGGAGAGCATCGGCCTGCGCTCGACGCGCATCCGCACGCCCGATCGCTCGATCATCACCATCCCCAACGGACGGCTCGCCGACATGCGCATCGAATCGCTCACCGCGCGCGACCGGCTGCGCCTCTCGTGCACGCTGGGCCTCGTCTATTCCACCACCGCCGATCAGATGCAGCGCGTGCTGGCGGGTGTGGAGCGGGCGCTGCTCGATCACCCGCGCATCTGGCCCGAGGGCGTGACCGTCCGCTTCAAGGAGCTGGCCGCATCCTCGCTGGACATCGAGGTGACGGCGTGGTTCGGCACCACCGACTGGACCGAGTTCCAGCTCATCCGGCAGGAACTGCTGCTCCAGTTCATGCGCGTGGTGGAGAGCTGCGGGACGGGGTTCGCTTTCCCCACGCGCACGGTGCACCTCGTGGGGCCCGAGGCGCCGCGCCCGTAGAGCCATTGTTGCTCGGCAGCGTTCACGTCAACGCACGGCTGGCCGAGCAGCAATGAGCCTCGCTGCGTCGGATGGCAGCCAGTCCCTCAGGGCGAGGCCGACGGCGCGGATGGTCTCTTCCATCTGGTCCAGATAAACCCGGCAGTCGGCGCAGCGCGCGAGGTGCAGCTCGACGCCCAGCCGCCGCCGGAGCGGCAACGCGCCCTCGCGATGGTCGGTGGCCAGCTCGGTGATCTCGCGGCAGGTCGGCAAGCGCGGGCCTCGGACGTGACGCCGATCACCATTCAGTCGGCGCGGAGCGCGATCCGTTACGTCAGGACGACTTCTTCCAGGAGCGGAAGCGGCGCAGCAGCTCGGCCTCCAGCTCCTTGGGTATCGGCTGGTCGGGAAGCCTGCCCAGCGTCTGGATGCCGTGCCGCATCTGCTTCAAGTAAGCGCGGCAGTGGCGGCAGGTGCCGAGGTGGAGCTGGAAGCGGAGCCGGTCGCCGAACGTGAGGCGGCCCTCGAGGTAGTCGGTCATCAGCTCGGTCATCTCGCGACAGGTCAGCATCACCGCGCTCCGCTCAGGTACGCTTCGAGCGCCGCCCGCATCCGGGAGCGGCCCCGGTGCAAGAGCACGCGCTGGTTCGCCTCGGTCAGGTCGAGGGCGGCGCGCACCTCCTCCGAACTCCAGCCCTCCACGTCGCGCAGGACGACGACCGATCGCTGCCGCTCGGGGAGCAGCGCCAGCGCCTCGGAGATGGCGGCCCGCGATTCGGCCAGCAGCACCAGCCGCTCGGGCGTGTTGCCGGGCCAGGCCACGGGCGGCGCCGACCAGTGCCCGTCGGCGCCGAAGCGCGCTGGATCGACGGCCGGCGCGTCCTCCTCGGGCGGCTCGTCCATGGAGGGGAGCGAGACGGTCCGGGCATCGCGGGCCCGCCGGGTCTTGGCCCGGTTGACCAGGATGCGGAAGAGCCAGGTCTTGAGCGACGATCGCCGCTCGAAGGACGCGAGCCCCTCCAGCGCCGCCACCCAGGTCTCCTGCACCACTTCCTCGGCCGCGCCGCGATCGCGCAAGAGCGAGGAGGCGAGCCGCAGCATGCCGGGGCCCAGCTTCGACACCAGGGCGGCGAACGCATGTTCCTCCCCGGCGACGAGGCGCTCGACGAGCCGGGCCTCGTCGGCATCCGCCGGCGCCGTGGGTGTCGTCTCCTCGCCCAAGAGGCCGCGACTATAGCGGACGGAGCTCGAGGCGCGGCGGCGGCGCGCACGGTGGTCCTCGTCAGTGGTAGCCCGCGTCCGCCTTGCCCCGGTGCAACCGGAAGACCAGGACGGAATAGAGGATGGCCAGCGGCAGTCCGATGGCCAACCAGCCCAGCGCCGTGCGGAGCCCGGCCTCGTCGCCGCCGCCGGCGTAGGCGGTGATGGAGCGCCCACCGTCGCCCCGCGCGCGCAGCATCACCGGGAACGCCGCCGCCGCCGTGGCTCCGAGGATGCCGGAGAGGAACGCGCACGAGCCGAGGAAGGCGCCGAGGAACCGGCCGCGGCGCGCCAGGCCGACGGCGGCGGTGATTCCGCCTAGCGCCACGGCCACCGCCAGCCAGGCCAGCGGGCGCGTCCGCATCGCCGGAAAGAGCGCCGGGTTCACCGCGTGGCTGGCGAGGGTGACCGCGGGCCAGAGCACGGCCAGCGCGACCCAGAGGCGTCCGGCGGCGCGGGCGCTGCGCACCTGCACCTGGCCCTCCGTCTTCCAGGCGAGGAACAGCGCCCCGTGCGCCGAGAGCGCGGCCAGCGCGAAGGCGCCGACCAGCGCCGTGTACCAGTCGAGGATGCCGACCGGATCGCGCGCGCTGAAGTCGGTGAAGAGCGGCAGCGAGAACCAGCCCTCGGCGTCGAGCGGCAGGCCGCGCACCAGGTTGCCGAGCGCGGCCCCGAAGAAGATGGCCAACAGCGCGCTGGAGGCGGCGAAGACGAAATCGAAGGCCGCGCGCCAGAGCGGGTCGTGCAGGTGGCTGCGGAACTCGATGGCGATGCCGCGGCCCAGCAGGCACCAGACGAGGAGGAAGATGGCGAAGTAGAATCCCGAGACCGCCGAGGAGAGCACCCGGGGGAAGGCGACGAAGAGCGCGCCGCCGGCGGCGATCAGCCACACCTCGTTGCCGTCCCAGAAGGGGCCGATGGCCGAGAGCACCTGCCGCCGCTCGGCGTCGCCGCGCGCCACGAAGGGCGAGAGCGCGCCGGCGCCGAAGTCGAACCCGTCGAGGACCGCATAGGCGGCCAGCATCAGCGCCGCCACCGCGTACCAGAGCTCAAACATGACCCGGCTCCGGCCCGCGTCCGATCTCGCGGGCGATGAGCAGGACGAAGAGCGCGCCCAGCACCAGGTAGAGCCCGCAGAAGCCGAGGAGCGTGAAGAGCGCCGATCCCGCGTGGACGTTGGGGCTCGACCCCTGCGCGGTGCGGAAGAGGCCGTAGACGAGCCACGGTTGCCGCCCCAGTTCCGCCGTCATCCACCCCGCGGTGTTGGCGATGTACGGGAAGGGGAAGGCGAGCATCAGCGCCCAGAGCATCGGGCGGGTGCGTTCGAGCCGGCCGCGCCAGAGGAGGAGGCAGGCGGCGAGCGCCATGGCGGCGAGCAGGGTGCCGAGGCCGGCCATGATGTGGAAGGCGTAGTAGAGCAACTCGATGTTGTCGGGCCAGTCGGAGGGGGGGAAGGCGTCGAGGCCCTTCACGTCGGCGTGGAAGGTGCCCCAGGCGAGGAAGGACAGCACCGCGGGCACGACGATCGGATTGTCCAGGCGCCGCTCGCGCACGTTGGGCTGCCCGATGAGCACGATGCCGGCCCGGGGCGCGCTGTGGAAATGCCCCTCCATGGCGGCGAGCGCGGCCGGCTGGTGGCGTGCGACCAGCTTCGCTTGCGCATCGCCGGTGGGAAAGGCGGTGAGCACGGTCGCGAGAAGGCCGGCCACCGCGCCGACGCGCAGGAAGAGCCGCGCCTGCTCGGGATGGCGCCCCTGCAGCGCGTAATAGGCGCCGACCGCGGCCACGACGAACGCGGCGGTGACCACGGAGGCCACCATGGTGTGCGCGTATTGCGCGATCGCCCATTCGTTGAAGAGAAATGCCCGGAAATCGACGAGGCGCAGCGCCCCGTCGGCGCCCAGGGCGTGGCCCGTCGGGTGCTGCATGAAGGCGTTGGTGGCGACGATGAAGTAGCCGGAGAGCCAGCTCCCGATGAACAAGGCCAGCGCGGCGAAGAAGTGCCCGACGCGCGACAAGCGCCGCTCGCCCCAGACGAGGAGGAAGAGGAAGCTCGACTCGAGGAAGAACGCGAACAGCCCCTCCATGGCCAGCGTGTGGCCGACGACGTTGCCGGCATAGCGCGTGAAGCGCGCCCAGTTGGCGCCGAACTGGAACTCCATGGGGATGCCGGTGACGACGCCGACGGCGAAGTTGATGCCGAAGATGCGGATCCAGAACCGCGCGGCGTCGTTCCAGCGCTCACCGCCCCGGCGCAGCCCGAGCGCCTTCATCACCACGATGAGCAGCGCGAGCCCCATGGTGAGCTGGGGAAAGAGGTAGTGGTAGGCGACGGTGAAGGCGAATTGCAGGCGGTGCAGGAAGGCGGGTTCGCCCATGGCAGCGTTCTACACCGCCCGGCGCCGGGACCCGCCTTCACTCCACTGGGCCGCTACGGCAGCGGCACGAACTGGCCGAGGAACGCGCGCGCCGACGGCGAGTCGACGCGATAGTCCTTGGTGGTAGCGCGGCACCAGACGTCGCCGGTGACCACCAGCGCCAGCACCATGTTCGTATTGCTGGCGAGGAACTTCGGGCCGCCCGAGTCGCCGTAGCAGTCGCCGCCGTCGCCGGTGGCCGCGTTCATGTGCAGCCACAGCCAGTTCGCCTCGAGCGCCATGTACGTCGAGAACGAATACTTGCGGACGCCGTCGTAGGTGATGATCGGCTGGCCAGTGGTGGTGGTGTCGCCGCCGTAGCCGACGTTGACGAACCTCTCGTCCTTGAGCCCGTTCTGGTTGCCCAGCGCATCGAGATGGCCGGCGGGCGGAAGCTGGGCCGGGGAGATGCCCTTGGTCCGCTTCGACGGGAGCAGGACGACGCCGATGTCGTGCGGATCGTCCTGCTTCTGGCTGTACGCGGGGTCGTAATGGAATGCCGTGGCGGGAATGGCTTTCGCGGCGCCCTCGGCGGCGCTGGGCGCGAAGGTGACGTAGATCTGCGCGCTGGCGGGCAGGAACTGGAGGCAGTGCGCGGCGGTGAGGAACACCGTGGGGGAGATGAGCGTGCCGCTGCAGAACCAGTCCTCTCCGTCGAGCCCGTCACCCCCGAAATCGAACATGACGGCCCCGACGTTGCCATAGGCGGAGCCGGTGGGCTCGCCGTTGACGATCCGCGTGGAGCCGCCGCGGGGCGAGGCCTGGCGCGGGGCGGGTTCGCCGCAGGCGGCGCAGAACATGACGAGGGCGAGCGCGATGAAGCCGCTGGTCGGGTGCATGGGAACCCTTTCGAGGAAGGTCGGGGCGAGAGGGAGGATGATCGCTCCGCGGGGTGGAAAAATGCAACTCCCGCCGCCGGCCGGCCGGTGAGGGCCGGGGCAGTGATATGCTCCCAAGATGGCCGATCGAAGCGACGATCGCGTCTTCGGCGGCCCCCGCAAGCACTACCGCAGGACCTGGTCGATCGATGAAGTGCGGGCCGGGGCGGTGGTGCTGCTGGGCCTCTGCGCGGTGGCCGCGTGGATCGCGTGGCGCGGCCGGCACCCGGACCCCGAACTGACGCTGGCCGCGCCCGGCCTCAGGGACCGCTCGCCGCAGAAGGTCGATCGCGGCCCGATACCCGAGGGCGTGGCGCCGGCCGGCTGGCGCGAAGGGCGATTGTCGACCTATGACGCGAGCAACGTCTACGAGAAGATCGACGGCCGCGAGGGCTATTACAAATCGTTCGGCTTCGTGCGCCTGCATTGCCTGACGCTCACCGCCGGCGAGCAAACCATCGATATCGAGCTGTACGATCTGGGCAAATCGGTGAATGCGCTCGGCGCCGCCGCCGGCGAGCTGCCGCATGGCGCCGCACCCCAGGTGCGGGACGGCGCGTTGTCGCTCATCGACAAGAACGCGCTCTTCCTCGCGCGCGGCCGGTTCTACCTGCGCGCCCTCGGCTCCAGCGCCGGCGAGCCGGTGCAGGCGGCCTTGCGAGCCGTGCGCGATCGCTTCCTCGCCGAGCTGCCCGCGGAGTCGCTGCCCTGGTCGCACGCGCTCTTCGCCGGCGTGGGGGTTCCGCCGGCCAGGGTTTCATATCGGCCCGAGAATGCCTTTTCATTCGATTTCGCGCGCGAGGTGCACGTGGGCCTGATGGCCGACGGCGATACCGAGCTGTTCGCCTCGGCGCAGGCCGATCCGGCGCGGGCGCGGGAAACGGCCGGCCGATATGCGGCGGGATTCTCCGAATACGGTGAATCGGCGGGCGAGGCCGGCGGCGTGCGCTGGATCAAGGACCGCTATCTGTCGCGATTCTCGGCGGCGGGCGCCTCGGGCCGCTTCGTCATCGGCGTGCGCGGCGCGGCCGACGCGAAGGCGGGCGCGGCGCTCTACCAGAAGCTCGAAGAGGCGGTGAAGAGCATGCCCGCCCCGGCCGTCGAAGGACCTGCGCCGTCCGCCGGGCGCGAGGAGCATTGAGATGGACGAGGCCCACAGGCTGAAGACCCGCCGCCAATTGTTGCGCCAGGCGGCGGCCGTGGCCGGCGGCGCGGCCTCGGCGGGGCTCTTGACCTGGGCGCTGCACGATCCGGACGGCGAGAGGGGCAAGCCGAAGCGGCCGCTGCTCGCCTTGCCCCCCGGCGGGTATGCGGTGGACAAGAACCCGGTGCTGCCGGCGCTGGGCGTGGCGGTGGGCCAGGACGTGCAGCGGTTGGTGCGCGCCGCCGTCGACGCGGTGGGCGGCATCACCCGCTTCGTCCGGCGCGGCGACAGTCGCCGATTGCTATGCCGGCGGGACGTCCGAGGTCGCGGTCGGCAACTTCCTCCAGCGGGTCAAGAAGCGCGACCAGGCCTGGATCACCACCAAGACCGACCGCTGGGACCCGAAGGGAGTGCGGGAGACGCTCCGGACCAGCCTGGACCGGATGCACACCGATCACGTCGAGCTGCTCTACCTCCACCAGCTCGACGAGGAGGGGCCGCTCGACCCGGCGCTGGCGAAGACGGTGGAGCAGCTCAAGAAGGAAGGGCGGATCAAGTTCTTCGGGTTCTCCTGCCACTCGGGAAACGTGGTCGAGCTGCTCAACAAGGCCGCCGGGCTCTCGTGGATCGATTCGATCATGTTCCGCTACAACTTCCGCCAGTACGGCAACAAGGAACTGAACAAGGCCATCGAAGCCTGCGCGAAATCCGACATCGGATTGATCGCGATGAAGACGCAATCATCCGAGGCCGGCATCTCCGACGCCTGGAGGAAGTTCGAGCAGACCGGCAGGTGGAACAAGTTCCAGGCGGTGCTGAAGGCGGTCTGGGACGACCCGCGCATCGCCGCGTCGGTCTCGCACATGGACAGCTTCCGGAAGCTGAAAGAGAACATCGCCGCCGCCTGCGACAAGGCGAAGCTGGGCGCGCTCGACCGGGGGGCTTTGGAGCGATATGCGCAGGCCACGCGGTCATTGGCCTGCGACGGCTGCGACCACATCTGCAATCCCACCGTGAGCGCGCCGGTGAAGATCGGCACCACCATCCGCTGCGTCATGTATCACGACGTATACGGCCAGCCCGACGAGGCGCGGCGCCGCTTCGCCGAGCTGCCGGTCGAGGCGCGCCGGCTGGAGGGCGTGGACTTCACGCCCGCGAACCGCGCCTGCCCGCACGGCGTCGACGTGCGCGCGCACATGGAGCGCGCCCGCGAGCTGTTCGGCGGAGGGGCGGGGGTCTGATCGATGCCCCGGCGTGAGAGACTCGTCCGATTCCGGGAGGTCCCGCGATGAAGAAGCTCCTTTTCCTCCTCCTCGCCGCAGCCGCCGGCTATTTCGCCTGGACCCGCTTCGGTCCGTCCAGGGCGCCGCCGGCCGCCAACCCGAGGGAGGTGACGCCGGCGGCCAACGCCACGCAGCGCATCGACAACCTCTCGGGAGCCGCTCCGCAATGATGTTCGCGACTACTCAAGCGAGCCGCAGTGGCAGCGAGCGCAGTCGCTTCCTGGTCAGCGCGTACACCGCGTTTGCCACCGCCGGCGCGATGGGCGGCGTTCCGGGCTCGCCCACCCCGCCCATGCGCGCGTCGCTCTCGAGGATCTGCACCGTCACCTCGGGCATGTCGGCCATGCGCGCCACCCGGTAGTCGTGGAAGTTGCTCTGCTCGACCTGGCCCTTCCTGAGGGTCACCTCGCTGTAGAGCACGGCGGAGAGGCCGTAGGCGACCGCGCCCTGCACCTGCGCCTCGACGGCGAGGGGATTCACGGCCAGGCCGCAGTCGATGGCGCAGCTCACCTTGTGCACGTGGATGCTCTTCTCGCTGTCGACGGAGACCTCGGCCACCTCCGCGACGATGCTGCCGAACGACTCGTGCACGGCGAGCCCGCGCGCGCGGCCCGATGGCAGCGGCTTGCCCCAGCCGGCCTTGTCGGCCGCCGCCTTCAGCGCGCGCGCGAAGCGCGGCTTGTCCTTGAGCAGCGTGAGTCGGAAGGCGAGCGGATCCTGCCCCGCGTTCCAGGCCAACTCGTCGATCATGCTCTCCATCGCGAACGCGGTGTGGGTATTGCCCACCGAGCGCCAGAAGTGGATGGGGACGGGGTTCTTCGTGGTGTGCAGGGAGACGTGTCGCGCCGGCACCGCATCGAGATAGGGCGAGTCGGAGACTCCCTCCACGGATGTTGGATCGATGCCGTTCTTGATCATCCGCTCGAAGGGCGTGCCGCTCATGATCGACTGGCCCACGATGGTGTGCTTCCACGCCAGCGGCATGCCCTTGTCGTTCACGCCCACCTCGACCCGGTGGAGGAACATGGGCCGGTAGAGGCCGCCCTTGATGTCGTCCTCGCGCGTCCAGACCGTCTTGACCGGGACGGCCGCCGCCTTGGCGACGTGAACCGCCTCGGCGACGAACGCGCCTCTGGGATCGCCGCGACGGCCGAATCCGCCGCCGAGGAAGGGCGTGTGCACCTGCACTTTGCCGGGCGGGAGTCCGGTGATGGCCGCCGCAGTCATCTGCTCGATGGTCTGGAACTGCGTGCCGGTCCACACTTCGCACCCGCCGTTCTCGATCTTCACCGTGCAGTTGAGCGGCTCCATCGTCGCGTGCGCGAGGAACGGTACGTCGTATTCGGCCTCGAGACGCTTGGCAGCGGACGCGAGCGCCGCGTCCGGCTCGCCTGCTTTCACCACCGGCGCGCCCGGAGACCTTGCCTGCGCCCGATAGCTGGCCATGAGGGCATCGCTATCGAGGTTCGCGCCGGGGCCGCTGTCCCACTCGACCTTCAGCTCGTCGCGGCCCTGCTTGGCGCTCCAGAAATTGGTCGCGACGACCGCCACGCCGCTCGGGATCTGCAGCACCTGCTCCACACCCGGCACTGCCTTGGCCTTGCTGGCGTCGAACGTCTTGACCTTCCCGCCAAAGACGGGCGGCCGCGCGACCAGGGCCGTCTTGAGCCCCGGGAACTGCACGTCCATGCCGAACTTCGCCTTGCCGGTGATCTTCTCCGGCGTGTCGAGGCGGCGGGTGGCCTTGCCGATGAGCTTCCAGTTCTTGCGATCCTTGAGAGCGACCTTCTCGGGCGGCGGGAGCTGCTGCGCGGCCTCGGCGAGCTTCCCGTAGGCGAGCCTCTCCTTGCCCATGATGACGAAGCCGTTCCCGGTGCGCAGCGTCTTCGCGTCGGTCTTCCACTTCGCCGCGGCCGCGCGCACCAGCATGTCGCGCGCCATGGCGCCCACCTGGCGGTAGCGTTCGAACTCCGCGCGGGTGCTGGTCGATCCGCCGGTCGCCATCATGCCGAAAAGCGGATGCGCGTAGGCCGGCGCGCTGGGCGCGTGCTCGACGCGCACCTTGGTCCAGTCGCAGTCCAGCTCTTCCGCGATGAGCATGGCGAGGCACGTCCAGATGCCCTGACCCATCTCGGAGTGGGCAAGCAGGACCGTGACCGAGTCGTCGGGGGCGATGCGCACGAACGCGTTGGGATCCGTCTTCGGCTTTTCCGGCGCCATCTCCGCAGCGCGCCCGCGGCGCGAAACATGGAAGGCGATGACCAGGCCGGCGCCGCTGCGCAGAATCTCGCGTCGAGAGATGGGGCTCATCGTTCGGCCCGCCTTCCCGAGGCGGCGTGCTTGATGGCCTCGCGGATGCGCTGGTACGTGCCGCAGCGGCAGATGGTGCCGCCCATGGCGAGGTCGATGTCCGCGTCGGAGGGGTCGGGTTTTTCCGCCAGGAGCGCGGCGGCGCACATGATCTGGCCGGACTGGCAGTAGCCGCACTGCACGACGTCGAGGATCGCCCAGGCCCGCTGGACGGCGTGCGTGCCGCCGGCCGAGAGGCCCTCGATGGTGGTGATCTTCCTCTCGCCCACCATCGAGACGGGCAGCGTGCAGGAGCGCGTGGCATGGCCGTCGAGGTGCACGGTGCAGACGCCGCACTGGGCAAGCCCGCAGCCGAATTTCGTCCCCGTGTAGCCGAGGAGATCACGGAGCACCCAGAGGAGCGGCATCTCTCCGGGAGCGTCGACTTCGAGGACGGCGCCGTTGACGTGGAGTTTCATGGAGACCCCCACCATTCGCGTACAGCTTCGCGCCTGCCGCGTCCAGCCGGTCACGGACGGCGGTGGCGGCCAGGAGGCGGGAGCGGATCTGCAGCCGCGCCGTGATTGAATCGTCGACCATGACCAGCGGACAGCTGCCCTCGAGCTTCATGCACCGTGGACTGCGGATCGCCTACCGGGAGCATGGCTCGGGTCCGCACGCCATCGTGCTCATCCATGGCCTCTTGATGGACGGCCGCATGTACGGCCGGCTGGCGCCCAAGCTCGACCGGCGGGGGCATCGCGTGATCGCCCTCGATCTCCCCGGCCACGGCGACTCCGATCAGCCGCACGAGATGGGGCACTACTCGATGCCCCAGTTCGGGCAGGACGTGGTGGCGCTCCTCGATCATCTCGGGCTGGCGCAGGCGGTGATCGGCGGCACGTCGCTGGGCGCGAACGTGGCGCTCGAGGTCGCGGTGGCCGCTCCCGAACGCGTGCGCGCGCTGGTGCTGGAGATGCCGGTGCTGGAGAAGGGCATCGCGGCGGCGGCGGCGGTGTTCGTGCCGCTGGCGCTCGCGCTCCGGGTCAGCCAGGGCAGCATGCGGGGGCTGGCGGCGCTGACGCGGCGGATCCCGCGCAGCTTGTTGCTCATCGACATGCTGATCGATTTCGTGCGCCGCGATCCGCGTGCGTCCCTGGCGGTGCTGGACGGGCTCACCTTCGGCCGCATCGCGCCCCCGCTCGACGAGCGCAGGCGGCTCGCGCATCCCGCGCTGGTCATCGGGCATCCCTCGGACCCCATCCATCCCTTCAGCGACGCCGACCGGACCGCGCGAGAGCTGGCGCGGGCCCGCCTGGTGATGGCCAGATCGATCGCCGAGTGGCGCCTGTGGCCGGCGAGGCTCGACGACGAGCTGGGCGCGTTCCTGGACGAGGTCTGGGCGGTGGCGCCGCCAGGAGCAGGCCCGGGTTGAGGAGCAGGGCGCGGGGCGCATGAAGAGCGGCCGGCGCACCTCGCCGTCACGGCCCCCGGTTGTTCCGCAGCGCCGCCACCGTCTCTCCGAGCTCGCCCGCGATCAAGACCACCAGATCGTCGAAGGCGACGAGGCCCGACAGCTTGCCCTCGGCATCCAGGATGGGCAGCCGGCGGACCCCGTTCTTCCGCATCGAAAACACCGCCTCGTCGATGGTCCGGTCGCGGCGGATGGTGGCGAGGTCGCCGCTCATCGCGGACTCGACCGAGGTGCTCGCCGGGTCGCGGGCCGCGGCCACGACACGGCAGGCGATGTCGCGATCGGTGAGCATCCCGATCGGACGGCCGCCGCCGTCGACCACCACCAGCGCGCCGACGTGCTTGTCGCGCATCTGCTCCGCGGCGTTCCTCACGCGGTCGTCGGGGCGGGCGGTGGCGATCTCCTTCCTGCAGAACCTGTCGAGGGACATGGGACGGACCTCCTCACGTGACGTCGCGGCGCACCGAGCGCGGGAGCCGATCGAGGATGGGCAGGACGGAGAACGCCTCCCGGTTCGGAAGCCAGAGCTTGCCTTCCACCACGGCGTCGGTGAGCGATCCGTCGGCGACCCAGCGCGTGAAGACGGCGGGATCGTTCGCCACCATCACGAAGTCGCGCTTCTT
>Ga0247727_10012973_pt1 | contig 14162 bp, 17 predicted proteins | sample WisWelCaveWW1625_FD_202498 | JGI IMG/M metagenome (GOLD analysis project Ga0247727, IMG submission 202498) | Biofilm microbial communities from Wishing Well Cave, Virginia, United States - WW16-25 | ecosystem: Environmental > Aquatic > Deep subsurface > Groundwater > Cave microbial mat | place... | reverse complement strand
TGGGTTATCAGACTCCCGCCCGTGTCTACCTGGCGCGCCGTGCGCGACTGAAGTGAGTGAGAAATACCTCGTTTTGATCCACCTTATTTTTCTCGATCTGTGGTCTTGACAAAGGGGTCAGGTATACATGTCGCTTGAGTTTGCTCCGATAGAAAATGAAATCCGCCCTAATAGGGCGGATTTCATTTTCTATCCTTTTCTGTCAGGTCTTGCGAACGCGCGCCAATTGCACCAACTCATCCTGTTCCGCGCGCGGTACATTGAGTTTTTTCAACATCAGACGCGCGAGATTTTTTGACGGACGTAAGCGATTCGCCTCGATTTTGCGAATCGTGATTTCGGCACACTCGAGTTGGACAGCCAATTGTTTTTGCGTCACGTCGAGCGCACGGCGGCGGCTTTTTAGCCATTCGCCAAAGGTGGGGGCATAAAGTTCGGACATACGGAATCCTCCGCGTTGTGGTTGAGATGTGTCCATTAAAGCAGATTCAACCCTCGCACAAAAGAGGTTTGGCGATACAAGTCGAGATATAAAAATTGCGCCGATTACACCAAAAATCACCCCCAAAATATAGCCCTTGGCCGATACCAGTACCGTTACCAAAAGCGATACCAAGCCGAATAATTCATTTCACACTCATTTCACAGGGCATCGGTTACACTCTCTTGTAAGTAAAGAATTGGAGACACGTGATCACGCGGACAAGTAAGCTGGCAGACGAGTCTCTTTTCTTCTCTGTTCCTGATTTCTCTGTTTCGCAATCTCTGTTTTTCTTCAAGGAGGCATCCTCAATGAGAATCTCACTCCACTCCATTTCTCTCGTCGCAGGCGCGTTCGCTCTGCTGCTGGTAACAGGATGCACAGATGCGCCTGTGGTGCGCGCAAGCAACACGTCTGGGGTGGGTGCAAGCAACAACACCGCGCCAAAGGCGGTGGCACCATCACTGATGCAATGCCCGTCCAAGCAAGAAGTGTCTGGGGCAATCCGCACAGTGACGAGCGCGGATGAGAAATACACGGTCTATGTTGTCCCCGATCAGAAAAACAGCGCGCTGCGCCGCGTCTCCACCCAAGGTATCACAGTAGATTATTCGTTCGAGCGCGTTGGTCCTCTTGTATTTCGTCCCGACGGAAGACGCTTTGCCCTGATCGGCAGATATAGCGGCAAAAACTGGCTGCTGGAATTTGAAAGAGGCAATGCGGTTCCAAAGCGCGCCGAAGTCGTAACCGAAACGCGAAACGATTGGGTGTGTTACAGCGCGACGGGCAAGTATTTGTTCACCCTCGTGCGCGAAAACAAGAAATGGACGCTGCTGAGTCTCGAGCTGGATAGCACGGAACCGTTTGCGCGCTACCCTCTCATTGGCGAGGGGAGTGAGCCGAGCGCGCTGAGAATTTTGCCCGCGCATCAAAAAGGTTGGGACGGAATTTCGTTTGTCGTGGAAAACAAAACCCTACGCCTTGAAATTCAAACTTGGCTTAAATGAAAGGAGCAGATCGCAATGGACAATCATTCTTTTGGCGGCTGGGTCAAAACCAATCGCAAGCAATTGGGTTTAACCCAAAATGAATTTGCCAAGATGGTCTTTTGTGCGCCGATCACGGTGCGAAAAATTGAAGCCAATCGCTTGCGCCCCTCGCGCGAATTGGCTTTCTCGATTGTTGAAAAAGTGGGCGTGCCGCTCGAGGAACGTGAGCAGTTGGTGCGCTTGGCGCGGATGCGCCGCGAGCCGTTGTTCGCGCAAGTGATGGGGCGTGTGACCGAATTGTTCGCAGCGGGTGAGTAGTGGGAAAGGCAGAGAAGGAAATAGGGAACGACGCGGCGCGCATCATTCAACCGCGCCCTGAAGCGCGCGTTCAATAGGGAATCGGAAATATCGCCCCACACTGCCGCGCCAATCTCCTGTTTCGTCAACCCATGCCACCCGCCCGCGCCGTCCTGTGTCGTGTGACACATCAAGTACAGCACAAGTTCGCGTGCATCCAGATATTTGAATTTCGGCGCGGGCTTGCCGACGCGGACGAGCTGGAACGCGCCGAGCGCAAAGATGGAGAGCGTGGGGGACGATTTCATGTTTGCCAGATCATATCGGCTTTTGGCGCGCGCAAATAGCGGATTGCCAGCGGATAGGGTAACAGATAAACGGATAAGCGGATAAGCGCGCGTGGTTATCCGCTTATCCGTTTATCCGCTTTGCTATCCGTTGGCAGGCGGTTTGCGCGTGTCGCGCGATTCTGCTTTAATCAACCTCATGCAAACGCCCTCCGACTCATCTGCGCCGATACGCGATACGCGATACGCGATACGCCATCTGCTCCTCCCCTCCCTTGAAATCCTACTATTCCTCCTCATCTTTTACATATCCCTCTTTTTCATGCCCGACATGCTGAATAGCGATGGCGATTTGGGGCGGCATATCACCGTTGGAAATTATATTCTCGACACGGGCGCGATCCCGACGCAGGATGTTTTTTCGCATACGCGCTATGGCGAGCATCTTGTACTGCACGAATGGTTGAGCGAAATTGTGTTTGCGTCCGCGCATCGTGTCGCGGGTTTGAATGGCGTCGCGTGGCTCACCGCGTTGTTGCTCGCGTTGATTTATTTTACGCTGGCAATTGGTTTGCGAATGTTGGGCGTCAGCGCGCCGCTTGCGTTCGTCGCCGCGCTCGCCGCGTATCTCACAGGCGCGATTCATCATTTGCCGCGCCCCCATCTTTTTACGCTTTTGTTTTTTACGCTTTTTCTCATTCTGCTCGAACTGTATCGCCGCCGCGACACGGAACGTTACGGCGACATAGAACGTTACCGCGACACGGAACGTTACGGCGAACGTTCCCTACACGCTCCACGCTCCATGCTCTACGTTCACCATTTCTCGTTTCTCGCCCTCTCGCTTTTTGTCCTCATCCTCTGGGCAAATTTCAATGGCGCGTTCGTCCTCGCATTTTTCATTCTCGGCATCTACATCATCGGCGCGCTTTTAGATCGCGAACCGCGCCGCGCCCTGATTTTCCTCTCGTTTCTCGCCCTCTCGTTTCTCGCCTCCCTGATTAATCCCTTTGGCATCAATTTACCCCAGCACGTTTTCGGTTTCATGGGCAATCGTTTTCTCGTGGACAATACGGTGGAATATCTGTCACCGAATTTTCACAACATAAGTGCATGGTTCTTTGCCGCGTGGATTTTGTTTTCGAAATTGTTGCTGGGGCGTTCCACAACGCGTGTGAGTTGGACACATCTGTTGCTGCTCGGCGCGTGGACGATGTTTGGTTTGTATTCCGCGCGCAACATTGCCAACTATGCGATGGTCGCCGCGCTTGTGCTTGCGCCGATCGCGCAAATGTATTTCGTGGACGCGCTGCCGATGGCGCGCGCGCGTTTGGAAAATCTGAATCATGTTGCGCCCATCGGCGCGGGGTGGGTGTGGGGCATCGTCGTCGTCGCGCTGCTGATTTTTTTGCAAACGAACGGCGCAACGTTTGACGCGCGGGGCGAAGGAAATGTTTTTACGACGCGCGCGTTTCCTGTGGGCGCGGTGGAGTATCTCGAAAAAAATCCGCCGTCAGGAAATATGTTTAATGAATATACGTGGGGCGGTTATTTGGAATATCGTTTGTTTCCAAAGCAACGCGTGTTCATTGACGGCGACAATGATTTTTTTGGCGAGGCGTTCGTGCGCGAATACTTGGATGTGATTCACGCGCGCGAGGGATGGGAAAAAATTTTGGAAAAATATGATGTGGCGTGGGTGCTTGTGCCGCCGTCACGCGCGTTGGCAAAGGAATTGGCGCGTTTGGAAAATTGGCGCGAAGTGTATCGGGATGAGGAGGCGGGGGTGTGGGTGCGGAGGTAGATGAAGACGTGTGTTAACGCGCGCTGCGAATGTGTTTTACCTTGGAATAGACGCGAAATGAGGCAACGTACAATTTTTCATCCACAGTCCACAATTCGCAATCGAGGAGTTGCGCGAGCGCGACATAGTAGGCATCAAACACCTGTCCTTGCCTGAGTCCTTTGGCAGTCTCCCAAGCGCGTTCGAGTAAATCGGGCGGAGATTGCAGGCGCACGGCTTGAAGATGGCTCTGCAAATTGTGAAAGGCAATATCCGCTTCTTGTGCTGAAATCAGCTTGCGCGTCAAATTGGAACGGATCGCAGAAACCGCTTCAAAAGGCATAAACGGGGGGGCAATTCGTTCCACCTCTTGTTCCTCCCACGCCTGCCACAGCGTGGATGCAAGGTCACTGTACTCTTCAAAGAGAACGAGTTTGACGAGGATGTTGGCGTCAACGCAAACCTGCAACATGGCGTGAACGCTCCTCACGTAAATTTCGAATCGTTTCGGCAGAATCGGGCAATGGCTTGCCGCGTCGCCGCTTCTTGATCAACTCACGCAGCGCGGCAGAGCGTTCCAACGCGGCAAGCTGTTCTTTTTTGCTCTGGGAACGTGGGGCGGGACTGCCAAAATTTTGTAACTGCTCCAAATCCTCCAACGAAATCACCGCCGCGACAGGTTCTCCGCGTCGTTCAATAATCACGCGTTTACCCCCATAGCGAATCTGCGCTAAAACTTCACCGACTTTTTGATGCAGCTCCGACGCGTTTATGCGAATGGTCATGCTTTCCTCCAATTGACGAATTCGCCAATGAGTATAAATTCATCAATTCAGATTGTCAACCGCGCGCCCCAAAAAGCCGCCCTCCCGCTCGACTGCGGAAGGGCAGTTTTTTCACACCCGCAGCTTTCTATTTCCCATGCCATACCAATCACGCCGTCGGCACATGCTCTGGTTGCCGCAAGTGCGCCTTTGGGTCAGGATGATTGTAATGCAGCACAGGTTCGCGCGCCGCGCGCACATCGTCCAAACGCGAGACGGGCGTATCGTGCGGCGCGTCGTGGAGGAGCTGCGGATCCTCGCGCGCCTCTTGCGCGATTTTCAACAGCGCGCTGGCAAATTCATCGAGGGATGCTTTGGACTGCGTTTCCGTCGGTTCGATCATTAAACATTCGGGAACGATCAAGGGAAAATAAATCGTCGGCGGATAGAAACCGTAATCAATGATTCGTTTCGCCACGTCGAGCGTGTTGACGCCGTACTCTTTTTTGAAACGCGTGCCGTTCAATACAAATTCGTGTTTGCACAAACGTTCGGGAATTTGCGGATCGTACACTTGGCGCAGCAACGCCAATAAGTAATTTGCGTTCAGCACCGAAATTTCCGCGATTTCTTTGAGGTGTTCTTTGCCGTACGAGCGAATGTAGGTGTACGCGCGCACGAGCGCGAGAAAATTACCCCAAAACGCTTTGACGCGTCCGATGCTGTGTTCGGGATTTTTGAAAACGTAGGTGTTGCGCTCCTTCGCCACAATCGGACTCGGCAAAAATTGCGCGAGGTCGGCGCGCGCCATCACAGGTCCCGCGCCAGGTCCGCCGCCGCCGTGAGGGACGCTGAACGTTTTGTGCAAATTCGAGTGCATCACATCGAATCCCAAATCGCCAGGACGCGCAATGCCCACAATCGCGTTCAAATTCGCGCCGTCGCCGTACACCAACCCGCCCGCGTCGTGAACAATCTGATTCACTGCGCGCACATTCTCTTCAAACAAACCGAGCGTGTTCGGGTTCGTGAACATGATGCCCGCCGTTTTGTTTGACACCTTTGCGCGCAGATCGTCCAAATCCATATTGCCGCGCGCATCCGATTTCACTTCCACCACTTTGTATCCCGCCATTGCACTCGTCGCGGGATTCGTCCCATGCGCGGAATCGGGAATCAACACTTCACTGCGTCCCGTATCGCCGCGCGCGAGATGATACGCGCGAATGATGAGGATGCCAACGAGTTCGCCTTGTGCACCCGCAGCAGGTTGCAGCGTCACAGCAGGCAAGCCGCAAATTTCACCGAGATACTCTTGCAATTCGTACATCAATTGTAGCGCGCCTTGCGCCGTTTCAGGCGTCTGCATCGGATGCACTTGGGACATGCCGAAAAGCCGAATCGCTTCCTCATTCACTTTCGGATTGTATTTCATCGTGCAGGAACCGAGCGGATAAATCCCCAAGTCCACGCAATAATTTTTTTGCGAGAGCCGCGTGAAATGGCGCACGACATCCACTTCGCTCACTTCGGGCAAATGCAAATCGGCGCGGGTTAGGTGGTTGGGCAGTTCGGTAGTCGGGACATCGCAATCGGGTAACGAATAACCGATGGTGCCGGGGTTGGACATTTCGTATAAAAGAGGTTCAGGTTTGTTGGCAACGATTGACATTAGATTTCAGATTTCAGATTTCAGATTTCAGATTTCAGATTGCCTTGCAAATGACGGGCAACTGAATTACGAAATCCGAAAAGCAATTGACGTTTGACGTTTCACGCATTACGTAGGGCGCGAACGAGAGAATCAATCTGTTCCCGCGTATTCATTTCCGTCACGGCGATCAACATTCCATTTTTGATGTGCGGATACTCGTTCGACAAATCATAGCCGCCGATGGTTTTTTCGTGATACAACGCGTGATTGATTTCCGCAACAGGTTTCGGACATTCGACGACGAACTCGTTAAAAAATTCTGGCGTCACCACGCGATAGCCATCGAGTTTTGAAATTTCGTTCGCGGCATAATGCGCCTTTTGGTAACACAGTTCCGCCACCTCGCGCAAGCCCTCTTTCCCCATCGTCGCCATATACACACACGCAGCGAGCGCGTTCAATGCTTCGTTCGTGCAGATATTCGAAGTCGCTTTTTCGCGGCGAATGTGCTGCTCGCGCGCCTGCAATGTGAGTACGAATCCGCGTCGTCCTTGTGTGTCCACGGTTTGACCAATCAAACGTCCCGCCATGCGGCGAATATATTTTTCTTTGCACGCGAAAATACCGAGATACGGTCCGCCATAACCGAGCGCATTGCCGAGCGCTTGCCCTTCGCCAATCACAATGTCCGCATCGTACGCGCCGGGCGATTGATACAAGCCGAGCGCAATCGGATACGCGCTGACGATCAACAACGCGCCTGCCGCGTGAACGCGATGGGCAATTGGATGCAAATCGCGGACATTGCCAAGAAAATCAGGATTGGCGACGAGGACGCCTGCTGTTTTATGATCGAGATGTTTGTCGAGAACCGCGTCGAGCGAAAGAGAAACATCTTCATCCCCCACAATCGGAATGTTTTGTCCTTCCAAATACGTTCGCATCGTTTCGCGATAATGCGGATGCAGTGTTGGCGCGACAATAATTTTGTTTCCATGACGCACACTGTTGATCGCCATCACTGCCGCTTCCGCCGCCGCCGTCGCCGCGTCATAATGCGATGCGTTCGCCGCGTCCATGCCCGTCAAATCACACAGCATTGATTGATATTCAAAGATCGTTTGCAGTGTGCCTTGCGAAATTTCGGGTTGATATGGTGTGTAGGCGGTAAAAAATTCGGAACGAAAAATGAGATGGGGGACCGTCGCGGGAACGAAATGATTGTACGCGCCCGCGCCGAGAAAATATGCGTATTCCCCCGCGTGCGCGTTTTTGTTTGCCAACCCGCGCAGCGTTCGCATCATTTCCATTTCGGATAACGCGGGCGGCAAATTGATGTTGGGATACTGCGCGTCTTCGGGAACGTCGTTGAATAGATCGTCAACGGAATTGACGCCGATAGTTTGGAGCATCTGCGCGCGATCCGTGTTGGTAATCGGAATAAATCGGTGGCTCATGATTCTTTTAACTCGTACCATTCTTGATGTGGACCGGGCAAGGCAATTGCGATTTTGTTGATACCATTGCGTCCGAGTACACCCATATCATCATGCGTAGTTAGAAATTGTCCGCGAAAGGTTCTTTCTTGAAAGAGTAATTCAAGACGAATCACTTGGGCAAAGCTTGTCCCTCCATCAAAGCCCATCAGTTCGTATTGCTTTTCAGAAAACGGCTGTAAGCCGAGTGATTGAATCGCGTTACGCGGAACAAGTGTCACATCCGCGCCCGAATCAATCAACATGGGCACATCAGCTTGAACTCATGACGATTCGGGATCACGCAACGACACCAACGCGACTGGTCCAGGCGGATCGAAACGGCTGTCATCATACTCCATCGTTTTGCTCCGCGCGTACTTCCAAATCGAAATCGTGGAGCTGTGTACGATCTTTCAGGCGTGGGCTATAAATGCGCGCCGTACGCTCTCGCGGTATATCCGCCACCACAACCAAAACGCGCGTGCCCTCGGGCAATTGTGCTGGGTTCATCAAACGCACCTGTCCATTTTCGACAATCCCCTCGAACGTCAAAAGATTTGTTGCCATGTGAAATTGGCAGATGGCAGATAGCAAATTGCAAATTGCGAGTCGCTATTCGCTATCTGCTATCCGCCATTGGCTAATGAATTTCTCCACTCTCTATCTTGCTCTTGTACGTCGCCGCGTCCATCAATTTTGCGTAATCGTCTGCATTGTACGGGAAAATTTTTATCATCCACCCCGCGCCGAACGCGTCATTGTTCACCGTTTCGGGCGCGTCTTTTAACGCATCATTCGTCGCGGAGATCGCGCCGCCGACGGGCATGTACACATCGCTCGCCGCTTTGACCGATTCGACGACGCCGTACATGTCGCCCGCGTTTTTTTCCATGCCGACGGTGGGCAATTCGACAAACACAATATCGCCGAGCGCGTCTTGCGCGTAATCGGTGATGCCGACAATCGCGGTGTCGCCGTCAAGCTTGACCCACTCGTGCGTCGCCGCGTATTTGAGATCGTTTGGATACGTGATTTCTTTGCCGCTGGACATTGTGGACTCCTTTGGGGTTGGGTAGTTCAGTATTCAGTGGTCGGGGGTCAGTGGTCAGTGGTCAGTATTCAGTGATTCCGCGATTTGCAATTTGCAATTTGCGATGCGCGATACGCGATACGCGATACGCGATACGCGATTTTTGCATTTTGCCCCGCTAATTCAACTTCCACGACTCGTTGTCTTGTTCCGCCTCTTCATCTTCAAATGACTCGCGTTCGTAAAAACCAAATTTTTCTGCGACTTGTGGATCGTTCGTGTACAGAAAAGCGTAATCATCTTGTTGACTGCCGTTGTTTTCAAGCCATACACCCGCGTCGCGCATCGCCTCGAGTTCGTCCACCGCGCTTTGCATGATCTCGATCATGTCGTCCAAGGTTTCCGCATTGGCGGTGAGCCACTTGTTGCGCCAGACCTGTTCGTAACGGGGAATATAATTTTGTTCTGGCATTGTTCCTCCGTGATAGTGCGTTCGTGGGGTGGTGCGATAGTGGATGCGCGATTGGCAATTGGCGATACGCGATTTGCCATACGCCATTCGCGATACGCTATTTCCCCCGCGCGCGATTCGCATAAAACGGCGTTTTCACCACGCGCGCTTTCGTTGGTTTGCCGCGAATAATTACATCAAATTCGGTTCCCACTTTTGCCAATTCAGGTGGAACGTAACCGAGTCCGATATTTTTTTCGAGCGTCGGCGCGGGCATGCCGCTCGTGACGCTTCCGACAACCATTCCATTCGACGCGATTTCGTAACCGCCGCGCGCAATCCCGCGTTCGATCATTTCAAAACCGACGAGTTTCTTTTTTACACCTTCCAGTTTTTGTTTCAACAACACATCGCGCCCGATAAAATCTTTATTCAAATCACACGCCCAACCAAGCGCGGCTTCGATGGGTGTAGTGTTCGCGTCAATCTCGTGACCGTACAACGCGAACTTTGCTTCAAAGCGTAACGAGTCGCGCGCGCCGAGTCCGATGGGCAATACGCCCACATCTTTGCCTGCGTCAAGAATTGCATCCCACACATGTTTGCCGTGCGAATTGGGAATAAACAATTCAAACCCATCTTCGCCCGTGTAGCCCGTGCGCGCGAGGATGCCGCGTTCGCCATGAATTTGAAATTCGCGCGCGTGATGATAGTTCAATGCGCTCATATCGAACGATTCGATTTTTTGCAAAACCTCTTCCGCAAGGGGTCCTTGAAACGCGAGCATGTAAAATTCATCGCTCACATCTTTTAATGCAACATCGAATCCCGATGTCTGCGCCTTCATCCAAGCATTATCTTTATCGCGATTGCCCGCGTTAACCACTACCATCCATTCGTTTTCCAAACAATACACAAACGCATCATCCACGCACGTTCCATCCGCATAACACATCACCGCGTATTTTGCCGTGGCGATTTCCATATCCGAAAAATTCGCGCTGAGCAGATGATTGAGATAGGCGAGCGCGTCCTTTCCCGTCACGCGCACTTGCCCCATGTGATCAATATCAAAGAGACCTGCCGCCGTCCGCACCGCGCGATGTTCGTCGAGAATGCCCTTGTATTGCACAGGCATTTCCCAACCGCTAAATTCCACCATCTTTGCGCCAAGTGCGATGTGCGTATCGTACAAGGGAGTCCGTTTCAAATCCATGAGAGAGTGTCCTGTCAAAAGGGGCGCGAGGAAAATTGGTTGCGCGAGGAAAATTGTGTGTTGGCATTGACCCTTGAAGAACTCATGTTACGCACCAATTGTCATTTCGAGCCGCCCCTGCGAGAGATCTCGCGCGGCAAAACCAAGATTTCTCACGCTGTTCGAAATGACATGCATAACATAAGTGAATAATATGCAAAATGATGCGCGCACGCAAACCCTTTATGATACAGGGCGGTCTCGTGCAATGAGATGCCACGCACTTTGCAAGTGCGTGGCATCTCATTGCACGTCTAGTTCTTGCGCTATAATGCGCGCAATGAACAAAAAACAAATCATCGCCTCCGCGCCGACGCGCATAGATTTCGTTGGCGGATGGACAGACGTGCAGCCGTTTTGTAATGACGACGCGGGCTTGGTGATCAATGCCGCGTTTGGTGTACGCGCGCGTGTGGTGGTGCGCGAGACCGCGAACGCGGTGGAACATGCAGACAAATTTGTTGAAGCAGCGTGCAAACGTTTTGGTTTAGAAAATGTTCAAGTCGAATTAAGAAGCGACGCGCCCATCGGTTCGGGTTTGGGCGGATCGGGCGCGGTGGGCGTGGCGTTGGTGGGCGCGCTTGCCGCCTACGCGGAAAAAAATTTACCGCGCCGCGAAATTGCGGAACTCGCGCATCGCATCGAACTCGAAGATTTGGGCATCCTCGGCGGCAAACAAGACCAATACGCAGCTGCGTTCGGCGGATTTCTCGTGTTGACGTTTTTGGGGGATGCTGTGGAAATTGAACAAATCGAACTCGACGAGGAACGCGTAAAAGAATTACACGCGCGCAGTGTGGTGGTGTTCACGGGACAAGCGCGCGTGTCGGGCAACATTCACGCGCACGTACAGGACGCGTTCAAACACGGCAATGTCGAAACCTTCAACGCGCTCGCAACCATTCGACGCGTCGCGCGCGAATTTCGAGTTGCATTGCAAACAGGTTCGCTCAACGCGCTGGGTGAATTGTTGAATGAAAATTGGGACGCGCAAAGACGTTTGCATCCTTCGACAACAAACGAACGCGTAGAGGAATTTTTCCGCGCAGCAAAACACGCGGGCGCATTGGGCGGTAAAGCGTTGGGCGCGGGCGGTGGGGGGTGTTTGTATTTTCTCGCTCGTGAAGGCGAGACAATCAGTTTGCAAAATGCGCTATGCGACGCAGGTGGACAAATTTTGGACGCGCGCTTTGATTTAGCGGGACTCCAAATTGAATCCTAAGCGCGCAACTGCCCCTTTAATGTGGCGTTTAACCGTATCCCTTACAATTCCTACACAGACGTTTGCTACAGCCCATTGAATCCGCTATAATTCCCGCGGGTTTGAACGTGCCACGCACTCTTAAAGATGCGTGGGACGTTCAAACCGTTTCCCTGTCACCTTTGACATTTTTAAGGAGCACCAATTTGGAACCTGCCAATCGTTATGAGTTTAGTGAAGCGGCGCGCGTGACTTCGTACACCTATCCGCCTTCCGCCGAGACGCCGCTTCCGGCGGATGAGTTGTCGCCGCTGCCTGAAGTTGGCGCGCAACACGTAAAACCGAGCAGCTGGGGCAATGTGACGCGCGAACTCGTGGAAACCGTTTTGCTCACGCTTGTCATTTTTTTCATGATTCGCTTTGCCATCGAAAATTATCGCATCGAAGGCGATTCGATGGAACCGAATTTTCACAACGGACAATTTTTGTTGGTCAACAAAATAAATTATCTGTTTGGGCAACCCGAACGCGGCGATGTGATTATTTTCCGTTATCCGCAAAACGAAAAAAAGAATTTTATCAAACGCGTGATTGGCTTGCCCGGTGAAAAAGTAGAAATTCGCGCGGGTAAAGTTTTTGTCAATAATGTGCGGGTGCCTGAACCTTACCCCTTTCATATCGCAGCGTATGATTGGGGTCCGGTAACGGTGGGGTCCGACGAATATTTTGTCTTGGGCGATAATCGTCCCGCGTCCTCCGACTCGCACGCGTGGGGCATGGTGCCTGCGCGAAACCTCATTGGTCAAGCATGGGTCAGTTATTGGCCCCCCGATGAATGGGGCATCGTGCAGCATTATTCGTACGCGGCGGAGGAGTAGCGAACGTTCGCCGTAACGTTCGGGAAGGATGAAGGATGAATAAAGACATTGGATTCGCCTTTATCTTTTTCTTTAGATGGAAGATTCTTTGCGCGCGCGTGTGCGAGAGATCGTAGAGCGAGTGATCGCGGAACAAGGCATCCCCGCATCTGAACCGTACACAGTTGCGCTCGGCGCGGATCATGGCGGCTTTGAACTCAAGGGCGTTTTGATTCACGCGCTCGCGCAGCGCGAATATCGCGTCCTCGATTGCGGCGCATTTTCTGCCGACGCGGTAGATTACCCCGACATTGCATACTCGGTTGCGAAACTCGTGTGCGATGGCGCGGCGTGGCGCGGAATTTTGATAGATGGCGCGGGCATCGGTTCCGCGATGGCAGCGAACAAAGTCCCAGGCGTCCGCGCGGCAAATTGCAACGATGCCAAAATGGCAAACAATGCGCGCGAACACAACGACGCGAATGTTCTCACGCTCGGCGCAAAAATGATGGACGCCAACACCGCGCTTGAAATCGTAAAAATTTTTCTCACAACGAATTGCACCGAAGCGCGGCATCAGAAACGCGTGGGGAAAATAATGGAGATTGAAAAAAGGTTTTTGAAAAAGTAGAGCAAATCGCCAATCGCGTATCGCGTATCGCAACCATCGAATGGGTTGTGAGGCGATAGGCGATACGCGATACGCGATGAGCAATCTAACTCCTCTCATTGACCAACTCACTAACGCCATCACCCGCGCGCTGCAAGCGGACGCGCACAAGGTTTGCCAGGATTCGGCAAATGGGTTGTGCGTGGATTGCGGTGTATGCGCGGTGGTGTGTTCGGGACGCGCGCGGCGCATCGTGGACGCGGGCGCGGCGCGCATCACCGCGCGCGGTTTGAACGCGGCGGATGTGCCGAGTGACATTGCGGGGTACATTGATCACACCTTGTTGAAAGCGGAAGCGACACCTGCGGAAATCGAAAAGTTGTGTCAAGAGGCGCGCGAGTTTCACTTTGCAGCTGTGTGCGTCAATCCGCCCTTCGTGAAACAATGCGCGGATTTATTGCGCGGCAGTGGCGTTGAAATTGCAACGGTGGTTGGATTTCCACTCGGCGCGCATACGACAGCGACGAAAGTGTTTGAAACCGAACAGGCGCTTGTAGATGGCGCGACGGAAATTGATATGGTGATCAATGTCGGCGCGTTAAAAGCGCAGCGCGATGATTTTGTGCGCGACGATATTCGCGCGGTGGTAGATGCGGCACATCGCGCGGGCGCAATCGTCAAAGTGATCATTGAAGCGGCATTATTGAACGACGAGGAAAAAATTCGCGCGTCGCGTTTGTCAAAAGAAGCAGACGCGGATTTTGTAAAAACGTCAACGGGCTTTGGCCCCGGCGGCGCGACGGCGCACGATGTTGCGTTGATGCGCGAAACGGTTGGACCGAATCTCGGCGTCAAAGCGGCGGGCGGCGTGAAAAATTTGGAACAGGCGCAGGAAATGATCAAAGCAGGCGCGACACGCATCGGCGCAAGCGCGGGCGTGAAAATTGTGCAAGCGGCGCGGGGGGAGAAGGTGGAGCAAAGCGCGGGGGGGAGGTATTAGGGAGGGAGTGAAGCGGTAAGCAGTG
>Ga0247727_10012972_pt1 | contig 14163 bp, 11 predicted proteins | sample WisWelCaveWW1625_FD_202498 | JGI IMG/M metagenome (GOLD analysis project Ga0247727, IMG submission 202498) | Biofilm microbial communities from Wishing Well Cave, Virginia, United States - WW16-25 | ecosystem: Environmental > Aquatic > Deep subsurface > Groundwater > Cave microbial mat | place... | reverse complement strand
TAATTTTTGCGATATCGGTTTCGAGAAAGACGAACGCACCGGGCGCCTGGTGATCATGAGCGCGATTGATAATTTAATGAAAGGCGCGGCTGGCCAAGCAATTCAGTGTTTTAACTTGATGTACGGCGTTGACGAGAGCACGGGATTAGACTGTGTGGGGTTGCATCCGTAACGACTAGCTGTCCTGTGAAATCGGCTTTTCGCCTTGTTAAATTCTGATCCATAGTGCTTCTCCTCGCTTTGCAGCTGGCAATAATTCCAACAACTTTGGTACCAAATGGCCTATAATGTCTTTGGCAAACCGACAATCAATGCATTCATCCAGCAGGATCCTCACACGGCCTCAGCAATCATCTGCGCCTTCGCCTGTTCCAAGAAGGCAACCACCTGCACTCGAGTTACCGTCGGGAATCCTTCAAGGAAATCGTCGGATGGTCTGGCCACCCTCGAGGTAATCGAGTAGTGTCTGAATGGGCACACGAGTACCAGCAAATACAGGAGTGCCTCCCATGATATCGGGCGAGCGGGTAATGAGCGACTTCATCATGTGCTGAGTGTACGCCTAGAGAGCGCTACGATCAAGGCAAGCATCTAACGATCGGCGGCAACGCGAAGCGCCGTCCGCTGCATACTGTTGTTAGGCACAGTCCCCCGACATGGAGCGAGCGAGTAAGCCGCGACTCATCCAACGGCCTTCTGGAGAGCCGCAAGCCTTGCTTGCATCTCGTCGACCTTGATGAGCGCCGCCTTGTGTGCCTCCCGGCCCGCCACCATGGCCTCACGCTCGGCACGAATGGCGAGAGTCTTTCGGTACTCCACCGCCTCGCCAGACATTGTGAATTCGAACTTTCCGTGATGAAGCGTTACCAAGTCTACGATTTTCTCGATTGGGACGCGAAAGAACTCCTTGCGGCGATTCACAAGATTCACTCGATGGGGTTCCAGGGCTTCCTGGATCTTTGCCTCCAGGGCCGGAGCGTCATCTGATCGAATAAGCGCGTGGACGTCGAACGCGAACGAGACGGAAGCATCTCCGAGTTCATCGACACGATCAAGAGGATCCAGGCGACGCGTCAAGCCCACCTTGAAGACGTTCGGCCCGAACGTTCCTTCGTTAGACAGCACATACACGTAGCCGCTTCGAGTCAGTTCCGCCTGTGAGACCGCTCGCGCCGTTCGCTCGTGGGCGGTTGCGAGCATTTCGGCAAGTTTGGCGATCTTCTCGTCGAGCGCGGCGCGCTCCGTGGCGTTCGCCTCTTTGACTGCCACCTGAGCCTTTTCGAGAGCTTTTTCGTACTTTGCCTCCTCGCCTTCAGCCTCCGCCCGCTCCTTCTCGAGTTGCTTGGCGGCCTTTTCTTCCTCGCGCATCTGCTCTCGCAGCGCGCGCTGCTCCTCTTTTTCGACATTCAGCTTCTCAGCGTAGTCGAACCCTAGTTGCAGTTCCTCGATCTTGAGTTCCAAGTAAGCAGGCTGTATCGAGCATTGCTGCGTTTCGCCGAGCTTGTTCACCGCATCATAACTTCGTTGCATGCGCTCCTTCAAGGAGACGACATTCTTCCACGTCACACCCGAAACGATGGAGTCGCATTCGCCGTTGAACGCTCGCAGCATCAGTTTGAGTTGGCGCGCAATCATTTTGCGGCCTTCGACCTTGCTACCAGACACCTCCCACCGCATAGGGCACACTGCGGCCGTCTCGTTGGTCACCATCGCTCGCTGTTGTTCCCGAACGTCCTCGAGTCGGTCCTTATACTGCGTCGATTTCGCAAAGTCGTAGAGCGGCTTGTACAGACCAAAGCTTTGCATTTCGGCGTCGTCAGTGAGCACGCCGAATTCAGCCTGCAGGCGTCGTAGGTCCTCCTGCGCGCGAGCGTACTCGGTTTGCCACGCCTGCGTCTTCAGCTCTGCCTGTCGTTTCGCCTCGGCAATCTCGGCCTCAGCTTTCTGGCGCGTTGTATCCAGAGCCGTTGCGAGAGTTTGTCGCCGCTCCGCGGCTTGCGCTTCGTCCTCCGTCGTTCGGCGATCGCGATCCGCGCGGAGACGCTCAATGTCGCGATCAAGCGTGGCTTTCTCTCCGAGCACCTTCTGTTTCTCCGCCTCCGCATCAAGAACGGAACGGAAGCGGTTTTCGATTGTCGAGCGCGCTGCGCGTTCCTTTACCCACAGCACCACGAACAACGCGGCAAGAACTCCTGCAGCGATGAAGCCTTCCATCATGGGTCCCTCCTTTGTCCACGCGGGACTCGATGTTTCCAACCTTTGCCGAACAATAATTAGATGGACCCACATAAGATACGAAATTCTTGCTTCCTGAACGTATAAGCTGCCGTCGGATTCCCTTTCGAAGGCACGATAAAGCCCGTCGCTGCAATGACTTGCCGCCTCCCCGCCATTTATCTCGGCATGGTTATGTGGGTCGGCATAAGAACCTCCTTCTCAAAGTCCGTCCACCGGGCTGCGCACGCCCGAAGGTCCGCGGTTGAGGACATGGGTGTAGATCATCGTTGTCTTGACGGCTATGTCTTAATCTTCCTGTAAAAAGTCTATAGCGTCGACATCTCCCTTGTCAAGCCGTCAACTCGCTCATCCGACCGTCACTAACGCGCTCTCCGCTTGCGGCTTCTTTTGCTCTGCCACGACCCGATCGATCTGGACCAACTGCTCGGCCGTCACGGCCAGCCCCGCCACGTACGCGCGTAGGTGCTGGCCTCGACCTAAAAAATCTGTCACTGCTTGCTCGGCTTCCTGCAGACAAGAACGGGCCGCCGTCCGGATGAACTCGGAGGGAGGCAGTCCGTCCTGACCGTGATGTAACAACTCGTCGACTGCTTGCTTCATGGCCACGCTCGGTAGTACTCTCTTACTGGACAGGGTGTGGATCCCTCCTTGGGGCGTTCGCCCCAGATTCTTAGATTCTGGAGGTATCTTACTCCATTTCCACTCTTACAGGAACTTTAAGACGTAGCCCCCTAAGTCGGCCTGTTTTGGTGTCTAACTACAGGGACGCAGTACAACCCTCTAGGGCGGGGTGTCAAACTATCGAGCGTGATGTAATGCAAATTCCTTGACACTTTTTCCCAATCAACTTATAATCAGATCGGCCCAAGCCCATTGGCTTTTGGGTAGAGGAGTGATCTGGGATGCACGAGATGTACAATCTCTTCTCCCGTGACTCTCAACAAATCATGGGAGTAACATACCAGGAGGCCGAATCCTGGAATCACGATTACGTCGGCACGGAGCACTTATTGCTCTCGTTATTGAAGGTGCGCGGCACCGAAGTGAATAAATTTTTGGAAGCCAATGGGCTCACCTACACCCGCGTTGCCAGAGAAATCGAGCGTGAGGTCGGACGGGGCGAGTCTCGCTTTTCTTCAGGCGAGCTCCAGCCCGTTCCCCAACTCAAGCGCATTATTACCCTCGCTTATGATGAAGCCAAGCGCTACGGGCATACGCTCATCACTCCGGAAGACTTGTTGTTAGGAATTTTAGAAGAAGAAACCACGACGGCCGCGCATCTCTTGAATCGTTTTGGCATTGACGCCGGCAAAGTGCGCCGCTATCTCTCACCTGCCTCGCAGCCCTCGCCGGGCATGATGACCCGCAGCGGCAAGCGCGAAGAGCGCAAATGGAAGAATTTTGAGTTTGGACGAAACTTGGTCGAAGAAGCGCGCGAGGGTCGGCTCGATCCGGTCATTGGTCGTGAAGAAGAGATCAACCGAATTATTCAGACACTGAGTCGCCGCAAAAAAAATAACCCGGCGATCGTCGGTGAGCCGGGTGTGGGCAAGACAGCCATTATTGAAGGCCTGGCCCAGCGCATCGCGACAGGCGACGTCCCGACGCCGCTCTTGGGTAAAGAAGTGATCGAGCTTGACATGGCCTCGATGGTAGCGGGCACGAAGTATCGCGGCGAGTTTGAGCAAAGATTGAAAACATTGGTGAACTCGGTCGTCGAAGCCGGGAATGTCATTCTCTTTATCGATGAGTTGCACACGGTTGTCGGCGCGGGCGGGGCCGAGGGCGCGATCGATGCCTCGGCAATTTTGAAACCGCCCCTCGCATCGGGCCTGATTCAGTGTATCGGGACGGCTACGCTCGATGAGTACCGAAAATATATCGAAAAAGACCCGGCACTTGAGCGGCGTTTCAAAAAAATCGTCATCGATGAGCCGAACATCGAACAGACCGTAAAAATTCTCAAAGGGCTGCGGGCACGCTATGAGACCCATCATCGCGTTAAAATTAATGACGACGCGCTCTGGTCCGCATCAAAACTGAGCGATCGCTATATTACCGATCATTTTATGCCCGACAAAGCGATCGACTTAATTGACGAGACGGCCGCCAAGAAGCGCTTAGAGAGCTCCTCGCATTCCCCAGAGATTCGCGAGCTCGAAGAACAATTGAAAACCTTGACCGATCAAAAAAATGCCTCCGTCAGCAACCAAGATTACGAAGCGGCGGCGGACTTGCGCGATCGCGAACACGAACTGCAAAACAAGTTGCGTGCCATGAAAGCTGAATTCAGCGATTACGAAGTGATCGTCGTTGCCGATGACATCGCTCATATGGTATCGAGCTGGACGGGCGTTCCGGTCGGTCATATGAGAATGGAAGAATCGCAACGCGTGCTCTTCATGGAAGATGAGATTCACAAACGCTACATCAATCAAGAAGAAGCCGTAAAGTCTGTTGCGCGCGCGATCCGTCGCGCTTATGCGGGCGTGAAAGACCCCAAACGCCCGATCGGCAGCTTCTTGTTTTTAGGGCCGACGGGCGTGGGCAAGACCGAATTGGCCAAAGCGATCGCTGAGTTTTTGTTCGGCGATCAAGAAGCGATTGTTCGTATCGATATGTCCGAATATATGGAACGCTTCAGCGTCTCGCGGCTTATCGGAGCCCCGCCGGGCTACATTGGCTACGAAGAAGCGGGCGAGCTCACCGAAGCCGTCCGTCGTCGCCCCTACTCTGTAATTCTCTTTGACGAGATCGAAAAAGCGCATCGCGATGTCTTTAATATCTTGCTTCAAGTCATGGACGAGGGCACGCTGACCGACTCGCAAGGCCGCCACGTTGATTTCAGAAACACAGTCTTGATTATGACCAGCAACATCGGCAGCAAGATGATCATCGACAGAACCCAGCTTGGCTTCGGCAGCAATGAGGTTGACTCCAAAGAGACCTATCAAGATATGCGCCTTCAAGTGATGGGCGAAGTCCGTGAAGTCTTTAGGCCCGAATTCTTGAATCGCCTCGATGATATTATCGTCTTTCACCAGCACACGCGCGAGAATATTCATCATATTGCCGGCCTCAAGATAAAAGAATTGGCGGTGCGTTTAGGCGAGCGCGAGATCCACATCGAGATCACCGACGGAGCCAAAGCCTTACTCATCCAAGAAGGCTACGATCAGAAGTACGGCGCTCGTCCCTTAGTGCGCACGCTCGAAAAATTGGTGGAAAACCCCATTTCCGACAAAATCCTCGAGGGAGAATTCACCAAGGGCAGTCTTATTTTGATCGATGTCGAGGACGGCAAGATCAAGCTGACCAAAAAAGAAAAAGAACTCGCAAAAAAATAGGGGATCGATGTACCGATGCCGAGAATGCGGATACCAGTCGCTCAAGTGGCTCGGGCGCTGTCCGCAGTGCGGTACCTGGGAAAGTCTTGAGTCTTATCAGGCCCCCCCAGAAACGAGTCGCCGCAGTTTTTCAGGTGCTACTCTTGCTTCACCCAAAGCGCAATCATTGGCTGAGATTTCCGGCGAAGAAAGCCGTCGCTGGCCGACGGGGTTTTCCGAGTTCGATCGGGTACTCGGCGGCGGCGTTGTCGCGGGTTCTTTAATTCTTATCGGCGGCGAACCGGGCATTGGCAAGAGCACCCTGCTCTTGCAAATCGCACAACAGCTCGCCTCTACATCGCGCGAAGGAGCCCCGATTCTGTATGTGTCGGGTGAAGAAGCCTCGGGACAGATTAAGCTCCGTGCCGATCGCATGGGGATTCCCAGCGCGAAAAATCTCTTAGTGTTAAGTGAGCAAGCGCTCTCAATTATTGAGGGCCAAATTCTGGGCACGTTACCCGCGGCTGTCATTGTCGACTCGATCCAAACGATGTTTCCCGAAGGAGCCAAAGAAGGCTGGGGGACAACCCAACAAGTCGGTCAAGCGACTTTTATACTGAATCAAATCGCGAAATCGCAAAAAATCCCCATTTTTCTGATTGGGCACATCACCAAGACAGGAGGCTTTGCCGGCCCGAAAGCCATCGAGCATATGGTGGACGTGGCGCTGTATTTGGAAGGCGGGCGCGACGGCGATGTAAGAATTTTACGCGCCGTCAAGAATCGATTCGGCTCAACCGATGAAGTCGGCGTCTTTCAAATGAAGCCTCAAGGGCTAGAAGAGATTTCTAACCCCTCTCAGTTTTTTACCGACAGAAATCGCGAGCCCAAAGCCGGCGCTGTGATCGTGCCCAGTGTTGAGGGAACTCGCCCGATTCTCGTCGAAATTCAAGCCTTGGTCGCCTCGACTCGGTCGGGTTATCCGCAGCGACGTGCGACGGGGCTGGATTTTAATCGCATGGCGCTGCTGATTGCCGTACTCGAAAAGCGCCTCGACGTGCACATCGGCAGCGATGACGTCTATCTCAATGTTGCCGGGGGCATGACACTCAAAGAAACGGCGACCGATTTGGGCGTTGCCGCGGCTATTGTGTCGAGCTTCAAATATCGGCCCATCGATGTCGATACGATTGTGGTTGGCGAAGTCGGCTTGTCGGGGGAAGTACGGCGTGTTAAAAAACTCAGAGAGCGCTTGATTGAAGCCGCCAAGCTCGGTTACACCCGCGCCATCGTTCCAAAAGATGAAAATCTAGGCAAGATTGATTTGACCGATCTGATCCAAGTGAAAGATGTGCAAGAGGCGATGGAGGCGCTCGGTTTATAACATAAATCAGTGGAAAGGCGACGCATGCTGAAAAAAATTTACTCCTACGGTGAAAGAGATTATGCCCAAAAGCATTCGTGAAGAGGGGTTGCTGAAGATTTTGGAAAAAGTGGCTCCGGGCAGTCTGGTGCGCGATGCGATCGACAGCATCATGCGCATGCGCAACGGGGCGCTCATCTTACTGGCTGATTTAGATAAAGCCAATCAAGTCGTCCAGACCGGCTTCTTTCTCGATACAGACTTGACTCCGCAACGTTTGGTGGAACTGGCCAAGATGGATCGCGCGATTGTGGTCAGCGAAGACCTTTCCAAAATTCTCTACGCCAATGCGTATCTCGTGCCCGATCCGTCTATTCCCTCCAACGAGACGGGCACGCGGCATCTCACCGCCGAGAAAGTAGCCAAGCAATTGGGCTGCGCGACGATCGCGATCTCGGAGACCAAGATGGGACGCGTCACGATTTATTACGGCCATTTGCGGTATGTCTTGCCGGATATCGCGATGTTGAGTGCTCGTGTCAATCAAGCCTTGCGCATCTTGGAGCAATATCGAATTACATTCGATGAACTCTCTCGCGAGCTGACGTCGCTTGAACTGGAAGGGCGTGTTCTGCCCTACCACATCGCCAACATCATCCAGAATATCGTGCAAATGTTAGATACCGAAGACGAGATCCGTCGTTATTTCGTCGAGCTGGGAGAAGAGAAAGAATTGATGGAGCTTTTGTTGGAGTGGCTGATGCTGGGCGTGAAAGACCAGTTTGAGTTGCTGATCGAAGATTTTAAATCGTCGAACCGCAACATTTTTTCGATTATCGAAGCAATCCGGCAATTGCCCGCTGAAGAGCTGCTCTCGACGGAGCGCCTGATGGATGTCCTGGGTTACGAGGCGGGCGAAGACGCACTCGATTCGGTGATTCCCTCCAAGGGCTACCGTGTGCTCGATCAGATACCGCGCTTGCCCCGCTCCATCAGCGAGAACCTCATCGAAGAGTTGGGCACTCTTAAAGCCATTCTCCGTGCCAGCGAGAAAGAATTAATGGAAATCAAGGGTATCGCCGAAGTGCGCGCGCGGGCAGTTAAATCGGGCTTGAAGCGCCTAAAGCAAAGTGTAACGGCTTTCGACAATTAAGCCAATCTCGGTAAAAACAAAGGAGCCTTTGATGCCTTTAAGCGACCCTGCTCAAGAATTTCAACGTCTTCAAAAAGCAGCACATTTTCTGAAAAAAGAGATCAAAGCACTACCGAAAATCGGGCTGATTCTTGGCTCCGGTCTCTCCGATGCTATGGGAAAATTGGCGGACGAGAAGCGCATTGCATTCGCGAAAGTGCCGCACTTTCCTAAGCCAACCGTGCAAGGCCACGCGGGCGAGTATGTTTATGGCAAGCTCGCCAATAAATTAGTGCTCATCCAACGGGGCCGAGTGCACTATTACGAAGGCTATGCCATGCACGAGGTCGCTTTTCCGGTACGAGTGATGAAGTTGCTGGGCATCGAGACAGTGATCATCACCAACGCCTCCGGGGGAATTAATTCAAAATACCGAGTCGGCGAGTTTGTCCTAATTCGCGATCATATTAATCTCATCCCGGATAATCCATTGCTGGGAAAAAACATAGAAGAGCTGGGGCCCCGATTTCCTAACTTGCTCGATGCCTACTCTGCAAAACTTAGGGCTTTGGCAAAAAAGTCAGCCAAGCGCGCCAAGATCGCAGTGAAAGAGGGCGTGTACTGTGCATTGCCGGGCCCGATGTACGAGTCTCCCGCGGAGATTCAAGCCTATAAAAAATTGGGTGCCGATCTGGTGGGCATGAGTACAGCGCCGGAAGTCATTGCGGGGCGCCACTGTGGACTGAAAATTTTGGGAATTTCTGTCGTGACCAATATCGCGGCAGGGCTTGACCCCAGCACCCAATTGACCCATGCAGAAGTCTTGGAAACGATGAAGCGACGCGAAAAAGATTTTGCCAAGTTGATTCACGCGATCGTGCAAGACTTATAGCTCAAAAAATTTAGGGGCAAACACAAAGGTCTGCCCCTGTCTATTTTATTTTTAATTCTACACAACAGAAAAGTTATGCTTTCGGGCTTTCTCCCTCTGTAAGTTTTGCTGATGATGCCGAAGGCGTTGTTGGCACTGGCGCTGCGGGCTTAGGAGTCGCAGCAGCGGTGGCTGGCGCACTCGGCTGAGGTGCTGTTGTGGGTGAAGTCGTTGCCGGTTTGGCGACAACTGGAGTTACGGACACTGCCGGAGTTACTCCTGTTGGCGTTGGAGCACCTGTTGGTGAAGGTTTTGCGGTGCCCGGAGTGGCCGGTGTAGCAGGCGTCGCAGGCACAGTAGTCTTGGGAGCGGCGGCGGGTGTCGGTGCGGCTCCGGCTGGAGTAGCGGACTTCGGCGCGGGAACCGGGCGACGCGACCAATTGACGTCAATGCCGGACGCGCCCGGGTTCGGTTCGTTCAACCTGTCTTTTCTATAGATCAGTTCTTCACGAGAATACCCCGACAACTCATAACTCGTGCTCAAAATGATCGCATCGACGGGGCAAGCTTCTTCGCACGCACCGTCGAAAATACAGCGCAAATAATTAATTTGAAAATCAGCCGAGTATTTTTTCGCTTTGGAAATCGGCTTGTCCGCCGGGTTGTCTGCGGGCACGACGAGAATCGCTTGAGAGGGGCAGACTTCCATACATGCCAAACAGCCGACGCAGCGCTCCATTCCGTCGGGGTGCAGTCGGAGCCAGTGCTTGCCCTTGAAGCGAGGCGCGATCTTGCGCTTCTCTTCAGGATAGCTCACTGTTATTGCGGGTTTGAACAAATATTTGAACGTGATGCTCATGCCCTTCAGCATTGCACCCAGGCCCTTCAAGAACGATTGTTTTTCTTTGGGTTCTGCACTCATATGAAAAATCTCCTAACGATCCACGTCGCCCAACACGGGGTCAAAGCTCGCGATCGCGACCACGGCATCCGAGATCAAACTACCCTCAATGACCTTGGGCAAGGCTTGGACAGCCATAAACGAGGGTGTTCGCAGGCCGACTCGATAGGGCTTGTTGCTCCCGTCGCTGACTAGATAAAAGCCAAGTTCGCCGCGCGAGGATTCGATCGCATGGTACGACTCGCCTTCGGGGATTTTGATGCCCTCGCGAAGCGGCGCGCTGGTGATGCGCTTGTCGGCCACCATGACGCTCGCGTTCTTGCCCCAGGGACGCGGCAGCGCGCCCGGCGCGATCTTGGTGTCTTCGACTTTGACTAGACCCTCGGGCAGACGCTCCAAGGCTTGTCGAGCGATCTTCCAGCTCTGGTTCATTTCTTCCATACGCACTAAATAGCGGGCATAGGCATCGCCCGCGGTTTGCGTCGGGACGGTGAATTCAAAATCTTGATAGCTCGAATAGGGAAAGACTTTTCTTAAATCATAGGGCTCGCCGCAGCCGCGAATAATTGGGCCGGTGAGCGAATAATCCAAACAATCTTCTAATGTGAGTTTGGCAATCCCCTTGGCGCGCTGCCGCCAGATGGGGTTCTCTGTCACTAACTCGTGAAATTCTTTCCAGTGATCGTGAAAGACGTCCAAAAATGCTTTGACTTGCTTGAGCCAGTCTTCGTTGACATCCCAAGCCAGCCCGCCGATACGCCAGTAACGCGGGAAGAAGCGCGCGCCGGACAAGTGCTCAAAAATATCCAAGATCATCTCGCGGTCGCGCATGCAATACATGAAGATCGACGACATGTTTACTTCGAGTGCGCCCGTGCCAAGCCATACCAAATGACTGGCGATACGGCTTAGCTCACACAGCAAGACTCGTAGATATTGAGCGCGCTTGGGGACGTCGACGCCCAAGAGATTTTCGACGGCGAGGGCGTAGCCCATCTCTTCTTGCGGGCCGGAGAGATAGTCTAATCTGTTAATCAGAGTAAAAACTTGGTGAAAAATGCGAAACTCGCTCTGTTTTTCGACACCCGTGTGCAAGAAGCCAACGTCGGGCTTGCACTTGACGATATACTCCCCGTCCAGCTCCAGAATAAAACGCAAAACCCCGTGCGTGCTGGGGTGTTGCGGCCCCATATTGAGGACGAAGGTCTCACGCGGCGGGCTTGTCTTTGGTTGCATCGGCGAGGGTTGGTTTTGGGGTGGCTGCGGCGGCTGGCGGCGCGGCCGGGGCTTGGGCTGTGCTGATTGCATATTTTTTGGGAATCAGCTCACTGGGAAGCCGCGGCGCAGCTCGGTCTAAAAAATGCACCGGCTCTTCCGTGAGCGGATAATCCTTTCGTAAGGGATGACCCATCCAGTCGTCGGGCATGAGAATGCGGCGAAGATCGGGATGATTTTGGAATCGGATGCCGAAGAGATCGTACAGCTCCCGCTCGTACCAGTCGGCGGCGGGCCAGACATGGGAAACCGAGTGCAGATGAGGCTGGCCGCGCTCGACGCGTACTTTTACACAGAGCCGCTGCGCAGCTGAGAGCGAGTGCAAAAAATAGAGCACCTCAAACTCGTGGCGCTTCTCGTGCCAATCGACGGCCGTAAGATAAGCGAGCCGGGTGAAGCCGGCTTCCTTGAGCGCATTCATTCCCTCGATGAGCTTCTCTTTGGGCAGCTGTACGGCTTGGTTGCCGGGAAGCTTCTCGGCGGAAACGAGGTTGGCGCCAAGCGCACTTAATTTCCCCATCACCTTGTCTAATGCGAAGTTAGTTTTCGTTTGTGCCATAAAATTTCCTTGGGTGCGCCCGTATTATAGCATCCAAGAAAGAGATTTGCCTCCATTACGCTATGCCCTCTATAATCAACGGGGTGATTTTATGGATCAACACATGGAAGAACTTAAAGCGCATATGAGCAAGACGCTCGTCAATTTTGAACACGAACTGATGAAACTCCGTACGGGCAGGGCGACTCCGGCCATGGTCGAAGACGTCAAAGTCGACTATTACGGCGCCCCAACCCCGATGAAACACGTGGCCCACATCAGCGCACCGGAGGCCGATTCTCTGGTTATTCGTCCTTTTGACAAGGGCCAGTTGCAAGCCATCCAGAAAGCGATCCAAGCCGCCAATTTAGGTTTCAACCCTATTCTTGAATCCGACATTGTGCGCATCAAAGTGCCTCGGCTCACCGAGGAGCGTCGCAAAGAGCTGTCTAAGCACATCAAAGAAAAAGCCGAAGAAGCCAAGATCGCACTGAGAAATATTCGGCGCGACATGAAAGAGCGCATGGAGAAAGAAAAGAAAGCCGGGACGATCACCGAAGATCAACTCAACCATCTACTCAAAGAGATGGACAAGATTACCCACGATCTAACTACCAAGCTCGACCAAATGTCCCAGACCAAAGAGAAGCAACTCATGAGTATATAGTAGCTCATGAGAATCTCTCAAAAAGAGAGATACGCTTTGCCAAATAACGAGTGATAAACTTGTAGAGATTCTTAGGCTCCGTTTGGCTTTTGGCATAAAATTCAGACGAAGTAGAGGGAGTTGTTGCGGTGGAAGCGGGCCTGTTTCATCAAATTCTCGTCGGCGCGGTGCTGTTGATTATTTACGTCGGCATCGTCTTCGAAAAAGTCGAACGCTCGGTGACGGCGCTGGCAGGAGCAGCTTTGTTGATTCTCGCTGGCACGCTTTCTCAAGAAAAAGCATTAGAGCACATTGACGGCAATACGATTATTTTATTAATCGGCATGATGATTGTCGTCGGCATCATGCGCACAACCGGGCTCTTTGAATGGATGGCCGTTCACACGGCCAAGCTTTCCAAAGGCAATCCGCGCCATATTATGGTCAGCCTGATCTGGGTGACGGCCATTCTCTCTGGCATCCTCGACAACGTTACGACGATCTTGTTGATTGCCCCCATCACTCTTAGTATCTGCATGACGCTGCGACTCAAGCCCCTGCCTTTTTTGATCACCGAAGCGATGGCCTCGAACATCGGCGGCATTGCCACTCTGATCGGAGACCCGCCGAATATTATGATCGGCAGCGTGGCCAAACTTACTTTTGTTGATTTTTTGGTGAATTTGGGCCCTCCGGTCGTGCTCATTCTCACGGCCTTTACGTTTACGTGCCTCTATCTCTTTCGCAATGAACTAGAGTTGCAAGGCGCCAATGCGAGCGCCGTGCAAAGCCTCAAAGAAGAAGGCTTAATAAAAAATAAGAAACTGTTGTGGCGTTCGCTGGTGATTCTCGGATTGATGTTGGTGGGCTTCTTGTTGCAAGCCCCTTTGCATTTAGAGTCGGCCACCGTCGCACTCGCTGGAGCTGCCGCGCTGCTCGTCATCAGCCGCGTTAATCCCGAAGAAGCCTATGACGAAGTGCACTGGACGACGCTCTTCTTTTTTATTGGGTTATTTATCGTTGTCGGTGCAGCCAAGGATGTCGGCATTATCAAGTACATTGCCGATTGGGCCAAGTCGTTTGTCGAAACGAATCCGAGTTGGTCGAACGTCTTCACCGTTACGATCTCGGCCGTCGCCTCGGCAGTGATAGACAATATTCCTTTTACAGCAACGATGTTGCCCGTCATTCAAGAGTTGGGAAAGCACGTCACGGTGGAACCGCTCTGGTGGTCGCTGGCTCTAGGCGTAGGGCTTGGCGGCAACGGGACGCTGATCGGCGCATCGGCCAACTTGGTCGTCGCGGGCATCGCCGCCAAACACGGGCATCCTATCAGTTTTATGTACTGGCTCAAGTATGGCCTAATCATGATGATCGAGTCTATTGTGATCGCGGCGATTTATGTTTTCGTGCGCTATCACTTGTTTTCATAGAAGACTGGATATTATAGAAGAATCAGTGAGTTGACTGCCGTGGCTGCTTTAGGTTATGGTAGTTTAGAATCGGTGAATTAATGAAAGGGTTTGGCAAAGCGATGCTGATTGGATTCAAGCGATAAGTTGTCTTTGTTGTGAGAAGATATCTGACCGAGAGTGCCCATCGCCATTCAATTAGAAAACAAAACAATATGATCCACTTGCACATTCAGACCAAACGCCTGAAGCTCGTTGCAGGCAGTCTCGCCTTATCCGAAGCAGAACTATACGATCATGAAAAATTTGCCCATTTGCTGAACGCACAAATTATTGCAGGACTTTCGCTCAAGGGGGCTGAAAAGCAGGAATTCGAGGGTTGCATAACTCCGCCCGCAAGTAATCTCGGAAGAGATCCGTCTTCACTTGGTAGAGGGTCTTATTCAACTGCGTGGCTTTGA
>Ga0247727_10012971_pt1 | contig 14163 bp, 15 predicted proteins | sample WisWelCaveWW1625_FD_202498 | JGI IMG/M metagenome (GOLD analysis project Ga0247727, IMG submission 202498) | Biofilm microbial communities from Wishing Well Cave, Virginia, United States - WW16-25 | ecosystem: Environmental > Aquatic > Deep subsurface > Groundwater > Cave microbial mat | place... | reverse complement strand
TTGCAGCAAGCTTGCTTTCGCCTTATGTTTCAGGCGACAAGGTGGCTTTCTTCGCTCTTGCAGTCTTTGGAGCCCTCTTGCCTGACATCGACCACGAAGGCTCAAAAATAAACAACATGTTCAAGGTGACAAAGATTGTTCCCATTTTCTTCAAACATCGTGGTTTCTTTCACAGCATTTTTCCGCCAATTATCATGTATGGCGCTATGTCAGCTTTTCATTATTCTTTCTGGGGTCTTTCGCTGGCAATTGGCTATTTTGCCCACTTGTTCAGCGATTCCTTGACAAAGCTCGGAGTAAACTTTCTTTATCCTTTAACAAGTTTCAAGCTAAAAGGCCCATTAACCACTGACAGCTGGCAAGAACACGCATTATCTGCAGCAGTTATTATATTAGGCGCAGTGTTTATTTTTTATTAGGCCTATATAGCAACAAAAGGCTCGTTTCTTCTATAAGAACGCAGGTCTCTCATACTTTCCATAAATATTTCATCAGCACTTTTTGTTTCCTTAGTGGATACTCCTTCATATCCACGATAAAGAAGCTCGCAAATTGTATCATGAACAATCCAGTACTGTTGTTGCATTCCTCTTGAAACAAGTGGATAAAGAAAGCTCGGGCATCTTCCGCCTGGATTGTATTTTTCGTGATATTTCTCCCAGATTTCTTTTTCTTCGGCAGTTAATTTTTCTTTTCCTGCAAGCTGTGAAATCATTATCAAGTCAATTAGGAAATCATGTTTCATTATATGGACGAAGCTATCATCATTATTTGAAACTACACGTGCAATAGAAGAAACTACTTTTGAACCCAATAATTTTATTGTCTCCCGTACTGTCAATTCTTCTAAAGAACCAGATTCGAGTGCTACTGTTCCTCCGCCCATTGCTATCTCTGGCTTGCTTTTAATTAAAAACTTATCTATGCTGCAAAATACATTTCTCCCTATTAACCAAGCCACTGGACACTGGACAACCACACGCGAGCTATTTAAACGGCTCTGCCAATAATTGTTTGTTGACGTCAACACCTCCTCTCTTCCACAGGAGAGATGAAATAAAAACCGAAAGGAATGGAGGTGCTTCATGCAAGCACAACAATATATGGATAGTATGAGAGATAGTATGATGAAAGATAGTATGAAAGAACCTATGAATCCAGTGCAGATGAATACGGTGCAGACAGCACCAGTAAAAGGAAAGGGTCCTGAAAAAAAGTTCAGGGCAGGCGCCATATGCGCCACCATCTGGAAAAACCAGACTGAAAAAGGCGAATACGCAAGCGTTAGCTTGGAGCGAAGCTATAAGGACAAGCAGGGAATATGGCAGCATACTGCTTCTTTCAGAGTTCACGATTTGCCCAAAGCAAAGCTCGTAATCGAAGAGGCATTCAAGTATTTGGCAATGAGCGAATCCTCAATTGTTACAGAACAACTTGTGATGTAATATGGCAAAGGATTATAAACAAAAAAACAAAGGTATCAGGACGCAGTCGCCTGATACCGAAGAGGTGATTACAATGGAACAAGATATGGAAATTGAAACAATTGATGAAAAGGATGAAAAGAAAAAGATTCAGTCAGTAAGCGATCTTCCAGGCATTGGCCCTGCAACAGTAGACAAGCTTTCAACTGCAGGCTATGGGGACTTGATGAGCATTGCTGTCGCAACTCCAGGCGAACTTGTAGGCGCAACTGAAATGTCAGAGGCAACTGCAAAGAAAGTAATCGCAATTGCCCGTGCAAATCTTCAGATGGAATTCCTGTCAGGCGATGAAGTTTTGAAGAAGCGCGAAAGAATTTTCAAGATTTCAACAGGCTCTGTTGAGCTTGACAAGCTTTTTGCAGGCGGAATAGAAACAGGCGCCATAACTGAAGCATACGGCCAGTACGGCGCTGGAAAATCCCAGCTTGCCCACGTTCTTTCAGTTCGTTGCCAGCTTGCAGAGGAAACAGCCCCTTCAGGAGTTTGCGTCTTCATCGATACTGAAAGCACTTTCCGTCCTGAGAGAATAGTTTCAATCGCAAAAGCTTTGAAGCTCGACCCTGACGCTGTTCTAAAGAACATCAAGGTCGCAAGAGCATTCAACTCAGACCACCAGATGCTTTTGGCTGAAAAGATTGAAGATATGATCAAGAAAGACAACGTCAATGTGAAAATTATTATTGTTGATTCACTGATAGCGCACTTCCGCGCAGAATTTATAGGCCGCGGAACTCTCGCAGAGCGTCAGCAGAAAATCAACAAGCATATGCACACTTTGATGAAGCTTGCTGACAGGTACAACCTTGCTGTCTATGTGACAAACCAGGTTATGTCAAAGCCGGACCAGTTCTTCGGCGACCCTACGGAAGCAGTCGGAGGACACATTGTCGCCCACAACAGCACTTACAGAGTGTATTTGCGTCGCGGAAAGAAAGGCACTCGTGTTGCGAAGATGGTAGACTCGCCTTCAATGCCGGAAGCAGAAGCCATATTCGCGCTTGACGAGTCAGGCATCAAGGATGTCTGATTTTGTTTTCTTTTTGTTTTTCTTCTTCTCAAAACCACTAATTTTATAAACTAACCTGCTATGTTTTCTTCTGTGCATTAATGCATAATAAATTTAGGAGCGTGAAATAGATATGTACGGAAGTCCAAGAAATGATGGCGGCGATTACGGGCCAAAACCACCAGTCAGTGTAGGAGAAGTTTTAGAAGTTACAATAGAAGCAGTCGGCGCGCAAGGCGACGGCATTGCAAAGAAAAACGGATTTGTATTGTTCGTTCCAGGAGCAAAGGAAGGCCAAAAAGTAAAGATTAAAATTTCAAAAGTCCTGAGAAAAGTAGGATTTGCTGAAGTTGTCGGCGAAGGCACGGCAGTTACTGCTAAATCTTCAGAAGGACCTGCTGAACAATCTTCAGAAGCCCCTCAGGAAGAGGAAGCTCCTGAGCCTGCTGAAGACAGCGAGAACTTCGGCGAAGAAACTCCTGCAGAAGAAGTTCCTGCAGAAGAAGCTCCTGAAGAGGAAGCTGCAGAGGAGCCTGAAGAATAATTTTTATGAGATTATTTATCTCTTTTGAAGTCTCTGAAGAAGTTAAACAGCATCTTCTCGAACTTCAAAAGAAGCTTTCTTTTGCAAAACTTGCTCCTGCAAGGCATTTTCATCTGACTCTGAAGTTTCTCGGCGATGTCAATGAAGAAAAGCTTCAGATAATCAAGCAAAAACTTTCGCAGATAAAATTCAAGCCGTTCACTGCAAAACTTTCGAAAATTGGAGTCTTTCCCTCAGAAGATTACGTGCGCGTTGTCTGGGTCGGGCTCGAGCCAGAAGAAACAATAAATTCATTGCAAAAGCAAATAGAAGATTCATTGTCAGATTTGTTTGAGAAAGACCCAACTTTCAAGCCTCATTTGACTTTGGCAAGAGTAAAAATGATTGATGACAAAGATAAGTTTAGGGAAAATTTGAAAAAAATCAATGTAAAGGCATTGTCATTCAAAGTTGATTCTTTCAAGCTCGTAAAATCTGTTCTCGGAGGAAAGCTTGGTTCAGAATATGAGGATGTTCTAGAAATCAAATCACAACCAGACTCACTTCGTTCGTAGGTTGCTTTCGCAACCTTTATAAGCAACCTCTGTTGATTTTCATTTACTACCAACTGTTATTCATCAACTCGATGGTAACAATTGCTGTGTGAGGTAAAAAAAATCACGGCCACACAATCTGAATCTACAATGCTTGTCCCGCAGGACACTTACCTTAAGTCAGGAATACATATTGGTACAAAATTCCGAACAGGCTATATGGCCCAGTTCATTTACAAGGTAAGGCCTGATGGTCTTTCTGTTCTAAACTTGCAGAAGATAGATGAAAGAATCAAGCTTGCTTCAAACTTATTGAAGAATTACGATTCTAAGGATATTCTAATCATTAGCAGGCGTGAAAATGGCTGGAAGCCTGTGAAGGCATTCGGCAGGCACACCGGCATAAGAGTTTTCGCAGGAAGATATCCTCCGGGAATAATGACCAATCCAATGCTTGACAGTTATACTGAAGCAAAGATAATGCTTGTCACAGACAGCTGGCCTGACCACAATGCAGTCAAGGACGCATTGGCTGTCGGAATCCCTGTCATCGGATTATGCGATACAAACAATCAGGCAAATGAGATTGACTTGGTTGTTCCTTGCAATAACAAGGGAAAGAAATCTTTGGGATTGTTCTTCTACATATTGGCAAGAGAATACTTGCGAGGCAAGGGTTTATTGAAGGATAATCAAGAGCCAGCATTTACTATTGAAGAATTCACAGAAGAATAATATTTTTTTCATTATGCTTTTTCAATTCCTTTCTCTACAATCTGAAAGAATGATTCTTTTTCACCAGCAATAGACCGGTGTTTTCTCACTATTGCTTTTCTTTTTGATGCCTTCTGTTGTAATTCTATCAAGCACTTGCTTGCATATTTTATTATGTCTCCGCCAATGACATGCACTTGCCCGTCATTAAATGACTGATACACTTGATTTGTGATTAAAACAGGAATTTTTTGCTTTCTGCATATTTCATTTAATGTTCTCATTTGCAGTCCAAGGTCCCTGTTGAACTCTTGAAATTCTTCCTTGGATCTTTCAAATCTGTAAAGCATTCCTATTGTGTCGACAATTATAAGCCCTATCTTGTTTGTTATGAGAGTTCTTAGCTTGTTTATTGACTTGTTTTGGTCTTCGAATGTCGTCGGCCTCAGGAATACTATATTCTTCATTGCTTTTTTGTGGTCAGGCTCTAGCTGTTTCAGTCTTGCAGCTGAAAATCCCCCTTCAGTGTCTATGTAAATTACTTTCTTTTTTTTTGCAGTTTCAAGTGCTGCAAGAAGCGCGAAGTTTGTCTTTCCAACTCCTGCAGGGCCGTAGATGGTAGTAATCGCATCCTTCTCATATCCTCCTTCAAGCAGAGTGTCAAGAACTTCTGTTCCAGTGCAAATCCTGTCTTCCATTGTCTTTCTCCCTTCTTTGCCCTATTTATATATTTTCTGCCACAATCCTTTTAAACAATAGTAAAGGCATTATTGTTATGAGGTTGTTTACAGGAATAGCCCTTATATTGCTGTTTTCAGTAGTTGTAGCTCTGCATATTAGTCTTGCTTTTAGTATTCCAGGGCTTGCAACAGACAGTTCATATGCTCATTACCGCCAGGTTGAGAATATTATGGAAACAGGCAAACCCCTTATTCATGATGCTCTGAGTTATGGTGGAAGAACTCGTTTTGTAAGCCCTGTATTTTATTATCTTGTTGCAGCTTTTGCAAAAATATCATCTATTTCTTTGGCAATAAAAGTTATTCCTTCTTTTCTTGTAGGCTCTATGATATTTATCATGTATGCAATTGCTTTTGAGCTCACGAAGCAGGAATCAACAGCCCTGTTAACTTCTTTGTTTGCAGGCTTCGTCCCTGTTTTCTTTGCACAGACAATAGCAACATTGTCTCCTATGACTCTTTTTTTCCCGCTATTTTTTCTTTTGATATACGCACTGCTTAGACTTAAAAATCCTTATTGGCAGACAGCATATTTCATTCTTGTTTTGTTAATGGCATTTGTTCATCCGCTTGCATTTGTGGTGGTTTTGGGATTTCTTATTTACTTCCTTCTTGTTTTTATCGAGCATCTTGAGCAGGACAGGGGTGAGCTTGAAGCAGGACTTTTGACTATAGTCATATTGCTGTGGGCTCAGCTTATTCTTTACAAGAACCTTTTGTTGTTCCACGGCCCTCTTGTTATTTGGCAGAATATTCCCAAGGCAATGCTTTCTGAATCTTTTACTAATGTTACAATGACTATTGCAATTGCACAGATTGGTGTTATTCCCTTTTTGAGGGGAATTTGGGTGCTTTCATTTTCTCTTTTCAGAAATAAAAGAAGGGAGGTATATTTGCTCGGAGGAATGACGATTGGTGTAAGCATCCTTCTTTGGCTGAGGCTTATTGAGCTTTATGTAGGGCTTATTTTCTTGGGCCTTCTGCTTGTGGCTCTTTTCAGCATTGGCTGGAAGATGTTTGTTTCATTAGTTAGCAAGTCAAAGGCAAATAAGGCAATACCTTGGTTTTGGGTTTCAATTCTGCTTGTCTGCATCTTGACATCAATAATTCCTTCTGTCGCATTTGCAACAAAGCACTTGAACAATGCAGCTACAAGTTATGATCTTTCTGCATTTGATTGGATTAGGCGTTCAACGCCTGCAGAAACAGTTATTGTGGCCCTTCCTGAAGAAGGCAACTTCATCGCATCGCTTGCAGAAAGAAAGAATATTATTGATACAACTTTTCTTCTGATAAAAGATTCATCAGAACGCTTTGATGATGTTAAAAGAATTTATTCAACTGCTTTTGAGATAGAGGCAGTTCAATTAATGGATGAGTACAATGCAGGCTATATTTATTATTCTTCGCGTGCAAAATCAAAGTTTCCATCCCCGATATTCGCATCTAGCAAGTGTTTTAATGAAGTTTATTCAAACGGTGAAACAAGAATTTATGAAAAGGATGAACTTTGCAGGGTGACTATAGAATGAAGCGTTTGACTTTTGTGCTGTTGGCATTGATTGTTCTGTTAGTCATTCCTCTTCTCAGGCTTTTTGCCGGCCAGCCTGTAGTTTACGGAAACACTGTTTATGGAGATGCTGTTAGAGTTTCACGAAGTGACCCTGTTTCAGGAATGATTTTTTACGTAGAACCATGGCATTATTTTTTAAAAGCAGTATACTCTATTTTGCCGTTTACTCTTGCTGCAACAATAATTCCAATAGGTTTAGGAGTGCTTTTTGTTTTCCTTTTAGGATATTTGCTTAAGTCATTGAAATATGACAATCTCGCTTCATTATTGACTATTTCTGTAGTGATTCTCTCTCCATTTTTTATTTTTAATTTCACTCATCTTTCAAGGCAGGCTGTTGCGATGGTATTGATTCTCGCAGGGTGGCTTCTTTTGTCTAGATTTTCCATAGTAGGATTTTTTTTGCTTATTTCAGCATCATTGCTCGGATTTTCCTCTGCAATAGCTGTTTTAATTTCAGGCCTTATTTTTTGGAATGTACATGATGACAAGAAAGGGCTTATAGCAGCATTTCTTTCAATGCTGGCAATATTATTGCTCCACCTGCCTAAATTCTTGCTTCAAGAAACTTTTCCTGTTCCAACAGAATGGTTTGTCTTGTTTCTTTCAGATTTAGGGGGAAGAGGTGGTCTTGCAACATTCGGAATCCTTCTTGCTCTTGTAGGAACAGTTTATGCTCTTAAGCATCGCCGTAAATATTACATTTCTTTTATCTGCACAGGAGCGATGTTTATCCTTTCTTTTTTCTTTCAGAATCTGCTTCCTTTCGTAGGCTTGCTTGTGTCTTTGGTGGCAGGATATGGTTTTTCAAAGATTTGGAAGCGTAAATGGACATTGCCTGCAGCGCATTACTTTTGCCTTTTAGTTATGTTCTGCGGAATTCTTTTCTCAGGCGTAGCTCACTTGAAGCTTCTCCAACATGATTCTCCTTCAAAAGACATTGTGGAAGCATTTTCTTGGTTAAGAACTCAAAATTCAGGGAATGTCCTGTCTGACTGGAGAAATGGAAACTGGATATCTTATTATTCTGGCAACAAGGTTTTTTTGAATGAAGATCTTTCAAGGCAGGGAATGAACAAGAGATATTTTGAAAGCAAAAATATTTTTAGGGAAACAAGGATGCAGGCTCTTTCAAGCTTTCTTCAAATCAATAAAATAAAGTATGTTGTTATTACTAAATCCATGCTTAATGGGGATGTTTGGGAGCGTGAGAATCAGGGAATGATGTTTTTGCTTCAAAACCGGGAAACTTTTAAAAAGGTTTTCTTTAATGATGAAGTAATCATATGGGAATATTTGGGTGACCGATGAAGCAAAAATTAATATCAATTACACTGCTTATTTGCGTAATATTTATACTAGGCATTATTATTGGGAATAATCTCGCAAGCAGCAAGGAAGCGAAGATTGAGAAGTTTCTTCGCGAAAGCGAGCTCGCTACAGAGTCTTATGTAATGGAGCAGGATTTTCTAAAGGATGCTGAAGAGATATGCTCAGGAGCAAACGTTCGTCTTGGAGCTTTGGGAACAGAATTGTGGAAGCTTGGAACACTGCTTCAGTCTGACACTGCAAAGAAAGACTTGGGCGACGTTAAATATGCTCTTTTGAAGAAAAAATATCATCTCCTTCAGATTAAGGAGTATATCTTGTTTTCAAAGCTTAACCGCGACTGTTCGCTTGACGGGAGTGTAATACTTTATTATTTCTCAAACAATGATGGTTCGCTTGCCCAGGGAAAGATTCTCGACAGGCTTGTTGCAGAAAATAATATTACTGTTATTGCAGTTGAGTTTGGATATGCAGAAGAACTTTCTTTCCTTGAAAACTATTACAATATAACTGCTGCTCCAACCTTAATTGTTGATTTTGATAAGAAAAAGGAAGGACTTGCCTCATATGACTCCCTCAAGAAAATTCTCCATAGTTAAATCGCCCGTATCGGTGATTGTATCAAGCCTTGCGCTTACAGTTCTAGTATTCTTTGCAGGAATACTGATTAACTATGGGCTTGATTTTGTGCGCATAGACACAATTCAGTCAGTAATACAGGCGCACGAGATAAGCAGAGGCGCTTATTTTGTTGAGCAGGAATTTGTTGATAGTTTTGGCGGAAACAAGTGCGATATAATGCAAAGCAGAATTGGCAATTTAAAATCAGAGATTCATAAAGTAGGCACAGATCTCGGAAGTTATTCTTCATTTAGTTTTTTCAAGAAAAAGGATTTTGATTATTTGAAGAGAAAATACTTTCTTCTCGAGCTTCAATTTTTCTCTCTGTTGCAGGAATTAAATGATGAATGCAGTTCTCCGTACGTTCCCATATTGTTCTTCTACCAGATTGACGATGATAAAAGCGAAAGCCAGGGAATAATTCTTGCAGAAATAAGCAAGGATTATCCGGAATCTGTCGCGGTTATATCTCTTGACAAGGATTACAAGGACGAGCCTCTTGTTCAGATGTTAGTTGAAAAATATAATGTCAGCAGTGCGCCTGCAACCATAATTGACGGCCAGAAGTATGGCTCTCTTTTAAGCATTAATGAACTAAAGGAAATCATATCAAGCCATTTGCAGAGCAAAGATAATGGGCGAACTTAATGAAATCATTTGGTTTTAACAAAATATTTATTGCAGCCATTCTTTCTTTGCTTTCAGTGCGCATTCTTTTCTTTTTGGATTACAGCGCGCTTTTGTGGGACAGCGCAGTTTATGTTTCTATGGGCAAGTTCCTGTTTTCCCTTGGAACGCAGGGATTGTGGGAGCATATTCGCCCTGTTATATGGCCTTTTTTTCTAGGATTCTTCTGGAGAATAGGCCTAGACCCTGTTCTTTTTGGCAGTATGCTTGAACTTCTTCTATTTGCAGGCTGTCTTCTGCTGATTAAGCTTTTTGTTGGCAGGTATTATGGAGAAAATGCAGGAATTATGTCATCGGTTCTTTTAGGAACAAGCGCAATATTTTTTTATGAAAGTTTCAATCTTTACACAGAGATACCATCGCTGTTTTTTATCCTGCTGGCGCTTGTTCTGTTTGAAAAGAAGGCTTTTTTCGCAGGATTCTCATTGGCTCTCGCTTTTATCACTAAATTTCCAGTAGGAATATTCCTGCCTGTGATAATTATTGCTTATTTGATTGAAAAACGCTGGAAAAACTCAGTTATTTCTTTTGCAGGCTTTTCAATTCCTTCAATTATCTTCCTCATTTCAAACAAGATTGCTTACGGCTCTGCATTGCTGCCTTTGATTGACGCTAGTTCTGCAATTCGCAATGTTCTTGGCTGCAATGTCTTGCACTATCATCCTTGGACTGACTATTTTATTTATCTCTGGAAAGATAATTATTTCTTTGTGTTTGCATTGCTGGGAATGTTTCTTTGTGCAATTAATTGGAGAAAGTTCTCGCTTCCTTTGCTATCATTGTTAGTTCCTCTCATTTACTTTCTTCAGTTGCACTGCAGGGAGCACAGATATCTCATATTTGTAATTCCTTTCGTAATATTCTTTGCATCAGGAGGCCTGAGTTATGTTGTTGCCAAATTAGAGAAAAGATTTAAAAGAAAACTTTTTGTTTTCGTAATCATTGTGCTTTTGTTTTATGGAATCCATAACAGTGTTCAATTCTATCGCAATGCTGCAGAGCCAAGGGATTCTGCTCTTGAAGCATACCTTCATTTCATAGAAAACAAGGATGTTTCAGGAGAAGTTTGGAGCAGCAATCCTGGCATCGGTGTTTATTCCTCAGTTCCTGTGAAAAAGATTTATTATCCTGTTTTCGACGCATCTTTAGCAGCAAGTTTTGCTTCTTATTTGGAAAAGAATAAAGAAAAGATTTCTTACGTTTTCCTTGATAATTGCGGCGGCGGAATAATTTGTCCTGATTCTACTTGTGAAGCTGAATATGCTGGGATTCTCAAACAGCTCTCAACATTCAGCCTTGATTATAATGTTACAGAAGGAAAATGCAGCTATCTTGTCTTCAGCCGAGCTTGATAATGTCTCCTATTGTGAGAACATCATTTTTTTCAGAACTTTTCGGCATTTCAAAAGCTTCTGATTTTCTGACAAGCACGATTTTCAGTATTTTTTCCATTTTGAGCGCAAGCTCCAGCGATGGAGCAATAGCTCCTGTCTCCAGCTTGTGTATTTGCGATTCCTTTTCGTTTATGAGTTTTGCAAAATCCTGCTGAGTCATTCCGAGTTTCTCTCTTGCTTTTTTTATTACTGATGAAGCATCGCCGACAATTACGGTGATGCTCTCAATTTGCCTTGTTTTCTTTTTTTGCTCAGGCTGTGCATTCCTTAGAATTCTCCCATTACTGCTGCATTTATTGCAGACAGTCAATTCAGCGCCTTCTATTAGCGCAATAACAAGCAATCCTTGTGCTCCGCAAAGCTCGCAAGCCATTTTTGAAGGTAATATAGGGTAATATAAAAACTTGTCTCCACAGTAATTCACTATTATGTGATGGTGGCATTTTATTTTAAAAACCTGTGCTCTTTATCGTCGTATGGTACCCGCTTTAGATAGTGCTAGTCTTAAAGCTACACTTTTGAATGCCGGCTGGCCTGATTCGCTTGTTTCTGAATACAATGAATTGATCGAGAACGAGCCAAAACTTCCTGCTTCTATTATTCTTACTGGCATAACAAAGAGTTTCGAAGGAAAATCAGTTCTTAATGGCGTAAATTTCACGATTGCTCCAGGCGAGCTTTTTGGCATAATTGGGCTGAGTGGCGCAGGAAAGACAACGTTGCTCAATATCCTTGTAGGATTTCTGCAACCAGACGCGGGTACCATATTCCTGCGCCTTCCCAATGGCCAAGATGTCGAGCTTGAGAAAAAACTTGAATTGGTAAAGCGAATGGTAGGATTTTCAGCACAGCACCCATCATTTTATCCAAAGCTTACTGTGCGGGAGAATATAGAGCATTTTTCAGCCCTTTATCAGGTTCCATTAGAGCAGCGCCGAGAGCTTAGCACGATGCTTATCAGAGGGGTTGGTCTTGACGGCTCTGAAAATGTGCTTGCGCAAAATCTTTCAGGAGGAATGCAGAAGCGCCTCGATATCGCTTGCGCAATGGTGCACAGGCCTAAAATTCTCATCCTTGATGAGCCTACTGCAGACTTGGACCCATTGATACGCGCACAGCTTTGGAAGCTTATTCGCGCCATAAACTCCCAGGGCACAACAATTATTGTCGCTTCGCATTTCATCGGAGAGCTTGAGCGCAATTGCTCCAAGATTGCAGTCCTCAACCACGGAATCATCGCAGATGTTGATTCTGTTGATGGATACAGGAAAAAGAACGGAAATCTTTACGAGATAACTCTTGAACCTTCAGGTTCTCGCAATGAACTTCTTGAAATACTTAAGTCACATAAGAATTATGAAAGGCTTGTGCAAAGAGGAAACAAGGTTGTGCTTTACACAAGTTCGCCAAAGAAGGCGCTTTCCGAGCTTGTTGCTCTGTCATCTGATGCAGGAATCAAGATGAAGAGCGTAAAACTCGACAAGCCTTCGCTTGCAGAATTAGTTCACAACCTGATGTCTCCATGAACGCTTCAGTAAGTGCATTTATGGCGAATCTGCTTATTATGGTGCAGAAGAATATCAAGCTTCTTCTGAGGGCAAAGTCTTCTGCATTGATTGTCATCGGAGGCCCTCTTTTCATCATTCTTTTTGCAGGAATTGCCTTTGACCATACAAACATATACGCCGTAAGCATCGGGGCATTCTCTCCTTCGTATAATGACCTTTCAAATTCATTTCTTGAGAGGCTCTCAGAAAAGAATTTCAAGGTAGTGCGCTATCCTGATGCAGAAAGCTGCCGCGATGCAATAAAGAAAGGTGAAATAAATACTTGCGCTGTTTTTTCCAAGGACTTTGCCCTTGCTAAGGAAGGGGCGAATGAGCTTTCTTTTTTTGTTGATTACTCCCAGATAAACCTCGTTTGGACTATTGTTAATACAATGACTGAAAGAGTTACTGCACGTTCTATTGAGCTTAGCGAAAACCTGACTTCAATTGTTCTCAATGCATTGGATTATTCAAGGCTTGCGGTAACTGAAAGCAGGCCTGATGTTATTACTTTGACAACAGAAAATGATGAGATAGGCCGCAGGGTTGTAAACATTCAATCCGAGCTTAGTGAGATAGAATTAGGTCTTGACCCAAATGAATTTGCAGTTTCAAATCTTTCAAAAAAGAAAGCCAGTGTTAAGCACTGGATTGACAATTCTTTAGGTATAGCAAAGGAATCTCTTGACGAGTCTGTGTCTTTCATAGATGCAACTGACGAGCTTGTTCAGGGAAGTGCTGCAGGAGGAACAATCGGCCAGGAATTGCTTTCTAAATTTATTGAAAGCGTTGACGAAATTAATGCATTGAAGGGCAGGCTTGATGATACGGAGCTTCTTGTAAACCAGGAATTCGGAGAACTTCAGATAATTATAGACACTATTATTGGCAAAATAACCCAGACCAAGGCAATTGTTGACCATGCTAACAGTGTTAAAGAATTCAGCGTTGATGAGCTTGACAGCATAAACAAGCTTCTTGACAAGTCCCTTGTAAATATTCTTGATGTGCAAAAAACCCTGAATTCTGTTGAAAAAACAATTAGCTCTATTGAGGTTAAGGATGCGAGCTCAATTGTCCAGCCTATAATAACAACAATCAAGCCTGTTGTTGCTGAAAAGAGCTATCTCAATTATATTTTTCCGACAATCGTCTCGCTTATTTTAATGTTTACGGCTCTTTTGCTTGCTCCTACGCTGATTATGCTTGAAAAGAATTCGCCTGCATATTTCAGGAATTACATGACTCCTGCAAAGAAAATAACTTTCTTCCTTTCAATATTCCTTACTTGCATAATTTTGCTTTCTGTTCAGGTTCTTATTATATTAGGCATTGCCGGCGTTTTTTTCAGCGAGGTTCTTGTTTCACTGCCTTCTATTGTTCTAGTTATGTTTTTAGGAATGACTTTATTCACTGGCATCGGGATGATTGTTGGATACGGCTTTACATCTGAAGAAACAGCAATCTTGGGTAGCATTTCTTTGGGAAGCGTTCTTTTGTTCCTTTCTGACATAATAATTCCAGTGGAAAGCATGCCTCATTGGCTCGGCTCAATTGTTTCTTTGAATCCGGTAATACTTGTAGGGGAGCTTGTTAGAAAAACAGCAGTTTTCGGGCTTCCTTTCAGCGCTTTGGGTATAGACTTGCTGACTTTGGCATTTTCTGGAGTTGTTGCAATTGCTTTTGCTTTGGTTGTTTATTATGGAACAGAGCCAAGGTTTATACAAAAGGCTCTTTCAAAGGTATTTAAGAAATAGGTTTTTAAGCGAATGAGCCATAATAAAGATATGCAACCAATTCAATCTTATTCGCAAACCAGCCAGTCTGCCCTTGTTGAGGACAACATAAAGCTTACAAGACAGCATCTTGAATCAGCGCGAACTCCTGACATGGAAATACAGTCATTGCTGGGAGTTTTTGAAACTCTTTCAGCTCTTTTAGATGATTATTCCCGTTCTTTCAAGGAATGGGTTGAAGTGAATTTTCCAGAA
>Ga0247727_10012970_pt1 | contig 14163 bp, 13 predicted proteins | sample WisWelCaveWW1625_FD_202498 | JGI IMG/M metagenome (GOLD analysis project Ga0247727, IMG submission 202498) | Biofilm microbial communities from Wishing Well Cave, Virginia, United States - WW16-25 | ecosystem: Environmental > Aquatic > Deep subsurface > Groundwater > Cave microbial mat | place... | reverse complement strand
TGAAGCTGGGCGCCGGAGACGAGGATCTGATGAGCGCCTGCGAGGCTTCCCTCGCTTCCGGAAGCCGCTGGCTCGTCCTGGACCTGACCCAGCTCGGCTGGATGGACAGCGCGGGCGTCGGGGCCGTGGTCGCGTGCGGGAAGAGCGCGGACAGGAAGGGTGCGGTGCTCAAGATCGTGCTCTCGAGGACCGGACCGATCCGGAAGGTCTTCACGGTCACCTGTCTCGACCGCGCGTTCGAGATCTTCGACGACGTCCCATCGGCTGTCCGCAGCTTCCCCGTCTGAGCCTGGCTGCTCGTCTGAGAGTCCGCCTTCCGGCGGCTCCGCCCCGGACCCCGCAACCCGCGTTCGACACAGGCCTGGAGAACGGCCTGCGTCTCCCGCGGGTTTTCATGATTTCAGGGTGCGGTCAGGCCTCATGAACGGCTGTCACCGTTCTCCGTTTCTAGACGATGAGGCCCCACTCGAGGAAGATCCAGAAGGCGAGGGCGTTCGCGTAGAGCGCGACGACGAGCGCCGCGCCGAAGTACTTCCCGTCCCGCACCGCCAGTCCGAGTGCCGGGTAGACGGGGAACACCATCAGGAGATACCGCATGGTGCTCTGCAGGAGCGGGTCGGTCCGCTTCGCGAGGATGAAGCACGCCGCCGCGATCGCGTAGAGCGTGTACTCGAGCCGGATCCGGCGGGCGAGCGTCAGGCCCAGCACGACGAGGAGAGCGCCGAGATTGAGAATCAGCACGAAATCCGGCCGCAGGACCGCCTCACGCAGGCTCAGGAAGAGGGTCGACCAGGGAAACGCCAGCTCCGTGGACCAGTAGGTCGGATAGGCGCTCGACGGAAGGTGCTGGCCCGAGCCCGAGAGCACCGCCGCGAACGCAACCGGCGAGAGCAGACACAGCGCGGCCGGCAGGGCGCGGATGCTCCGACTGCGCCAGGCCAGAACCGCGAGGGGGACGGCGACGACGAGCCCGGCCGCCTTGGCCAATCCGCCGAACAAGCCGCAGATCCCGGCGAGCCACCACTTCCCGTCTCGCGCGAAATGCACGGACCAGACAACGAGGGCCAGGAGGAGCGATTCCGGGTAGCCGGCGAAGCAGACGAAGCTCGCCGGCCAGACCGCGCACGCCGCGACCGCGCGACGCACGCTCTCCTCGGGGAGGTCGCGCCGCAGGAGCGCGATCAGGCCCCAGAAGAAAAAGAAGGAAGAGAGGGTGGAGACCGCAAGGGCGGCGCCCAGGGGATTCCCGAGGAGGTAGCGCGCGCCGCGGATCAGGAGAGGATAGAGCGGAAAGAAGACAACCGCGTCGGGCCGGTCGTACCCCCGCTCCGCGATGCGCAGATACCACAGCGTATCGAACCGCTCCCAGACGCCGAGGAACGCGTACCGCCAACCCTCGGAGCGCTGCATCAGGTGGTCGGTGAGGGCGTTCGATTGGATCAGCCGCGGGTCGAGGCTCAGGTGCGGCGTGGCCAGCGCGGCGGCTGCCGAGTAGAGAATCCGGAGCCCGAGGGCCACGGCCGCCGCCAGAAGGGCGGCCGAGGGTCGCGGCCGCGGCTCGGCCCCCGCGCCGTTCATGAGGTCAGCCCGCGTGCTTCTTCAGGAACGCGACCGTCGCCGGCCAAGCCTCCCGCGCGGCCTTCAGGTTCGCTCCGTCCCGCCCGTCCTGCTGACGCAGGAAGCCGTGCCCCGCTCCCTCGTACGTGTGCGTCTCCAGCGTCTTGCCCAGCTTCTTCATCTCCGCCTCGGCGGGGGGGACCGTGGCGTTGACCCGGGCATCGTCGCTTCCGTAGAGGCCGAGCACGGGCGCCTTGATTCCCGCGAGCGCGGACGCGTCGGGAGAGGTGCCGTAGTACACGACAGCCGCGTCGAGCCCGGGCTGCACCGTCGCGTACGCGAAGCTCGCCGCCCCACCCCAGCAGAAGCCGATGGTCGCGCTCTTGCCGCTCGCAGCAGGAAGCTTCCGGGCGTGGCCGCGCACGGCATCGAGACGGGCCGCGACCTTGTCCGGGGTCAACCCCCTCACGAGCGCGACGACGTCGTCCCGGCTCGCGATCGAGGCGGTTCCCCCGCCCTCGGGGCCCATCCCGGAGAGGAGATCCGGAGCGAGGGCGATGAAGCCGGCGGCGGCGAGAGAATCCGCCACCGCGCGGATCCAGTCCGTGAGCCCGAAGATCTCGTGGATGACGATCACCACCGGGGCCTTGTCCTTCCTCTCGGGATAGACGATCCACGTGCGGATCGGCTTTCCGCCGTCCGGCAGGGCGACGTCCGCGTACTCGCCGTGGCGCGGGGATTTCTCGAGGGCTTCCTTGGCCTGGTCCGAGCCGGGAACGATCCCGAGATCCGGCACCTGGGCGGCGACGAGGGAGGCCGAGAGAAAGCCGGCCGCGAAAAGCTGGAAGAGCCGTGATGTCCTCATGTGCTGGTCCCCCTTTCGCTCCGTGGCGGTCCTGGATCTAGAAGCCCATCTCCTGCAGGATCTCCTTCGCGCCCTCGACTTCCGCGAGGACCCACAGGAGGTAGCGCGAGTCCACGTGGATCGAGCGGGTGCCCGCTTCATAGAGGATGTCCGACACCACCGTGTCGTACGTCCCGTCGAAGAGGAGGCCGCACAGCTCCCCCCGGGCGTTGAGCGTGGCCGAGCCGGAGTTGCCGCCGGTCGTGTCCACGGTCGAGAGGAAATCCACCGGGACGTCTCCGAGCGCCGGAGAGACGAACGGCGATGTCCGCCCGGCACGCAGGGCCGAGACCGCGTCCAGAAGAGCCGCGGGAGCGGCGAACTCGCCCTTTCCGGTGTGCTTCTCCACGATCCCGGCCAGGGTCGTCTGCGGCTTGTAGTGGAGTGCGTCCCGGGGCGTGACCCCTTCCACCCGGCCGTAGGTGACCCGGAGCGTCCCGTTCGCGTCCGGAGGCACCAGGCCCCCGCTCTTCTGGAGGAGCGCCTTCATGTATCGCGGCGCGATCTGGTAGCCCGCCCCCTGACGCTCCTCCCGCTCCTCGCGCAGGCGCTCTTCGAGCGGCTCGAGCGCCGAGACGAGATCCAGGAACGGATCCTTCGTCGCCATCAGCTCGGCCAGCGACTTGTCCAGGAGAGATAGCCGGTAGTCGAGGTCGAAGAGCCGGGTCGTGGCGTAGAGCGGCTCGAGGAATGCGTCCACCCTCTTGTCCCGGTCCGCGTCCGCCATCCCCGCCGAGAGACCGACCGCCTTGTCGAGCGGCTCGATGCGCTGGTCCCTCGGCAGCCGCGCGGCCTCGGCGAGCGCGTAGCGGAGCATCATTCGGTCCACCTTCGGATCGAGGTTCCGCTGCATGCGCACGAGCCCCTCGCGAATGCGCTTCCAGTTGCGCTCCTGGTACTCGCTCTCGCGGTCGAGATCCGCCTTCGGACGGTTCGCCGCCATCTGGTAGAGGGTGTCCGCGGCGCCGAGCAGCGAACCCTGCCCGGACAGGAGCGACCGGAAGGTCGCGTCGCGCTCCCGCGTGGCTACTCCCCTCGCCTGCAGCGCCTCCATCTCCTCCAGGACGCCGCCGAACTCCTTCTGCCGCTCGGGATCGGCGGCGATCCACCTCTTGAGATCGCGCTCCTGGGTACGCTTGTCCGCGAGGACCCCTCCTCGAGCCAGGCCCGTGAGCACGCCGCGGTTCTTGGTCAGGCCGTTGTGAAGACCCCGGCGCCTTCCTTCGACCTTGATGGCCACCTCGGGTGAGGTCTTGGCCAGATCGTCGACGATCGCGATCATCTCCTCCGCCCGGCGGATCGAGCGAGGAAGCTCCCACTCGGTCGTCTCGGCAACCTCCGCGGCGGTCTGCAGCCGCTCCGTGCGACCCGGGTACCCGACGACGAAGACGAGATCATTCGGCTCCGCACCCTTGGGGGACACCTTGAGCCATCTCTTGGGTCTGTAAGGAACGTTCTCCTTGGCGTGCGACGCGGGCCTGCCGTCCCGGCCCACGTAGGCCCGGAAGAGCGCGAAATCTCCGGTGTGGCGTGGCCACTGCCAGTTGTCGGTCTCCCCGCCGAAGTTTCCGATGCCGGATGCCGGCGCGTAGACCAGCCGCACATCCTGAACCTCGAGCTGCTTGATCTCGAACCACCGCAGTCCGCCGAAGAACGATGCGACGCGGCAGCGCGAGCCGTCCTTCTCGCACTCCCCCGTCCGCTCCTTCGTCCAGCGCTCCACCGTGTCGTGGCGCGCCCGGTCCGTCAGGTCCGAGGTGAGCCGCCGGCCCAGGTCGTCGGTCACCTCGACGACCTCCGTCGTGACGAAGGCGCGGGATCCGGGACCGTTCCAGATCTCATCCGCCCGGGCGTGGGCGAGAAAGCCGTCGCGCAGCAGGTTCCGCTCGGCGGTGGAGCTGTACTGGAGCGCGCTGATCGCGCAGTGGTGGTTCGTGGCGATGAGACCCTCGGGAGAGATGAACGACGCGCTGCACCCTCCGAGGGACACGATCGCCCCCATGGGCTGGCCGGTCAGGTCCGCGAACGCCCGGGGGTCACCTTCGAACCCCAGGGCTGCCAGCCGAGAGGCCAGGGGGGGGATCTGCTGGGGCATCCACATCCCCTCGTCGCCAGCGGCGGGAACGGCTGCGGACAGGATGAGCCATGACAGAGCGAGGCGGCAGAACCGGATCATAGTTTCCTCCCCCGAACGGATCGCCATAGGATACAGCGTGGTCGCTCCGCGCGGAAGCGGCTGCGAAGGAGAGCTCGACCGCACGACCCTGATCACGACGAAGGAGAGGCCGCACGCGACCCGGCTACGGCACGGGCCTCTTTGCTTCGCGCAGGGCCTCGTCGCCGCGCCCCGTCTTGGCAAGGGCGACCGCAAGGCCGGCGCGAGCCTTCGCGTGGCCGGGCTCCAGGCGCAGCGCCGCGGTGAAGCGAGCCGCCGCCTCCTCCCAGCGATGCAGCGCGGCGAGCGCCGCTCCGGATCCGTAGAGCGCGGCGACCGAGTCCGGAGCGAGCTTCAAGGCCGTCTCGAAGTGTCGCAGGGCGGCTTCCGCCCGGCCGGAGGCGGTCAGGACCACCCCGAGGTTCGTGTGGGCCTGCGTGTAGCCGGGATCGATGCGCAGCGCCTCCTCGTAGTGCTCGATCGCGGGCTCGATCTGGCCCCTTCGGGCGAGCTCGTTCCCCAGGTTGTTGTGCGCCGCGCGGAGCCGCGGATCGATGGCCAGCGCCGCACGGTATTCCCGGATCGCCTCGTCGCCTCGGCCCCGCTCCGCGAGCAGCCGGCCGAAGTACTCTCGCGCCTCCGCGACGCCGGGAGCGAGCCGCACCGCTTCGCTGCAGTGGGCGAGCGCGCTCTCGAGGTCTCCCGCGGCCTCGAAGACCCCGGAGAGCTGGAGGTGTGCCATGGGGTTGCCGTCGGTCACCTCGAGGGCGTGCTCGGCGAGCGATCGGGTGTCGCGCCAGTATCCCGCCTGGACGAACGTCGCCGCGGCCAGGGCTCCGAGCATGATCACGATCGCCCCGACGAATCGACGCGCGACGGTCGCGGGGATCTCCCAGCACGCCATCAGGAAGATCCCGATGAGAGGAACGTACGTGTATCGATCGGCGCGCGCCTGCTGGCCGACCTGGACGAGCCCGATCACGGGAAGGAGCGTGACGACGTACCACAGCCAGCCGACGGCGAGCCACGGATGGCTGCGCCTCTGCCACACGACGAAGGAGATCAGACCCAGCGCGGCTCCTGCGCCGAGGATCTTCCAGAGCGGTTGGCCCGCCGCCGGGATCGGGTAGAAAGCGGCCAGGCCGGCGGGCCACACCGTGTCGACGAGGTATTCGGCGCAGGCGACGACCGCATTCGCCAGCCGATCCGCGAGCGGACGGACGTCGAGGGCGACGAGGGCTCCTCCCTTGCGCTGCACGAGAACGGTGACGACCGAGGACGCGGCGGACAGCGCGATCAACGGCGCCTTCTCGAGGACCAGCCCGCGCAGGGCCGCACCCACGGAGGAACGGGGTTCGGCACGGCGCCAGCGTTCGAGCGGCCACACGTCCAGGAGCAGCAGGGTCACCGGCAGGGTCACCGGCATCGGCTTGGCGGCCAGAGCGAGGGCGTGGCAGACGAGCACGGCGGTGTAGCGGCCCCATCCCGGCGCGCGGACCCAGCGCACGTAGGCCCCGATGCCGAGCAGCCAGAACAGGGTGCTGAGCAGGTCCTTTCTCTCGGCGACCCAGGCCACCGATTCGACGTGGAGTGGATGCAGCGCGAACAGCGCGGCGACCACGGCGCTGCGACCCCACGATCCGGTTAGGCTATCGAGAAGGAGAAACAGAGTCACCGCGTTGATCGCGTGCAGCAGGAGGCTCGACAGATGGTGGCCTCCTGGGTTGCCGCCGAACAGCTCCCAGTCGAGCATGTGGGACCACCACGTCACCGGGTGCCAATTCGCGGCGTCGGTCGCCGTCAGCGCCCACCGGAGACTTGCCGCGGACAGGCCGTCCTTCACGTGAGGGTTCTCCGTGACGTAGGCCTCGTCGTCGAAGCTCGTGAAGGAGGCGACGAGGACCGGAGCGAAGGTGGCCAGAGTCGTCAGGACGAGCAGCGTGGCCACGACGGCGCGGGTGCCGGAGGGACTTCCCGTCTCCACGAGAGGGGTCATAGCCTTGAACAGCGGCGGTGCACAGGCCCGTGCTTCGGCCGGAAGGGCCCTTCAATCGCCTGCGCGCGGCATCACGATCCAGAGGATCAGATAGACCAGGATCCCCGGGAACGCCGCCGAGAGGATGGAAATCACGACATAGAGGACGCGCACCGTCGTGGGCTTCCACTCCAGCCACTCGGCGATCCCGCCGCACACGCCCGCCAAGATCCGGTTCCGGTTGGACAAGAGAAGTGGCATCGCACCTCCGCGGCCGCGCGCCGCAGCCTCGTGCGCATTCTACACGGGCTTTGCTTGCGGCTGGGGAGCGCATTATGTACAGTATCCCTGTACATGTGAAGGAGGCCACCGCCCATGGCCAATCGCACGACCTACACCCAGGCCCGCGCGCAGCTCGCCAGCCTGTGCGATCGTGTCGCCGAGACCCGCGAGCCCTACGTCATCGAGCGCAGGAACGGTGAGAACGTCGCCCTCATCTCCGAGGCCGAGCTGAACGCCCTTCTGGAAACCGCGCACCTCCTGCGCTCGCCGAGGAACGCCGCGCGCCTCGCCTCCGCCCTGGAGCGGGCCGGGGGGCGCAAGCCCGTCCCGTCCTCCCTCGAAGACCTGCGGCGGAGCCTCGGCATTGAAGAAACGGAAGGATAGGCGTCCCCGCGGGGCGCGCCTCGCTGTGTTCCATCCGGAGTTCAGGGAGGATCTCAGCGCCTGGGTCCGCTCCGACCGCGCCGTCGCCCTTCGTGTCCTCGATCTCGTCGAGGCCGCGCTCCGCGACCCGTTCGACGGGATCGGGAAGCCCGAGCCGCTGCGCTTCTACCTGCAGGGTTGCTGGTCCCGCCGCGTCACGGAGGAGCACCGTCTCGTGTACCTCGTCCGCGACGATCGGATCGATTTCCTGCAGTCGCGCTATCATTACTGAGAATCACCGACGAACGGGCACAATGGGCTATCCTGGCGGATCGAGGGAGGGAAGAAATGCGAAAACTCGCTCCGGTCGGCCTCGCCGCGATCCTCGCCGTCGGTGTCCTCCGCGCGGGATCGATCGAGGTCGACTTCAATCCGAAGGCGGAGTTCGAGCGGTACAAGACGTGGGCCTGGGCTCCGGATCGCGACCAGGGGCACCACGGAGTGCTCGCCGACGCGACGATGAGGGAGCGCGTCGAGGGGGCCCTGGCCGGTGAGCTCCGGAACGCGGGTCTGCGTCCCGCCGATCCGGGCGAATCCCCCGACCTGCTCGTCCGCTATCAGGGAGACATCGGCACGGGGAAGACCGTCACCACGAGCGCGGGCTCCCTCGCGAACTTCAGCGACCCGGGGTACGCCACCCTGCAATTCGCCGAGCAGAACGCGACGCTCATCGTGGACCTGATCGAGCCGACGACGAGCGCGCTCGCGTGGCGGCTGTACATCGACCAGAAATACGGGCGGCCGAACGATCCCCCGGACAAGTTCCGGCGGGCGCTGGAAAAGGGCTTCTCCAGGTATCCGCCCAGCGCGTCGGCGCGAGAGCGCAAGGCCCGGGAGATGGAGAAGGCGCGGGCTAGATGAGCTTGGCCTTGGCGAGTGCCTTCGCGACGGCCGCTCCGACCTCGCGCGCCGCGCGCGGAGCGGTCACGGGGTCGAGCGTCTCGCTCGTTCCCGACCAGACGAGCCGCCCGTCCTTTCCCGACGTGCGCCACAGGTCGGTCCGCACGCGCACGCGCGTCTCCTTGTCGAGGTAGCCTGGCAGAAATACCTGCTGGTAGGTGTACCAGTACCCACCCCACCAGTCCTGGCCCATGTACTCGGGGGTATACGACACCGTCCCCTCCTTCCGCTGGACCTTGTCGGTCATTCCCACGAGACGGCTCACGGTCACCGCGTCGAAGCCGTCGGCGACGAGCTTCTCCTCGAACGGGCCGCGCTCTTTCGGAAGCTCCGGAAACGACACGTGCGAGGCGGCTGCGGCGGCGCCGCGCAGCGACAGCTCCCCCGCGATCACGTCCTCGAAGGCGGCGCGGGTTGTCGGATCGGGGCTCAGGACCAGGACGAGGATCTTGCGCGGCGGTCCCTCGGGCGATCCCTTGGCCTGTGTGCTCTCCACGATCTTCGTCCCGGCCCTCGCCGCGGCGACCGCCATGACGCCTGCCACGGCCGCCGTCCAGAACCTCCTCCTCGTCCGACGCTTCGCCATGAGACCTCCCGGCGCGGGACCCGCCGCGCTACGGCGACTATTGTGCGACGTTTCGCCCGCGTCGTGCGGCGAGCCGGTCGACATACGCGATCTTCACTTCGATGAAATCCGAGTGTTCGAGCTTCAGCTCGCTCGCGATCTTGCGGATCGTCGTGTCCTCGACGGACGAGATCGAGCGGTCCACCGCGGACACGGCGAACAGGCAGTGCAGGAGAGCGATCTTCTGCTCGTGCGTGGCGATCTTCTCGAACTCGCGGGTGACGAGGAAGTTCTCGACGCCGCCGAAGAGGATGTTCTGGGTCTTCGCCATCTGGACGACCATCACGGCCTGCTCCTCGGGAATCCCGCCCTTCTCCTGGACGATGCGCTCCATCTCGAGGACCTCCTCGGCGCTGATCTCGAGATCGGCCCTGGCCACGCGGCTCAGGATGAACGCGAAGGCGGCGATGTGGCGGGCCCGGTCGGGATCGAGCCGATCCAGCGCCGCGGAGATCTTCCGGACGGTTTCGGTGTCCGCCGAGGAAACGGCGGGCGCCTCCGCCTTCCGGTCTCCCCAGCCGAAACGATCGAGGATTCCCATCGTCACCTCCGCGACCAGTATAGAGTCGCGCGATCGCATGTCGAAACCAACGCCGCGCCAGTACGTAGCACTCCCCGCGAGGCTGGCCCTGGACGGCCGGGAGGCTCCCATGAGCGTGTCGCGACGGGTCTTCTTGACGGCCGGCTCCGCCGCCGCTGCGGTCGGTCTGGTTTCCCGCTCCACGGCGTCGGAGCAGGCAGCGCCGACAGCGCCGGCGGTCCACGACCTCTTCCCGACGCAGCCCCCGGAGCTCGTCCGCGAAATGGTGGGCGTTTCCCACGGCGCGGTCGCGCGGGTCCGAGAGCTCGTCTTGAAGCGCCCCGCCCTCGCCAAGGCCGTCTGGGACTGGGGCTACGGCGACTGGGAATCGGCCCTGGGCGCCGCATCTCACGTCGGGCATCGCGAGATCGCCGAGCTTCTGATCGCGAACGGGGCGCGCCCCGACCTTTTCTCGGCCGCGATGCTCGGACAGCTCGACGTCGTGAAGGCCTTCATCGCCCAGAGCCCGGGATCGGAGCGCATCCGAGGCCCCCACGGAATCCCGCTCCTCGCGCACGCAGAAGCGGGGGGCGAGCGCGCGCTCCCGGTGGTCGCCTACCTGCGCACGATCGAAGGCACCGGCGAGCGCGCCGTCGACAATCCGATGACCGAAGCCGAGATCGCGGCGTTGACCGGACGGTATCGATTCGGGCCGGGGCCTCGCGATGTCTTCGTCGTCGAGCCGCCGAAGGGGAAGCTCGTTCAGCTGGGGATCGCGCGGGTCGATGGAACGGCCCGCAATCTCTTCCACATCGGCGGCCGTCGGTTCCATCCGGCGGGCGCCGAGGCGGTGCGACTGCAGTTCTCTCCGGAAACCCCCGCCGCGACGCTCACGCTCTCGGATCCCGATCCCGTGGTCGCGGCGCGTCGGGAGACCTGAGCACAGCTCGGCGATCCCGCGGACCCCTCGGAGATCGCGCACGGCAGGGGTAGACTGCCGTGCGTGAGCTCGCGGGTGCCGGCCCTTCTCGGTCTCCATCGCAACGTCTCTGTGCTCGCGCTGAGCTTGTTCTCCCTCTCGCTCGGCGAGGAGCTGTGGCAAGCCTACATGCCCGCGTACCTGACGGCGCTGGGCGCCGGCGGGATCGCCGTGGGGATGTTCGGCTCGCTCCGGGACCTGCTCGACGGCCTGTATCAGTACCCGGGCGGCTTCATGGCCGATCGCCTGGGGCGGCGCAGGGCGCTCTTGATCCTCACCGGAGTGGCGACCTCGGGCTACGCGATCTACGCGCTCGCGCCGAGCTGGCCCATGGTCTTCGTGGGCCTCCTCGGCGTGATGGCCTGGAAGGCGGGTGCGTTCCCCACGACGTTCGCGGTGATCGGCGACTCGCTCCCCCGCGAGCGTCGCGCCATCGCGTTCAGCGTGCAGTCGGTCTTGATCCGAGCTCCGCGCGTGATCGGCGCGCCGCTCGGGGGGTTGCTCATCGTGAGCCTGGGCATGCGGTCCGGAATCCGCACGGCGTTCCTCGTGACGCTGGCTCTCGGGGTCGCGGTGCTGATCGTGCAGCGCCAAGGGTTTCACGACGACCGCGCCCGACCCCGAGGGTCCGCGTCCCCTCGGGCGCTGTTCTCGACGATGTCGCCGGATCTGAAGCACCTGCTGGTCGCGGACTGCCTGGTGCGCATCGGCGAGGGGATCGCCGCCTCGTTCATCGTTCTCTACGTCACACAGGAGCGACACTTCTCTGCCGCCGCATTCGGCGTGCTCTATGCCATCCAGCAGGCCGTGGCGATCGCGTTCTACCTGCCGGGGGGCCGAATCGCCGACACGCTCGGGCGCGGTCCTGTGGTGGCGGTGACGTTCCTCTTCTTCGCGATGTTCCCGCTGGCGGTGAGATTCGCGGCCACCTACCCCGCGCTCGTCGGCGCCTTCGTCGTCGGCGGCCTCCGGGAGATCGGCGAGCCTGCACGAAAATCGCTCATCGTGGATCTCTCGCCGGAGGACCGGCGGGCGGGAACCGTGGGTGTGTACTACGCCATCCGGAACCTCCTCGTCGTCCCTGCGGGAGTCGTGGGCGGGCTGCTGTGGCAGCGGGCGCCCCACCTGCCGCTCCTGACCGCGTTCGCCGTCAGCTCGATCGGCGCCGTCCTGTTCGTCGTCACCTCGCGGCGCGCGACGCGGCCGCGCTAGTTTCGGTTGCTGGTACCGAAACTGGTGTACCGTTCGCGCGTGAGCGTCTCCCGGTTCGCACTCCGTCGCCTCGCGGCGGCCTGCCTGTTCTGTCTCCCGTCTCTCGCCCGTCCCCAAGGGCCGGACATTCCCCAGGAGCCGGCTCCCAGGATCGATCCCAGGAGCGCAGTCTTCCTCGGAGGCCGTCCTCCGGAGCCGCGGCTGGCCCTTGTTCTGAGCGGCGGGGGTGCTCGCGGCGCGGCCCACATCGGCGTCCTCAAGGTGCTCGAGGAGCTCCACGTCGTTCCCGATCTGATCGTCGGGACCAGCATGGGATCGATCGTCGGCGGTCTCTACGCGGCCGGCTATTCTCCCGCGGAGATCCAGGAGGTCCTCGAGATGACCGACTGGGGGGAGGTCTTCGTGGACCGCATCCGCCGCGAGGAGCGCTCGTACCGCAGGAAGAAGGACGACGACATCCTCCTCATCCCCCTGAAGCTCCGGTTCCGCGGCCTCAAGCCCTTTCTCCCGTCGGGGCTCCTGAGCGGACAGCGCCTCGAGCTGCTGCTGCGCTCTCTGGCCGTTCGCGCCACCGATGCGCGCGATTTCGACGAGCTGCCGATCCCCTACCGCGCCGTCGCGGCCGACATCGAGACCGGCGAGGCCGTCGTGCTGGGCGAAGGGAATCTGGCGGACGCCATGCGCGCCAGCATGTCCATCGCGGGGACCTTCCCTCCCGTCGTCTGGGACGGGCGCCGCCTCGTGGACGGCGGCGCCGTCGCGAACGTTCCCGTCGGGATCGCGCAGTTCCTGGGCGCCGACCGGGTCATCGTCGTCGACATCTCGAGCCCCCTCGACGAGAGCGTGGAGAAGAGCTCCTTCCTGGGGATCATGGGACAGCTCTCCGGGCTCTTGACCGTCGGCAACCGTGCGGTGGACCTCTCGCGCCTTCGGGAAGGAGACGTGTTGATCCGGCCGGATCTCCGCGACGTGACGTTCACGAGCTTCAAGAAGGCGCGGGAGGCCGTGGACTACGGCGAGGAGGCGGCACGCGCGAAGCTCCCGGAGCTGCGGAGGTTCTCCGCGCCGCCGGCGCGCTGGTCGTCCTTCGAGGAGCGTCACCGCCGGCGCGATCTGGCGTCGATCCCGGTTCAGGAGGTGCGGCTCGAAAACGAGAGCTGGGTGGACGACCGGATCGTTCTCCGGCGCCTCGACGTGCCCACGGGCCTGCCCCTGGACGACGCGAAGCTGCGGCGGCAGCTCATGGAGCTGTACGGGCTCGAGTACTTCGGCAATATCCGCGAAGACCTCAGCGTGGACGAAGGGAAGGGAGATCTCACGATCACGACGCCCGCCAAGCCCTATTCCCGCGGTAGCCTCCAGTTCGGGATGAGCTTCGAGAGCGACCTCGAGGGGGACGCGACCTACGCCTTCACCACCCGCCACCAGGTCCTCGCCGTGAACCGCCTCGGGGGCGAGTGGGTGAACGTCCTGCAGCTGGGAGGCGACATCGTCGCTCGGAGCGAGTTCTACCAGCCTCTCGACTGGGGCATGCGCTGGTTCGTGTCCCCATCGGCGTCCTACGAAAACCGGACGCAGAGGATCTGGGTCGACGGACAGCCTGTGGCCGAGTACGGCCTGAGGATCTCCGAAGGGCGGCTCGACGCGGGCCGGGTCCTGGGGAAATGGGGCGAGATCCGGGTCGGGGCGTTTCACGGATCGGGTTCGGCGAGACTCGAGATCGGTCTTCCGCTGTTTCCCTCGGTGGACGTCGAGGAAGGCGGACTGACCGTGGCCTTCGACGTGGATACGAACGACACGACCACCTTCCCGACACGCGGGACCAGGGCCCGCGTGGCATTCGACCGGACTTTCGAGGGGTTCGGATCGGATTCCGACGGGACCGTGGGAACGGTCTTCGCCGAGCAGGCGATCACCCTCGGTCGCAGCACGATCCTGCTGGGCGCCGAGGCCTCGAACAACGCCGGGGACAGCGCTTCGCCGCGGACCTCGATCGTTCTCGGAGGGTTCCTGCGCCTTTCGGGTCTGGGATTGAACGAGCTCTTCGGGGCAAAGGGAGGGATCGCCCGCGCCGTCTACTACCGCGAGATCGCCCGCCTGAGCCTGGGCTCGCTCGAGAACCGGATCTTCGCCGGCGCGTCGGTCGAAGCCGGCAACACGTATGCGAGCGACGAGCCGGTGACGTGGCCCTCGCTCCGGCTCGGGGGCGCGATCTTCGTCGGCGCGGAGACGGTCATCGGCCCGGCCTATCTGGGCTGGGGCTGGACCGAGCCGGACCGGAGCCGCTGGTACGTCGTCTTCGGACAGAGGTTCTGATCCATGAAAGACGGGCTCGATTCACCGGGGCCTCACGCCCCTATCGACAACCTGTGGGGCACCACCCGACCGCGCTTGTGGCATGATCCCAGCGATGATCTCCCATGAAGCCAACCGCCCCGAGCTTGCGGAGTTGACCGAAGATCAGCGCGCGTGGGCCTTGCACTCCGAGGCGCTCTGGGCGCGTGCACACGCGCTCGCCCGGGTTCGTTCGGATCTCGATGCCGGCGACATCTATCATGCGCTGCGCTGTCTCGAACTCACGCCTGGCGCGCGGCTGGCACGGGGGCTTGGCCGTGGAAGGCTTCGCGCTCA
>Ga0247727_10012969_pt1 | contig 14164 bp, 12 predicted proteins | sample WisWelCaveWW1625_FD_202498 | JGI IMG/M metagenome (GOLD analysis project Ga0247727, IMG submission 202498) | Biofilm microbial communities from Wishing Well Cave, Virginia, United States - WW16-25 | ecosystem: Environmental > Aquatic > Deep subsurface > Groundwater > Cave microbial mat | place... | reverse complement strand
TTCTTGCTGTGGCGCCCAAGATACTCCTCTCAAGCGCCATCTGCAAGAAAAGTGGGAGGACAAATGTCCTTATTTCAGCAACATCATTTTGATGGTTTGAGTCATGCCTGAGGTTTGCAGACGTAGGAAATATACGCCGCTGTTCAGGCCCGAGCCATCGAACACCTGTCGATGAAGGCCTGCCCCTTGAAATCCCTGAGTCAGTAATTCGACCTGCCGTCCGAGCAGATCGTAAATGGTGAGCAGAGTATACGACGCCTCGGGAAGCTCATATTCAATCGTTGTGGTTGGGTTAAATGGATTAGGATAGTTCACGTGCAATTTCACACCTGTGGGCAATAGATATTCTTCCTCCGTAAAGACTACAGTCACTGAGAGTAGCTGGAACGTACCCCAACTTCGCCATCCCGTATAGTCCAAATCCAAGCATCGAGCAGTCGATCTTGCAAAGAGGCCAGAATCACTCGCAAACCAAAGTGAATCATGATTTCCATCAGGGCAGCAAGGACAAAAGCTCCCTGCGAATACTGATGACGCATAAGATGAGTCGGAGTAACGAAAAACAGGATATGACTGGTCGTAATCAAAAGTTATGGGGAAGTTCCAAACAGCGGAGGAGCATTGCAACTCATGGTATCCCAGAGTGGTTTCAAGAAGACGGACAATTGTCGTTTCTGAGATGGCGATAACCGTATCCGAATACCACAGGGTTGCTTCCCGCTCCTCTCGAACCATCCATAGGATGGTCGAATCGTTCAATGAAGCCGAATCGATGATTGTATATGCCAACGTACCCGAGTCCCTGCTGCTGCTGTACTGTCCGTAATTCCATGAGGAACCGCCTGCTTCGTATTGATACATGTAGGAGAGGCCATTCCTCAACGGAAAAACATCCGTTGAGTCACAAAGCGCCACAGTTCCCCAAAGGATTTGGCATATTGCAGAGACCACCAGTACCTGACAACGACCAATCCCTTCAAGCATCTTGACCTATCCAATCCGTAAATCTTCGATGACTCAACCGCTCAACAATCTCTCAGTCACTCAATGGCTCAATCATTCAATTTCTTCACGCAATCTCTCAATCTTTCAATGATTCAGTCGCTCAATGATATTCATCCCTCAATGTGCCAATGACTCAACCTTCAATCTTTTTTGTCTTTTCCCCGCTCCATACTCCACCGCCGCTTTGACAAATTCCCTGAAGAGCGGATGAGCACGGGTGGCTCTTGATTTCAGCTCGGGATGAAACTGGACGCCGACAAACCATGGATGGTCGGGAAGCTCGATCACCTCGACGAGGTTATTGTCGGGACAGATGCCGCTGAAAATCATTCCTCCGCTGCTCGGGTGACCGTTGCCTGCGACCGGGCCACGGCTAAGGACATCCCTGAAGGCATCGTTCACTTCGTAGCGGTGGCGATGACGCTCGGAAATCATCTCGCGACCGTAGGCCTTGTGCGCCTTTGAGCTCTTCTGCAGCTTGCAGGCGTATGCGCCAAGCCTCATCGTGCCGCCATATTCCTTGACCTTCTTCTGTTCCAACATCATGTCGATGACATTCTGATCGGTTTGTTTAAATTCCGTGCTGTTTGCGCGCTCGAGACCGCAGACATTCCGCGCGTACTCAATTACTGCGCATTGAAGCCCGAGACAGATGCCGAAAAAAGGAACTCGATGGTCGCGAACATATCGGATGACAGCGATCTTGCCTTCAATACCGCGCTCCCCGAAACCGGGCGCAACAAGAAGACCCCAGATATCGCCAAGGAACCTCTCCGGCCCCTCCTTCTCCACATCCTCGGCGCGTATCCACTTGAGGTCGACGCAGACATTGTTCGCCGCGCCGGCGTGCACGAACGCCTCGGTAATGCTCTTGTACGCGTCCTGGTGTTCAGTATACTTTCCACAAATGCCGATGGTGACGCGTCCGGCGGGGTTTTTCACACGTTCGACAAATTTCTTCCACTCCTTCAAGTGCGGTTTCGGACAGGTGAGGTCGAGTTTTTCAAGAATTATCTCATCGACCTCCTGCTCGGCAAAGACGAGCGGCACCTCATAAATCGTTGAGACATCGCGCCCATCGATCACACAATCCGGTTCCACGTTGGTGAAGAGCGCAATTTTTTCTCTGACTTCCCTTGACAGCGTGCGATCGGTCCGGCAAATCAGCAGATCCGGCTGGATTCCGAGCTCCTGAAGGGCTTTGACGCTGTGTTGTGTCGGCTTGGTCTTTGTTTCACCGGCGGCTCCGATGAACGGCACGAGAGTGACGTGGACGGCGAGCGCGTTTCTCGGTCCGGCTTTGAACATGAACTGCCGCATCGCTTCGAGAAAAGGGAGACCCTCGATATCACCGACGGTACCGCCCACCTCTGTAACGATGATGTCGTACTCCCCGGTTTTTGCCAGCACATCACATCTGCGCTTGATCTCGTCGGTGATGTGCGGGATCACCTGCACCGTTGCACCAAGGTAGTCGCCGCGACGTTCCTTGCTGATCACTTCATGGTAAATCTGGCCGGTTGTCGTGTTGTTCTTCCGGGATGTCGTGATGTCCAGGAATCGCTCGTAGTGGCCGAGGTCCAGATCGGTTTCCGCTCCGTCATCCGTCACATACACCTCTCCATGCTGGAACGGATTCATCGTGCCCGGATCGACGTTCAAATAGGGGTCGAATTTCTGAACTGTCACTCTCAGCCCTCGTTGCTTAAGCAACAGCCCGATCGATGCCGAGGCGATGCCCTTGCCAAGGGACGACACGACGCCCCCTGTGACGAAAATGAATTTTACCTGATGTCGGCGTGCCAAAGTGGACTCCTCGCTATGCTTGCTGCGTAAATGAATTTTTTCTGATTAGAAGGAGCTCTTTGCTCTGTGCTTGAATTATCTGTTTGTTTGCCGTTGGGTCAGTGGACGTGGAACGACAATGCCGCCGGAGAGAACCAGTTTCAGTCCTTCCTCAATTGATAAATCCAATGTAATTACATCCTGCCTTGGAACCAACACCAGGACTCCGGATGTTGGGTTCGGAGGGTTTGGGATGTAAACGTTGGTGAATTCCTGTACGCGATGATCGGACGAAGAAAAGGTCGTCTCATTTGTGACAAAACCGATGCAATATAATCCGGGCCTGGGATACTCTACCATAACGACCTGTCGGAAAGTCTTGCTCTTGCCTCCCAGTGCAAACGCCCCAACAAGGTCCTTGATCGCCCCATAAACCGAGCGAACGAAGGGGATCGACCGGAGCAATCTCTCGAACCAGGTGAACAACAAATGGCCGACGAGATTGCGGGTCAGCAGGCCGACGATCAGAATCAGGGCGACCATCGTAAGGAAGCCAAGGCCGGGAATCTCGCGGCCGAGCCATCGTTCGAGGATAGGGGAGAAAATACCGTCCACCCAATTCAGAAGAGCCCGAAAGAACCAGTAGGTCAGCCCAAGCGGGAAGATAACACCGATGCCCCGGATAAAGGCTTTGCGGATTTCCTCCCAGGTGCCGGTCTGTTCATCATTCATGACGCCACTCTCATCAATTGCTTGACTCGTTCGAGATCCTCTCTGGTGTCGACGGGAACACTATCGTAGTGGGTCACCGACCCTCTGATCCTGTAGCCGTGCTCAAGGATACGGAGCTGCTCGAGCTGCTCGGTCAGTTCCAAAGGAGTTTGTGACAGTTCAGACAGATGGAGAAGGAAGTCACGGCGGTAGACGTACAGACCGATATGTTTGTAGTAGCGGTGTTGAGCGAGCCATCCTGATGTTCCGTCATTTCGGGAATACGGAATCGCTGAGCGGGAGAAGTACAAGCAATTGCCCTGGCTGTCGACCACCACCTTGACGATGCCGGGATTCGTCAGGTCATCATCGTTCACGATCTCACGGACGAGCGTGCCGGCAACGACATCCGGACCGGAGGTCACACATCGCACCGCCTCATCGATCATTGCCGGTTCGAGCAGAGGTTCGTCCCCCTGAACGTTGACAAGGATGGCCGCGTCCGGCAGGGAACGGGCGACAAAGGCGACACGGTCTGTTCCCGTCTGCAGGTTTTCCGGTGTCATCACGACATGTCCACCGAATGTGCGGACGGCAGTGGCGATCCGATCATCGTCGGTGGCAACGAGACACCAGTCGAGAACTCTTGCCTGGGCGGCGCGCTCATACACATGCTGGATCATCGGCTTCCCGGCGATATCGGCCAGAGGCTTTCCCGGCAGCCGACGCGATCCGTACCGCGCCGGGATGATGGCAACAACCCGCTCAGTCATCGATCCCCGATCACCTTTGGTACCTTGAAGAATTTTTCCGTCCTTGCCGGAGCGTTGCGCAACGCCTCCTCACGGCTGAGGCTCGGCTTCCGTTCATCATCCCGGAACACGTTGCTCAGCTCGATCACGTGCGACAACGGGTCCACGTTGCCCGTGTCCAGCTCATTGAGCTGCTCCATATGCTCCAGGATTTCATTCAACTGCTCGACCAGCTTTTTCTTTTCTTCATCGGTGAAAGAAAGCCGCGCCAGAGCGGCGACATGTTCGACGTCGTTAAGCGTTACTGCCACGGGAATACCTCCGGCTATTGATCGATGTAGTGTTTCCGGATCGCAGCATGGACCCGTTCCATCAATTTCATTTCCGCCTCCTTCACGTTTCCCTTCCGAAGGAGAATGGGGGATTCAAGAACAATCTCAATTGCGCCGGGCCTGACCACACACGACCGCTTCCTCAGAATGTGGTAGCTGCCATTGACCGTCAGCGGAACTACGGGTACTCCCGCCGCGACGGCCAAATGAAACGCTCCGCGCTTGAACGGCTGAAGTTTTCCATCGAGCGTCCGTGTCCCTTCGGCGAATAAGAGCACCGACGCACCGTTCCGTATTTTTTCTGCGGCTTCATGAAGACTCTGCAACGCCCTGGCTCCCGCGCTCCGGTCAATCCCGATGTAACTTCCCCATTTCAATCCCCACCCGAACAGCGGAATCCACTCCAACTCTTTTTTGTATACAATCCTGATCTGATCGGGTATCCCGGCGATGATCGCAGGGATATCAAACATGCTCGCGTGGTTGGCCACATAAACGTAACTTCCGAGGGAACCGACGCTTTCAAGACCTTTGACTCTGATGCTGATCCCACAAAGAAACAAAACAACCGTTGCCCACACGCGTGAATTTGCATGAAACAGCGCTCCACCCGGACTCAAAGGGATGGTGAAAATTGCCGCGACGGCGAACGCGAGCGAAACGAGCACCGCTCCCAGGAAGCGAATCACACCGATGATCATGCCCATGGCTGCTGCTCACTTGCCTCCGCACCCCGTGCGTGACCGAACAGCCCGGGACGGACTCCAGAGCCGAAACCCCGCTGACGCGGTTTCTCGCCTCGTACACCGAATGCAGATGTTTTCGTTTCGCGAGATCGGAGGGGGAAGCGGAATGCTATCTACAGCTGTCCGGTCGGCTGTCATAGCGATTGAGGGGCTCGTGCTTCGTTCGACAAGCGGTGGTTTATCAACCTTAAAGAAATCGTCCGTGAAATGCAACCGTAGAAACAACCTGATTGAATCGTGAGCACTATTTGGTATATTACTGAGAAGAAAAATCTTCGATTCGCCGACATGCGCGTAAGCACCAAAAACCTCAAAGTCGTCCTGTGTCTCGTAGCCGTCTTCGCTTGTGCATCTGTCGCTCCAGCTCAGACAAAAAACCAGGATCCGAAAATTCGGCTGGCGCAAACGTACGAACAGGCCGGAAAATGTGAAGAGGCGGCGAAAATCTATGAAGAGCTTCGCGCAACCGAACCCACCAACATCGTCTTCTTTGATGGCCTGCGCCGGATGTACCTCCAGCTCAAACGCTATGATGATGCAGTTGCACTGCTGCGCGACCGCCTTGCATCGCACCCGGCCGACGTGACCCTGCGTGCACAACTGGGCAGTGTTTTGTACAAAGCCGGACGCGAAGCGGAAGCATACACAGAGTGGGAACATGCTCTTACGATGGATCCGGACAACCCGGCCTATTACAGGACCGTAGCATCTGTCTTGATGGAAAACCGGTTGTTGGACAAAACGGCGGAGCTGTATAGAAGAGCGAGAGTTGCTTGCGGAGACTCGGAGTTGTTCACGCTGGAACTGGCACAACTGCTGAGCCTGTCGATGGACTTCCGCGGCGCCACCGCGGAGTATCTCCGATGGCTCAAGAAGAACCCGAAACAGCTTGCGTTTGTCGAGAACAGGATGGCAGGAATCACGCTGAGAGAAGAGGCCCTCCGGGCTGCCATTGAAGAAGTCCGCAGTGTGCTGAAGCGTGAGCAGGAAGACTACCTGTTTGAGTTCCTGGCTTGGCTCCATCTTGAAGAGAAGGACTACGATCAGGCGTATGAGGTGTACAAACGCTTGAACCGGATGTCGAACGGAAATGGCACCAGGATACATGCCTTTGCAGAGCGCGCCTTCAGGGAAAAAGCGTTCCGCATTGCCGCACAGGCGTACCTTGAGGCGATCAACACACCCCTTCCCGCTGGACGGGTCCCGGCGGCAAAGTTCGGGTATGCAAGGTGTCTGAAAGAGCTGAGCATCCTTTCCGACACACCGCGCACCCGAGGATCCGAATCCGGAGCCCTGTCGGGAGAAGCTCACCCTCAGTATGCCGAGGCCATAGAGTATTTCCAGAAGATTATCAAAGAGTATCCCCGCAGCGAATTCTCCGCACGGTCGTATTTTGAGGTTGGCGTTCTTCAGTTCGAACGGCTTTTCGACAACGATGCAGCACTGGTGTCCCTGCTGGCGGTTGAACAGGAGATGCCTGAGAAGAGCACTCTTTCGTCGTCGGTTGCCTTGAACATCAGCAAAGTACAGACGGCCAAAGGAGACACCTCGAGTGCAGCTTCCAGGCTCCGAGTTGTGGCGGTAGCGTCGTATGCGACTCCCGACCAGCAGGATGAAGCAACCTATCGGCTGGCCGAGCTCGAATATTTCCGTGGCGAGTTTGAGAGCGCAACCGCGAGACTGAGCGAGATCACTCTCAACCTCCATGCAGATTATGCCAATGACGCCCTTCGGCTTCGCGCTTTCCTGGAGGAAAACGGCCCGGCAGGAAACACTCCCGTCAAGGAGTTTGCCCGTGCAGAGTATCTGATGCGGCAACGGAAGAACACCGAGGCAGTCGCGTTGTTTCAGACTGTCCTTGAGCAGTACCCGCAGGCCCTTCTTGTCGACGATGCCCTGATGAACGTGGGAAAACTCCAATCTGACGCGGGGCTCTATACGGAAGCGATCTCAACGTATGAGGGGCTGCTGACAGACTTTGCCGCGACAAGCATTGTCCTGGACCGGGCTCTGTTCTCCATCGGTGAGATCTGCCAATTCGGGCTGAACAACAAAGAGCGGGCGACGGCAGCATACGAGAAGCTTCTTGCCGACTTCCCCCGGTCGTTGTATGTGACCGAAGCGCGAAAAAGGATCAGAGAGCTGCGGGGAGAAAGCAGTTAGAACAATTGAATGATTGAGTGATTGAACGATTGAGAGATTGGAAGTGCGACTGATCGAAGAAAGAAGATTGCGGCAAGTCCACCGAACTACCAGGAAAGCATCCATGAAAAAAACCAGCGTGACAGTAGTCTTGCTTGCGTGTGCCCTGACCACGTCCTGGTCTCAATCCATCACCACCGATGAGTTCACGCTCAAGAATGGACTCAAGGTTGTCCTGGTGGAAGACCATACCGTGCCGAGTGTCTGTTTTGCCGTTGCGTTTCATGTTGGATCGCGGAACGAACGGCCGGGCATCACGGGGATATCACATCTCTTCGAACACATGATGTTTAACGGCTCGAAGCACTACAAGCCGACAGAGTTCGACAAGATCCTCGAAGCCGGCGGAGGTTACTCGAATGCTTACACCAGCAACGACATCACATTCTACTTTGAGGAATTCAATTCGGATCTGCTCGACAAGGTGCTCGATATGGAGGCCGACCGGATCCGCTCGCTCAAGATCGACACGGTCAATCTCGAGCAGGAGAGGGGGATCGTTAAGGAGGAGCGGCGCGTCTCGACTGATAACTCGATTCAGGGGACGATGTTTGAAGATCTCTATGCCGCAGCTTTTGTTGCTCACCCGTATCAAAATCCCGTGGTCGGCTGGATGAAGGACCTGGATGCTATCAGACTGGACGACGCCAGGGAATACTTCAAAACATATTATGCGCCGAACAATGCCACCGTGTTCATTGTGGGCGATTTCGACTTCAGGCCGCTCAAGAAGAAGATCGGGAAACTCTTCGGGGAAATTCCGCGACACGCGAAGCCGCGTCCGGTTGTCAATGCCGAGCCGGGTCAGAATGGAGAGCGACGGGTCAAGCTGCACAAAGAAGCGGAACTGCCCGCTGTGGCGATTGGATACAAAGCGGCCGGCGCGGACTCTCCCGACTCCTATGCCCTCAAACTGCTCGTGACTATTCTGTCACGCGGGCAGAGTTCTCGATTGTATAAGCGCCTCGTGTATGATATGGAGATTGTTACCGAGGTCAACGCGGCTGTTGACGAGTTCATCGACCCGGGACTCTTTGCGATCTATGCGCAGATGAAACCCGGAGAACAGGTGGCAGACGCGGAGCATGAGGTTTATGAGATTATCGATGACATCGCACAGCACGGAGTTACGGCTGAGGAGCTCCAAAAAGCAAAGAATACGGCACAGGCAGATTACGCCGACGGGTTTAAGACCAATGTCGGGGTCGCCGGTCGCCTCGGTTTCTATGAAGTGATCCACGGGGATTACCGGAAGTCGCTCACCGTGCTCGACCGCTACACTGCGGTCACGGTGGCGGATATTCAGCGTGTAGCCGGACAGTATCTCACCGAGCGTAAGCGGACCGTCGTCATTCTCGTCCCGGAACAGCCGGGCGCGGAACAGTCCTCATCCCACTAACCCAACGGAACCTCAGATGCAACGCGTGGTCACCCTCATCGCTTTTTCCATTTCCATTGCCTTTGGTCAGAAGATTCAGATACCGCCTTCGACGCGCGATACACTTCCCAACGGTCTGACCATCATCCTCATGGAATACCGGAAGGTTCCCCTCGCGGACTTCCGTCTCTTGGTGAGGGGAGGATCGTCGGAGGATCCTGACAGCCTTCCCGGCGTTGCAAGCATCATGGCATCACTGATGCGGGAGGGGACAGAGACGCGCAGCTCCACACAGATCTCCGAAGCGATCGATTTCATCGGCGGCTCAATGTCTGTGGGCGCCGGACTGGACTATTGCGCCGCAACCATGGAGGTGATGAAAAAAGACGTCGACACAGGACTGGAATTGTTCTCTGACGTTATCCTCCATCCTGCGTTTCCCAATGATGAAATAGACCGTGAACGGAAACAACGCCTTGCCCGGCTCGATGCGATCAAAGAGGAGCCGTCGGCGATTGCATCCGTGGTGTTTTCACGGAAAGTGTACGGACAGCACCCGTACGGAAGGCAGGCGATGGGGACAAAGGTCTCTCTTGAGTCGATCAGGCGCGATGACCTTCTTGCGTTCTATCGGAACACGTTCATGCCGAACAATGCCGTGCTGGTTGTTGTGGGTGACTTCAACAGGAATGAGATGCTCGAGAAACTGAAGGCGAAATTCTCGGCGTGGGAAAGAAGGGAACGGAGAGCCGCACCGACTGCGCGGCCGGCGACACTCAAGGGGAAACATGTCGTGCTTGTGAACAAACCCGACGCCACCCAGACGCAAATCCGGGTCGGCAATATCGGTATTGATATCAGGAATCCGGACTACTTTCCCCTCCAGGTGGCGAACACGGTTTTTGGCGCGGGATTCACCTCGAGGCTCGTCGAAGAGCTCCGTGTCAAACGAAGCCTTACATACGGGGCATCGAGCAGCTTCCCCGCAAACCTCCTGGGCGGCTCGTATGTGATCAGCACATTCACCAAGAATGAGACGATTTCTGAAACCATCGATGTGGTGCTGGGCGAAGTGGCCAGGTTCAGGGAGAAGGGGGCGACAAAGGAAGAGATGATGAAAGCACAGAACTACATTGCTGGCAGTTTTGCGCGCAGCCTCCAGTCACCCGAGGCTCTTGCATCGAGGATCACCGATATTGAACTCTACGGATTCCCCCAGGATCATCTGGAAAAATACATTGAGAGAATACGACGGGTGCAGCTTGCAGATGTTCAGAGGGTAGTGCGAGAGCATTTCTATCTCGAGGATCTGCTCATGGTATTTGTTACACCGGCAAATGAGAGCGCGGCCAAAGTGCAGGGATATGGCGAGACGGCAACCATATCACTGGATGAGGCGGTGGAATAAGAAGAAAAGGAGAAGGGAAAAGGGAAAATGAGGCAGGCGATGAGAATTCTTAGCCCCATTTGTGCGTTGCTGTTCTGTGCTCCAAGCTCTGGGCTTGGTCAATCCAAGTTGCTGATTTACATGGATCTTCAACAGTCAGATCACCTCAAGGCGTACGGCATTGCGTACTGGACGCTGACAAAAGGAATTGAGGTCGACTGGCTGCTGAATTACCGGGGCGGCTCATTCATGATCGACTACCATGACCTGATTGCCAATGAGTGCCGTGTTCGGGGCGTGGGATTCAGCGCGTTGAGCGGCTCCGAAGCGGCAGTGCTGTATTCCGACGTGCAGCGCGAGGACAACAACATGGACGTCGTCCGCCTGGAAACGCCGCCCCGTGTTGCTGTGTTTGTTCCGCCAAATTTTCAGCCGTGGGACGATGCCGTGACTCTGGCGCTCGAGTACGCGGAAGTGAAGTACGACAAGCTCTGGATCGACGAAGTGCTGGAAGGAAAGCTGAGCGATTATGATTGGCTGCATCTCCACCACGAGGACTTCACCGGCCAGTATGGGAAATTCTATGCGTCGTTTGCCACGGCGGCGTGGTACGTCGAACAACAGGTGATGATGGAAAAGAGAGCCCGTGAGCTCGGCTTCAAAAAAGTGTCCGAAATGGAGAAGAGCGTCGTTCGTACGATCAAAGAGTATCTTGCCGGTGGCGGCTTCCTGTTTGCCATGTGCTCGGCGACCGATAGCTATGATATCGCGCTGGCGGCCGAAGGGGTCGATATTTGCGACGTGATTTATGACGGAGATTCGCCCGATCCCCATGCGCAGGAGAAGCTGGATTTCTCGAAGACGCTGGCGTTCACCGGTTTTACCCTGGAGCGCAACCCCCTGCGCTATGAGTATTCCGATATCGATCAACCACCGAGCGACCTGCTTGCCATGCAGAACCCGGAAACCGATTACTTTACGCTGTTTGAGTTCTCAGCCAAGTTCGATCCCGTGCCGACGATGCTGACACAGAACCACGTCAACGTGATCAAAGGGTTTCTGGGTCAAACCACAAACTTCAAGAAGAGTCTGATCAAGAATACGGTGATTCTTCTGGCTGAGAAGGAGGGGCTCGATCAGGTAAGGTACCTGCACGGGAATTATGGCCGGGGAACGTTCACGTTTTATGGAGGACACGATCCTGAGGACTATCAGCACGCTGTCGGAGATCCTCCAACGGATCTCTCACTTCACAAAAGCTCGCCGGGTTACAGATTGATTCTCAATAATATCCTTTTTCCCGCGGCAAAGAAGAAACAGCAGAAGACGTAAGGAAGGAGAAGAAATCCGAAATTCGAAGCTCGAAAATCGAAACAGGGGTTGTATCACAGGATGAATCGAATGTCGGCATATAGCACCGAGTCGTTTATCACCCGATGGCAACAACTCAGTTTCATGGAGCAGATGGGCAATATCGGGAGCGAAGTCGACCGGGTGATAGGCTGGAAGCAAAAAAACCAGGAGGAGTTTGCGACCAAAGCTCTTTATCGTTCGCTCGAGCTTCTTGACTTAACGACCGGCGATCGCCGATGGCGCGGTGGCAAGCTCAAGGAACTGACGCGGGTCCGGGAGCTTCTGTGCGATGTTTTTGTTGGTGAGAACCAATACTCGATTTCGTGGGAATTTTTCAGCAAGTATTTCTACGCGTTTGCTCTTGCTGCGAGAAGAAGACGGGAAGTGGGGTAAGGACCACTCGCGAGGTAGTCTTTCATGAATCACATCGGCGTTGAAATGGATTCCCCAGATCTTGACGGTCTCTTATCTCACACGGAAGCGACTTGAAACCCGGCCGTTTTCATACTACTTGACGAGCATCATCTCTTCTACAGCAGTGAACGTTCCCGCGCGTAATCTGTACCAGTATGCGCCGCTTGGAAAATTTGCCGCGTTCCATACAACAGAGTGAGTCCCAGATTTCTTTGCCTCATTCACCAATGTTGAGACTTCTTCTCCCAGTGTATTGAAGACCTTGATTGACACCTCGGCATTCTGAGGAAGAGCATACCGTATCGTCACTTCAGGATTGAATGGATTCGGATAACTCTGATAGAGTCGGTAGCCGGTCGGTATTCCTTGATCACCAGCCTCAACATTAGTTGGATCCAGCTCAGAGGTTGCGTGGCCAGTCTGCCAGAGATAATCTGAGTAAGTAGATGCGCTGTACCAGTAGTGGAACTTCCCTTCGTAAAACATCAGCTCAGCGCCGCCTATCCAGCGATCATCCCAGTCTCCAGGGGAGCCGAGAGTAAGAACGGGGTTGTTCTCATGCTTCGTCCAACTCACCCCGTCGGTGGAAGTTGCCAGACCCACGACAGCCCCTTCGCCTGACGCGCTTGCCCACCCCCCATACATCATGTAGTAAATGTCGTTAACGAGATCAACTCCGTTGACCGCGGCTCCAAGGTAATCCCAACTGCCAACATCACCATGGGTCAACACAGGATTGCCGGAGTATTTAGTCCAGGTGATCCCATCAGTCGAGGTGGCGTAGCCAGTTCCTCGATATGTTTCATCACCACCTTGATACCACATTCTGTAGAGAGTGCCGTCGTACAAGAGATGCGGGGCGTAAACAATGAGCGATTCCCAAGACCCGGGAGGACCTGCGGAAAGGACCGGATTATTCGGATGCTTAACCCAACCGTATCCATCCTCCGATGTTGCCAGCCCGATGCTGACGATTCCATTCTCGTCCTGTGCAGTGTAATACATCTTATACTCTGACCCGTCAAAGACGACTTGACCGGCGTAGATGAATGCGTAGTCGAACTCCCCGGCTGCCCCCGTACGCAGGACCGGGTTGCGAGCGTAGAGAAACCAGTGCTCCCCGTCTGTCGACATTGCAGCGGAAATACACCCGCGCGCTCCGTAGCTGTAAGAGAGAGATCTGAACCATGCTCGATAGATCTGTCTTGTACTGTCATACACGATGCTCGGTCCGCCGACGTGTTTGTAACCGCTCGGGTCATCGACTCCTCCTGTCCAGTGAGGAATGATCGGGTCGTCAGGGCCCTTTACCCATGTGGTTTGAGAGTTCGCAGGAGTGAGTTGAATGAACATCAGGCAGGCGATGAGGAGTGCATGCGTTGGCATGTGGAACCTCTTAATGATAGGTGTGAAGTGGGATGCTTACAACGCGAAGCTATGAACCTTATTGAAGAGAGTCAAGAGGCAACTGGGTCCGACAACCGACCGGATCGAAAGTGTAGCTGGCAACACAGGTGGAGTAAATTCATGTGATTCCGCTGTGTGTCAGAACACAAGGTGGCCTATTGCGCAGTCGTGCATCGCGCGGGAGAGCAATAGAACTTGCACAGTTGCATCGTCATCCCATTCTTCTGTGAACCGAGGAGCGCGACGAGAATCTGCTTCAGAACAACCCGCGACTCACGGGTTGCCATAGGGGAGCAAGACATTAACAGTTAACCGACAATCATTAACCGGTTGACGGTTAGCGATTAGTTGTTAACTGTTTCGGTTGTTCGGGGATGAGCTGTTAACCATCGGCTATGGACTTTCCCTTTTGTTGTTCATCGTCTTGATTGTCCCGAAGCAGTTCTAATACTCGCAGCGATGATCCTACACAGTTCATTGCACTCATTCAAGAGGGGGTCGACTGTTCTCTCGTGAACAAATGTCAGTTTCTTGAGCAATCGTAGCCAAACGATACACTCGTTCAATTCTTTCAGGACAATCCGGAGCTTGTGAAGGAAGTCCTTCTTACTCTCGCCAGATCGTGCCTCAGCATAGTTCGCTGCAGGAGATGTGCCGCACCGAATCAACTGATTGGCGATGTGCGCGCACGA
>Ga0247727_10012968_pt1 | contig 14164 bp, 14 predicted proteins | sample WisWelCaveWW1625_FD_202498 | JGI IMG/M metagenome (GOLD analysis project Ga0247727, IMG submission 202498) | Biofilm microbial communities from Wishing Well Cave, Virginia, United States - WW16-25 | ecosystem: Environmental > Aquatic > Deep subsurface > Groundwater > Cave microbial mat | place... | reverse complement strand
GGTTCCTATGAGTTTGAGACCAGAATGGAACCACCGGCGCAATCCCCGCAGTATGATATTGCATTTGTTTTGCATGAAAACATGAGGGTCATGTGGCCTTTGGAAGCAAAAGCTTTGAAAACGGATGGAACTGTTGCGGACTACGTCGATGACATTCAAAATCAATTTTTAGTTTGTCGCTATGCGCCTTTCTCCAGTGAAGGCGGGATGCTCGGGTATTTGCTTTCAGGAGAGCCGGCCAAAGTGTTTGATAATATCGAGGCCAAGTTGCCCTGCGTTCTTCATAGTCATACTGCATTTCCCGACCGCGATCACAAGATTTCTGTACATACCCGAATTGTTCGAGAAGGAAAGGCATACCCTCAAGAATTTCGGTGTCACCATTTGATTTTCAGAATTCAAGAGCATGAAGCAGCGCGGCAACAAAAATAGTGAACCAAATTCGCTATCTCATCGCGCTTGCCCCGCCGCCGAAGTTCAGCGTGACGACGCTCATCTTGCTCACCGGCGCACAGATTGTCAATGTGTTCGGTGTCTCGCCGAAAGCGACAATCAAATATCAAATGGGCATTTCAGAGAAATGGCGCGCAGAGCATCGCGGGAAAATGATGGTCGGTGAAAAAATTTAGCTTTGAATTTCGTAAGCGAAGGCTTGAAACCTTCGCAAGGTTGTATAAGGAGAGTCACCGTGAATAAGTACCATACAATTACGCTGATCGGCAGATGGTTTTTTGGTGTGACCGGGTTTCTCGGGATTGCTTTCGCACTCATGGCGCCGATGCTTTTTGATGCCCCCGGCTCTACGAGCAATCCGGCCATCGTGACATTATTCTGGAGTATCTTTACGTATCCGGTCGTGAGCTTATTGTCCATTATCGTCGGCTGGCTTTTAGCCAAATATGTTAGCCCATTTATAAGATGTGATGTCACCTTTGTTCCAGCCGTAAACCTGCTCGCCGCGGTGATTGCGGTTATTTGTACATGAAAAATTTTTCTTTACTTTTGTCGATATTTTGGTTATTTTAATATGAATCTGAAACAGGGCCAGACCCTGAAGTAGGATTCCCCCGAGTCCCGCGCAAGCGGGACTTTTTTTTAGAACTCGACGATTCCGAGTGGATGAGCTTTTGAAGCCCGCTTGACCAACGCCGTGTCGAGCCGCTCATAAAATTTGTGTCCACCTTTCTTCTTCATGTATACGTTTGGCTCGTACAACTGTCTGGCGCAGTAAGAAACCACATCCACCATTTGGTGTAGAAACGAGTCTTTTGATTCGCGCATAACGGGATCTTCAATAACATAATCTAATGCAAGATTGCGGTAGCCGCCGGAAAAGTCGGGAAGCGGGTTGTATCGGCGCATGCGTCGTACCAACAAACGCAGTTGCTTATCATCGGTTCGATCTGCGATCATCATGCCGCGATCATCCGGATTGACCGGCCCTTTGAAGTTGCGGTGCCGAATGGTATTTTCAAATCGCTGAACCAGTCTTTGCCATGACCAGTCGAATATTTGCTCCTTGGTTTTTCCGGTCTTCGCGGCCACGACGGTAATCACGTTAATATCCTGTTGATTGGCCACCCAATCGATGCATTGTTTGAGAATATCAAGGCGGTCGTTGCGCTTAAGACGTCGCAATTCTCCCGGACGGTTTACAAAATGCGTGGCATGGATTTCTTCGCGCATTTTCAGCCCTTTGGTTACACGCAAATGCCTCCGAAAAGCGATGAGATTCTCCATGGCATTCCAGCGCAGCTCATGAAAAATTAAGGCGCTGAGAACAAAATATTTAGTTGGACTGTTTTCTGTGCCAATATCGCCGCTTTCATCCACATACATCAAAAACATCACACCCTCCTGCTTCTACATTTTATCTGGGTTTTGGTTTGGTGAATTGAAAATATAGCACACTTTCCGTGAAATTGCAAGATTAAATATGCAAGAAAAAATTTGTAAGAAAAACTTGTAGACAAACCGAGAATTTTGATTATATTTAAACTAATCCCGCACAGGAAGGTCGCTGCTTCAGGAAAGGCATTAGCGGAAAATTATCATCGTTCATATCCGGAGAATTTAATATGAGTGGAAAAGCAAAAAAAGGCCTATTGCTAACCGGCGTCGTGCTGGCGCTCGTGGCTTTGGCGCTGCCGAAGATCGGCGCGTTGCAGGGCACGGCAAAAAATAATAACGCGACCGCCGCGGCGCCGCGCGATGCGCGCCTGGCCGTGCGCACCGAAGTTCTGCAGGCGGAGAAACTCGGCGACCGCATCGTGACCGTCGGCACGATTCTCCCCAATGAAGAGGTGGAAATTCGCAGCGAGATTTCCGGCAAGATCGAGCAGCTTTATTTTAAAGAAGGCGGCCGGGCGAAAAAGGGCGACCTCCTGCTGAAAATCAACGACGCCGAATTGCAGGCGCAATTGCAGCGGGCGCAGTATCGCCAGATCATGGCCGAAGAACAGGCGGCGCGTCAGCGCCAATTGTTCGATCAAAAATTGGCCAGCGAGCAAACCAACAACAATGCGGAGCATGAGCTGAACATCGCGAAGGCCGACATTCAGCTCATGCAAGCGCAAATTGCCAAAACCGAAATCCGGGCGCCGTTTGATGGAATGATCGGCCTGCGTTATGTCAGCGCTGGCGGCTACCTCTCCCCTGCCACGCGCATCACGACGCTGCAGGACAACCATCCGGTCAAAATCGATTTCACCGTGCCGGAAAAATACGCCAGCACAATTAAAATCGGCGATCGTATCGGCTTCACGGTGCAGGGTTCGGCAAAAAAATTTTCCGGCAACATCTACGCGCTGGAAGCGAAGATCGATCCGGCGACGCGGACGTTGCACCTGCGCGCGCTCAGCCCAAATTCCGACGGCGCGCTGATTCCCGGCGCGTATGCCAATGTCGAAGTGGTGATGCATGAAAAGGCAACGCTGATGATTCCCTCGTTTGCGCTCATTCCCGAACTCAAAGGCCAACGCGTCTTTTTGTACAAAAACGGCAAAGCCGAATCGCAAAGTGTCACCATCGGCAGCCGCACCGACGAGCGGGTTGAAATTGCCGAAGGCTTGCAAGCCGGCGACACGTTAATCACCTCCGGCATTTTGCAACTGCGCCCCAACATGGCGGTGCGGGTCGCGGAGGGCGAGCCGATCGCAAACTGAAAATTTTGCCGGGAAGGCGCCGGCCTCATGGCCTAAAATTTTTCTTTTGCATTCTTCCCGCCTCTGCTGATTAACTCACCTCGCGCAGCCGGTCCGGATAATTCGTGATGATGCCGTCGACGCCGCGTTGGCGCAGGCGGCGCATCAGCCATTTGTAATTCACCGTCCACACGTGAACTTTCTTGGCGGCAGCATGCGCCCGTTCAATAAAGTCGGCGTCCACCAGGCTGTAATGCGCGCTCAACAACTCGACCGGCGCGGCAAAGACTTCCGGAGAGAATTCCTTCCAGCCAAAGATGTAGCCCACTTTTAATTCGGGCGCGAGTTTTTTAATCTCGTCAACGGTTTTCCAATCGAAAGAAGTCACCACGCAGTCGCCAACAAATTTCTCGCGTCGAATCGCCTCCACCACCAAGGCCGGCAGGTGGCGTTCGTGTCCGTGTATTTTCACTTCAATATTCAATTTCATTTTACCGCGCGCGAACGCGATAACCTGCTCCAAGGTTTGCAAGGTTTCACCGGAGAATTTTTTATCGTACCACAAACCGGCGTCATAGCGCTGCAACTCCGCCCGCGTCATTTCCCAAAGATTGCCGGCGCCGTTTGTTGTGCGTTCCAGGGTGTCGTCGTGCATCACGACCAAACGATCATCCGCCGTTTGTTGCACATCCAACTCGCACATTTCGGCGCCCATTTCCAGGGCCAGGCGAAATGCGGCAAGTGTATTTTCCGGCGCATGGCCCGAGGCGCCGCGATGCGCGCAACGATAGAAACGATCAAGGTTCATGTTTCCTCAATTGGTCACCATTCAGGTGTCATTAAGAGTTCAACCGTGCAGAAAAACAAGGCTTTCAAAAGGCAGAATGATTCTTCGGCAGAATAATTATTTTTGGGGGTTTCGTATGGTTTTATTTGATAATAAATTTTACGGCTCATAATCGCGCGGCAGCGCTTCCGCCGTGCGTTGGGTAAACCAGTGCCCGTAAAGAAAAAATGCGTAGCCATCGTAAGCGTAGCCGGCTTTATTGAGCAACACATGATCGCGCTTGACCACCAGCCACGACGTTTGATGGTCGCCGCGTTCCGGTTTATAGAGAATTTGCAGAATGCCTATAAAATTGAATTCGATTTCAGATGGAAAAGCAGTGGGCGAAAGCATTTCGCTAAAATCGGTGATTTTGCGGTTAAAACGCTTCTCTTGACCTTCCCACGGCAGGTTTGGTAAAATCGCGACTTCGTAGCCTTCCGGTCCCAGCCGTCCGGCAATAACCGATGCGAGAAAATGACGCAGCGAGCCCAGATAGGTGGCGTGACGGTTCGCTTTCCATCTTTGCGCCTCGTCGCGATTGGCCGGCGGCATCTCTTCAAAGCGCGGAATAAAGGCGAATTTAATTTCCTGCTCGTTCAGGTAATAACGAAATTCCTGCACGATGAACTCGGCGCGATAGCCCAGCCGCAAATTTTCGAGGCGCAACGGCCGGCTGGCGACGGCGATAAAACAGTTGGACTCTTTCTCAATTTCGAAATTCAATACTTCTTGATTTAAAATTTTACATTCGTCCGCCTTATATCCATTTCCCCAAAACAGGCTTTCAAATCTCTGAAAATTTTTTCGCCACTCGCGATCCGGCGCGGCCAGCACTTCAATTGCTGACATCGCCAGTGTCGTTGCTTGCAAACGCAGATGAAGCGTCGCGTTGTCTGTGGTTATACGGACCGAGATTTTCTGAATTTCATAACCGAGCAACGACGCCACCAATTCGCAGGTGCCCACCGGCACGTTACGAATCACGTATCGCCCTTCGGCATCGGTGACCGCGCCGAGCGTGGTGTTCGCGAGAAAAACGTTGACATGCGGCAAAACGTTGCCGGTAGCCGCATCGCTAATTTGACCGGATATCGTGAGAGGGAGCGGGGGTACATTTTGGCAAAAACTGAGGACGGGCGATAGCAACAGCCCCATCAAACCAACGGCGGGCAATACCAAACGAACACAAAGACAGAAAGCTTGTGCTCTATTCTGCCGATTAACTTTGGCGCCGTGGAGAGGCCTACTGATTAAACCCGATTCCATTATTTACCCAAAAATCTTAACGCCAAAATCGTCATGTCGTCCGCCGGCGCCGCTCCCTGCCCAAAAGTTTTTACAGCGGCGCTGATCTTTTGCACGATATCAGCTAGCGGAGCGTTGCTCGAATCTTTTAAACTATCCTCCAAACGCGTCTCCGCAAACTGTTCTTGCTGCGGATCCATCGCTTCAGTAACCCCGTCGGTATACAAAAAAATTCCATCGCCTCGTTGCAACTGTAACGTATGCGTTTGATAAGTGGTGTTTGCCATTCCACCCAAGACGAGTCCACCGGCGCCCGTAACGCTGTCGAGGCTTCCGTCCGCGCGCAAAACATAGGGCGGATTGTGGCCGCCATTGCTGTAGTGAACTTCGCCGGTGCGCGTGTTGAGAATCCCGTAAAAAACCGTCACGAACATCGTGGCCACGCTTTCCAAATACAGAATCCGATTGACTTGTTGCAGACATTCGGCGGGCGGCAGGCCTTTTAACGCCGTCGCCTTGAGCAGCGTTTTGCTCACGGCCATGAACAGCGCCGCGGGAATGCCTTTGCCGGAAACGTCGGCAATGACAAAGCCCAGCTTCTCCTCATCGACGAGAAAGAAGTCGTAAAAATCGCCGCCGACGTCGCGCGCCGGAATCATTTCGGCCAGAATTTCAAAATCTTTACGCTCGGGGAACGGCGGAAATTTGCGCGGCACGATCGTTTTTTGAATTTGCCGGGCGACGTTCAATTCCTGTTGCAGCGCCACCAACTGATCATGTTCGCGCGCGGCTTTTTGAAAAAGATGCGCTTCGTGAATCGTTTTTTTTAGCGTGGTTTCCAGATCGGTGAAATCGATGGGCTTGGTGAGAAAATCAAACGCGCCGCGATTCAGCGCGGTGCGGATGTTCGACATGTCGCCGTATGCCGAGACGATCACGGATTTGACCAGCGGATATTGCTCGTTCACTTTACCCAACAGCGTTAAACCGTCCATTTCCGGCATGTTGATGTCGGTTAACAGCACGTGTACATCCGGTTGCGCTTGCAAAATTTGCAGCGCCTCGAAGCCGTTTTTGGCAAAAGCAAAGATCATTTCGCGATCCCGCACCTGCTTGCGAAATTTTTGGCTGATCATAATTTCCAAATCCGGTTCGTCGTCCACGAGTAAAATTTTCGTCACCATCATCGTCACCGTTTGTGAGGTTAGGCAATTCCTAAAGCGAGATACATTTTTTTCTTCAACTCGTCAAAATCGATGGGCTTATGGACGTAATCATCGGCGCCGGCAGCGAGCGCCTGTTGCCGGCTGCTGTCATCGCCATAGGCCGTCACCAAAAACACTTTTTGTTGCCCATATTTTTCGCGAATGCGTTTGAGCAATTCGAGACCGGTCATGCCCGGCATATTGATGTCGGAAAGAATTAAAACCAGCTCGGTGGCGCTGTGGCCTTCTAAAAATCTGAGGGCTTCTTCGCCGGAGTGGGCAAACTGCAAAACGAATTTTTGCGCTTTGATTTCGCGGCGAAATTTTTGCTGAAACAGCATTTCCATATCAACTTCGTCATCGACGACAAGCACGAACATAGAGGATTCTCCATTGCGGTTAAAAAACTCACCAGACGCTGCTGTTTATAATTCACGCCGGATTCATTACGCCCGAAATATAATTGGGTAACGTCAGCGCAATCCATTCATCGGCAAAATAGCCGTAATGCGAGGTGATCGTTCGTTCCGACAAATTACACAGCGAGGTCGCGCCGTTAATTTGAACGGTTTTTCCATCGGTGCTGGGGATATTATTTTTGTAGTACTTCGGCGCTTTCACCTGCTGCGGTTGCAAGCCGGGAATTTTTTTCCACAGGCCTTCAACATTATAAACAATCGACAGCAAAAAATCAACGCCGACATTCAACGTGAAAATCTTGTCGAAGGAGACCGTGGTTTTGGAATTTACCGCGCGGCAGCCGTCGGCCAGGCCGTGCATTTCATCCAGCAACGGCTGCGGCACCACGGCGCGCATGTTTTTATCAAGATCTTCAATCAGGTCGATCGCCAGTTTCCACAACCATTCGTGCTTGGGCTGGGTAACATTCGAATGAAAAAACGAGGGGATGATGCTGTCTAAAAACTTCGTCGTCATCGTTTCCACTTTCGCGGCAGCCATTTGGCCCAGCAGATATCCCATTTGATAGTGGCTGCCTTCCACATAATAAACGGTTTTCTTTTCACGCGTTTCATAATTCTGCGCGGTCCGGCTTTGTGCTTCGAGGCCGCGTTTGCCCTGAAAGTTGAGATTCTGAACAACGTCATAGCCATCTTGCGCAAAAGCCTGCGTCAGCTCGTCGGTGGATTTGGCCGCGCCATTGATTGATAAAAAGATGCTCCTTGTTTTTCTCCCTTTGTAAAAGATTAGAAACCTCGCAAGAATGGATTTGAGCGCGCCACTGATTGATAAAAAGATACTCATAATTTTTCTCCATTTGAAAAACGGTTAGAAACTTCGCAGAAATTCCAGGGCTGCCGGCGGTATCGACGTAAAATGAATGCGAAACGCTGTTTTGGCCGCCGCGCTGGAGAAGATCACTTTGCCATAAACGTCCGTGGAAATTTCTTTGCCGGCCGAGTCGTTGAAGCGCAGCTTCACGGAAGCGAGAAAAGGAACGGCATCCGTGCAATGCGCTTCGCCGCCCTGCACGGATAGTTTAACAAAACTCGCCGTGAAGCTCGCGCCGCGCGCATGTTTTCCTTCCAGGATCGTGCATTGCGCGAGCACCGGCCGGGCCAGCGCAACGAGATCATCATTTCTTTCCGGCAAAGAAAGATTGCTGTTTCCCGCGAGGCCTTTCACTTCATAAAGCGTGATCGGATTCTCGAATCCTTTGGCCTCCATGGTAATTTGCTGGCTGACATTAACCGCGGGTCCTACTTTTTCAATCGTCGTTTCGGAGACCAGAATCTGATTGCCGATGGTAAAAGATTCAATGCGAGAAGCAAGATTCACATGCCGCCCCACGATGCCATACTTGGTGCGCTTGAGCGATCCGATATTGCCGGCCACCACTTCGCCCGTGCTCAAGCCAATGCCCATTTCGATTTCGGGCAAGCCGTCATTTCTATTTTTCTCGTTAACCGCGGGCATGGCAAGCTGCATCGCCACGGCGCAGGTCACGGCGCGCAGCGCGTCGTCCTCGCGCCAGATCGGCGCGCCAAAAATAACCAGCATCGAATCACCGATGAACTCGTTAATCATTCCGCCGTATGGCAAAATAATATCGACCATCACTTCGAAGTAGCGATTCAACAGCGCGACGACCTGCTCGGGCGTTAAGCGCTCCGACAACGCCGTGAAGCCGCGCAAATCCGACATCATCACCGTGACTTCGCGTTTTTCCCCGCCCAGCGTTAAAGCGGCCGGCGATTCGAGCAGAATCTCCACCACTTCGTCGGAGACATAGCGCCCGAAGATAGCGCGAATAAACTGATTGCGCACTTCGAGCTCCAACTTTTCCTGCTGCAAACGCAGGCTTTGCTTCGATTGCTGCACGGCGATGAGCGTTTTTTGAATGGTGGTTTCCAAATCTTGAAAATCGACCGGCTTGATGAGAAAATCAAAAGCGCCCCGGTTCATCGCGATTCTGATGTTCTGCATATCCCCATAGGCCGAAACCACCACGCAACGCAGATGCGAATACTGCGGCGCCTGCAACTCCGAGAGCAGGGTCAAGCCATCCATGACGGGCATGTTGAGATCGAGCAACAAAATATCGATATCCGGCTGGTCGCGCAGTTTTTCCAAGGCCTGTTCGCCGTTGGCGGCAAAAATAAAATCCATTTCCTGCGCGCGAATCTGCGGCCTGAATTTTTGGTGGACGATATCCTGAAAATCAGGTTCATCATCCACAACGAGGAGGTGCACGGTCATGGCTCATCACTCCATCAAAATTTTAAACGACAGCGTTTATTTTTTCGGCAGGCTGATGACAAACGCGGTAAACTTTTCGGCTTCCGTTTCGACGCGAATCTCGCCTTTATGCTCCTGCACGATAATGTCGTAGCTGATCGAAAGTCCCAACCCCGTGCCTTTGCCCGTCGGTTTGGTGGTAAAAAACGGATTGAAAATTTTATCGCGAATGGCCGCCGGGATGCCGCTGCCATTGTCCCGAATCATGATTTCAACCTTGTCAGGCAGAGTTTTGGTGCGCACAGAAAGTGTCGGCGCAAAACTGCCGGCTCGTTCCTTAAAATCTTTTTTCTTTTGATGGGCGGCATAGCACGCGTTGTTAATGATATTCAAAAAAAACCGCTGGACATCCTGCGGCACCACCTCGAGCTTGCCAACGGTTTCATCATATTCCTTTTCGATGGTGATATTGAAAGAAACGTCCTGCGACCGGATGCCGTGATACGTCAAGTTCACGGCTTCGTCGAGCAGATGATTGATATCCGTCATTTCCCGCTGGCCGGTCTTGCCGCGCGAATGCATCATCATGCTGCGCACGATGCCGTCCGCGCGTTGGCCGTGATGGTTGATCTTCTCGGCATTCTTTTGCAGCGTGGCGAGGATATCGGCAATGTTTTCGGCCGTCGCGGTTTCCCATTCTTCTCGCGGCGCGGCCAGCTTCGCGCGCAACTCTTCGATCAAGTCGATGGAAAGCTGCGCAAAATTATTGACGAAATTCAACGGGTTTTTGATCTCGTGCGCAATGCCGGCGGTGAGCGCGCCGAGTGAAGCCAGCTTTTCCTGCGTGACGAGTTTTTCCTGGGTGCGAATAATTTCCTGATTCTTTAATTCCAATTCGCGATTCTTTTCATCCTGCAAGCGGTTCAACGCCTCCAGTTTTTCCCGTTCGGCGCGCTCCTGCACGGCCGCTTCTTGAAAACGAATGCGCGAGAGCGCATTGAACGCTTCCGCCGCCAGCGCCGCCACCAACTCCAAATCTTCCTCCGAATATTTTTCGCCCGAGAGTTTGCGTCCCAGCAGCAACGCGTTCCACTCGCCGGCGCCGATCGCCACCGGCAAAAAAACTTCAAAGTGCCGGCGCTCCAATTCGAGCGCCAGCTCGATCCGGGGCGTGGCAGCGCCTTCGGTCATCATGCCGATGGCTTGCAGCAGCGCCGTTTGCAGCATTTCTTCACCGGCTTCCGAAGCCAACAGCGCCGCGTCCTCCTCGCTCACTTCGTGCCGGGCTAAAATTTTCTGCTTGCTTTGTGGCGAAGCCGGAATCGCTATTTTTTCCACTGGCACCGCGGCGTGAATATGCGCCATGAGCGCATTCAAAACTTCAGGTGGCGTTCGCGCCTTCGTCATCAAACCGCTGAATTCTTTCGTCGCCAAGCGATAATTATACTTGGCCCGGTAAAACGTGCGATCGACAAAATTTTGAATTTTCTCTTTCGCTGGATTGAACAGGATTGCCGCGACGAGCGTGCACATAATCGCGATGGTCCGGTTGGCTTCCGGACTCATCGTTGTCATCAGATGACCGGCGAAACCGGAGAGCGACAAGTAAACGCCGACAATGCCGCCGCTGAGCAAGCCATAAACGAGACTGCGGTTAATGACCGCATCAATGTCAAAAAAATTATATTTGACAATCGCGACCGCAAAACTGACGGGCGCAATCAACAGCGCCAGCGAAGTGATTTCTTCGGGAACAAACGGCGGCGCCCCTACCATCAAGGGAATAGACCACAACACGATAAATGGCGCGCACCCCATCGCCAGTCCCCACAAAATCCACCGCACTTTATTTTTTTCAATGCCCGAACGCGCCGTCCAATAAGTATGAATCAACACCCCCATCGCGGTCAGAAAGAAAAGAATAAGATAAAAACGATGAAAGTTGAAGTATCGATAGTAAACGCGAAAGGCGTCGAGGTTCCGGCTGAACAACGCGGGCAGATGATTGGCTTGCAAAAGAATAATGAACAGCGCGGCGGGGCCGTAAATCAGCAGGCGGCGCATGTTCTTGGACCCCCGCACCAGTTTTTCGCGCGGGAAAATCGTCACGAAATGCACGAAGAAGGCTGGAAACAACGGATAGATGAGCCAATAGACGAGTGGTAAAATATACGTCCAGGGTTGGGGACCCGCCGGCAGACGGGCGGTCGAAATCAAAATCGCCAGCCCCAAGCAAAACGTCAGGCCTAAAAAAATGCGCGCCGGTTTCTCGCGGCTTTTATTAAAAAAAACCCATACGCCGATCAAGATAATGTGAAGGCCGAGAATAAGATTGACTATCGTATAGCGCCACGTGTTGCGCGGGCATAAAAGCAACGTCACCGTCATTTCGTTCACGCCGCGCCGCAAGCGTGCGGCAATCGACTCTCCGGCGCGCGTGCCGTCCAGCGCAAATTCGATTTCCTCGCCGCGTTGTAAAGAGAACGGGCCGATCCCCAAAATCACATCGTTGGTTTGGATGTCACTGGCCCCTGCGAGTACTGCGGTGACAATGATTTGCCCGTCGCGATTTTCCCATTTGAACGGAACCTCGGAACGCACCCGCACGCACCAAATGCCCCACAGGCCGAGCAATATGCCTCCCAGAAGCGGGATAATCAGACTGACTGGGTGCCTTGTTCTCACTTTTTCATCCTCGCGATCGCCTTGTCTAAAAGTGTGCTGAGGCTCACCATCGTTGTGTTGCTTTTAAGAATTGAAATGTTGACCGGTCGCTTTGAGCAACCGATCAGTGTGTTTCAAATCCGAATTTTCGCAAAATCCGTTTCGCTACGGCGAGTTTATGCACTTCATCCGGCCCGTCATAAATTCGCGCCGCTCGCTCCTGCCGATACCAATAAGCGAGCACAGTGTCATCCGTCACGCCGAGGCCGCCGTGCACTTGAATGGCGCGATCCAAAACTTTTTGCAAAACATTAGCAACGAAAAATTTGATGAGAGAAATTTCATCGCGCGCGGCGTGTGCGCCGGCACGATCAATTTTATGCGCCGTATCCAAAACCAGCAAACGTGCTGCATTGATTTCCGCGCGGCTCTCCGCAATCCAACTTTGAACGATATCGCTTGCAGCCAGCGATTTGTCGGGAGCAAGTTGCCGTTTTACGGCATATGAACACATCAGCTCAAACGCGCGCTCGCAAATGCCGATCCAGCGCATGCCATGATGAATGCGCCCCGGCCCGAGCCGCTCCTGCGCCAGCGCAAAACCGCCTCCCTCCTGCCCCAGCAAATTTTTCTGCGACACGCGGCAGTTTTCGTAAATGACTTCAGCGTGACTCGCATAATCTTCGCCGACATGTCCCATCACCGAAATGTTGCGCACCAGTTTGAAGCCCGGCGTATTGGTTGGCACAATAATTTGGCTCGCGCGTTGATGCGGACTTTTGGCCTCGGGATTGGTGATCGCCATCACAATCGCGAACGCCGCGCCGTCCGCCGACGAAGTAAACCACTTGTGGCCGTTGATCACATAATCGCCGCCGTCTTTCACCGCCGTCGTGTTCATCCAAACGGGATTCGAACCGGGAAATTCCGGCTCGGTCATCGAAAAACAACTGCGACTCTCGCCGCGAATGAGTGGCAACAAGTAAGTTTGTTTTTGCTCTTCGGTGCCGTGCGCCAGTAAAATTTCCATATTGCCGATGTCCGGCGCCTGACAGTTGAACACAAAATGCCCCAGCGGCGTGCGTCCCATTTCTTCGCTGAGTTGCGCAAACTCGGCGAGCGAAAGGCCGAGGCCACCGTATTTTTCCGGCAGATGCGGCGTCCATAATCCGAGCGCTTTCGCCTGCTCGCGTTTCTGTTGCAAGATTGGCAGAAGCTCGCGAAAATTTGTGTGGACAAAATCTTTTTCGAGAGGATAAATCTCGCTATACAAAAACTGACGAACTTGCTCAACAAGTTGTTGCGCTTTACCAAATTTAACAGAATCCATGCAATTCGCTCACAATTCTTCTGCTCTTCGCTAAACCGGTTTTATGCTTGCCACTCGCCGTTTAATTTCTTATATTGTTTCAAAGGCGAGGTTATCAAATATGCAAGTCTCAATAAAAATTCAAAGCGACGGGCAAGCCGTTATTCCGGCTGAGGTGATTCATTCCATTGGCGGCCGGCCTGGCGCTGATTTGGCGATTGACTTGAATATCGATCATGCAACGCTGCGGGTCGACAGCAATCGTGCAACGCCACACCCGATTTACACCCAGGATATATCTCCGGACAAGTCGGTTCAGGACTTTCTTGACGAGTACGAAAAAAAATATCATATGACTTCCGCTGATTTCTGGCAGAAGTATAAAGCCGGAGAATTGGAATACGACGTTGAGTTTATAGATTGGGCCGGACATTACGAGCACAAGCTGTATTTGGATACCATTGGTGTTGATCCGAGAACCGTCACTTTTGAACGTTTTGTACAGCAGGGGGAAAACGGGAAAGATGCTAAATGATTACAAAACGTATGCGGCTTTTATTTGCACCCTTGAAGTAAACTTTTCAAGCATTCAAAAGTCGCAAGCCGACTGTTTCACGACCAAATACAAAACCGGCATCGCCCGCGGCGTCCTTTATTTTACCAGGAATATTCGATTACATTTTGTCGAGCACCTCAATTTCAATCTCGGCAAAATTACCTGGTACAGCTATGAAATCTGGCGAGGAAACCAGCAACTCTATTACTATGACCCCCAAGAACATCCTGGCGTCACTTCGCTAGCCAGCACCCACCCACATCATAAACATATTCCCCCCGATATTAAACACCATCGCATTCCCGCGCCAGGACTTAGTTTTGATCAGCCCAACTTGCCATTTCTCATTCGTGAGATTGAAGACAATTTATTATTAAAAAATTCTCCCTAAAAAATGGTTGCACCTCATTCTTCCAATCGGCGATGGAAAAAGGTAGCGTTTTTTGACTTTTCGGCATTCTTTTCCATGAAGCGTATCAGCGCCGGGCTGATGCGAGTTTTGTAATAGCGCAGCGC
>Ga0247727_10012967_pt1 | contig 14165 bp, 11 predicted proteins | sample WisWelCaveWW1625_FD_202498 | JGI IMG/M metagenome (GOLD analysis project Ga0247727, IMG submission 202498) | Biofilm microbial communities from Wishing Well Cave, Virginia, United States - WW16-25 | ecosystem: Environmental > Aquatic > Deep subsurface > Groundwater > Cave microbial mat | place... | reverse complement strand
ACCGCGTCACGCGCATTGTCCGGATTGGTGGGATCGTTGCCAAATTTGCTGCGGGTTTGGCCGAGATCAAAAACGCCGCCGAGATCGACGAAAAACGGGTCATCGAAAGGACCGCACAGAATCTTTTCGCCGGTCGAGGCGTTCGCTATCGCCGCTTGCTGGAGTTGGTCATACGATTTGCCGAGTCCGATCCCCGGGGCGTCGATGGAGCGCGGGCCGATGTTATTCGGCACCACCGCGCCGTTGGCAACGATCGTCGTAAAGGTCGCGCTGCCGTCGGTGCTCTTTTCGCACTTATAGGTGGTCTTCAAATTCTGTTTGCCGAGACGAATATTGAAGAACGTTGTCGGATCTTCATTCGTTTGGCTAAACGTGAAACGATAGGTGATATCGTCTTTCGCCGTCCCCAACACTCCCACCGAAGTTCTGTTTTTGATGTGAATCTCGTAACGCACACCTTCGCCAAAGGTTGTCCAGTTTGGGCCGCCTTCCGGCAGCTCGAGACCGATATAACCCGCGACGAACGTGATGGTGCTCTGATCGCCGTCCGGCGAGCGGAACACCCAGAGATCGGTGTTGTCCGCCAGCGGATCGTTCACGATCAACGGCGCTTCGCGATGGCTTGAGGCGTCGATAAACTTCGAGGATGGCAACAACAACAGCGCCAGCCCGGCCAGTAAGGTCGCCGCAAATACAATAAACCTGCGCATAAAACCTCTCCTTAAATTAATTGATAAGGGGTTGAATAGAATAGTCGTAACGTTGGCGTTTCATCCAGCAGACGATGGCTAAAACGCGCACCACGACGGGAATTGATTTGACGGGTTTTGAGCAGAAGATGAGCATGCACGTCGATCCTGAGTTCATTTTCCTATCCGCGCTAACGAGATGCATTTCATTCTTCCAGCACAACAATGACAATACGAACCGGCGCGACAATCGGATTTATCGAACGCGAAAAAAGATTGCTTGCTTATCCAGCCGGGATTTTTTAACTTGTTTTATTACAAAAACAACGGGTTATCCCCGAACTTGACCGGCATGGATTTGTCTATTACAAGTTTACGAGATTATGAAACATTTTGGGAGTATCTGAATGCTACGGAAAGTTTTTCTTCCACTCGTTCTTATTTGTTTATTTTCTTACCCCGCCCCGGCACAATTCAAAATTGAACGCGTTCCGCAGACCCTGGGTTATGACGTCCCCAAGAAATTCACGCGTTATACCAACACGCATTTCAATCGCGTCGAAGCGCTGGCGTTGAATCTCGGCGTCAAATATCAGCCGCAGCCGGAAGCCAAAAGCGGTTTTGCTTCCGGATTGTCGCTGTACGGCGATCTCGGCTACGGTTTTAAAAACGAGAAGAAAAAACGTTTGCGCTGGAATGCGGGGCTGCAAAAAAGTTTTTTGACGCCGGGCCGCCTGGTCTTTGGCGCGGAATATTTTTATAAAGTCGACACGCAAGACCGCTGGATCATCAGCGAGTTTGCCAACTCCGCGGCCGGAATTTTTTCGCATGAAGACTTTATGGATTTCTTCGGGCGCAAAGGCGGGCGCGGCTTTGGGGATTATCTGCTCGCGGAAATTCATACGCTGCGGCTCGACGTCAGCCAATATCGTTACGAAAAATTACGCCGCAACACGAATTGGAGCCTGTTCGGCCGGGATAAAGTTTACCCGGTCAATCCGCGCGCGTTGCCCTCCCGCGGCTTCGATGTCATCGAAGGCGATGAGCTTGCCGTGCGCGTCACCGGCGCGTTTGATTGGCGGGATAATCCCGTCTTCCCCAATCTCGGTTGGCAGCTCGAAAGCTACCTCGAGAAAACGGGACAAGATTTTTCCACCACCGGCTTCTTTCTAACGGCGAAGCGCTATCAGCCGGCGTGGAACGATCAAAAATTTCAAGCGAAGCTCATGTTCGGCAGCCGCCGCGGCAGCTTGGCTTATCAGCATCTGCTCAATTTGGGCGGCCTCACCAGCTTGCGCGGTTATCGCGAAAAAGAATTTACCGGCAATCGGCTGCTTTTTCTCACGACGAATTATACCATCGGCCAAGCCGCGTTTGGCGGGTTGTTGCGCAAATTGCCGCTGATGAATAAGCTTCCCTTCTGGGAAATGCTCTCGCTCGGCGTCTTTGCCGAAACCGGCTATGCGTGGGTTGCCGATCCCGCGAATCCCGACCTCGGACTTTTCGACCTCGGACAATTCGACCTCAACGATTTGCGCAGCGACGCCGGCTTCTCAATCATCGTCACCGAGGGACTGCTCCGCGTTGATTTTGCCAAACGCACCGACCGCGGTGATAACGATTGGCGCGTGACGCTGCGGATTTTGGATAAGTTTTGAACTATTTTGAAGACGTTATAACTGAACAAGGTTTTAACAAAAATTACCAACGGATAAAAAAACGGCCAACGGATACTTTACAATGAATCCGTTGGTCGCTTTTCATCCGTTGGAAAATGTTTTTGAATTTTGATTTCCTTAAAACATGCATTTTTATTTTTTCATCATCATCGCTTTTGGCATGGTGAAGGCAGCCTCGAGTCAATCCGGCTCGGTTGAGGAGCAAGCCTCGCAAAAAATCGCCAAAATCAGCATCACCGGCAATCGCCACACCAAACCGCAGGTGATTTTGCGCGAGATGAAAATCCAAGTCGGCGACACGATCGAGGTCGAGACGTTGCTGGCGGATCAAAAACGCATTCTCAATCTCGGTTTGTTCAATCGCGTCGAAATCGATTCGTCGCAGCGGCCCGAAGGCGTGCATCTGCTCATCGGCGTCGCAGAACGGCTTTATCTTTTTCCATTTCCGATTTTTTTTATCAACGACAAAGATTGGAAAAAAGCCTCCTACGGCGCCGGCGTCGTGCACACCAACTTTCGCGGGCGCAACGAAGTCGTCGCCATTTCCGGCTGGGCCGGTTATAATCCCGCGTTCTCCGTCGATTACTCGAACCCGTGGCTGTTTGGCGCGGCGCAAATGTTGACGCGCGCGCGTTTCTCCGTGCAGCGCGTGCGCAATCGCAGCTTTGCCAATCTCGGCCAAACCGTGAACGAGCATCGCATTGGCGGCGGCTGGAGCATCGGCAAACGTTTTGGCTTATTTACCTATCTCAATCTGAGTCTCGGCTACACGCAGCTCAAGCTCGACCCGCCCGTCGCCGGAAAAACACTCGATCCTTCCGGACGCGATCGTTTGCCGAGTGTGGGACTTTCTTTTGCTTATGACCGGCGCGATCTGTTCGAGTATCCTCGTTCGGGCACGTACATAAAATTGTGGGGACAACGCACCGGCTTCAACAGCGAGTACGTGCATTTCTGGCGCTACGGCGCGGACCTTCGCGGCTATCAAAAACTTTATCGCGGTTTGTCCATCGCCGCGCGCGCCATGACGGATTTATCGCATGATACGATGCCGATATACGAGCGCGTTTTTCTCGGTTATTCCAATCGCGTGCGCGGCCACTTCACGCGGCAAGCCGATAAACGCGAAGGCGAGAATTTAGCGTTGGGCAGCGTCGAGCTGCGTTTTCCCATTATGCCGTGGCGCTATTTCAGTTTCAGCAACGCGCCGGCTTTTGCCTCTTACCTGCAGAACATGAAATTCGGCATCAGCGCCGGCATTTTCGTGGATTATGGGCGCGCGTGGTTTCAAAGCAACAAACGCCCGCGCTTCGCTGACGGCCAATGCGGCTACGGCGCCGGCTTGCATTTTCATTTGCCTTACGTGAATCTGCTGCGCGTGGAATTGGCTTTTGATGAGGAGGGAAGAAGTGAGTGGATTACGGATGTTGGGGTGGCGTTTTGAGGTGGCAGAGCGCATCAAGCAAAGCGCCTGGCATAAATCAATTATTCAAAATAAACCGCATCGGATCGCAAGCGGCGCCGTCGACCCAAACTTCGTAGTGCAGATGCGGGCCGGTGGCGCGGCCGGTCTCGCCGACTAAGCCGATGATATCCCACCGCTCGACTTTCTGCCCGCTCTTGACTTTGATCTGGGAGAGATGCCCATACAAAGTTTTAACGCCGTAGCCGTGATCGATCACCACGGCTTTGCCATAGCCGGTGCCGCGGCGGTAAGTGGTTTTCACAAATTCGATCACGCCATTGGCCGGCGAAAAAACTTCCGTGCCGCGCCGGGAGCCAATATCGAGGCCTTGGTGATGGCGCACGCGCGAGACGAACGGATCGAGGCGCTTGCCGAACAGATCGGTGATGCGCCCGCTCAACAACGGCTTGATCGAAGGAATATGCTCGAGCTGCTTGCGGCGAATCTCGAACTTTTCGTTGATGATCTGCTGCAATTTCTGCGTTCGCGACAGATTTTTCTCCAATTGCGAAATCATATCGTTCCCGGCGCCGGCCGGCGCTTCCGCCGCATGGGCCGTTTCCGCGGCGGCCAAATCCATCACCCGCTTTTTCTCGCTGAAGGTCGGATAAATATTGTCTTCATCATCGATGTAAGCGCCGCCGCCTTGACCGTAAAACGCCGGCTCTTTTTCAGCGTTAAAAGAATCACGCCCCGTCCACGCTAATCCGAGCGGCCCGCGCTTGCCGGAAACCGGGGCGGCGCGGCGATTCGCCTCTAATTTTTTTTCGGCGTCCGCGCTCTTCTCTTCCGGGCTTCGCAATAACGCCGGCAGCTCGCTCGACTCGCGTCTCTCCGTCAGCCCGAAGGCCGCCGTTTCCTCTTCTCCATTCGCCCGCCGCGCCAAATTTTTGACGCGCGTTTCGGTTTGATTCAAGCGGCTGCGCAAAATCTGATTGTCCCCGGTGAGCGAGGCGAGGCGATAGGCTTGCACCCAATGCGCGATGCCGTAATTCGTGAGCACCGCCAGCGTGCTGATGGTAAAAATGCAACCCAGCAACATGCCGCCCAAAGCTTTGACGCTCAAATCGAGTTGACGATAATCGCTGCCCCACGTGGAAAAAAATAAAATACGGATACGCCGGCGCGGGCTGGCGGGATGGGCCGAGCGGCGTTGACGGCCGCGTTGTGGTTCCGCGTTCGCGTCGCGGCGGCCCGGAAAAAAGCGCTGCAAAAAATTCCGCAAAAGGAAAGAGGGCGGAGAGGCGTTTTTGGCTGAATTGCTCATGAAGGTTGACTTCTTCCAAGTTGAACCGACAGGCGCCGTGCGATAATTCCGTAAACCAGCGAGTCACCCAGACTTCATGTCTCGTGTTGCCCTTCACGTTGATCTGCGAGCATAACCCTACAGGCGCAGCCCGATGGCGAAGCCTACAGCGCCCGGCCTCCTTGGCAAGCCCTCGATTGAGCAAAATTTTACATGGACTGCTCTTATTGCTTTCTACAATACGAGCCAAGCGACGAAGACACGTAAATGTCTCTGCATAAAACTTTGTGTGGAATATTTTTACAAACGGCACTTACAAAAACGTCAGCACGCAACGCGATAAATATTGCCTTGAGTTTATTGCCAACACATTGTATTTTGGTAAAAAGGCGTTGTGCGCCAAAGAGCCGATACAAATTTTGTAATAACGCCGCGCCGCCGCGAAAATAAAAAAAATTTTGCAACAACCCCGATTTTGCATTGTAAAGCTAAAACTACCACCCAATTGATTTTCGCTACTATAGGAAAATCGGGGTTTTGTTTTTGTATGTGCAAAATTAAGGAAAAAGGAGATTTCATGCAAATTGGTTTTATCGGTCTCGGCATCATGGGACAACCCATGGCGCGCCATATTTTGCAAGCCGGTTTCCCGCTGACGATCTACAATCGCACCGCCGCCAAAGCCCAAACTTTGCTTACGCTCGGCGCCAATTGGGCGGACTCGCCCGCGGCAGTTGCCGCGGCGAGCGAAGTCATCCTCACGATGGTCGCCGATACGCCCGATGTGGAGGAAGTTCTTTTCGGCGAGCGTGGCGTAATCGACGGCTTAAGCGCCGGACAAACCGTGATTGACATGAGCACGATTGCGCCGGAGGCAACGGCGAAATTTGCCGCGCGCTTGCGCGAGAAAAATTGCGAGATGCTCGATGCGCCGGTAAGCGGCGGCGAGAGCGGCGCGATCAATGGAACATTGACGATTATGGCCGGCGGCAACGAAGCGACGTTTCAACAATGCTTGCCGCTCTTGCAAACGATGGGAAAAAATATTTTTTATCTCGGAACCAATGGCAACGGCCAGCGCACGAAAATGGTGAATCAGGTGATTTGCGCGCTCAATATTTTGGCGATGAGCGAGGGCATGCATCTCACCGCATGTCTGGGTTTGGATCGGGAGAAAGTCTTGCAAGTCGTCTCGAGCGGCGCCGCCGGCTCGTGGATGTTGAGTAACCTCGCGCCGCGAATCTTGCAGAACGATTTTACGCCGGGCTTCATGATCAAATTGCAGCAAAAAGATTTGCGGCTGGCGACGGAGCTAATGCAATCGCTTGGCGAGGGTTTTCCCGGCACGGCGCTGACGTATGAATTATTTAGTCAAGCCGTGGTACAAGGTTTGGGTGAGCAGGGCACACAAGGGTTGATTAATTTGTTTGAGGGAAAAGTCGCCTCGTGAGCTGTTGAAATTTTTCTTGCATTTTTCCTTGCATTAGCTAAATTATCGAAATAGCGGGGGCCAAGCATCGGCCATTTCATCTCAAGATGACTCGCCCCTCGAGGTTTTGGCAAGAAACCGTGAAAGGGAATCTTATGCAAAAATCCATTTTTGAGGAGCAATCATGCGTTTACAATTATCTCTTCTCCCGCTGGCGCCAAAGCCGGCGGTGCCGGCCAATTATCAGTATTATTTGTCCTCCGCCATTTACCATTTGCTGGCGTTGGCTTCGCCGGAGTATGCCACGTTCCTGCACGAGCGCGGCTATCAAAACGCCTCGTCCGAACGCCATCTCAAAATGTTCACTTTTTCCCGGCTGAATATTCCGGCGGTGCGTTTTGTCGAAGGGAAATTGGCGGCCGGCAATCGGCAGCCTTGGCTTTTGCAAATGGCCAGCCCGATGGATGACGAATTCGTGCAAAATATCGTGCTGGGTTTGTTTCAGCAGCAGGAGTTGGAGATTCGCGGCCAAAACACCGGCGCGCGCTTTCTCATCGAGCAAGTCGAAGCGCTGGCGCCGCCGAGGTTTGCTGCAACCACGCGCTTTAAAACGCTTTCGCCCATCGTCGTTTCAACCATGCGGGAACACAAGGGCAAGCTCCAACCTTATTATTACCGCGCCAATGATCCCGAGCTCAGCGAGGCCGTGCGAAAGAATTTATTGAGCAAGCACGAAATTATTCATGGCGATTTCCCCGCTGATGATCGCCTCGAATTCATGATCGACGCAGATTATCTCAGCCGCCGCGGCGGGCCGGAGAAAGTCTCGAAGTTGATCACCATCAAGGAAGGCACACGGGAAGAGACGCGCATCAAAGGCTTCGAAAGTCCCTTTACCTTGCGCGGCAATCCCGGGCTGATGGCCATTGCATGGGAATGCGGCGTCGGCGATCACAATTCGATGGGCTGCGGGATGATAGAGGCGGTGAGTGGGTAATGGAGTGAGTGGGTAATGGGGCGACAAGGAGAAAGAGCATAGCGCACGCAAAGACGCAGAGACGCAAAGAACACGCAAAGTTTTTCTTTGCGAAATCTCAGCGCCTTTGCGTCTTGGCGTGAAAGTTTTTGCTTTTTTTCAAAGATTACACTTATAATCGATAACACTGGAGGAATGCGATGGAACCGGATAGCTTTTCTGATTTGAGCGGAGCTTTGTCCGCGCCGGAGTTGGCCGAATTAATGCGGGCGGCAAAGGCGGCGGGCATAACCAGCCAGGTGACTTTTGTCGATGACCCCGAAAGCCCCGAGGGCAAGGAGGCGATCGACTATGTGAACAGCCATCACTGGCTTCCGCCCGATTATCGCAGCCTGCCCAAAAGCAAAGTCGAAACTTTGGGCCAAACGCTTTTTGACGCGGCGGCAACGCTGCTGGACAAAAAGAAGGCGCTCATGCTTTTGGGACATCGCGGCAGCATTGAAGCCTACCGCATTCTCAAACGATTCGCCAAAGCCTCACCCGCCGAGCTCAAGGTCTGGAGCAAAATGGCCTTTGATGAATGCAAAACCTTTCTGGCGGCGGAGCTGTCCGAAGAGGCACAATCCGGATTCAATTTTATTACGCAGAAGATCGGCCGCAACGAGCCGTGCCCTTGCGGGAGTGGGAAGAAATATAAGCGGTGTTGCGGGGAGGTGGTCTGATGGAGTTTCGAAATGGCCATTCAGGATTTTGGCAAGTTTGTGACAACGTTGTCAAGCTGGCATGTTTCGTCAGAATTGACGAATTTTACCTATTCCATATTAACTAAGAAAATGCTTGCAATTTGATGTGAACATTTGTATAATAGTAACTAAAGGTTCACCAAAAATAAAATTGAAAAGATAAACCTATTCGAAAAGGGCTCTGGTTGGAATTATCGTTTTAATGGCAGCCAAAAGGTGGCAAAAGAAATGTTTATCCCTTCGTGCAGATTGGGAGCGGAATGTAAGAAAAAAACTGCGATATTCTGAAACGAACTGAGGAATTGCAATGCGATTAAGCGTCGAATACAAACTCAAAGAACCATTCTTGCCGAAAGACTACCGAAGCGGCTTCATGTCACTCATCAAAGAAGCTATCGCGAAATCCACGAAGCCGGAATTGAAAGAGGATTATTACGACAAGCATACGCTCAAACCGTTTACGTTTTCGACGTATTTTCCGGAGATGAGGGGAAATGCCGGAGAAAACTTTGAGGTGGGGACAAAAGTCAAATTGAATTTTTCAACATCGTCAGTGGAATTGGCGACGCATCTTTACAACGGTTTTCTTAAACTCCGCAGTTTTCCGATCTTTCAAAACACGCTTTACTTTGAAAGAGTGACACAGCGACGGCAGGAAAAGATTCGTTCGGAGGAAGTTGTTTTCAAGACAGCCTCTCCTATTCTGGTGAGTAATCTTGGCAGATCGAATTGGTTTTTGTTGCCGGAACAAGAGGGATTTCTCGAAGGGCTTAAATTTGCGGTGAGCGAAATATCCAAAGAATTCTTAAGACGAACCCTTGAAGTGAATTTGGAATTCACGCCTGTAAGCATTAAGAAGAAAGTAATCCGGCATTATGGCATGGACAGATCGAGCTTCACAGGTATTTTTAGATTGAAAAGTGACGTAGAGATCTTGCAGCTTATCTACGATGTTGGACTTGGTGTGAGACGCAATCAGGGATTTGGAATGTTGGAAGTTGTGAAACAGGAAGGAGTATGAATATGCCAAATGAAACGACAACGTTATATCCGAGTAACTGGCTTTATAATGCCGCAGTCGTTGGACTGTTGGATGTTCAAGAAAATGCAAGAGAAGAGGTGGAAGAATCACTATTTACCGATGGAAGTTATCATCTATCGACGGATTATTTTGATGTGCTGAAAGTAGGAACACAAGAGCTTTCAAAAGCTATTGTTTGCCTCACAAACCGCCTTGTATCGGACAGCGAACTTGAAGAATGGCTTCATGACCGACAAGAAAATGGTGTCGGTCAAAAGCAAAAAAGGAAGACGAAGAAGGAAGCAAAACCTAAACAGGACAAACTGTCCAAATATCAGAAATTCAAGGAGGAGTTGGGAGAATTTGGCTACCGTTTTATTCGTGCCGGTAACAAGTTGTTCGCATCGAAAACGCCGTATCAAAATCTGGTCCAGCTTTCTGAGTGGCAGTCTTACGAATTTCCGAAGCTTGTTCAACAAATCCCAACATTAATTACATCTTCAGGCGAACAAAAGTGTGATTTGTGTCGAGACAATCCCATAGTGGTTACAAACCAACAGAGCAAACTGCAAACAAGATTGATTCGGTTACAATCTACCCATTTGAAAGGATTGGGGCCCTCGTTAGGAGAGTTTCCTAACGGGTTTTGGAATATGAATCAGAGTCTGAAGATTTGCCATCTTTGCTCTTTTCTTCTCATCCATCATCATCTCGCCTTCACTCGCACCTCTGATGGCTCTGAAATCTTCATCAACGCTCCGTCGTTCCGAGTGATGTACGAATTGAATAAGCTTGCAAGAGAACTCCATCGTAGTGGTTCGACGGAAGAGCAGATATCTCGAAGGAACATCATCGCAATGTCAGTGATTGAGTATGCCCTGAGAACAAAGACAAACTTAGGCGTTTGGACTGGGATGAACTTAGAGGTTGTTACAAGACGTGGAAGCCATGTAGAGTTTTTCAACCTGCCGTACCAAGTCATCAATCTTATATCGAGTCGGCAAATTGCAGCGATGCTCAGTGAAATCGGGGAGTTCAGTGTTCTAAACTTAATTCTCAATGAGGAGTACTCAAAACTCATAGAGGTCGGCTATAGGTTTCTTCGAGAATCAATATCAGATCGTCGCAGCGCATATATCAATGAATGGCTATACTTGGACAGAAACAGGAAAAATCTTTCAGAAACAGCGAACAAGGTTCTCAAACTTTATGCACTCATAGAACAACGAAGGAGAAATGTCTATGCCAACTGAACAAAAAGTGAGGATAGATTTCTCTCCACAGCTTGATGCTCTGGAGGAAGAATACAGAAAGGAAATTCCGGATATTGCCATATTTGCAGCCGCATATCGGGGATTGAAGGAGGCTCACCTTAAATTGCAGCGGATAGTTGAGTCTGTTGCTGAAAGGAACAAAGACGACAAAGACTTCAAGAGGCTTTACGCGAGAATCGCCAAAGAGAATGAAACGGAGCTTATCGAAAGATTACGCACCAAAGGGTATTTCTTGAGAAATGAAACAGCACTCAAGGAGGCGTTCCAACGACAGGGCTATCGCCTCTTGGAACAAACACGTGCCGGAAAGCGAGATGACGTCTATTATGGCATTCTCCGGATTTTCTTGTCCCTGCAACGAGAGTTTCCGCTGGAACTTGTTGAGGCATTTAAGCCGGTGTATCCTAAGGAAATGTTCAAGGTATTTCTCTTCTCATTCCTCAGCGGTGTCTTAGGCAAACAAGAAGAGAGTGAATAATCCTGTAAATTCGATCAACCATCTGAAAGGAGTTTACAATGACAACGCAAGCGAACAATCAAACAAATAGTCAGCAGATAAAAAATGTCACGCTGACTTTCATTTTCGACGGTTCAGCACTTAACCGAGATGAGAAGATTGGCGGCAACATTCTCTCGATCAAGAAACTGAATGTGAACGGCCAAGTGAGAAGCTTCATCAGCAAGCCCGCAATTCGGCATTACCTCTTTGAATCTCTTCACAAAGCGTTCGGCTGGCAACCAGCAAAGGTTCGGCTTGGTCAAAAGGATGTCATTCAGTTTGACCTAACGAAAGAGGATATTCTGAACAGTCCTGAAATGGATGCGTTCGGATATATGTTTACACTCAGTGAGCAAGGGGCAATCACACGTAAGTCGCCCGTTGGTATTACGAAAGCGGTGGCTCTTTTTCCGTACGAACAAGATCTTGCATTCTACGGAAATCACGATTTGGTCCGACGAGCAACAGTACAAGGACTCACTGCCAGTGGCGGCAAAGATCCTTCCCCAGATCCCTACAATAAAGAAGAACATTCTTCGTTGTTCAAAGTTAGCTTCACAATTGACGCTGATATTCTGGGGCGAGATACTTGGATTGTTGGCAGTTCACCAACCTTTGCTGATAGCCAACTCACGATTACTCTGGCAGAAGGGACAGCAAAGGTTGTAACAGATTGTCAGCAGAACGGTACTGATTACATCGTTTCTCGCAATGGAGACCAACTTGGCACGATCACTCACCAATCAATCGATTCGAGCACCAAACACAAAGTTGTATTTACCATGAACTCTGCTTGGAAGACAACTCGGTTTCTTCAACTTTTAAATTGCATCCGAAACGGATTGTTCGCTCAATCCAGCAACGAATCGAATACAATCGTTCCTTTGTTCATCATTGCAGCGGCAGTTAAGATTCCATCGCCAATCTTCCATTCGTTTATTGACATTGAACGAGAGGATGGAAAGTTCAAGATCATTGGCATCGGCGACTGCTTGAGGAATGAATGGATTGATAAGACTAATGGAAGCGTATTCATTCAGTCATCAGATCGTCTGAAGGCAGAATACGAGAAGCCTAAGAATGGAAATGTAGCCGACACATGGGACAGTTTCTTGCAGAGTGTCGGTGTTTCCAACAATGGCAAACAACAAAGCGAGCCACAAAAGCAATGAAATTCATCCGACTTCAAATCTATCAACCACAGGCGCATTACCGGATTCCGTTCACATATCAGCGGCGGCACACGTATCCTATTCCACCGTATTCGACCGTCATCGGGTTCCTGTGCAACCTGCTGGGGATTGATGACCAGAGTAAGCCGCTTTTCAATGAACTGAAGAAGCTAAAGATTTCCATAGCTGGAAGGTTTGGAGCTAAAATCACAGAATACATTTGGTTCAGGAATCTCAGCAAAGACAGTCATGTCCGGCGCTTTGGTTATGTTGATAACCGCTCTATCAATGGCCACATTGAACACATCGGCGGTCAATCTCCGGTTTCTATCGACGTGCTTGATGAAGTCCATCTTGCGATCCATTTTGCGCACGAGAACAATGCCGTCCTTGATCAAATCAAGTTGGCGATTGAAGAACCATCCAGCCGACTTGAAGTGCTTCACATAGGCAGAGCGGAGGATTGGATTGTTGTGGAAAAAACACCCGAGATACATGATCTCGACGAACTCGAGCCAATCCGTCGGGACGCCGATTATGGTCACTTCTTTTGGATTCCGGAAAGGATGATTGGTCTATCGAACGGTGTCAGTCCTTTCCAAAAACACGACGGTCTTCTCTACAATCTCACAACATTTTGGAAAGTCTCAGACTTTGAGACAACTTGGAATCGTCACGGACAAAGACAATTCGAGTACTTGAGAACGAAACTCAATGACGGGCTTATCGCCGGACAAATAATTCTCTACGATAACGAAATCAAACTTCCAGTTTTCTTGGCGGACTTATGAGCACAACGACCTCTTCAATATGGGCAAAAAGCGCAAAGAAGGATGATGGAACTGCAATTACGCTCGCAGACCACACCAACCATCTTTTGCAGGCACTTGATTCTCTCAGACAATCTTCTCTAAATGAGAGCTTGAGGGAATTTATTCAACTGGCGATTCACTGCCACGATCTGGGAAAGGCTTTGCCTGCTTCTCAGATTCAATCCTTGGGCAACAGAGAATACCAGCCCTTCGATGTCAGCCATAATATTCCGCATTCACTGGTGTCTGCGCTGCTTATCAATCAAGAGAAACTCTCGGAGAAGATCAAGCAGATCGCAGGCGATGGTGTTGATGACTACAAGCATTTCATCCTTTCTGCCGTTGCTTATCACCATTGGCGAGACAACTTTTCCGATCTGATTCAGGTGCATGACGTGGAGTTCCGCATGCTTTGTGAAAAGTTGTTGAATGAATCTCAACAATTTACACAACCGCTATTGGAAAACCTGACAGCAGAGATGAAGAATGTCAACGGCTTCTGTGAGGATTTGCTCGAATTCAATTCAGCAATGGCGTCAGGCATAATAAATGGAGTGGCATTTGCCAATTACGTTACTCCGCCTTACCAATTGTACTGGATGCCAAAACGTGTTGAAATCCGGAACGATAAGACAAAAGAATGGATTTTGATTTCAGGCTTTCTTATTCGTTGTGATCATTACGCCTCGTTCTGTGAACAAGAGAGCATTGAAGCCTCGGAAATCGACAAAAGCGGCCCGATTGCTGCAGTTGTGCAGGCAGCAGTGAAGAAGAATATCAGACAACAAGATGAGACTAAGATTTGGCAGATTGGTCGAGTGAAGAGCTGTAGCGACAAAAGCACGATTCTGATTGCTCCGACGGGGTTCGGCAAGACCGAGTTTGCTTTTCTCTGGGCGGCAGGTGAAAAGATGTTTTACACGCTGCCACTTCGAGCAGCGGTAAATCAAACGTTCAAAAGAGCAAGAACAATCTTTTCCCATGAAGCCAACACGGAATCCGTTGGCTTGCTGCACTCCGATGCCGATGTGTATTTGCTTGGCGATGGCGGGCAAACAGAAAACCTGAAGCTCTACGATTTTGCCCGCCAGATGTGTCACCCTGTGATCGTCTCTACCGGCGATCAATTCTTTCCGTATGCTCTGCGTCCGCCTGGATAC
>Ga0247727_10012966_pt1 | contig 14167 bp, 15 predicted proteins | sample WisWelCaveWW1625_FD_202498 | JGI IMG/M metagenome (GOLD analysis project Ga0247727, IMG submission 202498) | Biofilm microbial communities from Wishing Well Cave, Virginia, United States - WW16-25 | ecosystem: Environmental > Aquatic > Deep subsurface > Groundwater > Cave microbial mat | place... | reverse complement strand
GGGGAGGCAGAGTATGAGGGACAGGTAGGGGAGTTTTTGGGGTGGTTGAGGGCGGCGAGATGGGCGGGGGTGGGGAGGCAGACGGCGTGGGGGAAGGGGGAGGTGGAGGTGGAGGGCGTATGAACCTGATGCAATTGCGGACAGCACAGTGGTTGACGATCCTGGGCGCGGTAGCCGGGATCCTAGGGCTGCTGGCGATCTGGGAGTCAGTCCATCGGGTGTGGCTGATGGGTGTTGTGGTCATGCTCGCAGCGGCTTTTTTCCTACTTGAGCTTGCGCAGGAGCGAATTTCGGTGCTGGTGTCGGGGGTGAGCCGCTTCTACCGGTCGTTCCCGCATGAGCGGAACCGAGAGGTGTTCGCAGGTGTGAAGAAGGAATACTGCTATCTGGGGCTGAGCTTCACGTCGGTCGGGAACGCGTTTCGGGAGTGGTATGAAACTGAGCGGCGAGGGAACGTCCGGGTACGGCTGCTGCTACTGGACCCGGAGGAGATGGAGGTGGCTACGTTCCAGGCGAGGTATGAGCATGATCTGTTCGATGAGAAGCTCACGGGCCAGCAGGAAAAGCTGATCTCGGAGACGGTACAGAGGCTTCAACAGGCGACGAGACTGACGGCCAAGATGCTCGCATCGCTGCCTCCCGGGGGACCGAAAGTGGAGGTGCGGCTGCACCGAGAGCGGATCCGAAAATGGATGCACATCGTGGACGGGGAGGAGTTGTATATGGGGGTGTTACAGCGGGGGGCCAGCGGGCTGAGTGCGCCGGTGGTGGTGGTAAAGCCGCGGCACGGGAAGTGGACGCTGTTCAACCACTACCGGGAGACTTGGGAGAGCATCTGGGCGGAGGCGAAGCCGGGGGCGATCGGGGCGGGGGTGAGATGAGCGCCGGGGTGCCTGAGTCGAAACTAACGGTAACGCTGCGGACGTTGACTCCGCTATGGACGGGGGACATGGACCGGGATAGCGGGCGGGCGAAGGAGTCGGGGCTACTGGGGTCGCTGCGATTCTGGTATGAGGGGATGGTGCGGGAGCAAGGGGGCCGGGCGTGCGACCCCGTGGGCGGCGGGTGCAAGAAGGTGGAGACGTGTGAGGTGTGCCAGCTTTTCGGCTCGACCGCAGTGGCCAGACGGTTCCGGATGGAGGTGCAGGGGCTCAGGGCGGTGAAGGTCTTCTTCCGGTTGAGCGCCGAGGTGGGGACAACCTCGGGGTGGTGGTTGCGGAAGATCTTTGGTGAATCTAGGAACGCGCTCTGGGGGCCGGACTTCCGGTTGGTCTTCTACGCGCGCGGGGAGAAACCGGAACGGGTCATGTCAGAACTGACGCTGCTGCTCACCACAGTGGCGGAACAGGGTGGCCTCGGAGCGAAGACCCAGATGGGATTCGGACAGGTGGAGGTGGTGGCGGTGGAAGGAATGACGCCACAAGGGACCTGGGGCCGCGAGGATCTTTTGAGCCAGGCGCGAAGCCGGCGGGGAAGCAGCGCCGGGGTCAGTGCGGGGGAAGAGTTCACGATCCACCGCAAGAGGTTCTTCAGCCGCGTGTATGAGTTGACAGCCCATCCATATGGGAAGGCGGTGGATGTAGGAGAGCGGCCAGAGGCAAAGGACTATGACCAGAGCTACATTCCGTGCTCATTCGACATCCGGTACAAGCACAGCCCGACGGACGGCCTGCGACCGCGGCTGGAGGCGAAGGTAAAAGGGGCCCAGCGGGTGCTGGGCGTCGGGGGTGAGGATGCAAGGGGGAGTCGATTGCACGTAAGCCACCTGTACGGAAGGCGGCAGGATGAGGAGGGGCGAACAGTGTATTCGCTAAAGTTCTGGGGCGACGTGGACTCCGAGCAGAGGGACCCGGTGCTGGGGGTGATCGATGAGTATGTTCGGTCGCGGTTCGAGGTGAAGACATGGCGGGATATGACTTCTTTGCCCTGGTAGAAGAGAGGAGCCCCGAGGAGGTGGAAGCGATGACCGCGGGGATGGAGGGTCATTATCAGGCGATCTTGCTGCGGTATGCGCTGGATTGCCGGCGTGTGGAGGAGCGTGAAAAACAAAAAGCCGAGGAGAGGGAGAAGACAAGAAGAGAAGGTCTGCGCACCCAGCGGGCGCCGATGATGCTGATGAGGAAGCTGGGGCTCATTGGGGCCGGGGAGGGGGCCGTGGCGCGGCTGCCTCTGGGGTCGGCGATTCTGGAGTTCGACTTGGTCCTGGAGAAGAATTATGTGTCCCGGGACGATGCGCCCTTCTATCCAACCGACAATCCGGTGCGGAAGGAGCGCGTGTTTCGAGCGCCGATGGTGGCGGGATCGAGCTGGAAGGGGAGCCTGCGGAGTGCGGCGGTGGAGAACCTGGTGGAAAGGCGGGAGGAGCCGGAACGGAAGGCAGCAGAAAGGATCGCGCTGGTACAGATCTTTGGGGAAGAAAAGGGAGAGGAGGAGGGGACCCACACCCTGCCGCGCTATCTAGACGACCGGCTGGAAAGGAAGGCGAAAGGGACATTTTTTGTTCGGCTGAGGGAATTGTTCGGAGATATCCCAGTGGAGGAGATGCACCGAAAGGGGAGGGTGCGATGTCTGCCGACCTACTTCGGCCAGATCCAGCTGGACGTACTGAACCCACGGGAACGAAAGACGCGGGCGGGGACGCTGCCCATTGTGATGGAGGTTGTGCCGGCGGACTCGGTGGCGCAGTTTTCGATGTTGTATGTGCCGTTCGACCTACTGGGGCGGCGGGAGGAGGAGTTGAGAAAGGCCGTGCAGCAGGACTGGAAGTTGCTGGGGGAGGCTCTGGTGCGGATGCTGCGGTACTCCGGGTTTGGGGCGAAGAAGTCCTCGGGGTGCGGAAAGGCGAAGATCCGGAATCTCCGGTTTGAGAGCCGGTTGGCCAGGGCTCAGGCGCCGGCAAAGGAGCCGCCGATTGAGGAGCTGCTGGAGCTACATAGCAGATTGGAGGCGGCGCCGTGAAACTGGACGGGCTGAGGCAACACCGGGGGGAGGTTCTGTGGTGGGAACTGTGCGCGCTGCTGCACGACATCGGGAAGCTGAGCCGGGCATTTCTGGAGTACCGGCAGAGATGGCATCGGGAGAAGGGAGGATACCTGGAAAAGGACCCGCACGAGCACGAATGGCTGGACAGCGAGCACGAGAGGTTGTTGCGGGAGAAGTTCCCGAAGCTGAACGCGCTGTTCCGGGAGCCGCTAAAACCGTGGAGCGAAACGGTCGCGTCGGGGCAGTTGACGGTGATCAACGCCGTGCACAACCACATCCGGAACGAAAAGCGGGAGGAGTTGGTGGAGCTACTTCGGATGGGGGACCGGACGGACAGCCGGTATGACCGGAACTACCCGCTGTTCGGATGCGAGCAGACGGGTTACGGAGTGGCCGAGTTGCCACCGATGTATCGCAGCAACGTCTTCGGGTACGAGAGCGAGCGGACGCGGGTGAGGGCGGAAATCCTGGAGCAGGCGCGGGAGGAGTTATACAGGGAGCTGGAGGGAAGGCTGCGGCGGTTCGGGGCGGCGTCGTGGGGGGAGTACCGGGAGATCCGGAGGGTGCTTAAGAGGTATTTCGAACCGGCGATGTCGGATACGACTCGGCCGAACAACGACACCTCGCTGTGGGAGCACGTGTATTCGGTGGCGAGCATCAGCAAAGCGCTGCACCTGCAGCGCATCTGGGACGGGAAGGAGGTGAAGAAGACCCGTTTTCGGGTGTGGGGTTTCGGATTTGATGCGCTCCGATACCTGTCGTACAGCCACAAGATCGGAGACATCCTGGCACGGAAGGAGATTCTGGAGAGCATCTTCGATTGGGGGCAGGAGGAGCTGGAGTTTGACATTCCGTTGGGCAACTGCGTATATCGAGACAGTGGAAATGTGCTGTTTCTAGTTCCGGACCTAATCCCGACGGATGAGCTGGAGGAGGGGATAGTGGAGGCGAGCCTGCGGAAATCGGGGGATGAGTTGACGCCACGGTTCACCGTGAGTGAGTCTACGGAGAGGCTGACGGTGATCGTGACGTGCCTGGAGGAACTGCGACAGGGGATGGCGACGCCAGACGGGAAACACGCGGGGAAGCGGATCGAGCGGTTCCCCCGAGAGGGTTGGGCCGGGAAATCGATTTGCGCAGTATGCCGTTGGCGCCCTGTGCGGAGCGAGCAGGAGAACCGGCTGATCTGCGGGGAGTGTCTGGAGCGGAGGAGGCACCGTACGCGGACGTTCGCGCTCGAGGAGGGGGCGGAGGAGACGCCGATGGTGCGAGAGGTAGCGGACAAGAACGGGCGGGTGGCGCTGGTGGTGGTGAAGTTCGGGCTGCGGGACTGGCTGGACGGAAGCATGGTGCGGACAATCTGGATCACGCAACCGGACGCGATCCGCAGGACGATCAAGGGGCTGGAGGACATCGCCGACCTCAAGGACGATGCGGGCTATTGGAAGAAGCGGCTCGGCGAGCGGAGGTGGGACTGGAGCCAGATCGTGGGGGATATCGAGGATTGCTGGGAAGAGCGGGATAAGGACGCGCCCTTGTTCCTCTACTGGCGGCCGGTGGAGCCGGTTGCGCAGGGGATCAAGCTACGGCGGGGCTTTCGAGTGGACGGAAGGAGCGTCAGGGACGCTTGGGAGGAGGAATGGCAGCGGGGTGTAGACGAGCACGCGGGGCTACGCGCTATGCCGAAACATGAAGCGCTGGCGAACCTGCTGTGCTCGAAGACGCCAACACCCTCGACGGTGCTGGACGTGTGGGAGACGACGCTGGAATTCCTCCAAGGTGTGACACAGGCCAGGGAATGGTACGGGGATGGTTCGGATGGGAGGGTATTCGCGTCGCAGAAGTCGATCGTGGAGGAAGTGGGGCTCGGGGTGAAGGAACGCTGGTACGTGGAAGTGGATGAGGAGCCGAAGGGCCTGCACACGAGGGAGACGTGCGAAGCGAAGGTGGGGGGGCAGGAGTGCGATGTGGTCTACGAGGGGAGCGAGAGGCGGTTCTGGATCGTGGGGGCGGAGCCCAGTGAGGGGGACGACTGGAGGGACCAGACCCTGGAGATCACGCCGGAAGGGGACCGCCCGCCTCAGAAGCTTCGCATTCGGAAGGCGAATCCCAAGGAACGGGCGTACTACCCGTACCGGCGGATCGTCGAGGGTCCAGATCTGCTGCTGCTACTGGTTCCGGCAGACCGGGCAGTAGAGATCACGCGGAAGATCCACAAGCGGTACCGGAAGGAGTTCGGGAAGGCGTACGGGCGACTGCCGTTGTGCGTGGGCAACATCTTTTTCGCGCAGCACCTTCCGATGTTTTCGGCGCTGGACGCAGCGCGCCGGATGGAGGGGAACTTCCGGCGACTGGCGGTGGGGGCGTGGGTCCGGGGAGAACTGCGGGTGCCCGAGAGATTGGAGCTGAAACTGGGGACGGGCGAGGAGGATTGGCATCATCCGTACGTGCGAACGAAGGAGGCGTTGAAGGACCGGGCGAGCTACGCGGAGACGCCGGTGGGGCCGGTGGTGCGCCTGGAGGAACTGGGAAACGCCGAGGTTCTCTACCGCCCCAATATTTACGACTACGAGTTTTTGGGGGCGTCCGCGGACCGGTTTGAGATTCATCTGAAGGCGGGATGGGAAGCGATGGGGGAAGACGTTGAGGAGGCGAAGTTTCGGGAGGCGGTGAAGCGGGGCAAAGGACTGCACGCCGGGCCGGTGCTGCTGGAGGAACTGGACGAGATGGCGGGGATTTGGAAGCTGCTGCGGAAGGCGAGAGTGACAGACGGGGGGGTACGGAACCTGGAGCACCTGCTGGTGAGCCGGGAGGAGGCGTGGAGAAGGGAGAATCAGCAGGATGCCATGGCCGAATTGAAAAAGCTGGCGGAGAGCCTGGTGGCACGGTACAGGGGGCTGTGGGAGGACGAAAGCAGAAGGGAGAGGATTCTGGCGGCCATTGCGAACGGGTTACTGTTCCGGACACTGGATCTATACCTACGGATCCTGAAGCGGAGGTTGGAGGGAGAAGAGGAAGGAGAAGGAGATGGAGACAACGGCGGCGAAAGCAGAAAAGACGTTCTTGCTGAAGCAGTATCTGGCTGAATCGCTGGACCCGATCCACATCGGGACAGGAGAGTTCCGTCTGGGGCGTGTGGATAACACAATCGTACGGGAGCCAGGGACAAACCTGCCGAAAATCCCGGGGTCGAGCATCGCAGGGGTGGCGCGGGCCTACACGGCGATGGAGTGTGGCAAGTACCGGTGGGGTGGGGACCGAAGCTGCGCGGGCAAGGGGGGCAAGGATGGGGACAAGCATTGCTGCAAGGCAGACTGTCCGGTGTGCACGGCGTACGGGTTTTCGAGCAAGTCGTGGAGTTTCCAAGGACTGGCTCAGCTCAGCGACTCGCGGATCCTGTTCTTTCCGGTGTATACGGCGGCGGGGCCGGTCTGGGTGACCTGCCCGGCGGCGCTGGAGGACGCAGGTTGTGAAGGGTCGGCGTCCTGGGAGGGCTGGAATCAACGGCTGAGCACAACACAGGGGAAGAACTTCGTGCTGGTGTGCGGAGGGCAGCTGCCGAACCCGTTGGATCTGGGTTGGCTGTACCTTCCTCATTACGAGGGTAGCAACGATCTGGGGGCACCTGGCGGATGGAAGGTCAAGGACCACCAGGGAGAGAGGAAGCTGGGTGGGATCGAATACCTGAAGGCGATTCTGGACCGGCTGGTGATGGTGAGCAACGAGCGGTTTTGCAACGTGGTGGAGGATCAACTGGAGGTCAGGACCTCCGTATCGATCTCCCCGGAAACAGGGGCCGCAGAGGAGGGAGCGCTGTTCACGTGGGAGGCGATCCCACGAGCGTGCTTTTTCTTCTTCCCGGTGACGTATCTCAAGCCAGAGTACTTCCGGGTCCCGGGAGGTGAGGGAGACGGAGACGGAGAGATTCAGGAGGAACCGGGGAAGGCGGCTTCGGTGGAGTGGGTACAGGGAAACGTGGAAAAGGGCTTGGGATTGATGGAGTACCTGGGAGTCGGCGGGGCGAACACCAGGGGGATGGGGCGGCTACGGGTGCTGGGACTGGGAGGAGGACGGCAATGAACAACCTGGACCTGGAGTGCGCGAAGGCAGCGAACGCGATCGCGGCGGAACTGGGCAAAGACAAAGACGCGGCGCAGGAACTGGAGAAGCTGGCGACCGCGGGAGGGGCCGTGCTGGCGGAGAACGGACCGTACGCGTTCTACCTGTATCTGTGGTCCCGGAGCAAGCGAAGGCAGAAGAAACAGGATGGCAGCGAGGAGAGGGTCAGATTCACGCCGGCGGAAAAGATCGCGGAAGAGACGTACCGGGTGGTAGCTATGGCGCTGGCGTTAGGGCCGGTTCCGAAGCCGTGGAGTTGGGAGAGCACGCTGGCGAAGATGCAGGAGGTGGGAGGGAATCTGGAGCGGTTGCTGCTTGCCAAGAAGCTGCTGGGACAGACGCTAACGTACCTGCGATACCATGCCAAGGCGCGGGGCAAGGAGCGGGGGAGGGAGGCGAGGATAACGGCGGTGGGAGGATCGAGGTGATACGGGCTTGGAAGTGGTATCGAGTGGAGCTGGAGCCGGTGTCACCACTGCACATCGGGTGGCACGACCTGGCGTTCATCCAACGAACGCGGTGCTACATACCGGCCCGGAACGCGTGGGCGGTGGTGGTGTCGCGACTGGCGCCAACGGCAGGAGGAGGCGACCTGCGAAGCATGTACCGCGGGGCGAAGGGGAAGGTGAAGGATAACGTGCGGTTCACGCCACTGTTTCCGCTGGTGGACGGGGAGAGGCTTTCGCCGCGCTACGATGGCGAAAAGGGAATGCTCTGGGGGAGTTGGAGCGTGGCCGAGCTGGAGAGCGAGTTCCTGTTCTCGCGCACGTCAACGGCGCTGGAGGCAGGGAGTCTGACTGCCGAGGAAGGGACACTGCACGAGTCGGAGTTTCTGTCGCTTGTAGGGAGGGGAAAACGGCGCCTGGGGTTCTTCGGATACGTGGCAGTGCGAGAGGGATTTGGGAGCGAGCAGGTTAAGGGGGCCCTGGAGTGGTGCGGGATGGGGGCGGATCGGCGCTATGGCTGGGGGCTCCTACGGCTGCGACGGGGCGAGCAGGGGTGGAGGGAGGAAACGGGGAAGCTGTTTGAAGCAGTCGGCGTAGTGGAGTGGGAGGAAGAGATGGTGGTTGAGGGGAGCGGGTCGGGATGGCATCTGCCGGCACACGTGGATGCGGATTCCGCGAAGACGGGGCTGGAGGGTGAGTTGGAGGTGGTGAGCGGTCGCGACTGGTCGGAGCGGGGAAGCGGCCGAACATTGGTTCGGGCGCGGTTGTGTTGGGCGCCAGGGAGTCGCTGGGTGGCGGGGGACGGCAAGCGGCGATTCGTGGTGGAACCGGAGGGAATCTGGAGACAGGTGTAGGGCAGGACCAGAGGAACAGAAGTGGTGTTGCCTTTCTCCGGGGAGCAGCTGTGGGAGCGGGTGCAGGAGAACGAGGGGCGCGCGGGGGGCCGACGGAGTGACGGTGGAGCAGTTCCGGCGGGTGGCGCATGGGAGGCTGCCGGAGCTGCTGGAGGAGGTGAAGGGCGCCCAGTACCGAGCGTTTCCGCTGCTGAAGATCGTGGTGGAGAAGGGTCGGCCAAGACGCGGACATTGCTGGTACCGACGGTGGGGGATCGGGTGCTGGAGAACGGCGGTGGCGCGGCAGTTGTCGCGGTCGAAAGTTTATGGCGCTGCGACGCCGGGGGCCGCGACACAAGCATGTGGCTGGCGTAATCTGGAACCAGGAGGGAGAACGATGAGGGCCGTGGAGTTTGAGACTCTTTTGAAGTGCGACAACAGCCTGGAGGTGCCTCAGGAAGTGGCGGAGCAGATCCCGAAGGATCAGCGAGTGCAGGTGATTGTCTTGTTTCCGGAGCCTTCCGAGGAGGATGGAGCGGACGACGAGGCATGGTGGCGGGTTGGTGTGGTCGAGTGGCGCAAGGCGGGACTGCTGGCTCCCTCCACGATGCGCCTGCATAAGCTGGCCAGGGAAAAGAACGGAGTGAGACGCCGGCTGGGGCGCTTGCAGGAGGCCGATCAGGGTGCTTTCTGGAAGGCGTTCCGGCGGGTGTACTGCGATTCTCCGAGCGGTGGCAGGGGTGGCGGCGCGCCAGGCTGAGAGCAACCGGCATGAGGGCAGGCCGGCTGCACAAGAACTGCAAGTATTGAGGGATAGAAACTCCGGTGGCTCTACCGTTCGGCGAGGAACAGCTTTGGGAAGCGTGGGAGCGGGTGCAGGAGAACGAGGGGTGTGGGGGGGCGGACGGGGTCACCGTGGAGCACTACGCCCGGCAGGCGCACCGGCGGATTAGCGAGACGGTGGAGCGGGTGGAGCAGGGACGGTACCGGGCGTTTCCGCTGTTGAAGATCGTGGTGGAGAAGCGGCCGGGGTCGGCCAAGACGCGGACATTGCTGGTACCGACGGTGGGGGACCGGGTGTTGCAGACGGCGGCGGCGCGGCACCTGTCGCGGTCCTTTGAAGAGGAATTCCTGGAATGCAGCTACGGGTACCGGCCGGGGCGGTCGGTGGACCGGGCGATTGCGCGGGTGAGAAAGTGCCACGAACTAGGATATTGCTACGTGGTAGACGCGGACATCCAGACCTTTTTCGACCAGGTGGACCACGATCTGCTGCTCCAGCGGCTGGGGGAGCGGCAGCCGGGGGAGACGATCCTGGACCTGGTGCGGCAGTGGGTGCGGGGGCTGGTGTGGGACGGCAGTCGGGTGCGTCCTTTGCGGCGCGGGGTTCCGCAAGGCTCGCCGATCTCGCCTTTGCTGGCGAATTTCTTTCTGGAGGACTTCGACCGCGAGCTGGAGAAGAGCGGGCGCAAGCTGGTGCGGTACGCCGATGACTTTGTGATCCTGGCCAAGACGCGGGAGGAGGCCGAGCAATCCTTGCTCACGGAGAAGCTGCTCGAAGAAGCGCATCTGAAGCTGAACGTGGAGAAGACGCACATCGTGGATTTCGAGCACGGGTTCCAGTTTCTGGGGGTGCTGTTTGAGGGGGAGGGGATCTGGATCCCGTGGAAACACGAGCGGCGGAAGGGGAGGATTCTGTTCATGGCGCGGCCGGTGCCGCTGTCGATGCGGGGGCGGTACGAGCTGCCGCCGCCGAGGGGGAGCCTGGAGCAGGCGTTCGAGAAGGCCGGGGCGACGAGCGTGAGGCCTCGGGGGGGCGGGGTGTCGGGGTCAAGGAGTCAACCAGTGGCGTATCTTTATCTGACCGAACAGGGGGCGGTGCTGCGCAAGGCCGGCGACCGCTTTCTGGTGGAAAAAGACGACGAGGTGGTGCTGGACCTTCCGTATCACAAGCTGGAGGCGGTGCTGCTTTTCGGCAACGTGCAGGTGACGACGCAGGCGCTGGCGGAGCTGCTGGAAAAGGGGGTGAACCTGAGCCTGTTTTCGCGGACCGGGATGTTCCGGGGCTCGCTGAGCCCGCCGCGGAGCAAGAACATCGAGCTGCGGGTAGCGCAGTTCGAGCGGTACCGGGACTGCGGCGGGGCGCTCCAGATGGCCCGGGCCATGGTGGGAGCGAAAATCTTCAACGGCGGTTCTGGCGCGGTATCGCCGGGAGAACGAAGTCTCGGGGGAGTTTGAGCGGCGGCGTGGGGAGATGGAGGCGGCCTTGGCGGCCAGTGGGACGGCGGAGAGCATCGCGACGCTGGACGGAATAGAAGGGTCGGCGGCGCGGGCCTACTTCAGGGGGCTGATGGAATTCAACCGCTCGGAAATGCAGTGGCCGGGGCGGCAAAAGCATCCATCGACGGACCCGTTGAACGCGCTGCTTTCGCTGAGTTACACACTGTTGATGCACGAGCTGACCGGGTTGCTGGAGGGGGTGGGGCTGGACCCCTACCTGGGGTTCCTGCACCAGGTGGACTACGGGCGGCCGTCGCTGGCGCTGGATTTGATGGAGGCGTTCCGGCACCCGGTGGCGGACCGGCTGGTGCTGACGCTGGTGAACAAAAGGGTTCTGGAGGCGGACGACTTTCAGGGGGGCGGGGACCGTCCCGGGGTGTACCTGGCGCCGAAGGCGATGAAGCGGTACCTGGCGGAATACGAGCGGTGGATGCTGGAGAAGCGGGGCAGCGCGGTGGGAGGCGCGGCGCCAGCGGGCGGTTCGCGGCGGGTGAGTTTCCGAGACCGCTTGAAGGGGGAAGTGGAGCGGCTGGCGGGGGCGCTGCGGAGTGGTGGCTCGTTGGCGCCCTACCGGGTGGATGGGGAGGGTGGGGCAGAGGAGGACAAATGCAGTACGTCATCTGTTACGATATAGCGGACGACGGGAGAAGAAGCCGGACGGCGAATGCGTTGCTGGATTTCGGGAGCCGGATCGAGGAGAGCGTGTTCGTGGCGAACCTGGATGAGGAGCTGGCGGGGAGGATGATGGAGCGGCTGGGGAAGTTGATGGACGTGGAGGCGGACCGAATCCATGTGTTTAAGCTTTGCGCGGAGTGCAGCCGCGGGACCAAGGCCTTAGGGACAGCAGAGTTGGTGGAGGACCGGGAGTTTTATGTTATCTAGCTTGTTTTCAGCTACTTGGCGGGAATGGCTTTCAGGGCATCGGGGGAGGGGGGGTGCCGTATTTGGCTGTAAGTATTTGGGCCCAAAGGTAGTTATGTGCGTTTCCGGAGGCTCGGCGGGGACATGGCAGGGCGAAGGAAGGGGGAAGGATTTTGGGGGTGCCGAAAAATAGTGGTCTAAGTGGTTGATTCGGCTTGGGTAGATTTGGTAAGGGTAGGTAGTGGTTCCCCGATGAGAAGGGGATTGAGACGTGCCCTGCACGGTTTTTTCAAACCGCTTTGAGCACTCCTGGGTAGGTAGTGGTTCCCCGATGAGAAGGGGATTGAGACTGCCTTGAATCTTGGCAACCAAAAAGACCTTGTCGCCATCGTAGGTAGTGGTTCCCCGATGAGAAGGGGATTGAGACCTCAGCGCCGGACTCACTGAATACGAACATCTGCTGGGTAGGTAGTGGTTCCCCGATGAGAAGGGGATTGAGACGCATCGGATGCCGCCGGACGACGATCTCATCGTCCTCGTAGGTAGTGGTTCCCCGATGAGAAGGGGATTGAGACTTGTCGATGTTGTCGGTGGGCCAGGTGTGGCAGACGGTAGGTAGTGGTTCCCCGATGAGAAGGGGATTGAGACGTAGCCGGCCTTGCCGAGACCCCGAACCGTTGCCACGGTGCCCGTAGGTAGTGGTTCCCCGATGAGAAGGGGATTGAGACACACGGTATCCGAGGAGCCGGGGATCCGACCCACGGAGTAGGTAGTGGTTCCCCGATGAGAAGGGGATTGAGACACCGGAGTTAAAACTCCTACAAAAACCGTAACTGCTAGTAGGTAGTGGTTCCCCGATGAGAAGGGGATTGAGACTTATTCAGGCGATGCGCCTCGCAAACAAAGTCGAAAGTAGGTAGTGGTTCCCCGATGAGAAGGGGATTGAGACTCTCCATCCCGACATTCCTCCACCACATACTCGACGGTAGGTAGTGGTTCCCCGATGAGAAGGGGATTGAGCTAAGGACATTTCGAGTAGCGGTCGTTTGAGAAAGACGAACCACCATCCCGGCGGGCAGTAGCCCTTCGACATTCGCGCTCGGTTCGCTTGGCAGCGCCGGCTGCAAGACTGGCGTCATGGTCGAGATCGCGGTCCGAATCTCGACATGTGGTACACTATGCACGGATATCATGCCTAAGCCGACGGTCCTTGAAACGAACGAATCCGGCGAACTCCAGATCCCCGCCGGAGTTCTGGGCGCCGGTCCGCATGCCCGCTTTCGGTTGGAACAGGAAGGAGAGGCCCTGCGCTTGATTCCCGAAGCCCAGGGTCCGGTGTGGGAAACGGCATCCCCGGAGGAGCGGGCCCGCACCTTCCGTGAATGGGTGGCCCGATTGCCGAAGCGCGGAGGTCCGGCTATCCCGGCCGAAGCCCTGTGTCGGGAGAATCTCTACGATTGATGAGCTGGCTGCTGGATACCAATGTGCTTCTCCGACTCGCTGAGGAGGGGAGCGCGGAGCACATGGTCGCCGAAGCGGCTGTGGAGCACCTGCTGGCCCGCAATGAGTCCGTGTTCATCGGTGCTCAGGTCCTGGTAGAATTCTGGGCTGTTGCAACGCGGCCGCAGGCCGTCAACGGCCTGGGCTGGTCGATCGCGACCGCCGCAGAAGCACTCCGCACACTTCGACAGCAGCTCCCGCTGCTTCCGGAAACGCCGGAGGTCCTCGACCGCTGGTTCGAGTTGGTCGGCCGCTGCCAGGTCGCTGGCAAGCGGGCCCATGACGCGCGCTTGGCCGCTCTCCTGCTGGCGCATGGCATTCTGCGGTTGCTGACGTTCAACACGGCCGACTTTCCTGGCGCTTGGGGTGTGGAGGCCATGCATGCCGAACAGCTCTCCGTGAAGTCGCCGGAGTAGGCATATCGGTCCACCGAGCGGCTGACGCCCACACGCCGCCTACCGTAGAGGACAGGGCGGCAACTGCCGCAACTCGCCAGGGTGGTGTCCCAGCCAACGGTGGACAACCGCAGGGAGGCAACGCGGCCGGCCCGCTGGCCGGCCGGTTCGGAACTTGTTGATAGCCCACCAAGCCGGGCGAGGGCGCCCGGCGCGGCTCAGGGGAGCCGCCCCACAATTGTGTCCGTCTCTAGGAAAAGTATGCAGCATTAGCCTTTAGGCCGCAGCCGTACTTCAGCCCGCCCCACCATGGCACTGCTGTATTGTCAAGTCTTAGAGGATTTCCGGCCAGGTTGCGGCGCGGAGGGACATTTCGGCGGCGCCGGCGATGCGGTGTTTCTCTTCGGGGGTCAGGAGGTCGGAGACGACGTTGTTGGAGTTGGCGGGGTCGAGGAGGCGGGAGGTGGGGAAGTCGGTGGCGAGGAAGCGGAGCAGCGAGAGGAAGGATGCGGCGATGGGGTCATGGGGCGAGAGGGCGTGGATGGCGGCGAGTTCGAGGGCGAAAGAGGGGAAGCGGAGGGCGTGGCGGCGACGCCAGATTTTGAGGGCCAGGATGTGGCGGCGGAGGCCGCTGGAGCGGACGTGACGAACCTGCTCTTCGATGTTGGTTTGAATCCAGGTGTCGAGGCGGAGCTGCCAAAGGGTGTGGTTGGAGGAGTGGAGGCGGCGGCGGGCGGGGACGAGATCGACA
>Ga0247727_10012965_pt1 | contig 14167 bp, 13 predicted proteins | sample WisWelCaveWW1625_FD_202498 | JGI IMG/M metagenome (GOLD analysis project Ga0247727, IMG submission 202498) | Biofilm microbial communities from Wishing Well Cave, Virginia, United States - WW16-25 | ecosystem: Environmental > Aquatic > Deep subsurface > Groundwater > Cave microbial mat | place... | reverse complement strand
CGTGGCCGAACGACACGTCGAGGTTCGCCTTGTCTTTGATGGTGACGACTTTGCGAAGCGGCGAGGTGGTAACGCTGACGCGGCCCGGCGGGGTAAAATCTTTGCCGCCTTGCCAATCGCCGAAGGCTTGATTGAAAATTTCTTCTGTCTGGTTCTCGTCAAGATCGCCGGCGACGACGATCGTCAAAGATTTTCCGCCGAAGGTTTCGGCCCAGAATCTTTTTACATCATCGAGCGTGGTTCGCTCGGTTTGCGAAATCAAATCCTGCGTCGGCGGTTCGTAGAATGGATGCTCTTTGGGAAATACGTGCCGCGCCAATTCATTTCCTGCTTGCACGCCGGTGTTTTCAAGCTGGCGTTGCAAACGCGCGACCTGTTGTGTTTTGAGCTTGTCAAGTTCTTCGGCGTCGAAGGCCGGCTCGCGCAACATTTGCCGCAGCAGATCGATCACCACCGGAAAATCTTTTTTCAAGCAGCGCCCGCTGACGCCGAGATCGAAGGTGCCGGCGCCGGCATTCAGTTGCGCGCCGACTTCTTCGAGCTTTTCCGCGAACTGAAATTTGTCGAGTTGCTTCGTGCCGAGGCTGAGCATTTGCGACGTGAGCGAAGCCAGCATGTCGTTGTTCTCAGGATTAAAAACCGTCCCGGCCCGGAACGCACCGCGAAAGCTGATGACTTGATCAACCGTTGTTTTCAGCGTCAAAACGGTCGCGCCATTTGAAAGCGTTTTGCGCTTGATGCGATCTTTGAAGAGCGCCGTGACTGCGCCTGCTGCCAATGGATTGTTTTCCAGCCAGCGTTGCAAGTCGCGAGGATCGCGGTAGTGATGCGGTTTTAAATTCGCAATGATCGGCGTTGGGCTATCAGGATTGTAGCTGGTTGATTGTACATCCGGCGGCAGCGGAATGAAATAACCCACGGTGCGATTCATGCGATCGAGATAAATTTTTGCGACACGCTGCACCTCAGCAACGGTGATCTTGTTGACGTTCTCAAGATAGGTCACATAGTATTCCCAATTCGCCGAGGCAATGGCTTCGTTCAATCGGCCGGCGTATGCAAACGTTCCGTCGCGGTCATACGCGACTCGCGCGACAACTTTGCCTTTGGCGATTTCCAATTCCTTGTCGGTGATGCCATTATCGATGATGCCCTGCATCTCCGCAAGGATCGTGGCCTCGACGGTTTTGTGATCAACACCCGGAACGATCGTAGCGCGCGCCAACAGCATGAATGGATCGCGGAATTGATAAGAGGAGCAGCTTTGATTGATGGCGAGATTTTTGTCGATGAGCGATTTATAGAGGCGCGAGGTTTTTCCGGAGCTGAGCACCGAAGCCAGCACATCGAGCGCATACGTGTCGGCGTGCATCGCCTGCGGCGCTTTGTGGCCGATCATCACCGCGCCCAATTGTCCGGCGCGATTCACTTCGAAGCGCACTTCCCCTTGCTGCGGCGGCTCGGTTGTATAAACTTTTGGAATTGGGGCTGGCGCTTTCGCAATCGGCCCGAAATATTTTTTAAGCAAAGCGAAAACCTGCTCGTCATCAAAACTGCCGATCACCACGGCAACCGCGTTGTCGGGATAATAAAATGTATTGTAGAATTCTTTGAGCTGCTCTGTGGAGACGCCTTCGATGTCGGCGCGCCAGCCGATGGTGGAATGATGATAGGGATGCGCCATGTAGCCGTGCGCCAGGATGCGATCTTCGAGAACGTTTTCCGGATCGTTTTCGCCGCGGTCGAACTCATTGCGCACCACGGTCATCTCCGGCTGCCGGTCCTCGTCGCGAATCATCGAGTTGCGCATGCGGTCGGACTCGATGTGCATCGCCAGTTCAAGATGCTCGCGCGACACCAGCTCAAAGTAATTGGTGCGATCAAACCACGTCGTCGCATTCAAGAACGCGCCAACATGTTCCAACACCGCGGCGATCTGCGTGCCTTTTTCTTTGTTGAACGTCGGCGTGCCCTTGAACATCATGTGCTCGAGCAAATGCGTCGCGCCGGTGTGGCCGACCGCCTCATTGCGCGAGCCGACGAGATACGTCACCATGAACGTGACGACCGGCGCCGAGTCATCATGACGCAACAGAATGCGCAGATCGTTGCTATCGAGTTTGTATTCTGAAATGCCGCCTAATTCTTTTATAAATGTAAAACCTTTGGGGGCTTTCGGTGTGTTCGTGTTTCCTGCCATTGAGCTCTCCGTTTTGAATGAAGCTCAAAGTCGGGAAATTGGAGGAGAAATGCAAGGAGGAGTTGGAAATGCTGGTTAGAGATAAGAGTTATGTGTTTTAAGCTTGTCTGAAAGTGAGGCGCTATTTACCACAAACCATACTGCTTGAGCAATTTCACGATTTCCTTGACGCGAATATTTTCTTTCTCGGATTTTGAATAAATCAACAACAGATAAATGTGCTGGTGAGTTTGGGCAAAATAGTAAATCACTCGTAAGCCGCCACTTTTTCCACGCTCAAGATCAGAACTGGAGAGACGCACCTTAAAAACTTTTCCATGAAGTCCGGAGATGGCATCACCGGCTCTTGGATTTTCAGGCAGGAATTGTTTTAGGGTGAGAAGATATTCTTTGATGTGGCGATATTTGCGTTGCAGCCGTTTCACCATCCGCTCAAACTCTGGCACTACGACAATATCATAATTCATCCAGAAATGCCCCCAACGATTTCCCTTTCAGTTTCCCTGTCTTGATTTGTGCAACTTCCCCAAGCCCTCTTTTGATGGAATCCGTCAAATCAAACTCCTTGTCATTGCCGTTTTGATCAAGGAACTTGAGAAATTCCAAAAAAGGCAGAGCCACTTTGATTTTCTCTTCGGGCAACTCTTGGAGCAGCTTGGCTGCGCGTTTTTTTGAAGTGGAGGGAGTTGCCTTTTTTCGGTGTGGTAGTGTAGTTGTGGACATTACGATTTTCCCATTTTTTGTTTAAAACGATTGAGCAAAGATAAAAAAGCATGGGTTTACGTGCAAGTCATTTTCCGCCGGATTCACGAATTTTTCAGCGATTTCTTTTCCTCTTCTCATTTCTCATCCTGCCTTTCACTCGCAAACTCTCCTTCAAGATTTGCACCATTGCTTTATCTCTTCGAGCGATTCGCCGCTTCTTTTGCTGGAATGATGTCATCAAAAGACATACCGGCCATCCTTGCGCCGCTTGAGGAACATGATCTGCATGCGTTCCTTGGGCGAGCGCAACTGCGCGGCAATGATCAAATCCAAATCGTGCGGATCGATGTCGGGAAATTGCGGCGCGAGAATTTTATGCCAGCGCTCAATCTTCCGCGCCAGTTTTTCGGAAGCTCTTATTCTGTCTTTTCTTTTCATGGCTGCTGAATGATAAAGAAAAGTCTTGGGCCAGTCAAGCTGAATTTTGGAGACTCGGCTGCCTGACTTGGGACATGAGGCATAGCGCAAAGAGCGAAGTGCAAAGCGCGCTTTGCACTATGCTCCATGCTCTTCGCTTACTTTGAACCCCCCGTCGTTTTCTTCTGACTCGCCAAATACTCTTGCAGCATCTTCACCATGACCGGCCGGTTTTTCTCGAAAGATTCTGATCTGGTCTGCTCGGACAGCCGTTGCGTCCAGTGCAGCTCGGTGGCCTCTTCTGGCCAGACGATGAGGATGTTCTTTTCCGTTCTCAGAATTGTGCCATTGGTTTCAACCAGCTCGTAATCGTCATCCGCATCGTCAAAGAGCATGATTTTTTCATCATCGATGTCCCAAAGCTTATAGCTGTCGCCGATGTCTTTCATGATACCGGTGACACGCCCGATGAGCTTGTTGTCGCGAACCAAAAGCTCGCGGCTCTTGACAACGATACCTTCGTCGGCGCTGTCGAGCAGATATTGATCTCCCTGCCAGTCCTTGACGAGCTGGGCGAAGTCTTTTTTGACGTCTTCAAGTTTGTCTTCGCCGGAAGAAATATTGCCGTATTCGATCAGAACCGTTGCCTGTGGCGAGCCTTTCTCGTGCAGCACAATGCGTGTCTCAACCGTTTCACTGAAATAACAACCAGTCAGTGACACCATGAGCATGGCGGCTACCACAATTGCAAATCGTTTCATGATTTGTGCCTCCTTCGTGTGTAGTTATTTTTCAAAATGCATTCGAGAGTTCAATAAACCTTGAAGAGTAACTTTCAAGCCGGGTCTCTGAATCATGCGAATGCCGCGCAGAACGTCTTTGAGGGCAACCCTCTCCGGCACCATGGCGGCGTGAAGAACCTTTTTGGTGATTCGATTGTTTTGCACGGAAATGAGCGGCGACGGTTGGTGATTCAATTCTTTCTGCATTATAAGTATGATCTGGCCAAGAGTTTGGCCGAGGTGCCTGTGTTGCGCATTCATGCGCTCCAGCGATTTGAGCGAGGCGGCGAGCATATCGACAGACACTGAGTCGTTCAGCAAGTGCGGTCGCAATTTCGGATCTTCCATGGCAGATGCAAGCGCCGTGAAATCACGTTGTTTCAAATAACTCTCCAGGGTGATTCGTGCGCCATTATCCTTCAGGGTGGAGAGCAGCGCAATAACTGCAACTGCGATTGCCGCGCCGATTCCGGCAAGGGCAAACTTCGGATGGAAAGCCGGCCACTCGAATTTTTTCTCGAAGGTTTTGTCAGGCGCCGCGCTTTTGTTCCAAGCGCGCGTCAAAACTTCCTGATGGAAATCATCATAAAACCCCTGCGGCTCTGCTGGCGATGGCATTGCACGGCTGAGACGAGACAAGCTCGCGTACTCGTCTGCCGCTTTCCGGCATGCGGAGCAGCGACCCAGGTGCGTCTCGACCTCACGTCGCCGAGGTTCCTCCAATTCGTCGTTGATGAAAAACGAAATCAATTTTCGAGTGTCGCTGCAGCGCATGGTGGTTCCCTGTTTTGTTATCCAACATAGAATCAGCGCGGGCAAATAATCTGCGATGATCTGCGTTTATCCGCGTCCTGAGAAGTTAGGCGCAACTTGAATGTTACGTTCTGAGATACGGCCCCAGCCATTTTCTGAGATTCTTTCGCGCCTTGTGCAAATTCACCAGTACATTGTTTTCCGAACAACCGACTATCTCTGCCGTCTCACAAACCGAATGGCCCTCGACATCGCGCAAAACGAAGATGGCTTTTTGGCGATGCTTGAGTTTCATCGTTGCCGCGGCCATAGCATCTTTTAACTCACGAAACTCCGCGTCGCGCCGAGGATCGTCGAGCGAAGCAAATGAATGCGCCAGCTTCTCGTCGTCGAGGAAGAACAAACGCCGCCGCTTGATTTCACGCAAGCGATCGATGCACAGGTTGACGGTGATCTTTGTTAGCAGCGCAGCAACGGCTCGTTCGTCCAGCGGCTTGTCTCTCTGCCGCCACAGGCGGACAAACGCCTCTTGCGCTTGATCACGCGCGTCTTCCAGATTGCCGAGCATGTGGTAGGCAAGGACGACCATTTTACGTTGATGGCTTTTGACGATCTCTTCGAACTCGGATGCAATATCGAACTGGGATTCGCTAAGATCGCTTTCCTCGACGGCTGTCAAAGAATCTTCCTCCAGTTGGTCTTGCTTCCACAAGATAAGACGAACTCGAAAGGAAAACATTAACTTTTTTGTTTCGGGGGAAGTCCGACTTCACGGGCGATTACGCAGCTTTGGCGGACAATGGGTATTTTATCCGGCAAAGATTCTTTCATCCGACAAAATAGTAAACCCGTGACAGCCTGGGAATCGCGGCACTACGCAAACGGTGAAGGCATGGATGCTTGGCTCATAGAAAAAACAACCGGCGCTGATTTGAACACGGAAATTCTTCCGAACCAACCACAGCCGCGAGAGTCGTTCTCTCCGGAGTTGTCCATCGTCATGCCGTGTCTGAACGAGGCTGATTCTATCGAAGCGTGCATCAGGAAAGCTCAACAATTTTTGTGTGCCAATGAGATCGCCGGCGAGATCATCGTTGCCGACAATGGCAGCACCGACGGCTCGCAAGCCATTGCCAAGCGGCTGAGCGCGCGTGTGGTGGATGTTGAGGCCAGGGGCTATGGCAGCGCGCTCATGGGCGGCATCGCTGCAGCGCGCGGAAAGTTTGTCATCATGGGCGACGCCGATGACAGCTACGACTTCTCCGCATTGCTGCCATTCGTTGCCAAGCTCCGCGATGGCTACGAATTGGTGGTGGGCAATCGCTTCAAGGGCGGCATCAAGCCCGGGGCCATGCCGGTGCTGCATAAGTATTTTGGGAATCCCGTCTTTACGGCAATCAGCGGATTGTTTTTCAGTAGCCGCGTCGGGGATATTTATTGTGGCCTGCGTGGTTTCAAGAAATCCGCAGTCGAGATGATGGATTTGCGGAGCATCGGGATGGAATACGCTTGCGAGATGGTGATCAAAGGCACGTTGCTCGACATGCGTATCACCGAAGTCCCAACCACGCTGTCGCCGGATGGCCGCAAACGCCCGCCGCATTTGCGACGCTGGCGCGACGGCTGGCGTACTTTGCGCTTCATGCTGCTTTACAGCCCGCGCTGGCTTTTTTTGTATCCCGGTTTTCTGCTTATGCTCACCGGCTTGATCGTCGGATTGTGGTTGCTCCCCGGCCCACGAACCATTGGCAACGTAACCTTCGACTACCATACGCTACTCTATGCGGCGCTGGCAGTTTTCATCGGCTTTCAAGCCATCGAGTTTGCCACCTTCACCAAAATTTTTGCGATCAGCGAAGGATTGCTACCCGAAGATGAACGGCTTAACAAGCTGTTTCGATATTTGAATCTTGAGCGCGGGTTGTTAGTGGGCAGTATTCTTGCAATTGCCGGTCTGGCGTGCTCGGTTTATGCGGTGAGCGATTGGGGCGCGCACGCTTTTGGAAATTTGAATCCGACGATAACATTGCGCACAGTCATCCCGTCGGTTTTGCTGCTTGCATTGGGATGCCAGATCATTCTTTCGAGCTTTTTCTTGAGCGTACTCGGTTTGCGGCGATGATAATTGCTTGAAAATTTCATAACTGCCAACTCAAGCGCAGTTGTTTAGGAGTCAGCACCTTGGAATCACAACCCATTCCTACCACCGAATTAGCGCAACTCGACACAAACAAAATTGCAGCCACCAACTTGTCGGATGATAAACAAGCGGCTCAATCAAACCATATGCTGATGCTCGGTGTGGCGGTCATTTTTCTTTATCAAGTATTCTTGCTGATTCTGGCCGGTTGGCAGAATCGTCACGCGCTCACTCCCGACGGCGTTTCATATATTCGGATCGCCTCATACTACCTTCATGGACAATTCGATCTGGCGGTGTCGGGTTACTGGGGTCCGATGTTGAGTTGGCTGATCGCGCCGTGGCTCGCTCTGGTCGAGAATCCACTGTATGCGGCGCGGATCACCATGGGATTTTCGGCGATAGTCTTTTTGATAGGCTGCGTTTCAATCTTTCGCAGTTTGGAAATTCATCCTGCCGGGCTTGTGCTGGGCGCATGGGTGGCAGCGGTGTCAAGCGCTGCATGGTCGGTTGAAACCATCGCTGCCGATTTGCTGATGAGCGGTCTGATGTGCTTGGCGATCAGCCGGATGATAACGTCGCATTGGCTCGAAAGCCGTTCCCTCCAGATTGCGGCGGGCGTGTTTTGGGGAATGGCCTACTTGGCTAAGGCCGTAGCCTTTCCTTTGGCGTTCATCATAAGCGGCGCGATCGCTTTGCTGTGGCTGATTGGAAGATGGAGTGATCGCAAGGTTATTGGACGAAGTTTGACGATTACACTTTCTGCCTTTCTATCTGTTGCTTGTGTCTGGGTTCTTATGCTGTCTTTGAAATATGAGAGGGTAGTCTTCTCAACCAATGGCACGATTAATTACGCCAATGCCGGACCGACGAATACGACGCGCCGCCATCCGAGCTTTGTGATTTTTCATCAACCCGAAGCCGGACGGGTCACCTCATGGGAAGACCCGACCGACATGCCTTATCAATCGTGGTCGCCCTTTGACAGCTTGGAGAATTTCAAACATCAGTTAATCTTGATTTCGTGGAATGCTGAGCTGGCCTTCAAACATCTTTCGGAGTTTGCAACACCTCAGTTTGGATTATTCGCCATGATTCTAGGATTGCTCGTCCACACGCCGTGGCGGGAAAATATGAAAACCCAACGCTGGCGATGGGCGGGTGTGATCGTCGCGTGCATCGTTGGAATTTATTTGCCGGTTTATGGCGAAGAACAGCGCCACTATTATGCGACCTTCCCGCTTCTTTTTGCAGCGAGCATTGGAATGATGACTTGGCTGACGAGAGAATATCGCGGAATAGTTGCTTGGCATCGCCTGATCGGATTTACAATTGTCGCCATTTGTTTTGCCGTCCCTGGTTACACGGCGCTCAAACGAGCATCCATCCAAACGGCGGAAAAGAAAGAAGTTTCGTATGCGCGCGAGCTGGCAAATAAACTTCAATCTGCCAATGTTCACGGATCGATTGTGGGAGGAAGGGAAGCCGGTCTTTTTACAGCCCTCGTTGCAGAACGAGCTTGGTATGGCGATAAGATGAACCCGACTATTGATGAATTAAAAAACAGCGGAGCAGACCTCGTTATTCTTCCGCGTTATGAAACCGAAATCGAGCAATCGAATCAAGGCCAGACTTTCGTCAACATAGATAGTTTGTTATTCAACGGTGAAGAGAATACAAAAAAATTTCCGCTGAAAGTATATCATATAACTCACCCTTGAAGTAAACCCATCCTCATTGACTTGGCTGTACCGATGCAGAAACCACTGCTGATGTTTTCTTGGTTGCCTCATTGACTGGCAAATTCTTGGAAATATTTTTTAGGCCAAGCGTTTCATACACCGCGCCAACCACGTGTATAAGCTCCTTCTCTTTCATTTCTACCCAAAGTGGTAAACGAACGAGACGGTCACTGATCTCGTTGGTGGTGGAGAGTTCGCCATGTGGTCGCCCGTACTTTTTGCCGGCAGGCGAGGAATGAAGCGGAACATAATGAAAGACGGTATTGACGCCAGATTTCTTCAACCGTTCGATCAGCTCCGTCCGCAATTCCAAATTTTTTACGAGCAAATAATACATGTGCGCGTTATGCTTGCTTTCAGGAGGAACTATCGGCCGCCTGACATTGCCTTCCTCTTCCAACTCTGCGAATGAATCGTGATACGATTCCCAAATTGCCAATCTTTGCTGGGTGATGAGTTCCGCTTGACCCAATTGCGCCCATAGAAATGCAGCGATGATTTCACTCGGCAGATACGACGAGCCAATGTCAACCCAGGTGTACTTGTCGGTTTGGCCGCGAAAGAATTCGCTGCGGTTGGTGCCTTTTTCGCGAATGATCTCGGCGCGTTTAAACCACTTGGCATCGTTGATCAGCAAAACGCCGCCTTCGCCGGAGATGACGTTTTTGGTTTCATGAAAACTTAGCGCTGCCAAGTGCCCGATGCTGCCCAAGCCTCGTTCTTTGTATGTGGAGAGAATTCCGTGAGCCGCATCTTCGATGACGAACAAACCGTGCCGTTCAGCTATGGCCATGATGGCGTCCATCTCGCAACCGACGCCGGCATAATGAACCGGCACAATGGCTTTGGTGCGCGGAGTGATCGCCGCTTCGATTTTCGATTCATCGAGATTCAGCGTGTCGGGACGAATATCGACAAACACCGGCACGCCGCCGCGCAGCACAAAAGCATTGGCCGTTGAAACGAAGGTGAACGACGGCATGATGATTTCGTCGCCGGGCTGAATGTCGGCCAAGATCGCCGCCATCTCCAGTGCCGCAGTGCAAGAATGCGTCAAGAAAGCTTTCCGGCAGCCAACGAGCGATTCGAGCCGGGCGTGACATTTTTTGGTGAATTCTCCGTCGCCGGAAAGGTGCATATTGTCGATTGCCTGACGGATGTAATCGAATTCCGTTCCGACAGCGTAGGGGCGATTGAATGGAATGTGTGAAATGACTCTCCTCCGGTCTTTGTCATGATCAAGACGTGGTTGGATGTTCGATCTTCAACAAAACAAATTAACCCTGTCCCTTTCTGTAAAGTCTTTCTTGTTCAGGTTTATAATACTCATCGAGGCTTGTTACAACACGAGTGTACCAGCCGAGCAATTGTTGGATTCTAGGCTGTTGTGATAGTACCGTCTCAGCACCCAAAGCGCGAACATAGTCAATTTGCTGCTTGATGTATGATCGGGTGAATTGGTGATTGATCGCCAACCTGTCTTTTCCTGATATATTCGCGCCTGCGGCATGCCAAAGAGTTGAGTCGAAAACAATCATCGAACCAGCCGGACACTCTACGGGAATTGCGTTGGTCTTGAGATAGTCGAGATCGGGTGCTTGTGCTTTCTGGTGAGTTCCCGGCACGAGAAGAGTTCCTCCGTTCTCTTTCGTGAACTCATCGATTGCAAACATCGTGTTAACCGAAGCTATATATCCATTCAGCACGCGCGGGAAATCTTGATGAAACCGGTTTTGAAAAACAGAGGGAATCTCGCCTTTAGAGAAGGAGGGTAGGATCAGACCATTTTGTAAATGCAAGATCGCTGTTTCGGATACAGTCTGATTGACGACAGCGTGAACTTCGGGAATCTCGAGGAACTTGAAAAAATGTGAGTTGTGCTTTAGCATCAAACGAAGCACCCCCAGCTCGCCGGCGTTTCTTAACCGTTCTTCTCCAACATCATCCCGTATTCTTCTTTGTGCATCATACATTGCGTAGCGAGTGGTTTCGATAAAAGCTGAATCAAGCACATTCATCACAATCGAATAACCAACGTGGCGCAAGCCTTCTAAAGTTTGTTGCAGCCAGGTTTTGTTCTTAAAATCGACTCTAACCATAATGCCTCTACCTTAATTGATGGAACCGGGATCAACTCAAAACTTGGTGAACAGTAAACCCTAATTTTTCCACACGTTCACGAGCTTGCTTGTAATAGATTTTGTTCATGGTTAAAATCACATCTTGAATCCTGAATAATAAACCATCCTCTGGGGTGAGCACGGGAAATCCTAACCGTTTATACTCAGACTTATCTGGTGTATCATCCAAACCACAAATGATAGGGAATTGACTGAGAGTTGAATACGCCACGGCAAGCCAATATACTTCGTTGAGACCGAATACTGCAACGCGGCGTTGTTCCATTTTAAGTCGTGCGAGGGTTGCATTCAAACGAGTCATGTCAGCAGCAATATCGCGTGCCGTAGAAACGCAAGTGGTGTATCCTGGTGATCCTATCCAAGCAAAATTATCAGCCTTTTCGACAGCCTCCCAAAGATGTAAACTGAAATTCGGCATCCATTGATGCCCAACAACGAGACCCTGTTCATGGAAACCGCTCTTCCGTGCATATTGGCGCAGATGCTCCGTGCCAAAATGATGTAAATGATCGACAAAAAATACATCGTAGCTTGCCACATCTTGCGTCGGTTGACAAAGAAAAAACGATCCACCACGCCTTAATCGCTTGTGAATCTCATAGAGGAATTTAGTAGGCGATGGAACATGTTCGATAACAGCAACCGTATAGATAATATCGTATTGTCCCGTGTCAAGATCACTAAGTGCACCTTGATACACTCTAAGGTCTCGACTTTGTGCCAAGGAAACCGCTGCTTTGTTGAGTTCCAAGCCTTCGAAAATTTTATCGGGAAATCGTTTGATAAACTCTTGCATCAATGCTCCAGACCCAGCACCGATTTCCAAACATCGTTTTGCTTTTCGCCAATGATTCATTCCCATCGAAGAGATAATCCAATCGCACAGTATCTCACTGCGTGAGATCTGACCCATGGGGGTGAAGAAGTAATGTTCCGGCTGTATGCTCAGGACATATTCATCAGCATAATAGTGCTGCAGTTGTCGGGCTGCAAAAAAATGCCCGCTACGTACCAATCCGCAACGTGTACAAATTAGCTTGCACAAACTGCATTCAACGACATCGCGGTCCGAGCGCATTGCACGATCATTTGTCAATTGAATAAGAATGGAGTAGTCATCCGAGCCACAAAGATCGCATATCGCTGGGTTATAAAGAGATTCCATCGACTTACCAAACTTTCCCGCTTCAAAACAGAACTGGTGTTAATCACCAATTCGTAGCAGGCCTATCATTGCTATTGACCTGTTATTTGCCAAGCACTGCGAGACCAACTCCTGTTCTGCCATAATCATTGCCATTGTAAAGCATGTAACGCTGATCATGATGATCGAACACAAAAGCATACTCGATCATTTCAGAATCCCAGCCCGACTCGGACACATCAATTCCGACACTTTCGTCTTTTCGTTCCCACTTCAATCCATCATTGGATTCCGCATAGCCAATGCGATAGGTTTTTCCTCGATATGAATACCACATTTTGTAAATGCCGTTTTCCTTCAGAACGGTAGGCCGAGCAATGGCGTATTCATCGCCTGATTTAAAGTCTATACAAACTACTCCCGTTCTCTGCCAGTCTATTCCGTTTTTGGATTCGGCATATTTAATATGATAGTAGTGTTTGGGTTTCCCGTCATCAATCTCCCATTTAGTGCCGGATACATACCACATCCTCCAAACATTATTTTCAATAAAAACGCAAGGCGAGGCTGTCAAAAAAGGATCGAGGTCATTTCTTTCCAAGATTGGGCCCGCCGAAACTTTGTGGAACGTTTCACCTTCATCTTCACTCACAGCAAGGCCGATGTAAAAATAAAAGGGCACAGTAATTCCAAGATTCCAACCAGTGTAATACTGATACTGCCTGTTGTTGTGGCTTACGACCCAGGAACTCGTCACTCCATTGTCGTCGAAGGTTCCCAACGAGCCAATACGAATTACTGGCTTTTCTGAAATCGACAAAACCTCTATGGGACGATGCAAGTCAATTTCGAAGTAGCCAATTTGCGATCTTCCTTTGTCATCTCTACCACAAAAATAAACTCTGAAAATATCATCTCTGATTTTTTGCGCAAAAGGAATTGCTGAATGAGTGACCATCCATTCTAAGCCATTTGGCGGTTCAAAAATCAATCCTTTCTTAATCCATTTCATAATTCAATCTCATCGCTTTTTTTCTTGAATAGCTCGGTTCTTTGCGGGATATACACGCCCTTTTCAACCGTGTTTTTCATGATCACAGCCCCTGCACCGATCAACGATTCAGGAGCGAGCGTGATTGAATTGCGCAGCGTAGCATTGACCCCGATGAAACAGTATGGATTAATATGAACATGTCCAGAGACCACGACGTGTGAAGTAATAAAGCAATGATCGTCGATGATCGAATCATGGCCGATGTGATTGCCGCTCCACAAGGTAACATTGTTGCCGATTTTTACAAACGGCTGAATCGTGTTGTCTTCCAGAATAAAACAATTTTCGCCTACCGGCTGATCTGTGAGAAATGAACATTTGCTGCTGACGTAGCTGACCAATTCATAGCCAAGTTTTTTTGCTTGAAAATATTTTTCAGCGCGGACTTTGTTCATCTTGGCGTAGCTCAGTGCGATGAACATCTTAAATGAATCCGATGGATAGCGCTGGGGCATTTCTTCAAAATCAAACAAAGGCAAAACAAGAAACACATCGCCCTTGCGAAACTCCTTGTCGACCGTGAAAGCCACAACCTCATGCTGGCTATCGCGCATGAAGTAAAAATGCGCGAGCCTTGCAATATCTCCCGCGCCGAAAATAACGATCTTTGCCATGAGAGATATCCTTCACTTCTTCACTAAAACCGTAAACTCATAAAGCGGGTAATCGTGCAACAATGAAACATGTTTGGAGAAATTTGACTTGCAATAATCGAAGATAAACAGCGGATCGGCGTAGTAGAGATCGGGACGCATGCGCTCGCGGTCGGAGTATTTGGTCAACATGTTGAAAGCGAACCCTTTTGCACTGAGTTGTGCGATTTTTCCCAGCACGCTTAACACATAGTCCTGCCACTCTCTTTCGCCGGTCTTCAGCTTGACGTTGAAAATGCCGCTGGCAACTGTATAATCTGCTGCCGACAGCAGACGTTCATCGGTGAAGAATTCGTATTTGCCGTTATCTTTATATAATTCGTCGGCCCTTGAAATCATCTCACCAGATATGTCGAATCCACGATACTGAAAATTGTAACCTCGATCAATCATATAGTCTACGAGAGCGCCGTAGCCGCAACCGTAATCATTTAAA
>Ga0247727_10012964_pt1 | contig 14168 bp, 11 predicted proteins | sample WisWelCaveWW1625_FD_202498 | JGI IMG/M metagenome (GOLD analysis project Ga0247727, IMG submission 202498) | Biofilm microbial communities from Wishing Well Cave, Virginia, United States - WW16-25 | ecosystem: Environmental > Aquatic > Deep subsurface > Groundwater > Cave microbial mat | place... | reverse complement strand
GCGAAAAAGGCTGTGAAACGGGCATATCAAGAGTTGTGCGAGATTACGCAGCGCGCCGTGCACCAAACAAGTGAGCTTCACGATGCACTGAAGAACAATACTTCGCGCAAGGCGCAGCAATTTGTGCGACAGTGTACGTCTCTTCTCCCCATTGTCGATAACGTTCTTGCGCAAACGCGCAAGCGAGTTGTCCACCAACAAGAGGTACCGGCGGAGGAGAAAGTCGTCAGTCTCCATGAACCAACAACCGCCATACTTAAACGCGGTAAACGCGCCAAGCCCACAGAGTTTGGTCATATGGTAAAAGTCCAGGAAGTTGATGGTGGTATCATCAGTGATATCGAAGTCCTCTTGACAGCAACCAGTGATGTTGATCTGCTCGTTCCGTCCGTGAAAAAACACATCGCTCAATTCGGTCGTCCACCCAGTCATCTTGCCGGTGACCGGGGCTTCTCTTCAGCGGAGAACGAAGAGCGGGTGAAACAATTACTCGTCCAGTATGTCGCTCTCCCGGCGAAAGGGAAACTCTCTCTCCAACGGAAGACGCATGAACGACAACGGTGGTTCAAAACACTTCATCGCTTTCGTGTTGGCATTGAAGCAAAAATAAGTTTACTCAAGCGGTGCTTCGGACTCAGCCGTTCACTCTACAAAGGAGATGCGGGCTTCACTCGATGGGTGTACCTCGCTATCATAGCCTGCAACGCCTCCACAATCGCCCGTCGATTGGTCTCCTGTCCCTGATGGCAACCACACAACGCTCGGCAACACTCCACGGCAGCGTATGACTTCAACAGAGTTTCCCTGAACCATTTTTGCACCAGAAACTAGCTACATTGTATTGCTGCCCTGAGGGATCCTTGAGGTCTATCTTTCCGACAACCCATATGTTATCTTCGTCGATCACCGCCACGTCTCTCAAGCTGCTTGTTGCATCCCCCAATGTGTCAATTGTCCAAACATAAATGTGACTCGTTGTATCCATTGTCGTTATCTCCACAATGGCCGTTGAGTCCAAGCGGGTAGAGTCGATCAATCGGTACGCACGGTATGCATATATGGAGTATGGCTGCAGGGCATTATCCATCATGACTGTGTCACTACTTGAAAGCATGCCCGCCGCCACCAATTCACTATCTCGCACAATGGTGAATTGTCTGCTCTCTACCGTTTCCGGTATGCTCAACCGAAGCGACGTTTGAGTCACACCAATGTCTTCCACGGTGAGTGTAATTGTTGGACCTGAGTCAGGAGGCGGTGGGGGTGGTTCCGTAGTATTGCAGTTGAGGAAGGGAAGACAAAAAAGCAGCACAACTCTTGCAAATCCCGCATGCACGGGGGGTTCTTTGAATAGGTGATTTTCTGATGATTTGAACAGAGTCAACAGTGAAGGTAGAATATCATCTCGGTTCCCCGCCACTTACAACTCCGCCGGCCTCACCGTCAGTACCGGACATTTGGCATGACGAACAATCCGCTCCGCGGTGCTGCCGAACAGCATATGTTCAACACCGGTGTGCCCGTGCGTAGCGATCACAACCATGTCGGCGCGCTGCCCCTCGGATTCAAGAAGGATTTCATGGTGCGGTTTCCCCCTTCGCACAACTGAGGATGCCTTGATCCCCGCGGGAATCTCCTCGGCGATGATCCTCATCAGCTCCCGCGCACCTTTTTCCTCCAGTTCCTCTTCGATGTTGGGATACACAACCTGTCCAAACCCGAGGTCGGCGGGGTAAATCGTCGGCTCGACGACGTACACAAGCCGAAGTGCGGCACCGAAGTGTTTCGCCAGAGGAATGGCGTAGCGAAGAGCGTTCCTGGAGTGCACCGAGAAATCGATGGGAACAAGAATGCGGCTGACCGAAAGGGCTTCGGCTTCTCCCTGGGGAACAACGCTCTTCCGTGGTCGGCTCTTCCCGCTCTTTCTTTTTGTCGCAGCCCGTTTCATGATGCGTTAATCCGCCTGGAGAGTGTCAATCAGTCGTTGTAGACGAACTTGAGCCAGCCATGTTTGTCGTTCGCGTTCTTGACGATGTCGAAGAACCTCCGCTGCAGGTCCTTTGTCACCGGTCCTGGTTTCCCGTTGCCCACAGTGATGTGGTCGACCGACCGGATCGGTGTGATCTCTGCGGCTGTTCCGGAGAAAAAGAGCTCGTCTGCGACATACACCATTTCGCGCGGCACGGTGGTGACGGAAATCTTGTATCCTGCCTCTTCCGCAAGTTGAATCACCGAGGCCCGTGTCACCCCCGGAAGCAGCGAACAGGTGATCTGCGGAGTAAAGACCACGTTGTCCTTTACGGCAAACAGATTTTCACCGGTCCCTTCGCTCAGGTTGCCGAACACGTCGAGAGCAATCGCTTCGTGGAATCCTTCCTGTACCGCTTCGAGCTTCATCAGCTGACCGAGGAGGTAGTTCCCTCCACCCTTTGCCATCGCTGGAAAGGTGTTCGGAGCAGGACGCTGCCACGTTGAGATGCGACAATCGATCCCACTCTCCAATGCTTCCTTACCGAGATAGCTTCCCCATTCCCAAACGGCGATCGTGACGTCGACCGGACAATTGATCGGATTGACTCCCACGTCTCCATACCCGCGATAGACCACAGGTCGAACGTAGCATGCATCAATCTTGTTGACGCGGATGGTTTCAAGGATCGCCTGTTCGATCTGTTCCGCTGAATAGGGAATTTCGGTCCGGTAAATTTTCGTCGAATCGAACAAGCGGCGGATATGGCGATCAAGCCTGAAGATCGCCGGTCCTTTTGCCGTATTGTAGCATCTGATTCCTTCGAACCAGGACGAGCCATAGTGAATGACATGGGAGAGCACATGGATATGGGCGTCGTCCCAGTTCACCAGCGTACCATTCATCCAGATTTTTTCAACGGGCTTGACGGGCATGCCTTACCTCATGTTCACGTTATCAGTTTTTCATAGACCCGGTAGGTCTTGTATCGTTCCCCATTCATCAGCTTCGCTCCACGATTCATCATCACGTTGTCCTCAAGTACCCAACTTGCCTCGCCGTGAGGGTATCCATGTTCAACGGCTCTGCGGCCGGTCTCATAGAAAAGAACTCCTCCGATGCCGGAATTCAGATATTCAGGAAGGACGCCGAGAATGATTATTCGAATAAAATCTATTTTTTTCTTGAATAGCAAGTATCGGGCGAGAAATGGGAGCAGGTACCCACCCCTGTTCTGTTTCATGATAATATTGAGATCGGGAAGAGAAAGGGCAAAACCAACAGGTTTTCCTTTTGACTCTGCGATAATGACAAGATTGGGGTTTACAATTGACTTCAGATCTTTTGCGGCGTACTTGAACTCCTCCACCGTCATCGGCACTTCGCCCCAGTTGGACGACCAGCCCTTATTATAAAGTTCGCGAATCCGCATCACCTCGGCATCGAAATCCTTCATGTTCAATGTTCGGAACTCCAGACCGGCCCGCTTCTTGACAAGTTCAGAGACGCGGACGAATTTCTCCGTAAAGACCGTCTTCTGGTTCACGTAGTAGGCGTACATATCCTTCGCCTTCTTCAGACCGTAGACCTCAACAAGCCGTTGGTAGTAGCGTGGGTTGTAAGCCATCAAAATTGCAGGGGACTTGTCGAACCCATCCACGAGCAGGCCATATTCGTCGTTCACCGACGGGCTTGCGGGTCCGCGCATTGCAGAAACACCTTGTGTTTTAAGCCAACGCTCGGCGGTCGTGAGAAGCGCGTTCGCTGCTTCCTGATCATCGATACACTCGAAGAACCCGAAGAAGCCGATGTTTTCCTTGTGCTCCACATTGTGATTGTCGTTGACGATCGCCCCGATCCGCCCAACCGTTTCAGTTCCTCGATCCGCAAGGAACAACTCCATACGGGCATGCCTGTAGAAGGGATTGCCTTTCCGGTCGATCAGTTTTCTCCGGTCCATCAACAGTGGTGGAACCCACGAACCATCCTCGTCATAGATTTTCCACGGGAGCCGGATAAACGTTCGCTCGTCTTTTCTTGTCAGAACCGGACGAACATTGATTTCACTCATGGCAGTGCTAGTGCCGTTTCCAATAAGTGGGTAGGTATTTCTTCAAGACGGTACCGATGGAAACGTGCACTAGTGCCCGCCCTCGGCCGAAGCGAAGCATTCGTTCGGGCGAGGCCGGGGCTCGCTTCCAACTGTAGAATCCAAATGCAAAACACAATATTCCTTTTTGGAAGCGGCACTAGCGATGGAACTTCAGTCGTTGAACTGGGATGCTCCCTGCCGGCAATTGTGGCTTCGGGAGAAAGGTTGGAACAGATCAGCTGATGATTCCGAGCTTCTTTCCGATGGTACCAAAGACTTCCAGAATCTTGTTGAGGTGATGGTCTTCGTGCGTTGCCATGTAGCTTGTACGGAGCATCGCCATCCCGGGCGGAACTCCCGGACTGATGAAGGCATTCACGAAAACGCCGGCGTCGTAGAGTTCGCGCCAGAAGACGAAGGTCTTGAGGTCCTCACCGATGATGACGGGCACGATGGCAGTCTGGCTTTCAAGCACGCTGAAACCCATTGCCTTGAACCCTTTCCGCATCTTGTCTGCATTCGCGATGAGTTGTGTGATGCGCTGAGGCTCCTGTTCCATGATTTCGAGCGATGCAAGTGCTGCGGCAACGGCGGCAGGCGTCGGACTTGCGCTGAAGATGAGCGCGGGCGAATGGTGTTTGACATAATTGATCACCGGCGCGTCGGCCACGACAAACCCCCCGAGGGACGAGAACGTCTTGCTAAAGGTCCCCATCGTCATGTCCACTTCTGCATCGAGGTTGAAGTGGCTCGCCGTCCCTCTTCCTCCCTTTCCAATCACGCCGGTCGCATGAGCGTCGTCGATGAGGATTCGAGCGTTGTATTTCTTTGCTACGGCCACGATGCCGGGAAGGTCAACGATCGTGCCGCTTGTGCTGAACACGCCGTCGGAGACGATCAGCTTCGGAACCTCAAGGCGGAGTCGTGAAACGACGCGCTCAAGATCCGCGGTGTCGTTATGTTTGTAGCGGACGAACTCTGCGAAGGCGCCTTTGGCCTGGAGGTTGCCCGCCACAATGCAGGCATGGTTGTCCCGGTCTGAGACGACATACTCGCCTTTCTGCACGAGCGTGGCAATCACGCCCTGTGCAGTCTGATAGCCGGTGCTGAAGAGGAGGCAGGATCCTTTCCCGAGAAACGCGGCGATCCGCTCCTCGAGCAGATTGTGGAGGTCGAGAGTCCCCGTGAGGTATCGGGAACCGGAGCAGCCGGTGCCGTATTTTTCAACAGCGCGCTTGGCGGCCTCTTTCACCCTCGGATCGGCTGTGAGGCCATGATAGTTGTTCGAGCCGGCCATAATCACCTTGTGGCCCTCGATCCTCACCACTGGTCCTTCGTTTTCTTCTATGACCCTGAAATACGGATAGTATCCCATCGCTTTGATCTCATCGGCGCGGGTAAACGACCAGCACTTCTGGAACAAATCGATCGGTTTCGTTTCAACAGGAGGAGGAGCCTGACTCACAGAACGCCTTTCTTGAATTGTCATCGGGCGCGGTTGACCGGATTTCCCACCGGAGGCATCATGGGGACATGATGCGGGCTGATTGATTCTCGGAGTACTTTTGAATATACTGGAACGCACCTGAAAAGTCAATCATCTCATTCTCCTTCGCATGAAAGCCCTTGTCACAGGAGGAACCGGTTTCATTGGCAGCCACCTCGTTGAGTTGTTGGCAGGGAAGGGCTACTCCGTTCGATGCCTCATCCGCCGTTCCAGTGACACCCGATGGCTGAAGGATGCGCAGGTCGAGTATGTATATGGCGATCTCTTTGATGAACCGGCTCTTGAACGCGCAGTGGCTGATGTTGATTACCTCTATCACTCGGCCGGACTCACGAAAGCGAAGAAGAAGAAGGAGTACTTTCGTGCAAACGGGAACGGAACAAAAAATATACTCGAAGCGGCACTCAGGCACGCACCCCGGTTGAAACGTTTTGTGCACGTAAGCTCCCAGGCCGCCGTAGGACCGAGCCCCACCAAGGATCCAATCAACGAAGACGTCCTTCCCCACCCCCTCACCACCTACGGACGGAGCAAGCGGCAATCGGAGGATGAGTGCGCGAGGTTCATGGATCGGCTGCCGATCACCATTGTGCGGCCGCCGGCAGTGTATGGTCCGAGAGACAAGGACATTTTTGAGTTTTTCAATACGATGAACCGCGGCATTCAGCCAATGATCGGATTCGGCGATAAATACGTCAGCTTGGTCCATGTCGCCGATTTGGTACGGGGCTTCGTTCTTGCAGGGGAAAGTGAAAAGGCGGCTGGACAGACCTATTTCATTTCAAGTAAGAACGTGTATGGATGGAAGGATCTTGGTGATATCACCCGGAAAGTATTGAACAAATCCCCCTTGAGGATTCGGTTGCCGGAAGTCGCAGTCCATACCGTCGCCGCTTTTGCCGAATTCTTCGCGCTCTTCAGCTCAAAGCCTGCGCTGATTAATTTCGAAAAAGCGCGCGACATGGTACAGAATTTCTGGACATGCGATTCGTCGAAGGCGAAAAGGGATTTCGGGTTCGAGGAGAAGATTGGGATTGAAGAAGGGATTAGGAATACTGTGGAGTGGTATAGAAGGCAGGGGTGGATGAGATAGAAAAGATAGGATGACGGATATCGGATACAGGATGTGGCCCGCCCGACCGAGCGATGGATGGCTGTTGATCGGTCGTTCGGGGGGGAGGGGAGACACAGGATCTCGGATATGAGATGTGGGATATGAGGTGACAGATGACAGATTTGGGATATGGGATACAGGATGTGAGATATGGCCCGAAGGGGGAATGTGAGGAGCCAGATGTCAGAGGCCTGAAGCCGGAAAGTGGTAGCGCAATAGGGGGAGAACAACAATTCGCGAGCCTCGAAAACGCGAAACCACTTAGCTGCGCCAGTGATGATGAACGATTAGTGAGTGGAGAGTTTAGAATGACGTATGGAGTGATGACCTGAATCAGAGTGTTATTCCGAGCAGCTGGAGAATGAAGGCATACTCCAGTGCAATCTCACGATATTTCTTGTACCTCCCCGACGCCCCGCCATGCCCCGCCTCCATGTTCGTGCGGAGGAATAACTGATGATTGTCCTTTTTGAGCGCTCTCAGCTTTGCCACCCATTTTGCCGGTTCCCAGTACTGAACCTGGGAATCGTGCAATCCGGTTGTGACGAGCATATTGAGATATTCCTTCGACTCCACGTTATCGTAAGGAGAATAGGAAAGCATATAGTCGTAGTAGGTCTTGTCGTTTGGATCCCCCCACTCATCGTACTCGCCCGTAGTCAGCGGGATATCCTCATCAAGCATTGTGGTCACAACATCCACAAACGGAACTTGTGCAATGGCGCCCTTGAACAACTCGGGCCGCATGTTCACCACGGCGCCGATCAGCAGACCACCTGCGCTTCCCCCCTGAATGAAGAGCCGGGAGGAATTGGTGTAGCCCTCTCCGATCAGGTGCTCCGCGCAGGAAATAAAGTCGGTGAACGTATTCTTCTTCTTCAACAACTTTCCATCCTCATACCAGAACCGCCCCATCTCTTCACCCCCTCGGATGTGCGCAAGGGCGTACACAAAGCCACGATCGAGCAGACTCACCCGGATGGAGCTGAAGCCGGCATCCATGCTTGCGCCATATGAGCCGTAGCCATACAGCAGGCATGGATTCGAGCCATTCTTCATGAGGCCCTTCCGGTAAACAATGGACAACGGGACCAGCGTCCCATCTCCGGCTCTCGCGTACAGTCGCTCCGTCTTATAGTTCCCGGAATTGAAACCCCCAAAGACCTCATCCTGCTTGAGCAGTGTCCTGGTGCGCACCCTCATGTCATAGTCGAACACCGAGTTCGGTGTGGTCATGGAGCTGTACGTGTAGCGAACCAGCGTGGTGTTGAAGTCGGGGTTCACACTGAGGAACGCAGCGTATGCCGGCTCTTCAAACTGCAGATAGTGCTCACCCCCGCCCTTCCACGGCATGACACGTATCTGCGTGAGGCCGTTCTTTCTTTCGGACACAACAAGATGGTCCTTGAAGATTTCAAAGTCCTCCAGCAGCACATCCTCCCGATTGGGAAGCACTTCCATCCAGTGTTCTTTCCCTGTTTTTCCGATCGGCGTTCTCATCAGGCGAAAATTGCGCGCTCCGTCGTTGGTCTTTATGAAGAAATGGTCGCCGAAGTGATCGACAGAATACTCATGATTCTTTCCTCTTGGCTGCACGATCTTTGGTTCGCCTTCAGGCATCGATGCATCAAGGAAACGATACTCCGAGCTGAGGGTTTGCTCGGATCCGATCATGATGTACTGTTTCGATTTTGTTTTGAAGACGAATGCGGAAAAAGTCTCATCACTTTCCTCATATACCAAAACGTCCCTCTTTGGGTCGGTTCCCAGTTCATGTCGATAGATCCTGTCCCAACGAAGCGTGACAGAATCCTGTTTTGTATAGAAAAGTGATTTGTTGTCACTGGCCCAGGTCATGTTCCCAGTTACTGAAGGGAGGACATCAGCCAGCAACCCGCCCGTGGTGAGGTTCTTGAAATACACCGTGTAGTACCTTCGCCCAACCGTATCGACGGCAAAAGCGAGGAGGTCCTGTCCGGAGCTGATCTCCCTTCCACCGACGGCGAGGAAGCTCTTTCCCTTTGCCAGATCGTTTGCGTCGATCATGATCACTTCTTTTGCATCGCCCGTTGCCGCCTTTCGACAGTAGATGGGATACTCCTTCCCATCTTCAAAACGCGTGTAATACACATAATCATCAAGTTTGTAAGGAACAGAGCTGTCTGTCTGCTTGATTCTCGCTTTGATTTCCTGAAACAATTTCTCCTGCAGATCTCTCGTGTGAGCCATCGCCGTGTCCAGATAGGCATTCTCCTCCGTGAGGTACTCGAGAACCCTTGGATTCTCGCGTTCCTTCATCCAGTAATAGTTATCAACCCTGATATGCCCGTCCTTCTCCAACTTCGTGGGAATAGTCTCAGGCGATGGTGGTTTCACCGCACTCTGACCGAAGAGCAACGACCGGCAAACGGCAAAGGTCAGTATGAAAAGGAGGATGATGTGATGGCGGGCGAGTCGCATGGAATTCTCCTGTCGGGAAGAGTCTGAAAGATTCAGCTTGCAGAATGGTGTCGTAATGTAACAGCAAGGAGGGATTGCCGCAACAATGGGGATCAAAGAAAAAATCCCGGCCGCGCAACATTGACCGGGATCGCACCTTAGAGCATCTTGGTGAGGGGAGGATTATTTTATCAGCGTCATCTTTCTGGTCGTTGTCCAATCATGTGGCGAACGAGCAGGCGGGTTCGTGGTAATCCTGTACAGATAGGTTCCGGAAGCAAGCCCTCCCCCTTCAAACCTGATCTCATGCTTTCCGGAAGGGAACTCCTGATTAACGATCAGATCTCGGATCCTGCGTCCCTGAATATCGAAAACTGTTAATGTCACGCCGCTTGTGGTAGAGAGATCAAAACCGATTATCGTGGACGGATTGAACGGGTTTGGGTAGTTGTGGAGAAGGTGAAGAGAACGGGGGAGTTCCGGACTGTCCGCGAGCACTCCTACAGTGATGCCTCCCCCCTCTATCGCTGTCGCATAGTGATTCACCTCGACGCCGGCGTATTCATCGATCATTCCCGAGGGCCACTGTATCACAACACTGTCGATGACCGCCGCATTTCCGAGTCCGAACGATACGTTCAAACTACTCTGGCTGTAGTACGTCGTTTGACCAACGACATCGCGAACTTGCCAACGCGGGAGGCCATCGATGACCGCCTTTACTGACACGCGGGCACCGATAGCAGATCGATTCGACGTTGTTCCTTTGCATTTGATATTTGTCCAGTTGTTTCCATTGCCGTCATTGAGATACAAGGAATTCCTTGCGCTGTTTGCGATGAACACGTCGAGATCGCCGTCGCTTTCGATATCTCCCACACAGCTGCCCCAGGAAACACCGGGATCGGTTGCGAGATTGATTGTTGCCAGCTTCGTGAAACCATAGTCTGGCGGGCCGTCGTTCCGGTAATAGAAATTCGGGTTTGTATTGTTGGCGACGAAGAGATCAAGATCCCCATCATTATCGAAATCGGCCCATGTGCTCCCGTACGACGTACCTCCATCTGTGGCAATGGGCCCTGTTGTCACCTTCGTAAATGTGTAGCCGCTATCGGGACCGTTGTTGATGTAGAAAAAATTTGTTCCCGGGGCATTGGCAACAAAGAGGTCGAAGTCGCTGTCATTATCGAAATCACCCCATGATCCGGACGCGGAGTTCCCGAGGTCAGTTACCACCGGTCCCGTTGTCACCCTGGTGAACAAGCCGCTTCCCTCGTTGACGTACAGAAGGTTCCCTTGAGCATTCATATTCGCCACATGAAGGTCGATATCGCCATCATTGTCGTAGTCGCACCACGTAGGTCCGATGGAAAACCGGCCGTCGGTTGCAACCGATCCCGTATCGATCCGGGTAAACGTGCCGTTCCCGTTGTTGTGAAAGAGATGATCGTTGCCGTTTCGAGCTATGAACATGTCAATAGATCCATCGTTGTCGTAGTCGGCCCAACTCGACCCCCGGTGATCCGTCGCCTCATTGACCATTGGGTCGCCCGTAATCTTGGTAAACGTGAATCCGCTATCCGGGCCGTCGTTATGGTACAGAAAATTGGTCCCCCCGTTATTCGGAACGAAGAGATCAAGATAGCCGTCGTTATCATAGTCTCCCCAACCGCCACCTCGACAACTGCCGTTGTCCGTGGCGAAGGGTTCGGCTGTGATCTTGACGAATGTGCTGTCACCGTTCCCTCTGTAGAGCGCATTGACTCCCGCGTTGCCGACGAACAGATCAAGATATCCATCGTCATCGAAATCACCCCAGGCACATCCCCAGGACATTACCGCATCTGTGACGATTTCTCCGGTCGTAACGGCGGTGAATGTTTGGCCCGATGATACGTTCGCGATGAGGAGAACCAGAGCGACGTTCAGATTCTTCGACAAGATGTAACGACGGATCAGCATAGCACGACCTCCAAGGTTTTGGCAATCAAGAAAGCACAAAACAAACCAAGAGGGGAAATCGAGCCCTCAGGGCGGTTACCCTAGCCGAAAAGGGTGAAGGATAAGGGTATGACCCTTCGTGACTGAGCACTCCGGTTTCCGGAACAATGTCCGGGGCCCCAGGCATTCCTAGCAGAGTGCTTTTACAGGGTAATGGAAGCCCTCGAGAAAGAATTGAACAATTCCGACACTCCCGGTCCGAAACTCTGAGAGTTCAGAGTTTGCTGAATCGAGTGACGCTGTCGAAAGTATTCACGTGGAGCGAGGCCGGTGTGCCGTCTGAAGGCCCGGATGAGGTGGGATTGATCCGCGTAACCGCACTCGAAGGCCAATTGAGTTAATGTTGGGCTGCTTGGCCGTTGTGCAAGATTGATAAAGTGGTTGACGCGGACGTGTTGAGCGAATTGCTCCGGCGAGATCCCAACATAGCGGTCGAACGCGCGTTCCAATTGCCGTTCGCCCATCAACAATTCCCGCCCTAACGTGTAAACAGAAGTCGCCCCATGATTTTGATGGATGATCTCGGCAGCGCGCGTGATTCGCCGATCGATCTCCACATGTTGCAGCCGGTGAAGCAGGAATCTATCAAGTATTCTCCCCAGGTGCCGGTGCGAAGCAAGATGTGCAACCTGTCGAATGAGCTCACCTCCTGCCTTTCCAAAAACAAGCTCCAGGTCGGTGAACTGATCCGCGAATTCGCTCACTGCTGTCCTCACGAACGGGTAGAGACCTGTGCTGGTAAAACGAATTCCCACGAGACGACATGGTGGGGCAAACCGTAAGAGGAAATGACAGTGAAACAACCCTTCAACAAAACCAGTTGGTTTCCGCAATTTCCACGCTTGATCACCTATTGCATAGTAGGCTGGCGGTCCACTCTGAATAATAATATCACTGCCGGAACCAGGTAGCAGCCGGTGATGCTGTTGCGGAAAATCCTCCGGTGTCAGCGTCCAATAAAATAGAACAAACTGGCGCAGGTTTTGGTGAGGTATGAAAGCTCGGAGACTCATTAATTGGCAGTCAAGTCAATCCGTATTTCGAATCGGACAGATGAAAAGTTGAGGTTCCCATCGCTCCGCACGCATAAGCCAATGGATAAGTATGGCGATACCAAGAGCGGTGTCAATGTAATGTACTCGCAAAACAGAACCGCTGCAACAGACAAAGCAAACTTGATCCAGACGGGAGCCGCTGGGGGCCAGATTCGACGGCAAATGGCCCATACCGATAAAAAATCCCGGCCGCGTTTCGCTTCGGCCGGGATTCAGAGCTTCGAACGGCTTTTCTAGTGCCGTTTCCAATAAATCAGACTATAGTTCATGTGTGCGCTTACAATTGGAAACGTGCACTAGTGCACGCTTCCAGCTGCGGAATCAGAAATCAAGACACATTTTTTCCTTTTGGAAGCGGCACTACGGGCCGGTCTGGGTTTCCCCCGTTTCGGCAATTTCGCTACGAGGACCCACCTGGGATCTCCACCCACCCAAGAGAGTCTCAATCACGTCCATGACGTAGTCCGCTACGCGCTCCGTTCCATCCTGGAGAGGTCTGATCGTCATCAAGCTTGTGGACCTGCTGAATTCCTCATAGAGATTCATAGAACCCTCCTCGTCCGCCGACCTGTTGATTCGCTTGTCCATGATTGTCATTGTTGGTTTTGTATCGCCTTCCCCACTCTCAAACTGGGTGGTATCCAGGGCCCTTGGCGAAATGTTCCGGTTGATTGACCTGTTTGTTGGGAGCAGCAACGAATTTTGTGTGTGAAATCATTTGGTCAAGAACACTCAAACGCATTGCACATTTTGTGCCACAAAAAACGCCTCAGCCATCGACCGTTTTCCGGAATCTCCAGCAACCAACTCCTCCAACTGTCGCTCCGACGACACATCACAGTCTTCAATACTGTACTATGATTGCCCCACTCCGGCAGTTCTTAACGGAAAGGTGGGGTGAACCAGAATTCCAAAATTTGCACGGTAAGGATGATCTATCTCTTTCTTATGAGGTAGTAACAGCAAGTGGTGAGAAAGTCTCTGAAATATGGGAGGGAAGTGAAGGCCGGAAACTGTACACGCGGTTTGAGCCTGAACTTGATCTCATAGTTTGGGTTGACAAGGTAGAGTTGGACCTTTTCAACCTCAAACTTCTCTTTGGCCACTATGGTTCTGAATCTCTCAATTGAAAGGCCGGTGGATTTCACCTCGAGGAGCTCCGCGATTCTGGTTTCCCTTTCCCCAAATGAGTGAAGGATGAATCGATAGACCGGATCGGGAAACAGATGAATGTATGGGGCGACGGAGAGGAGTCTGCTTTCACAAACCTGCTGGTGGCCGCCGAACGGCATTCGCCAGGGGGGAAAAGCTATGAACATCCTGCCTCCTGGTTTCAGGAACCCTTTGACATATCCCATGAACCGTTCCTGGTTATGAATATGCTCGATGACGTCCTTCATGACAATCAAATCGAACTGCGGCAGTTCTCCCTCCTTCACAAGGTAGATGTCCCCGGATATGAGCCGAAGATTCCGGCTATATGGGTGGTCCTTGTAGGATTCCCGGGCAAGCGCAACGTGATCATCGATGATATCGATCCCCGTGACATTGCATCCCGCATCCAGGAACGGCTTGAGATTTCCGCCATGGCCGCAGCCAATCTCCAGAACATCAATCCCTCGTTCAATCGCAAACAGTTCTTCGATGAAGGGGATGACATAGCGGAGCGTCGTATAGCATTGCTCCTCAAAATATTTCTTCTTGTTAAGATGTCGCTCGTGCATGGAAGAGGGCAGTTTGGATTGTACACAACTGGATTGAGCGTTGTCAATCCGAAGAGGAAAACGGTTCAGGCTCCGTCGCTGAATGGCTGTATGGAAATTGAACCATCATAATCAAAAACGCAAAGCCCGTCAAGTCCGGGTGGGGTCATATTAGGACTAGTGCCGTTTCCAATAAGGGAGCATGTGTTTCTTGAAGGTTAATACCGCTGGAAACGAGCACTAGTGCCCGCCCTCGGCCGAAGCGAAGCATTCGTTCGGGCGAGGCCG
>Ga0247727_10012963_pt1 | contig 14168 bp, 10 predicted proteins | sample WisWelCaveWW1625_FD_202498 | JGI IMG/M metagenome (GOLD analysis project Ga0247727, IMG submission 202498) | Biofilm microbial communities from Wishing Well Cave, Virginia, United States - WW16-25 | ecosystem: Environmental > Aquatic > Deep subsurface > Groundwater > Cave microbial mat | place... | reverse complement strand
CAGACGGTTCGAGAGAAAAACCCACGCCGTGACAATCCCCACGCCGAGCAGAACCAGTGAGCTTGCCGAATAGGTCAAGAGCAATCCGCTCAGGTTGACGACCAGCATGATCATCCAGCCCCTGAATAGCCTCTGCCTGCCGATAAGCAGGATCATGATTCCGTAAACGCAGACCAGCCCCAATCCTCTTGGCTCGCCCGCCAGCCCGCGCGCTCGCGCAATCGTCAGCAGTTGCTCTTCCAGACCGGTGATGATTTCGTAGAGATCAATTTTGGTGGCGATCTCGAAGAGCGCGGTCAATGAACTCACGGTCGAGCCGGCGACGAATGCGCGGCCTGCCAGCCACATCGAGCCTGGCTTTAACGCCTGGTTGATCACGAAGACGACCAGCGAAAGATCGGTGAGCAATCGCATCGAATAGACCAGCCACCGCCCCTGCGCGGCGAGCGTGAAAGGCCGGCTCATCGTGATGTCGGGCCAGGGCCACAGGTAGCCGAAGAGAAAGCCCAGAATCAGCAGGTAGATGAAGTTGCTCATCCACGCCTTCATCGGTTTCAGCTTCAGCCACGAACGGGTTTGCAAAATCGCCGAAGGCAGAAGGATCAATCCGACGATGCGCGTCGCGGGCAGGTTGGTCGCGGGAACCGTATCGAAGACCTGAACCGGGAAGGTGAAGCAGACCCAACAGAGCAGCAGGTCGCGCCGCTTCAATCGCAGCAGGATTATCGGGACGATGATCGCTATTGCCAGCAGTATGTTCTGTTGCCATTCCATATTTACTTGCGGAGTAATTTTCCGAACGACTTTCTGGCTATCTCTTTTGCGTAGGCCAGCACGAGCGACGGGCAAAGATCGTTTTGCCTGATCTCGTCGGCGGCGACGTTCCTTGCGACGGTCTTCGGATGGCGAAGCGGGAAACTCATAGCCTCGCGCGGGACTTCGGCGAAACGGCTGCGCCTGCGCGTGTGCGTAGCCTCTTTGCCGTAACCCACGTTTGAAACCAGGTTGACGCTCGGCGTGATGCACAGCCCGTCGCGACGCCAGCAGGACAGAATCCATTGATAGTCCCAGATGTGCGATTGGCCGCGCTCGCGCACGTAATCGAACAGCCGCGACCAATGCCAGCTCGCGCGTTTGTCGCCCAGGAATTGATCGAGCCACTTGTTCTGGCGCAGCGACGGCCAGTCGCGCAGCTCGAAATCGAAATGCCGCCACGCCCGCCGCCACGTCGCCCAGCCCCAGCACAGAGGGTAGCGCGAAAAATAGTAGCTGTCTTCGATCTGCGCGCGACCGAAGAGAAAATTGCTGCCGCCGACGTGCATCACCCGTTGGTCGTCGCGGTATTTTTCCAGCAGCTCCTCGCAGAATCGAAAGAACGCGGGGTCGGGCAGGCAATCGTCTTCGAGGATGATCGCCTGCTCGACGTTCTCGAAGACCCAACTGATGCCGGTCGCCGGTCGCAGGCCGCACCCCAGATTCTCGTCCGAAAAATTCGTGAACAGCTCGCACGGCCAGTCAACCCGCTCGACGATCGCGCGCGCGGCTTTGCATTTTTCCGCGTCGTCCGGGCGATCCGGGCGTGGGCCGTCGGCGACGACGAAAAGCTTTTTCGGAGCGACCTGCCGCACCGCTTCGAAGACTCTGTCGGTGGTGTTGGGGCGATTGAAGATCAAAAGAGCGACCGGCGTGTTCAATTGCGCCGGGTTGGTTGACTGTGATTGATCCATCTGTGTTTGTTCGGTCGAAGCGCGGTCAGCCTCGCTCCGTTCACGGCAAGGTCTGAAAATGCAGGTGCGCTTCGGCGTAATATTCGAGCATTGATTTCGCGGCCTGAAACAGCGACCGCGTCGAGATGTCCAGCGGCAGGTAATGATGCCGCAGCGAGATCATCCGCGCGTCTTCTGTCCACCTGTCATCCAGGCTCTGATACAACACGTCCTGCGCCATATTTTTCCACCGGTCATTGGGCATCAGGTCAATGGTGATTCCGGCGTGCGCCGAAGGCAGCAGCATATTCGATCCGTGAACGCCGATGATCAGACGGCTTTCGGCGTAGATTCGACAGGCCTCCCGCTCGCTCTCGTCATCGAATCGCTCGACGCGCCGGTCGTCAATCCAAGCGGGGAAGCGCGTTGACCGCCCAAGCCCCGCAACCGTGAGTGTCGCTCGCGGAAAGCGCCTGCGCATTCGTGAAAACAATCGCCGCACCCTGAGATTCTGCCACAGCAGAAGCGCGCGCAGCGGCTTGATCCGGCGCGCGGCTCGGCGCATCAGATCGCCGCTCCACCACGGGCGGTCCTGCCGCCAGATGAAGGTGATGCGGAAGCGCGATGACCAGAAATCATGCGGCTCGACGCGGGTGAAATTCACAATGTGGAAATCGCTCGGATGCGGATGCGCCACGCTGACGTAGACCGCGTCGAACCGTTCGCATTCCCGCGCGATGCGTTGGTGCAAGCGCGGGAAGTGAGACCGCGCCTGCGCCAGCGGCAGCTCGACTGTCCAGATTTCTGCCACCCCGTCGGGAACCAGCCAGCGCAGGAACGGTTGGATGATCACGACCAATCCGGCTTCGCCCGGTTGCCGTAGATGCTGATCGGCATTGAGCAGCTTGAGCAGCGCGTGGCCGTAGAGAAAATCCAGGCAGTTGAGGATCACCACTTTTCGTGCTTCGCGGAATTTCTCGACGCGAAGCTCTACCTCGCCGCTCTTCGGCGACGACAGCGATTCGAGCAGCGGCGCTCCGAACCAGCGCCGCGAAGCCCCCTCGTCGCCCAACAACAGATTGTTCTTCAGATCAACCCTGAATTGAGCCTCGATTGCGTGGCCGGCCGGCAGGTCTTCGATCACCTCAGTCTGGCACTGCGCGCAATGCATCACGACGCAGACGTGTATGCCCTGCCACAGGATTTCGTCCATCCGCATCTCGGCGAGGCAACGGTCACAGAACGCGCGGTGGACGATGACGGGCTTGATCCGGATCGCGTTTCTCAGCGGCTCGACGGCCGGTCGGAAGCTTGTTGCAGGTTGCGTGTTCATAGGTTCAACTCTCGCTCGACGGTTTGTGGAAATGGAACAGCCCCGTGCCGAAGCCCAGCGCCGGGTCGTAATTGGCCTGCGTCTTCATCCCGTAGACGTATCTCTCTTCGACCAGCTCGAGGCCGGAGAACAGCTCGACCACATACTCCCGCGTGAAGGTGCGATGCGCATTGAAATAGACCCGGCACTGGCAGTCAACCGGGACGGAGACGAGCAGGTTGCCGCCGGGTTTCAAGACTCGCTGTAATTCTCTCGCGGCCTTCTCGCTGCCCCACGGATCGAGCGCGTCGCCGTAACGCCCCAGCCCGATGTGCTCGATCACGCAGAGTGAAGAGAGGCTTTCGATGCTGCCGCCGGCAAACGGCAAGTCAAGAATCGAGCCGAATTGAAAATGCAAATTCTCCAGCTCGACTTCGAGCGGACGCAGATCAATCATCGTCACCGGAACGAATTGCGACAAGATGCCGATGGTCATCGCGCTCGACCCGACATCGTGGTGATGCTGCGGCTTCAGCGCGAAGATTTTGCGCGCCGCCCACGTGTCCTGGAAGAAATAGACCGGCTCGATCGGCGTGTGCGCGGTGCGGTCGGCCAGACACGGGTAAAGATAGTTCGCCGAAGTCCTGAAGTTCGGATTGCCGCCGTCTCTGAGATACGTCTTGTACTCTCCGACGAACGCAGCCAGCGCGAACACGCCTTTGAGCCACGAGGGCTTCCTCCCGTACTGATGCCGCAGCGCCTGCCAGAAGCGGTAAGCGGCGTGGGCGAGTGTGTCTCTGACGAATGCTTTCTCCATCGGCGTTGGCGCTCAAAAGCTTTGCCGGGCGGCGGCGGACAACCGCAATCTCCACGGAGTGAAGATCGCTTTGACCATCGCGCGCAGATTCCTTCGCATTTGCGGGTAAAAGAGATCAATCAGAAAAGTGTTGACCAGGAACGAAACGCCCATCGCCGCAATCGCGCCCGGCGAAGCGTAGCGCGTAATCAGCAGATAGTTGAGCGCCAGGTTGGCGACCGCTCCGGCGACGGTCATCACCAGGGAGTATTTGAACAGACCGTTGTTGACGATGAAAAGGTTTTTCGCCACGCCGAAGTTGGTGAAGAAGAGCCGCACCGAGAAGAGCGGGAGCAGCGCGCCGGCGGCTGCATACTCGCTTCCGAAAAGCAGCGCGACCAATTGCGCAGAAAAGAAGAAGAGCGGCGCGGCGGTCGCCACGAAGAGTGCAAACATCAGACGGTAAATGTTCAGGAGCAGTTGATAGTAGCGGTCGTCGCCCTGCGTTTTCGCGCGAGTCACGGCGGGCGCAACCGAGCTTTGAATGACCATCGGGATGAAACCCAGCACTTCGACCAGCCGCAGCGCGACGGAGTATTGCCCAAGCTCAGCATCGCCGATCAAATCTCCGACCAGCACCTGGTCGGATTTTGCCTGCAAGTAAGCGGCGAAGCCTGAAAGCGCGAGCGGCCAGCAATTGCGCAGCAGACCGGCGATGCGCTGCAAGCTGCTTCGCCAGCAGAGCAGGTGGTTGCCCTGCGTTTGATAGGCGATGATGAGTCCGATTGCGCCGGCCAGAAGCTCAGCCGATGCAGCCCACGCAAAAGCGATCAGCGGCGCGCCCAGCTTGATCATCAGCAGCTTGACTGCGGTCAAGAGCAGGAACGCCGAGTTCTTTGCCCAGACCGTCAGTCGCGATTGCAACTGCGATTGGAACCACAGGTCAATCGTGTCAAAGGCCTGAAAGATCGCGCCGATTGCCGTGACGCCGACCAGCCAGTGGACGAGGCCGTCGTCAGGGCGAAGCAGCAGGATCAAACCGACGGCGAGGAGGATGGTGAAAACGGCGGCGGCGATCCTGAGCGCCAACACAGCGCCCAGCGTCTCGTGTTTGCGCTGCGGCTCGCGCACCAGATCGCGCACGACGATGCTGTCCAGACTGAGTGTGGCGACGGGGATGAAGAGCGTGACGAATGCCGTGGCGTAGTTGAGCAGGCCGAACTGCTCCGGCCCCAGATACCGCGCGATGCGAATGTTGAGGTACAGCCCAAGCCCCAATCGCACGATGCGGTCAACGAGCAGCCACATTGTGTTGCCCGCGACCGATTGCAGATGTTTCCAGCGCGATAATCTGACGCGGATGAATGAGGGCAGCGCCTTTGCCCCGGGTGGATTCATTGTTACTGCCAATGCGAGCGCTCACGGCGGGATCGGGTGAGAAGCTCCTCGCGTGTCCTTTCAAATTTGAGCCGTTAAGATGCCACAGACGCGCGTCGAAGTCTAACACCTATTAATTCAATCTCCCTGCGGCCTCGATCAACGGCAGGGTTTGAAGGAAAGAGGAAGAATTGAATTAATAGGTGTTGGGGCTGGGGGTTAGGTTTTCGTCCATCAGCCGAGCCCAAAATTGACTTTGCAAAAGCCCTGGGCACTGCGATTGGGCATTGAAGTATGATATTGTTCCGCACCGAATGACCCGCAATGACCTGCGAAATTCCGTCTCGGATGCAACAACTGAAATGCGAATCGTAGTTGACGCGACGGCGGCAGTGAGCGGCGGCGAGGTTTATCTCGATAAACTGTTGCTGCAATTTGCCCGTCTCACCCCCGATCACGAATTCATCGTCTTTCATCTGGGCGATTTCGACGATTTCGCATCGCGGCATTTCAATGAACAGTCGAATGGACGATTCCAGTTTCGCCGCGTCAGACTGCCGTTTGCGAAGTCGCGGTGGTGGATCGGTTCGAGCGGGTTGAAGATGCTGTGGCGATTGGCCGTGCTGCCGCTGCATTTGCGCAGGCTGAAACCCGATCTGCTCTTTTCAAATGCCGGCTTCGGGCCGGGCTGGAAGCCGGCCAAGGTGAAATCGGTGCTGGCTCTGCACAACTCGATGCCGTTGCGCGACGAGTTGATTGCGGATGAAAGCTCGACCTTGCGGCGATGGCGGCTGGTGTTACTGCGGAGGCTGATGCGCAGGGCATTGCGCGACTCGGACGGCTCGATTGTTTTCAGCGAAGACACGAAACGTCGCGTGATGGATTGTTTCGATGATTTGAGCCGGGAGCCGGCGGTCGTCTATCACGGAATTGACTGGGGCGAACGCGAGTTGGCGGCGAAGAGCGACGGGTTGCGCCGGTTCGGAATCGCTCGACCCTACCTGCTTTACGTCTCGCAGTTCCATCGCTACAAGAATGTGCTGCGGCTGCTCGAAGCCTTCGCGCGTTTGAGCGCGAAGCATCCGCAACTCTCTCTGGCGCTGGTCGGCGCGGCTGCCGACAAAACGTACTGGCGCGAGGTGGAAGCGGAGATTGATCGGCTGAAGATTCGTGATCGCGTCAAACACGTCGCGGTCTGCCCGCGCGACCAGTTGCCGGGCATCTACGGCAATGCGCTGGCGTTCGTCCACCCTTCGCTGGCCGAGACCTGTTCGTTCCCGCTGCTCGAAGCGATGGCGATGGGCGCGCCGATAGCTGCGGCGCGGATGAGCGCGTTGCCTGAGATGGCCGGCGACGCGGCGATCTATTTCGATCCTTACGACACGGAAGAGATGGCGGAAGCATTGGATCGTCTGGTGTGGGATGAAGCGTTGCGCGACGAATTGAGCCGCCGGGCGATTGCGCGCGCACAAGAGTTCTCCTGGACTGAAACGGCGCGGAAGACGCTGCGGGTTTTCGAGCGGGTGGTTGAGACTTGAGCTCGACAGAAAGGGCATTGGTTGTGGATTTCGGCAATGCGTTTATCAATCGTCGCGTGCTGATCACCGGCGCGTTAGGATTCATCGGATCGAATCTCGCCCGACGGCTGGTTGACTTTGGCGCGCGCGTGCTGCTGGTTGACAGCCTGATCCCCGAATACGGGGGCAACCTCTTCAACATCGCGGGCGTTGAAGACCGCGTCCGGCTCAACATCTCCGACGTGCGCGATGAGCACAGCATGCATTACCTGGTGCAGGGGCAGGATTATCTGTTCAACCTGGCCGGACAGACGAGCCACATGGATTCGATGCTCGATCCTTACACCGACCTGGAGATCAACTGCCGCGCCCAGCTCTCGATCCTCGAAGCCTGCCGGAAACACAACCCATCGGTCAAAGTCGTCTTCGCCAGCACGCGCCAGCTTTACGGGAAGCCTTATTATCTGCCGGTGGATGAAAAGCATTTGAAGCAGCCGGTTGACGTGAATGGCATCAACAAAATGGCCGGCGAGTGGTATCACATCCTCTACAACAACGTCTACGGCATTCGCGCCTGCTCGCTGCGGCTGACCAACACTTACGGGCCGCGAATGCGGGTGAAAGATGCGCGGCAGACTTTCCTCGGCCTGTGGATACGGCAGTTGGTCGAAGGCAAACCGTTCGAGGTCTGGGAAGGCCATCAGTTGCGCGACTTCACTTACGTTGACGACGCGGTGGATGCGTTTTTGATGGCGGCGGCGAGCGAGGCCGCGAACGGAGAGATATTCAACCTGGGCGGCGAATGCGTCGTCAGCCTAAAGGAATTGGCTGAGCTCTTGGTCGAAGTAAACGGCGGCGGCGAATTCGTCACGCGCTCTTACCCGCCGAATCGCAAACGGATTGACATCGGAGATTATTACGCCGATTTCAGCCGCATTCGCGCGACGCTCGGATGGGAGCCGAAGATCGCATTGCGCGAAGGGTTGAGCCGCACACTCGATTTTTATCGCGAACATCTGTCGAGGTATTTATGACTCCGGCCATTTTGCAATCCGATCCGAAGGCCAATTACCTCGCACACAAGCGCGAGATTGACGAGGCCATTCAGCAGACGCTCGACGGCGGGTGGTACATTCTGGGCAAAGCGGTCAGCGCGTTCGAGCGGGAGTTTGCCGGCTATCTCGGCGCGAAGCATGGCCTTGGCGTTGCGAACGGAACTGACGCGTTGCATCTGGCGCTGCGCGCTTGCGGCGCCGGCGCGGGCGATGTCGTGATCACGGTTGCCCACACTGCGGTCGCCACGGTCGCCGCCATCGAGATGACCGGAGCATCGCCGTTGCTGGTTGATATTGACCCGGCGACTTTCACGATCAGCGCCGAAGCAGCCGAAGACGCAATCGAAAGCAATCGCGACAGATTGCGGATCAAGGCAATCATCCCAGTCCATCTTTACGGCCACCCCGCCGATATGCAGGCGATCTGCGACATCGCGCATCGTCACGATTTGAAAGTCATCGAAGATTGCGCGCAGGCTCATGGCGCGACCATCAACGGACAGAAGGCCGGGACGTTCGGAGACGCGGCGGCGTTCAGCTTCTATCCGACAAAGAATCTGGGCGCGCTGGGCGACGGCGGCGCGGTGTTGACCGGCGATGCCGAGGTTGCAGCGCGCGTTCGGGTGTTGCGCGAATACGGCTGGCGGGAACGATATGTCAGCGACGTTGCCGGATTCAATTCGAGGCTGGACGAGATTCAAGCCGCGATCCTGCGCGTGAAGTTGAAATATCTGGACGAAGAGAATGCGCGGCGAAGAGAGATTGCGCGGATTTACGATGGACGGCTGGCGTCATCGTCGCTGCATTTGCCGCAGCGCAGCGGCGAGGTTGAGCACGTTTATCACCAGTACGTGGTGCGCTCGGATGAACGCGACAGGCTGCGCGAGCATTTGAGCGAACATGGAATCGGTACGCTGATCCATTATCCGGCGCCGGTCCATTTGCAGCCGGCTTATCGAGGCCGAGCCGGCGTTCATCGCGGCGCATTGCCTGAAACGGAGCGGATCGCGCGACAGGTTCTGAGCCTGCCGATACATCCGCAGTTGACCGATGAACAGGTCGAGCGAATATGCGAAGCCATCGTTGGATGGTCGTGATGGCGCGTGACAGGCTAGGCCGAAGCGGATATGCTGACAGTCGAAGATATGATCAAACGGCTCTGGGCCGTAGTTGTGGAGGTAAATGCAATGGCCACGCCGCAGGCAAAAATCAAAACTCAGGCGACTAAAGCCGGAACCAAAAGGGCGTCCCATCTCCCGGTTCGTGTTCTGCCGGAGATGCGCTACAACTTCTTTCTCTCGATTGACGGCGATTTGACGGATAAGGATTTTGACAGGCTGGTCCAGCTCAACAGCGAGATGCGTTTCGAGCGTACAGCGGAAGGAGTGATTGAGATTATGCCGCCCCCCAAAGGAGACACCGGAGCGAAGAATCACAGGATTGGATTGCAATTGGGAATCTGGACCGATGAGGACGGGACCGGCGTCGCTTTCGATTCTTCAACAGGATTCAAGCTGCCGAATGGCGCGACGCGCTCGCCCGACGCGTCGTGGGTCGAACGCACGAGACTTGCGGCGCTCAGTCCGAAACAGAGAAAGGAGTACTTCCCGCTCTGTCCCGACTTCGTGATCGAGCTTCGATCATCCACTGACCGGTTGAAACGTTTGAAGGAGAAGATGGAGGAGTACATCGCCAACGGCGCGAAGCTCGGATGGCTGATTGACCCCATTGAACGCAAGGTCTACATCTACCGCCCTGATTCCGAAATCGAAGTTCTGGAAACCCCTACGGCGCTGAGTGGCGATCCGGTCTTGTCGGGCTTTACGCTCGACCTGCGGAAAATCTGGGAGCCGGATTTTTGATCCGCGCGACCGCGCGCTTTCTCGCGCTTGCACTGATCGCTCCGATAATGGAGGCTAACGGCCTTCGAGCCACAAAAGACGATAAAATTATTCGAGAGGGAGAAATGAAGAAGGTAGTTTTGTTTTTACTGTTCGCTTTTTGCATTCCTGTCTTTGCCTCATCCGCGCTCGCCCAAACAAACAGCATCTCCGGCAAAGTCACCGATCAAACATCCGCCGCGATCTTCTTCGCCCACGTCAGTCTCAGAAATCTCGCCACCCAGGTCGAGTACGTCTCGATGACCGACAATGCGGGGAACTATCAATTCGCCAATCTGGCCAATGGGCTTTACGTCCTGACCGCCGAGAAGGAAGGTTTTTCGGCCATCACGCGCCATTTCACGCTGGCTTCGGCGAACGAGCGCATCGAGGTCAATTTTCAACTGCTTCCCGGCAGCCTCAATGAAGTCGTCACCGTCACTGCCATTCGCGGCGAGCGTGAGATTCAGGACGTGCCCGTGCGCGCCGAAACGATCACCGGCGAAGCCCTGCTGAAAGAGAACCTGACCGGCACGCAGGATGCGCTGACCCGGGTCGCCAACGTCACGCCCGTCGGCAACGGCCCTTTCCAGATGCGCCCGCGATTGCGCGGCCTCGATTCGTCGCGCATTCTGGTGCTGGTTGACGGCGAGCGTTTGAATACGACGCGCGTCGCCACTGATCGCGCAGGCGTCGAAATCGGCCTGATTGATCCGGCCGTTATTCAAAGCCTGGAAGTCGTCAGCGGCTCCGGCTCGGTGCTCTACGGCACCGACGCGCTGTCGGGCACGATCAACATCATCACCGACCAGCCGCATTTCATCACCGACCAGATTCGGGTCGGCGGCGCGCTCAATCTGTTTTACAGCGCGAACGAGGACGGACGGCGCGGCAGCGCGCGCGTTGATCTGTCGAGCGGCAGGTTCGCGCTGCGCCTCGGCGGCGAGCTGGACCGCTTCGCCAATTACCACGCGGGCCATCCGTTCAACGAATCGAGCAATTACCTGTTCACGACCGGCGTTCTGAGACAACAGTTCCTGAGCCGCGTCTTTCCCGATCCCTTCAACGCGCCGTTCACGCGCGCGAGCAGTGAAGTGCCCAACTCGCAGGCGCACGGCAGTGCCGTCAGCGCAGTCGCGCGATTGTTCACCGGCGCCAAAGGCGGGATGCGCGTCAACTGGTATCGCCGCCGCAACGACAACATAGGCTTTCCCGATTTCACCGCGCCCTTCTTTTCGCAAACGCTGAGTCTGCCGTCGAGCAACCTGGACAAGTACGGATTCCGCTATGAGCGTTACGGCCTCACGCCGTGGTTTTCGCGCCTGGCGTTGAACCTTTATCACCAGCAGCAGGATCGCACGCTGCGCAACGATTTCGCCGTCTTCAGCTCGGCGCCGCCGCGACCGGGCGATCCTCCGCTCGATTCGATCATCCGCATCAAGCTGCTCACCGACACGCGCCAGAACGTGAAGAGCTACGGCTGGGATTTGCAGACGAACTTCCAGATCGGCAGCCGCAACATTCTGACCGCAGGCGCAAGCTGGTTTCTCGATCACAGCCGCGATTCGCGCGTGAACGTCACGCAAACCGGCATCGCCGGTTTTGCCGCCCGCCCGCCCGCGCCGCCGCAATTCATTCCGGCGAACATCTCGTTCGGCCCGCCCGCCACGACCTTCCCACAGCGCGTGCCGAAATCCGATTTCCAAAACTTCGCCGTCTTCGCGCAGGACGAATACGACGCGGCGCGCTGGCTGCGCATCATCGGCGGCATTCGCGTTGATCGTTTCGATGTCAGCTCGAATCCGACGCCGGGCTACAACCCGATCCTTCCCGGCATCGAAAACGCCCGGCCCGCGATTGACCTTTCAAAGCTGCCCGCCGCGAATGGCGAAGAGATCAATCGCGCGACGGTCACTGGCGACCTCGGCGTGATCGTTCGCCCGACCGATGAGTGGAGCTTCACGGCGCGCGTTGGGCGCAGTTTCCGTCACCCGAATCTGGAAGAGCTTTTCTTCAGCGGTCCGGCGACGGTTGGCAATCAGATACCGAATACGCAGGTGAAGCCTGAGACCGGCATCAACGTTGATGTCGGAATGCGCGTCCGCAAATCGCGCTACACCGCCTCGCTCAATTACTTCAACAACCACTATCGCAACTTCATCTCGACCGAGACCGTTTCGTCATCGCCGACCATCGGGTTGATCTTGCAGCCGGTCAATTTTGCGAAGCTGCGGATTCAGGGCTTCGAGTTCGACAGCGAAGTCACGTTCAAAGCGCGCGACTCGATCTTCACGCCGTTCGTGACCCTCGCCTATCTGAACGGCCAGATCATCGAAGCCACCAATCCCTTCACCAATGCAAAGTTGAATGACGTTCCGGCTGACAACATCACGCCGCTCAAGGCCGTGGCGGGCGTGCGCTGGAATTCGCAATCGGGCCGCTGGTGGTCGGAATACAACCTGCGGGCGCAGGCCAAGGTTGATCGCGTCTCGCCGCTGCTTTCGGAATCGCCGTTTCTGATCGCGCAGGATTTGTTCTCTCTGGCGGGCTTCGGCGTGCATACGCTGCGCGGCGGATACAACTTCCAGCGCGAGCATTCGCGCGTCGCGTTGACGCTGGGCTTGGAGAATGTGGGCAACAAATTTTACCGCGAGCAGTTTCAGTTCGCGCCGTCGCGCGGGCGCAGCCTGACGGTGGGATTGTTGTTCAAGTTCTTCTAGCGCAAGTCGCCGAGCAAGTGCTGGGCCAACGTGACTGCGACAATCGCCGCAGTCTCAGTCCGTAAAATTCGAGAGCCGAGGTGAACAGCAAAGAAGTTGTTCGCCTCGGCTCTTTGCAATTCCTGATCGCTCCATCCGCCTTCCGAGGCTACCGAGACGCTGAGTTGATTGACGCCTTGCAGGTCGGCTGAGACTTCGCGCAGGCTGCGACCGCTGCGTTCGGACAAGATCAGGTTGTTCCCGCCCGCTTCGTTTGCGCAGAAATCGTCGAAGCTCACCGGCTCGCAGATTTCGACCAGCCGTCGCCTGCCGCATTGTTTCAACGCTTCGAGCGAGATGCGCCGCCAGCGAGCCAGACGTTGCTCGGCGCGACCTTCGGCTCGCCGAATGTCGCTGTTGTCGGTGATGAGCGGGACGATGCGCGTCACGCCAAGCTCGGTGGTTTTCTGCACGACCCAGTCGAATTTCTCGCCTTTGACCAGTGCCTGCGCGAGCGTGAGTTGCAGCGGTGATTCTACGACATCGGCCAATCGGTGGATGATGCTCAACTCGGCTTCGCGTTTTCCAGCGCGCGTGATCTCGCACTCCCATTCCGATCCTTCGCCATCGAAGACGAAGACGCGATCGCCTTCGACGAGGCGTAGCGCGCGTGAAAGATGATGCGCCTCGTCTTCGTCAAGCAGGACGGTTGTGGCGGTGAATTGTGTTTGCGGAGCGTAGAAACGATGGCGTTGCATCATTCTCTCCCGCTCCGTAGGAGCGCAATGTTTATAGCAGGCAGCGTGAAAACGACCGCTAGCTCCGTAGGAGCGGAATGTGCAGTCACATTCCGCTCCTACGGAGCTAGCTGATCTTTCTTGCGCCACGATCTATAAACATCGCGCTCCTACGGAGCTAAAAACCTGCGCAGGAGCTATGGAGCGTAGTCTCATCGGTTATTCAATCCCGCGTTCCAGCAGGATTCTCGCCGACGATTTCGTCCGTTGCACCCACATCCGCGACAGCGGAATGCGGAAGCGGAAGACCAGATCGTCGCGTTCCGTGCGCTCGGCGATGATGTCGCGCGAGACCAGACTCTGCGTGGCGTTCAGCGCCGCCTCGCGCCCCAGATGTTTTTCGACGACCGCGAAATTCGCTTCATCGCCGGCTTCGGCGATCAGCGCCAGCGCCAGTCGCTGGTCGTCGTTCGACAAATTCCAGACGTAATCGCCGAAGTAGTACTCGCTCGATTCCAGCGTCCGCTCCAGCACGGCATCCACGTCTTCGGTTGTAGCCCGATTGCTGCGGTAGAGCGGATCGTTCAGGCGGTTGACCAGGTTGTGGCAGACGCTCTGCGCCAGGTACGGATGCGCGTTCGTCACTTCGGTGATCCGGTCAATCGCCTCTTCGTCGTAAGCGAGCGGGAACTGGTCAATCGGGTCGGTGATGAGTTGGCGCGCGTCAAGCTCGCCCAGGTAGCCGATGCGGATCGTCTGGACGCTCTGGAAGAACGGGTTCCAATACTCGCGCGTCATCTGCTCCAGCGTGTGCAATCCGGCGAACAGCATCGCGAACCGCCGCCCGGTCTGCGTGATGCCGCGCAGGTAGGCGAAGATCTCCTTTTCGATCTTGCCCGCCCGGACGCGCTGCTCCAACTCCTCGAACTCGTCGAAGCTGAGCAGCACACGCTGTTCGGGCTGAAGCTGCCGCTCGATCTCTTCCAGCAACCGGTTGAAGCTCAGGTAAGGCTCGCGGACGAAGTCTTCGGCGGAAGGGAGCGTGGGCGTGGCCGGCAATTTCCCGCGCAACTCCTTGACGGCTTCGTT
>Ga0247727_10012962_pt1 | contig 14169 bp, 13 predicted proteins | sample WisWelCaveWW1625_FD_202498 | JGI IMG/M metagenome (GOLD analysis project Ga0247727, IMG submission 202498) | Biofilm microbial communities from Wishing Well Cave, Virginia, United States - WW16-25 | ecosystem: Environmental > Aquatic > Deep subsurface > Groundwater > Cave microbial mat | place... | reverse complement strand
GGCTTCAGTGTGGCCAAAGCCGAAACACTTTCCGCGCCGGTGCGGCTCTCTTCGGTGAAACCGATTGGGCTGGCGCAAATCGCGCTGGAATATGACGGCAGCGATCTCCAGTTTCTCGGCGCGCAAACCGGCGTTGATGCGGCTGGTTTCTCCATTCTCGTCGAAACGGCTCCCGGTTTTTCGCCGACCGCGGCCGGCGTGAATAAAAATGTGTTGATCACGCTTTACAGCGGCGGCGCGGCGTTGAGCGGTTCGGATAAAACCGTCGCCACGGTGCTTTTTCAAGCAGTTGGAGGAGTCGGCGGCAACTCGCCGCTGGCGTTCGATCGCCGTTCGCAGCACACTGTGCTGTCGAGCGTCGATTTGATTGATTTGACCGGCACGGATCTGGCGTTTCGCAACGGCGATGCCACGATTCTGCCGCCGCTGGTGAAGTTGAGTGGCAGTATCTTTTATCGCAATACGACGGCGCCGGTTTCGGACGCGGTGATCTCCGTGTCCGGAGCCACCAACGCCACGGCGGCGACCGATGCCAATGGCATTTATCTCAGCCGCAGGGTTTCGCAAAGCACATACACACTGCGGGCGGCCAAAACCGGCGATCTGCGCGGCGCCATTCAGGGCTCGGATGCGCTCATCATTTTGCGCGCCGCCGCTTTTCTCGATACGTTGAAAGGCGATCAGAGTTTCACGGCGGATGCGACGCGCGATGGGCGCATTACCGCCTCCGACGCGCTGGCGGTGCTGCGATTTCTCGCGGGGCAAACGACGGGCACCGGCCATGTTGGCGAGTGGATTTTTCAGCCGGAGTTTTACACGCTGTTCGTGCAAAGCGACACCACGCGAAATTTCAAAACGTTTTTGCTCGGCGATGTGAACGGCAACTGGGCGCCGGGCGGGGGTTTGCAAAAATCGGCGGCGCTGCCTTTTGCCACGATTAAATTTGCGGAATGGCGCGAAGACGGCGACCATGTTTATCTGGCGATTCGCGCCGGAAGCGAAGGCCGCGTTTTCACGGCGCTGGCGAGCCTTGCATTGCCGGCGAGTCTCGGCCATGAGCTGCGCTTCGTGCCGTCACGATCGGATATTGTCGCGGTGACGAATTACGATGCGAACCAGGATTGGCGTCTGGCGCTGGCGAATGTTGCGGGCGTCGCGCCCGAGGAGAAAATCGGCGAGCTGGTGATGTCGCGCGCCGCCGCGGCCGGCCTGCACAACTGGCAATTTAAAACCACCGAAGTCAACGATTGGCCGCAACAAACGACGGGCGTGGAAACGCGTGGCGAAAACAATACGATTCCGACGGAATATGTGTTATCGCAAAATTATCCCAATCCGTTTTCCGCGAACGGAACCTTCGGCAATCCGACGACATGGATTACGTTCGGTATTCCCGCCCGCGCCGGTGAAGTGGAAGCGCGGCTGGAGATTTTCACGATTGACGGCCGGCTCGTGCGTTCGCTGGTGCAAAATAAATTATCGCCGGGCACGCATCGCGTGCAATGGAACGGTCGCGACAACGCTGGCGCTGCCGTGCCCACCGGCGTTTATTTCTACCGCATTCGCGCCGGAAATTTTGTCGCCAGTCGCAAGCTTGCATTCGTAAAATAACCTTACCTGTTACCGCGGCGCGTGGTCAACCAATATCTCGTTTACATCGATATTGCCGAAGGCCACGCCCGCTTTGTGGGAATCTTCGTCTCGCTGCACATTAACCCATTCTCCGTTAACAGAAACCCCGCGACTGACGTTCACGCAGGTGCGTAAGATGAGCCTGTTGCGATAACTATACTTTCAGAGGAACGCTGGTGTTGAACAAAACGGTCGGAGCGGAGTTTAACATAGGTGGCAACTGGGACAGCTATTATGGTCGGTTCATCCCCAATTCGCGAGTGGTCACATTGTTTGTGCAACGAACCTGGAATATTCAAGAAGCGACGCCGAGTGACAATCACGCCGCGCTCACCTTAGCATTGGCTTTTGCTCGTAAGCCAGAATCACATCATGAGAATGATCTATGAAGACTCTTTTGCTGACTTGTGCATTGGGGATGCTGTTTTATATGGCCCTGCCTCGTGATCGAGGGAGGGCGTCCACTTCGATCTCAAAAAATCCCTGGCAAAAGCTCGCCAAAGCTGAAACGAATTCATCTCGACGCACCAATCCATATCAAAAGGGAAGAACAGGTTTTTCGAACCGAATGGCTCTCCACCGCCCGCACAATTTGTTTGGGCCAACTCAGACCTCGGGGTTTTCGGACAGCATGCGACAGGCCTGGGTGAGCCATTACGCTTCCAGGCTTCTGCCAGGATCGGATGCAGCGGCCGCGATCGCTGTTGACGCTTCCGGGAACGCTTATGTCACCGGTTACATCATGAATCCTCCATTTGGACTGGATTATCTTACGGTGAAGTATGACCCTTCGGGTAAACAAGTCTGGGATGCCCGTTATGACGGGGAAGGAAGCCGCGATGATATGGCTATCGCGATCCAGGTTGATGCGGCGGGCAATGTCTTTGTGGCTGGCGAGAGTTACGGTGCCGGCACCGACGTGGATTATGTCACGATCAAATACAATTCTGCCGGGATGGAACAATGGATAGCGCGCTACGATGGAGCGGCTGGTTTAAATGATCACCCCAGCGCTCTTGCACTTGATGATGCCGGCAATGTGTATGTAACGGGCTTTGTTTCAAGTTCAGATTATCTTTCGGACTTCGCCACGGTCAAATACAATGCGAATGGCGTTCAGCAATGGGTCGCACGTTATAATGGGCCTGGCAACGATTATGACGATGCCATTGCTCTTGCCGTGGATCGCTCTGGCCAGGTGTATGTGACGGGATTTAGCATTGGTTTAGACACAGGGTTGGATTACGCCACTATCAAGTACAGCTCCTCCGGCGCGGAGCAATGGGTGGCCCGTTACAGTAGCCCGGAACATTATGCTGACGCTCCATCTGCCATTCATACAGACGGGTCCGGCAATGTCTATGTGACGGGAGGCAGTTCCGGGTCGAATCAGTACAGTGATTACCTTACGATTAAATACAATTCTGCCGGTGCGGAGCAATGGGTGGCCCGCTACAATGGACCTGATAATAATAGAGACGCTGCCACCGATCTTTCGATAGATAATCAGGGTAATGTGTACGTCACAGGCTGGAGCCAGAGTTCAACAACAGAATTGGATTACTTTACCGTGAAGTACAATGGCGCCGGGGCGCCACAATGGGCTGCACGTTACAACGGACCGGGCAATGGCTGGGATGAGGCATTGGCTATTACCATAGATCATACCGGCAATGCTTATGTCACAGGATGGAGTGCCAGCCGGGACACAATTGTCTCTACGGATTACGCCACTATCAAATACAACGCTGCCGGGGTTGAACAATGGGTCGTCCGGTACAGCGGGCCAGGCGAAGAGAGTGACGAAGCACGAGCACTTGCGGTGGATAGCCTGGGTAATGTGTATGTGACCGGATTCAGTCGTGGCGCAGGCACGTCTCATGATTATGCCACGATCAAATACAATGGCGTTGGGGTGCCACAATGGGTCGCACGTTACGATGGGCCGGGCACGGCTCAAGATGAGCTTACGGCCATGACCATCGATCATTTTGGCAATGTTTATGTAACCGGCAAGAGTCGCGTGGGTACAACGGTGGACTTTCTCACGGTGAAATACAATCGCGGTGGCGTGCAGGAATGGGTGGCGCGCTACAACGGGCCGGAGAATGCCGATGCCGAGCCGGTTGCCATTGCCGTGGACGGCGCCGGTAATGTCTATGTCACCGGAAGCAGTTTGTGGTCATCGCACACAGACGGCGACTGCATCACCATAAAATACAATTCCTCGGGCCTCGAACAATGGCGGGCTCGTTACAATGGGCCGGGAAATGGGTTGGACGATGCCCGTGCCATGGTCCTGGATAAGGCCGGCGATGTGTATGTGTCCGGCACGAGTTTAGGGATTGGCACGGGCCTGGATTATGTCACCATCAAATACAATGCCTCAGGCGCGGAACAATGGGTAGCGCGCTACAATGGTTTGGGAAACAGCGGTGACCGAGCGTGTGCCCTCGCCCTGGATGACAGCGGCAATATCTACGTCACCGGCTCGAGTTATCGTTCATCAGACTTCAGTGAGGTCGTGACCATCAAATATAACTCGGCTGGCGTCCAGCAGTGGGAAGCACGCTATGCTGGTCCAGGAGCTTCCAGGAATGAAGCAACAACGCTGACCGTGGACGGTTCCGGCAATGTCTATGTGTTGGGAAGCAGCAGCATATGGAGGAATTATCCGCTGCAATGGGTGGGAGACTATGTCACGATCAAATACAATACCGGCGGAGCAAGGCAGTGGGCAGCGATCTACGATGGGCCAGGGCTTCTGTACGACGAGCCTGCGGCATTGGCTTTAGATGATTGGGGCAATGTCTATGTCACGGGCCGGAGTTGGGGTGGAAGCTCAGACTTTGATTATGGCACAGTGAAATACAATTCCACTGGAAAGCAAAAGTGGGTCGTGCGCTACAATGGATCGCGTGATACTGAGGATGCAGCGAACAATATTGCGGTAGATGACTCAGGCAATGTCTGCGTCACGGGATACAGTCAGGGAGATTTTGCGACGTTTAAATACGATTCTGCCGGTGCGGAGAAATGGCGCGTTTTTTACGATGGCTCGCCGGAGGATTTCGCCATTGCTCTTGCTGTCAATGCCGCCGGCGAAGTTTATGTGGCGGGAAATAGTCAGGATAATTTTTTCGACTGGGGCATTTATACAATCATCAAATATGTAGAGAAGCAGAATGATATTCCGCAACATTACCAGCTCTCACAAAATTTCCCGAACCCGTTCAATGCCGCCACCACGATCCGGTACACATTGCCTGCGCCTGGTCATGTCACGCTGAAAGTCTTCAACCTTCCCGGAGAAGAAGTCGCGACCCTCGTGAATGAATCCAGGCTGGCGGGAGAATATGAATTCCGCTGGGTCCCGGCCGGATTGCCGAGTGGAATTTATATCTATCGCCTGCAGACAGGCGCGTTTGTAAATGCGAAAAAACTTATCCTGCTGAAATAACCGCAGCGCATTATCGCAACAATCCATATCGACCGGTCACGGGGAGTAACCGGTCGATTATTTTAACTCAATATTCATACGTTCGGCGTCCGATCAGGACGATATCATAATCGCTCTTGAGCGAAGCTGAATAGTCCGTCACATGCTCGCCTGCCGCGACGAATCCTTCGACGGTGTGATCGACGTGTGCAATAAACCCATCGACGGTGCAGGCGACGTGATATTTCAGTTTTCGCTTCACGCCGGCTTGACTCCAAGTTTGCCGCCGAGATAGGCCGCCGGTAAATACACCGCGAGGCTGGCAACCCAGAACCAAACCGGATGTGGCAGCTTCATCAGATTCGCAATGCCGGCGATTAAGAGAATAGCGCCGACAATTGTGGCATGAACGAGATTTGATTTCGGCGCCAGGCGCGACGCCAGCCAACCACCACCCAAACTTCCAAGAACATACGACAATAAAACGAACAGCAATGCGCCGATGGGCATGTCGGCCATCGCAGCTTTCAATGATTCCGGATTCGTCATATCCACGCCGGCGGGCAGCGGATAAACCAGATGGCTGATATACTGCACCGCCGAGATAAGAGCGAAAGCAACAACGAGACCCAGAATGACTGCGAGAATACTTTTACCCATTTTTTTCCTCCTTGCGAGTTTTTAAATAGTGAAGTGATTTTATATCGGCACAACGGAGGTAACATTCGCGCCGCGCATTTTGTTGGCGCTGCCGATTTTGCAGCCATACATGCCGGCGCCTTGCAAGCCGTAAAACGCGGCGCAACAATTTTCTTTGTCGCCGGAATCCACCACCCACACCCAATAAAACTTGCCGAGCGCTTTGGATTTCGGATCAATCCCTTTCGCCGCCACGTTCTCGCGCCAAAAGCGTTGCGCGATGAGAAGCTCCGGCGAAGTGAAACTGTTCCAGCCCTCATCTTTAAACAATTTGGCCACTTGATTGCCTTTCTTTCCGATCGTCGGCTTCGGCAGAGCTTGCAAATTATAAAAAAGCAAATACGGCCCATTCGCGCGCGCTTCCATCACGTTATGGGTTTGATAGACGCGGCCCGACGGCTCTTTCGCCCAATCATCTGAAATATAAATTTTCGCAAATTTCGGCTCGACCGGAATGCCGGTGACGGGCTTCATCGCGGTTTCAGCGATCACCGTGGCAATCGACGCCATCTGCGTTTTGAAATCCGGAAACACCAGCGCTTGTTCCAACCCGAGCTTTTCAGCGCGCGCTATCTGCGCTTCAGCAGCTTTGCTCAGCTTGATTGCGGACGGCAAGGCTTTCGCCCAGCTTTCCAAATTGTGTGAGCAACAAAAATTTTTGCTGTCGGTGAGAATTAGTTGGAGATTCATGTGAGACTTTCAAATTGAGTTTTGTGGCATTTAAAAAATTCGGGGTACAATGCTTTAGCATTGCGAATCAATTCAACGCCGTGAAAACATACGCCGCCAGCAGGCCGCCAACGATGGGCGCAACAACGGGAATCCACGCGTAACTCCAATCGCTGTCACGTTTGTTGGGAATCGGCAAAATAAAATGCATCAAGCGCGGGGCCAGATCGCGCGCCGGATTGATCGCATAGCCGGTCGTGCCGCCGAGCGACAAGCCGATAGCGAGCACGAGCAAGCTCACCGGCAGCGCATTCACGGCGCCCAATCCCACTTTCGGCTCGGCTATGCTGAACACGCCGAACACGAGCACGAACGTGCCGATCGCTTCCGAGAGAAAATTGCTCGACGGGCTGCGAACTTGCGGCGCCGTGCAAAATACCGCGAGCTTGAGGTTGCGGTCGTCGGTTATCGCGAAATGCGATTTGTACTGCAGCCACACCAGCAACGCGCCCAATGCGCCACCGAGCATTTGTGCGATGAGGCAAGTTGGAACATTCGCCCACGAAAATTTTCCGGCCGCGGCGAGCGCCACCGTCACCGCCGGATTGAGATGCGCCCCGCTCACGGCCGCCACGGAAAACACGCCGACGAAAACGGCCATCGCCCAGCCGAACGTAATCACGATCCAGCCGCTGTTGCTGCCTTTGGTGTTTTTCAACACCACATTCGCCACCACGCCGTCGCCCAACAAAATGAGCAACGCCGTGCCGATCATTTCACCGAGAAATGGTGACATTTTCCTTCAACTGCTCACTTTCTGCCATTTGCTTGAAGCGATCAATGTCTTGCGCCGTGCGTTTTTTGATCGCGCCCTTCATGAGTGGCCCCAGGAATTTCCAAAAACCATGAAATTTAAATTCGCAGTCCATCACCCAGTTGGTGCGATTGGCCTCCAGCGCGATGAAATGATTCTTGATCGAGTTGGTCGCCATCGGGTTTGAATACGTTCCGGAAAACTCGTTCGGCTCGTTGCGGCTCGAGATCGTTTCAATGAGCACGATCGCGCGGCCTTTTTCTTCGTAGGTCAATTTGGAAACGGCGCCGACTTGCCCCGGCTTGCCGCTTTGCGGCTCGAATTTTTTGAGCGTCGGCTGCCACTTCGTCATGTTGTCGGGATTGTCAAACATTTTCCAAACCTCGTCGCGGCTGCGATTGATAACGACTTCATATTTGAAATTCATTTCATCCTCCGTTCCAAAGTTTTGGTTTTGAAAACAGTTTCACAAGTAGGAAGATTTGTAGCGCAGGCTTCCCCCGCTTTGCGGGGCTTTGGTGACTAAATTTTGCAGACTGGAAGTCCGCGCCACGATTTTCCTGTTTTCTGTACAATGCTCTCATTCCTCACTTTTGTAATCGGCCTGCACGGCCAATTCTTCCACGCCTTCCGGCGAAATGTTGTACATGACGATTTGCAACTCCTTGCCGGACTTTGGCGTGATCACGATGCGCCAGCCCCAATCCGGTCCCGGCGGCGCTTCATAAGAACCGCGAATATTGATCACACCCTGCGGATCGATCGAACCCTGGCAAGACATAACCTTGCTGCTCATGTGCCAGGAATCAACCCACGCCGCCGTCGCCATTTCCTGTTGCGCGTCGTAGCCCAGCAAAATGACGCCTTCCTGTAAAACGTCTTCGTGACTCCACGAGTAAGTGAACGTAAGAAATTTGCCTTTGGCAACAAGCTGAACAGACAAGCGCGAAGGGGAATGATAATCGGATGGCGTGAGCCAACTGAGCCGCAGGAGGTTCGAACCGGTCCAATCGCCAATGAGGTGATTTTGAATTTCGGTCAATTTCATGATTTGATGCTCCGCTAAAAGTAAGGACACAAAGTTTTTCTTTGTGAACTTTGTGCCTTTGTGGTAAAGTTTGGCAACGGCTTCTGTTTAAAGCAGTTTCTCTTGCTTGAATTTTTCAAAACCTTTTTTCGTCAAAAGCGCCAGCTCGCGGAATATTTCTTCGTCGATTGCAGCAAAGTTGAAGCAGGACTTGCCCTGCATGCGCTTCTTCAAATTTGGAGAAATGCCCTGCAAAAGCTCCGGAAACATATAAACCGGCATCAGATAGTAGCTCACATAATTTTTTTTTATTTGCACGGAGCCGAAAAATATTTCCCGCTTGTACTTTTCCGAAAAAGCCGCGTCGAGATAGTAACCGGTCGCTGTGTTAGCTTTGACTGTTAAACGCGATTCGTGCTTTTGCAAAATACTTTTGAGTTTGCCAAAGACAAGTGTAAAGTCGTCTTTGTTCGGCATGAGAAGAGTCTCCTATTTCCTGCGGATGTAAACCACTTCCACGATTCGCGTATTCGGCTCGCCGATTATCAGATCGTGTACTTTAAAAATAAACTTGTCGGGGCTGATGATGCGCGCGCTCCAGTAAGTGGCCACCGTCCCCATCGGTTCGTGGCGCAAATCGTTGATGCCAGCATAAATTCCCGCGGCGAGAAATAAATAACGAAAATAGCCGGTGTACTGGCCGATATGGAGATACTTGCCGTGCAGCCCCAGCGCCAGTTCCAGCAGGATATAAATAAAAATTGCGACGCCGGCGAGGAGGCCGTATTTGAGAATGATCTTCATTTATAAGCCTTGGCTTTATGTCATTCCGTAGGAATCTTTTTAGAGTCAAGACTACAACCATTTACAAAAAAGATGCTTTCAGCATGACATTTAAAGGGCCGAATTATTGATCAATCTTCAAATAAATCTCAAACACCACCTGATCGCCTTCCATCGTCACGATTTGATGGCCGCCGGTCGAGCCGGCCTGAATTTTTTTCAAGCCCATATAATTGAAAAGCGCCATGTATCCCGCCGGAATGCGCGAATCGGCTTCCGTCGGCTTGCCCTGCACTTTCGTGTACAAATACGCCTCATCGCTTTTCATCTTATATATAAAATACGGCGGCTTAATGTCAATCGCTTTTTCAATCACGAGGCCTTGAATGCTGCGATGCGTCTCGGGATGGGGCTGATTGGGATCGTCGAAATAAACGCCCAGCACATGAAACGGGCGATAGGCAATTTTGCTCTCGTTTAAATAATTTTCGACTTCGGTCACATACTTCCGCACCTCGGCATACGGCCCGCGAAATTCCCTGCAAATCGCGATAACGTCGTGATCGAGACGAAGCTGTTTGACTTCCGGCAAATCATTCATGTTGATATTCCGCCTTTCTTCCGGCTGATTGATTTTCGTCGAAACCCATTCGAGAAACAACTCGTTGACTTTATCGCCGCTGGCGCGGTGCATCACGAACAGATCGTGCGAGAACATGTCGGCATACTCCTGCGGCTTTGCGGCTTTCATCCAGGCGATGAAATTATTGAAAATCTCCATCCGCCGTTTTTTGAGATTCGGCACTTCCTGCCAGGTCGCTTTCGTGATCAAACCATGGCGCAGCACGAATTGGCCGTCGCCTTCGACTTCGTAAAGTCCGATCACCTCGAACATGCCGCTGCGCAGCGCGCCGTGAAATTTGAGCGTGTCGCCGCTGACGACGACTTGCGAATAATTGAATTTCGGATTCTGCGTCAAATTAAAACGATAATACTGCTCGAGCTCATTTTTATTCAAGCTCGAATAGAGCGCGCCATCCGGCCCAATCTCCTGATAAATAGCGTTATCCGCATACATCCTCATCAACGCCTGCAAATCCTGCTGCTCGTAAGCCTCTTTCATGCGTTTGAGAATGTTTTCGCGATTTTGTGCTTCGTAATTTTGAGCAAGACGTGGATTCGTCAATGCCGTCAGCCCCAAAAACGTAATGAGTGCAGCGCCGAGTAACGACCAGCGTTGTGGCGTCACCTGTGTCTCGCCGATGCGACGAATTCGCCGCTGCATATAATCTTTATCTTCGAGAATGCCCACCGCGCCCGGCAGCGGGCTGATCTTCGTCGTCAATTCCAAAACCTTGATAATGGTTTCGCCATATTCCTGATTTTGCTTCGGCGTCGAGAGCACGAGGCTGTCGCACGCGATTTCCAAATCGGAGCGCATGCGATTGAACGCGAACCATAAAATCGGATTGAACCAATGCAAAATTTGCAGAAAGGTGATCAGCCAATTGCAAAAGATATCCAGCCGTTTGACATGCGCCAGCTCGTGCAAAAACACGTGTCGCAATTCCATCGGCGTCAGCGCGTCGAGCATGTGTTTGGGCAGCAGCAATCGCGGGCGAATGAAGCCAAGCAGCGCCGGACTTTGCACTTTATCGGTGATCACCACGCTCACCGGCACGTAAACCTGCAGCTCGCTTTTGCAATTTTCCAAAAGATTCAACACCGCGCCATCGACCAGCGGGCGCAGCTTTTTGGCATGCGAGAGCACGCCGAAATTAACATAAACGGTGCGCAGCAGAAGCACGATGACGCCGAGGCCCCACAGGCCAGTCAAAAGCAGTGGCACGTGCAATTGCACGGAAGCGGGGGCAGGAAAAATTTTCGGCGAAGATTTCTGCTCGGCCTCCAACGCAGAAATTCCCATGCCGATTTGCAGCGTGGAATCCTGGCGGCCGGAAAGATCATCGGCGCCGGAGTTCCAATGCAGTTTCTCGATATCAAGATAATTGAAGAGACTCAACGGGCTGGAGGGCGCGACGGGCAAAAGCATGCGCACCAGCAAAATGAGCCACAGCCCAAAGCTCCACGAGGCCGGCAAAAATTTGCGGAGCACTTTTTGAAGGAAAAGAATAATGAAAACCAAAATCGCGGCCTGCCACGAAGCTTGCAAAAGCCAGTTGAAAAACGGCTGGAGTTTTTCCAGGTTAACGGGCACGCGTCCCCTCCTTTTCGGCGAGAATTTTTTTGAGCTGTTGAATTTCGTCCGGCGACATCTTCGCGGTTTTGACGAAATGCGCCAGCATCGGCACGGTCACGCCATCAAACACTCTTTCGAGGAAAGATTGGCTTTCCTGTTTGATGACGTCGTCTTTCCGGACTTTTGGCGCGTAGAGATAACGATTGCCGTCGGTTTTATAATCCAGCACGCCCTTTTTGACCAGGCGCGCCAGCAGGGTCTTGATCGTGCGCGGATGCCAGTCTTTTTGGAAGGAAAGCTTGTCGGCGATTTCGCCGGCGGAAAGGGCAGGCTGCTCCCACACGACCTTGAGCACCTCCCATTCGGCGGCGGAAATTTTGGGAAGCTTTTTCATGCGCCTCACAGTTGACTACAAGTGTAGTCGAAAAGTACTACATTTGTAGTCAAAAGTCAAGTGAAATTTTGCGCCGTTTTGTTTTTTTCAAAAATTCAATTTGCAATGGAATAGTGAGATAGAATTTATTAAATTATGACAGGCAGATCAAGCGATGTCCTTAATTTAATTCTCTACAATGTCCATCGAAATCGGCAATCTCATTTTATTGCTGGCCGCGGCGCAGGGCTTGTTTTTGGCCATATTGATTTTCCACAAGCACGGCGGTCTGTTTGCCAACCGCTTTCTCGGCGCGTTGATTCTGATGTTCTCGCTCATTTTGGTGCATCTGTTTTTGGGCGAGCAGGGATATGAGCAAGCCCGTCCGCTGTTCTCGGCCCTGCTCGTTGGCCTCGGCTTCTTGGTTTCGCCGTTGCACTATCTCTATGCCAGGTTTTTAGTGCGCCGCGACCGGCCGTTCCGAAAAAAAGATTGGCTGCATTTTTTCCCGTTTCTAATTTATGAAGACTATCGGATTCTACAATATTTTTTCGCACGCGAAAAACTTTTCACGCTTTTCGGCAGTGTCAAGCCCGAGGTCATGCCTTTCGATTTCATCGTTTACAACTGGGCGGTGCTGTTGCAGGGCTTGATCTATGTGCAGCTCACGATACGTATTTTGAATCGTTACGCCCGCTACCTCAAAGAGGTTTTTTCCACCCTCGACAAAATTAAGTTGGATTGGCTGCGCAATATTACGTTCATGTTCGCCGGAATCTTGGTCATCTTTTTGGTTGAAAACGTCCTCCTGCTGGCGGGAATCAATCTCTCGAACTATTTTAGTTTGTCGTCGGTTTTGGCCGCGGTGTATGTTTATGCGCTCGGGTATCTCGGGTTGTCCAAATCCGAAATTTTCGTTGAGCCGAAGATTGTCGATTCCATCAGCCAGCTCACGGAACTCAGTGATCAAAGCCGGATGGAAAACGCCGCGCCAGAATTCCCCGCACGGAAATACGAAAAATCCGGACTCTCCGAGGAAAAGGCCAAAGACTATTTGCAGCAGCTCCTCGAACTCATGGAAAAGCAACAGCCGTACACTAACAGCGAATTAACACTGAATCAATTGGCGGAAATGCTGTCCATTTCGTCGCATAATCTCTCCGAGATCGTCAACACCCGGCTGCAGCAGAACTTTTTTGATTTTGTGAATGCGTATCGCCTCGAAAAAGTGAAAAAGGATTTGATTGATCCGGCGAAGGACCATCTGACTATTCTCGCGGTTGCGTTTGATGCGGGATTCAATTCCAAATCTTCCTTCAATTTAATTTTTAAAAAGCAGACGAATTTGACGCCGTCGGAATATCGCAGGCAGGCGCTCTCTACGTAGTCCCGACCCCTTGTGGGTCGCTGCCGGAGCCAATAAATTCGCGGTTGCAAAAGTGCCCCACAAGGGGCAGGACTACGATCATTGTCAATTTAATTTTTTGTGGCCGCTTAATATGCTCTCACAAAGCCAAAACTTCTCTCCTCCGATTGACCAGAAGCCAATAGTCCTCTTTCATCTTTTTAGACAAGAAACTCATGTCGATCATTTTCTTCCAGGCTGGAAAATTCTCTTGAAAAACCGCGGCGATTTGATCGATGGATTTATCGGTCAAATTCATTTTCTCTCGCGCGTAATACTCGAAAAAGTCTCGCGTTTTGAAGCGGCTTTTCTTGCCGGCCAGAGGCAGCGCCAATTCTTCAATCGGATTTTTCATCGCGACGGTGGTATTGATCAGATCATACGCCGGACTCAATTCTACCTTCGCGCCGCGCCGGATCAACGAAAAGTTTTTCAGATGCATGTCCTCGTTCCCAACGAGGAAGTTAAAAATGGTCAGGCGAAACAGCTTCAGCTTTTCCAGCGCCGGAAAGGTGCAATAGCGCTCGAGGAGCGGAATTAATTTTTCCATGGAATAGTCATACTTGGTATCGCGATTCTTTTCGGCCAACTGGGCAAAATCCTCGACGGGAATCTTTCCGGTTTTCCCGACGCGATCGAATCTTTTGATGAAATAGGTCAGCGAGCCGTCTTTGGAATAGAGCAGCCCGTGCAACGGCACGTCGATGCCGACGAGTTTTGCCAGGCGCATGGTCAAGTCTTCATTTTGAGGAATCTCGCTGAATAACCCCGCAAGGCGGGGCGGCTTCAGAATGTAATGGCCGCTCTTATCCACGATTTTGAACATGCCTCCCTTGACGCTCAACCGCGCGCTTAACTTCGGTTGGACGCCCTGAATGGATATTTTATCCGCGCGCGCTGCCGCTTCCTGTCGTTGCTCCTCTGCCGTGAAAGGAAAATCCTGCAGGCGCTGCAGTTGCGGCGAGAGTTGCCGCAGGCCTTTCGGAGAATATTTTTTATTGCCGCAAAGCTCGTAGCTGATGGGACAGCGATTCATTTTTCCTCCGCCACCGTCACGGCCCCAACCAAATCCTGGCCGACGATGATGAGTTGGCTGAACAAATCATTGCGGTCGATTTTTCGTTTTCG
>Ga0247727_10012961_pt1 | contig 14169 bp, 12 predicted proteins | sample WisWelCaveWW1625_FD_202498 | JGI IMG/M metagenome (GOLD analysis project Ga0247727, IMG submission 202498) | Biofilm microbial communities from Wishing Well Cave, Virginia, United States - WW16-25 | ecosystem: Environmental > Aquatic > Deep subsurface > Groundwater > Cave microbial mat | place... | reverse complement strand
GGCGTGGATCTTGATCATGCGCTGCGGGAAATCGGGGTCACGAAGAATACGTTTTACCGGTGGCGCAAGGAATATGGGGGATTAAAGCTCGATCAGGCGAAACGCTTGAGAGAGCTGGAAGCGGAGATCCGCTTCCTGACGGTAGTTGATGAATACACCAGGGAATGTCTGGCGCTGCGCGTGGGCTAAGGTCAGCGACGGCCTCGTCACCCAGCAACTGGATGTTGCGCCATTGATCACATTCCGTTTTCATGCGTTCCGTTACATTATCTTCATGCTGCGTGTTGGAGTATATGAAGATCTCGAATTTCTTGTGGTCGTGCAGGTTCAGCAGCGGTTCAAAGAAATAATGAACGGCATGGGCACGAAAATCGGCTGAAACGTAACCGATGCGTATTTTTCTCTCGGGTCCCTTGTTGCGATTGAATGGCCTGTTGCGGCGAAGCGGATCAGCGACATTTTCGCCAAAGCGAGAGGCCTCGGCCATTAACTCTTCGGGTGAGACGGAGGGCGCATAGATCATCGCCAGCAAAAGATTGCTGTAAATTTCCGATCTGTGAGGGGCAAGGGCAAGGGATTTTTTATAAATCGCGATAGCCTCATCCAGGCGTCCCATATTCTTAAGCGTTGACGCCATGTTGTTGTAGGTATCATGGGAGTTTGGATCGAGCGCCAGGGCCTTGTTGTAACATTCCATGGCTTCTTCATATTTTGTCATCAGGTTATAGATTGAGCCCATGTTATTCAGGAGTTGGTAGGTTTTGGGCGCCAGTTCGTGCGCGCGCTTGTAGGGCGTAAGCGCTTCGAGATAAAGTCCTTTTTTCTGAAGAAGGTGGCCGATATTCGCATAGGCATTTATATCCGGACGCATGTCGATGACACGCATAAAATATTCCGAGGCTTCGTCATATTTTCCTTGCTCGCCCAGCACATAGCCGATTTTTGAAAGAGCATCGGCGTATTCCGGATTGTAATTGAGGGCCTCCATAAAGCTGGCGAGCGCCTCTTCCGGCTTACCCAAACTGCTGAATGCCACGCCTATATTGTAATAGACTTCGGCCGTGCCCGGCTTGACGGCTAGAGCCTGCCTGTAATGCTCGATCGCTTCCTCGTTGTGCTCCTGATACTGCAGCGCCGCCCCGATATTATTGAGAGCATTAAAATTTCCGGGACTGAAAAAGAGCGCGCGGCGGAAAAGCGGCAGCGCATCGTCGCTTTGACCACGGGTGAGGAGTGTTCCCCCAAGATTATTCAGGCTATCGACAAAATCAGGTTTGATCTCGAGTGCCTTTTCAAAGCAGGCAATCGCTTCATCGGTTTTGCCCTGAGCTTTGAGAATATTGCCAAGCGTATCATGGAACAAGGGAACATCACTGCGCTGTTCGAGCGCTTTACGCACAAGAGTTTCTGCAGGTTCATAGCGTTTGAAATCAAGGCCGATGATCGCCAGCATGTTCAGGCTGTAGGCATGGCGTGGATCCATATCTAAAATGCGGCGATAAATTTTTTCAGCATCGGGAATTTTTCTGTCGTTGTGAAACTTCACGGCCTGTTTGTACAGGGTTGGTATGTCGTCGGTGACAGGCGCTGCCGGCGTTTCCTCTCTTTTTCTGGAAATTTCCGCCGCGCTCTTTGCGGAAACACAATATTTCCGCCACATATCCCGGTATGCCGTTTCCAGGTTCATGGTAAATGATTCCTGGTTCATCAGCGGGCTGGCGACGATTTTATCGCGCAGATTGTGGCGGATTTTCTTCAGCCTCTCCCGGTCCTTGGCCAGTTTGACCGCCACGTCGATATATTCATCCATGCTGTTTGTTATCAGTTCCGGCAGGCCGGCATTGGATAGAATTGTAACGCCCATACGCGAGACAAAATGTTCGCCCGCCAGCGTCACAAACGGTACGCCCATCCATAATGTATCCATGCTGGTGGTGCCGCCGACGCAAGGGAAGGGGTCAAGTGCGATATCGATTTCGTTGTAGAGGACGAACTGGTTTTCTTTTTTGCGGGGCTCGAGTACGACGCGCTCCAGCGGCAGGCCATGGTTTTTGAGGCGTTCTTCGACCTCGCCCCTGATTTTTGGGCTGTCGATACCGACGATTTCCAGCAGCAGGCGTGAATCCGGCACCTGTGCCATGATTTTGGTCCATGTGTCGAGCGCGGGGTTGCTGACTTTGGCAAAATTGTTGAAGCATCCGAACGTGATGTAACCGTTATCCTCGAAGGGTGGGTGGTCGATGACAGGCGGGTTGCTGGCGTGGGCCTGGTAGCAGCAGAAAATCTCCGGCAGGCGCCATAATGTTTCGGTGTTCAGGTGTTCTGTCAGGCCGGGGGGCTCGGCGTAGGCATCCGTGATGCGGTAATCCATCGCTTTCATACCGGTTGTGCCGGGATAGGCCAGCCATGTGACCTGGACGGGGGCGGGTTTGCGGGCAAAAGTCAGCAAACGGTTGCCGCGGGTGTGGCCTGAAATATCAACCAGTATGTCTATTTTGTCTTGTTCCACCAGATCGGCGGATTCATCGTCGTTCAGGAATTTTATGTCACGCCAGTGATCAAATTCTTTTTTCAATCGCTCTGTTACCGCGTCTTCTATTTCTATATTGGCATAGGCGAATATTTCAAATTTTTCCCGGTCATGCCTGTTCAGCAGGGGCTCGAAGAAATAGTTGACGGCGTGATCGGTAAAGTCAGAAGTCACATACCCGATACGCAATTTTCGTTCGGGATCGAGATCGGGAGTTAATTCCCGTGTGCGTAAAAGCGGGTCGGCTATGTTTTTTCCAAAATTCTGCGCTTCTTCCATCAACTTATCCGGCGAGACGGAGGAGGCATAGATCATCACCAGCAAAAGATTGCTGTAAATCCAGTATTTTTCCGGGGCGAGTTCCAGCGCTTTTTTAGAAGCGGTGATCGCTTCGTCGAGACGGCCAAGATTTTTGTATGTGGAGCCGATATTCGTGAGGGTTTCTTCGACATCAGGTTTGATGGCCAGGGATTTGGTGTAGCAGGCCAGGGCATCTTCATATTTTCCCTGGGTTTTATAGGTGATGCCGAGATTGTTCAGGATTTCATAGGAATCCGGGAGAAGATCGAGCGCGCGTTTGTAATAGGTAACCGCGTCGTCATACAACCCTTTCGAGTGCATGATCTGGCCGATATTGGCAACGGCGTGGCCGTCCGGCCGGAGAGCTGCCACGCGTGAAAAATATTGCCGGGCTTCATCGAATTTTTTCTGATCGCGCAGAATTTGCGCAATCTGCAGCAGCGCATCGGCATAATCGGGTTTGTACTGAAACGCTTTTTCAAAGCCTGCTATTGCTTCTTCAAATCTTTTTAAAGCCTTGAGGGTGTGGGCCATATCAAATTGCACATTGGCGGCGTCGGGCTTTACGGCCACAGCTCGCTGATAATATTCGAGTGCCTCTTCATATTTTTTCTGGTTCTGCAGGGCGCCGCCCATGTTGCTGAGAGCGCTGAAATGCCCAGGATTCTCCATCAGGATACGTTTTAAAAATCATATCGCTTCCTCATATCGCTGGAGAGAAACCAGAGTTGCGGCCAGATTATTAAGGTAATCGGGGCTGTTCGGTTTTAAAGAGAGTGCTTTTTTATAGCTGATGACGGCTTCGTCGAGTTTCCCGCGGGCGTTCTGAATATTTCCCAGTGTCTGATAAAAAACAGGAACATTATTTTGCTGGCCAATCGCCTGACGGGCAAGTTGCTCAGCGATATCCAAACGTTTCACATCAAATGCAATCATTGCCAGCATGTGCAGGGCGTAGGCGTGGTTGGGATTTTCTGCCAGAATTTGCTTGTAGATTTTTTCTGCTTCGGGGAGTTGCCCGACCTTATGAAACTCAAGTGCCTGCTTGAAAAGATCCTGGCTCGGTATGCCATGACCCGCCCCCTATAAAGTTCCCGTTATGGATAGCAAAGTACCTATCCAACATGGACTCCTAAATGGGGGTTGACCAATCCTCAATCTCGGAGACTATAATTCGCGCGTCCTGATGGGTGTGACATGGTACAGGCTGAAATTCCAATATGGTGCGGTTCTCGGCAATGTGATACCGCTGGTTTCCATCACCAGCAGCGAGCCTTCGCCCAAAACCGGCAAGCACACATTGCGTGTTGTCGTGCCGGGCGCCACGCTCAAGGGCGCCATGCAGCGCTGCCGCATCCTTGCCCGCAACGGGTTTGCCTGCGGTGTGGAAACGCTGCCTGAGAGAATGAAAATCGCCAGTGCGGAATAATCAGAAAATTATCTAGACCAGTTCGGGGGTCCTGACAGGTTCCGGCTTCCTGTTGTCGCGGTCCGGTTTTTTTTCGTCGCGGCGGAAGGTTTCCCTGAAAATCCCGGTCAGGGGTTTCACAGCAAAGCGGTTGGGATAATGGATGACAGCCGCTGTAATCGTTGACAAAGCCAGTCCCGTTAAAAGATGGACCTGCAGTAAATCGCTCACCGTGACATTCCAGCCCAAGAAATTGGCGGTGGAGAATGCTGCAGCCGCCGTAACACCCGTAACATGCGAGATATTTTCAACAGCCGGCTGCAGTATAAACGGGAGATTTTTGATTTTCCCCGCATGATCGAGATAAACCGAGGCCGTGCTGGCGGCGGCGGCTAAAGCAAAGGCAGGTTTTGCCAATAAATTTGCTGTGCCAAAAAGCGGTTTCGCAGCTAGATTCACAACACCGGTAATTGGTCTGGGCACATGTATTAAAACAGGGATAGCCTTTACAAGTCTTTGGCCAACGGCTTCTGAATTGAGTTGGAATATAGGGTTAAGCGAAAAGCTTGGAATTTTTAACTCTCTGCCTAACCTGACGCCGTTGGCGACATGGCTGAAGCCGCTGCGTAAAGAACTGAAGAGTGTCAGGCCTGTATATCCCACAGCTTTTAAAGCAGTATTGGTGACAATTCCGCTCTCAACCCATGTTGTTCTTGCGATATTGGTCACACTTCCAGATTTTATAGCCGCCCCCATGTCTTTTGCTGCGAATTTGACTGTGTCTGCGGGAGTTTTAGTAAACCAGTGGCGCCAACCGGCTCTTTCTGCCTCTCGTTCCGATTTGCTCACGATGTGTGTGCCAAGACGGTTCAGCTTGCGACCGGTTTTTGTGCCCATCTCGCCGACAAGCTCGTCATAAACGCCTGAATTGCCTGTGTGCGCGACTTCCAGCGCTGCAACGCGTGTGAGATGTTCACTCAGTTTTTTGCCGAGGACTTCCTCGTCACCGTTGCCTGAAAAATTCTGCAGCGTTTGGCCGAGTGCGGCGACTTCTTTCTGGATGGCTTTGCGGCGACAGTCCGACATCCCGGCATCTTCGCGCAGGTGCTCTGCTGACAGTTTCAATTTTTCAACATTCAGTGCCGGTGTGCCGAGATTGTTTTTGTCAATCGTTGCGTCAGCGTCGTCCAGCCATACGCTGGATAACGGGATTGAAATATTGTTTGGCTCCCGTTGCGCGGGTGTCATGCGTGCAGGAACTGCGGAAGGTGCAGTCACTTCACGCAGGACAGTTCTGATATTTTTAGCGATAGCTTTGGCCTGGTTGCCCCTGAACTTATCTGCAAGGCCTTCTTTGGCTGTATAACCGAGATCGACAAGTGGGTGGAGCAATTTGGCCAGTGTCGCTGTTCCGGCCATGCCGTAGAAAATCCCTTTTTTTGCACTCCAGACCCAGTAACCTGAATGGGAAAGATCCTGTGGCCAGTTGGTGATGAGCCAGCCTTTGTCCACCTGAGGTAAAGTCTGGTTGAAAGTTTCGGCGAATATAAAAGGGTGGTCCGTGGGTGTGGCACTCTGAAGCCCGTCCATGACCGGTTGACCGGTCAGCTCCATCATATATTTGAGGGGTTTCCGCCACATATCAGCCAGGTTGGTCAGGCTGGTCGCTGCATCTCCCATGTAATGCTTTCTCATCGGCGTGCCGGTGGTAATCCAGTTTTTGATGTCTGTAAAAACAATGTCCCAATGCCAGGAATCAACTTTGGTCTGCGCAAGTTCCGACGCATGTTTTAAGTCGGTGAATGTTGTGCCATCCGGCAGGATAAGGTCGACTTCCTCAAACATTGTGGCGGGGTCGACTGGGGTTGTGTTGGGCTGCATTCCCTTGGAAATTTTGAGTGCTGTTACAAGGATCGCAATGACAGTGAGTGTGGATTTTGGGTGCTCCTTGACGCTGTTGAAAATATCGGTGGCATATCCCTCCAGCATTTCGCCAATTTTCTGCATCGCCGAGAATTGCCTCTCGCCCGACAGCATGCTGAAGGCATTCAAAATTTCTCGTTTGTCTTCAGGCATCAGTTCGCGTGCCAGTGCGTGCTGGAAAAGACTGGCGTTCCGGAATTGGTGCTCAAGTTGTGAACAGAGGGCCTGATCGAGATCGTCGGTCTTTCCCGAAACTTTCTCCATGGATTTTCTGAAGTTCTGCATCGCATCGGCGCCAACCATCATCAGTGGGAAGAACTCATCGGCAATCGCTTCCAGCTCCTGTGCGCCGATATTGCCGCGGTTGATATAATGTTGCGCGACGGCCTGGAAAGCCTGCAGTTCTTTCATAAGATCATCGATGGGCGCATCGTGACGATCAGTGTAGTGGCAGCGTTTCCAGGCCTGCAGTAGAAGTGGGTTTTTCAGGAATCCGCTTAAGGCTGTCGTGCTTTTTAAAAGATTTTTAAGATGGTCATTTCTGTCGACCGGACCGCAGGTGGCGCTTATTTTTGTAAAAGTCTCATCTTGCCTCAGAGCTTGCGCACGTGCTTCCACGCGGCTCACCGCAAATTGCACATGTTCTTCGTGGGCTACTCCCCCCAGCAAATTTCCAATCTCTTTGTTTTTTTTCTGGACGGATTTGCAAAGGCGGATAAGCTGGTCGGAGGTCAGTTTCACCATCGCTTCCCCGGATTGACCCGGCACAATGTTGTAAACGAGATTTAAAAAATCCTCTGCAAGTGCATCCTGACTTTCTCCTGAAAATTTTTGATTGCGGACGGTTGGATGAATCTTGATCGTGAATAATCCGAGACCGGGATTGAACCGGGTACCCGGGATAAATTTTCCGTCCATTTCAACGACAGTCTGATGCTCCGTCCGGGCCTGCATCTCTGCCTGGATGGCGACATGCTCGTCAGCATCGGTGACCTGGATGTCCTGATGATGGAAATTTGTTTTATGTTTGGGTGTTATATAGCCGCTTGTGCCAAAAATAAGAAATTTGTAAAGAACGGCGAGTGCTTCCTGGGCCTGTTTTTCCCTGTTTGCGGTGAAATCTTTTACTTCCCTGATCGCGCCGCCCGAAAAAATATGGGGGATGACCGGTGCAATTTTAGAGCTGACAGGATGGTTTTCGTTTGCATCTTTTATATCTTTTTTTGCCGTAGCGATGAGGCCGTCCCGCAGGGGCTGGTGCAGGAACTGCAGCAGTTCTTTCACTTGCCTGCGTTCCATTTCCACAGACCCGTCATTCAGCCGTCGGGTCTTTATGTGTGAAGGAATGATTCCTTCCATCGCCACATGATTGAAAACGGGACTGACTTTGTAAGTGTTTGAAAAAGCGCTTCTGTGTCTTATTACAAGGCCGGCTTCGCGGGCGGTTTTCTGCAACTCGCCTGCCAGCCTGAAATGGCCGACAACGCCGTAGTGTGATGTACCGGTGGCAGCAGCGCGTGACATTTAAATCAGCCTGCAGCTGGGATGGGAGCGTGTGTGATCGAAGCCTGCGGCTTCGGTTGTTCGGCGAGAGCCTTCTTGCATGCTTCTTTGCCGTCAACGCCGGCTTTGAGCAGCAGGATGGTCTTTCCGTTCGGCGCGGCGCGTTCAATTTTTTCCATGCCGTGGTAAAGAATCAAGTGCTGGACAATTCCCGTGAGGGTTTCCGTATTTGCGGCGTCGGCGACAATATCCTTGCGAAAACTAGAGCGAATAGCTTCCAATGCTGAATTTCTCGTGTTTTTGTACATGTCGATATGTTCTCGCATCTGCTCGAGCGTCATGTAAATTTCGATGTTGAATTGTGCAATGAAAGCCACGGTTTCACGAACCTGCGTCACTGGCCGCGCAGAAATTTTAATACCCCGGTCTTTTTCAACCTGTGCGATTTCTTCTTCCGACAGCTGTTGTTTCTGCAGCAGGCTGGCGTCGATTGTTATATGATAAAGTTCATAGTCAGGAGAGGCCGGATTCCGTTTGGCCTTGACCGGGATGGTGACAAAAGGACCGTTGCCTTCGGGCAATCCCATTTCCTTACGCAGAGAGCGGATGTCGAAGGACAGGGCGGGTTGTTGTTGATTCTGGTTTGTCTGCTCTGGTGCCGCAGCGGGTTGCGCAAATGTTTGCCCTGGCGCTGCCAGTGCTGCTGCTGCGGCCATCGTGACTACTGTTAAAAATGCCCGCCGGTTCATGCTCATAACAGAAATTCCTCTATGTATTTTTTGTGGAGTTGACAATGTGAGGTTTTTATATGATAACGGTTCTCAATTGTAAATGATAATTATTATCAATTGAAAGTTATTCTCAGTTTTATTGGAAAGGCAACAAAATCAATGTCTGACGAGGTATGGAGTCTGAAAGGCTTGTTTACAACTGCGGTTCTGGCACTGGCTATTGATCTTTTATTTGTTTTCCCGGTTTCACATTTCTCTGAATTTGGAAAAGCCGCAACTACTGCTATGGCCAAAATGTATGGCTTTATACCGGATGTCACGACCTATATGACCACGTCTGCAGCTGCTGCGCCTGTTGTGACAGGCCCTGCCGGGGTTTTCCTTTAAATATCGCTGTTGATGGTGGTGCCCAGGGGCAGGATTGAACTGCCGACACGTGGATTTTCAATCCACTGCTCTACCACTGAGCTACCTGGGCATCAGGGGGTCAGGGCTTAGGTTATAGGTTTTGGGGTTTACAAAATCAATAGGCGATTGGAGTTACTCAAAACCCTCTTCAAACCGCTCGTGCAGAGGCGGGGTCCGGCGTTTGCGGGTCAATTCAACCAGTCCCAGATTGGTTTTGCCGTGAATCTGGACGGTGCAGGGGTCCTGGCCGACGGCCTCCTCCAGCGCCTTTAAAGTCTGGGTTTCTTCTTTCTTCCCATGGAATTTCAGGAAATCGATAATGATGATTCCGCCGGTGTTGCGGAGCCTGATCTGGCGGGCGATTTCCTGCGCGGCCTCGATATTGACCGCGAGATGCGCGCGCTTGTCGGCGCCCTTGTTGACGTCGATGGCGGTGAGGGCGGCCATGCTCTGGGTGATGATGTTGCCGCCGGAGGGCAGCACGGAATAAGCCTGAAACAGATCCTCGATCTGGCCCATGATGTCGCGGTAGTGAAACAAAGCGAGGTCTTCCTCGGCGTTTTCGATTTCAATCGGCGTGATTTTCGTGACGAGATCGGGCGCGAAGACCGAGCACCATTCCTCGGCGCGGTTCAGGTGCTCCAGGGTGACGATTTCGATGCTGTCGATCTGCTGGCCGGCCTGGTCGCTTAAGGTGCGCTGGATGGCTTCGGGCCCGAGCGCGATCAGTGCCGGTACCTTGCCTTTCAGATATTGCTGCATGTCTTTCCATGCGCCCTGGAGGATCTGGCCTTCGCGGGCGAGAATTTCCGTCTGCGTGTCGGCGGCGGCGGCACGCAGGATGCAGCCCTGCACATGGTCGAGGGCGTTCATCATTTTCTTCAGTTGCTTGCGGAGATTCTGGTCGCGGATGCGCGAAGAGATTTTGTTGCTGTCCATCAGCGCGCCGTAAATCAGGTAACGCCCGGGCAGCGTGATATCCATGCTCATGCGCGCGATTTTATTTTCATTCGAAAGATATTCTCCATCCGAGCGCGGCAGGTAAGCGCTTTTGGCCTGCACGGCGACCATGGACCCGCCCTTAAGTCTTTTACCAATGGCGATATCGCCGCCGCGTGTGACGGAGCCGTCCTTGTTCTTGATGCGCATATCGGCGTTGTAGAGAATGCCCGTGTTCTCGCCGTCGAGGTCGAGAAAGGCGGCATCGAGCGCCGCGTCGATATTTTTGACTTTCGCCCAGTAGATGGAACCCCAGCGGACTTCTTCGGCGACGGGGTCGACTTCGAGGCCCTGCAGGCGGCCATTCTCGACGGCGGCCACACAGACGCTTCCTCTCAGTTCTTCAATCAATATGTCCATTCTTAAATCCCGCGCCGTTCAGAATTAGCATTGTATCATAAAGAGATAGTCCCACCACGTTGGAATACGAGCCCCGGATGGATTTGATGAAGGACGCGGCAAAGCCCTGGATGGCGTAGCCGCCCGCTTTGCCCTGCCATTCCTTTGTCTGCAGGTAGGTTTCGATATCGGCGGCGGTGAGGGTTTTGAATTGCACCACTGTGTCGCAAAGCTTTTGAATTGTTTTTCCGGCGGGTGTAATGACCGCGATGCCGCCATAGACATGGTGGCGGCGTCCGGAAAGAAGCCCCAGGCATTCGCGCGCTTCGGCTTCTTTTTCGGCTTTGGGTAAAATTCTGCGACCGCAGGCGACGACGGTGTCGGCGGCGAGGATAAAAGCGCCGGGATTTTTTCTGCGCACGGATTTAGCTTTTTCTGCAGCAAGGCGCGCGGCGAGATCGCGCGGCAATTCAGCCTTCAGCGGCGTTTCGTCGATTTCGGCGGCAATGATTTTATCGGGAATGATGTGGACCTGTTTCAGAAGGTCCAGGCGGCGCGGCGAGCTTGACGCCAGTATAAGATTATTTTTCACGGAAAATAATGCGGCCCTTGGACAGGTCGTAGGGGGTCATCTCGACCACCACGGAGTCCCCTTGCAGGACGCGGATGCGGTTCTTGCGCATTTTGCCGGCTGTGTGAGCGAGGACGACATGGTTATTCTCAAGCGTAACGCGGAACATGGCGTTCGGAAGAACCTCCGAAACAACGCCTTTCATTTCAATCAACTCTTCTTTTGCCATGCTTAACCCTGCGGGCCCTTCAGTTATTTATAAAGCTCAATTGTTATACGCCACAGGTTAAAAAATGCAACGGGGTAATAGCTAGGCCGCCTTGCGGAATTTTTCAACCCATTCACCCAACGCTTCAGGCTCGGTTTTCAGGGCCGTGCGGTTGACGATCAGGCGCGAGGAGACATTCAGGATGGTTTCCGTTTCGCTAAGGCCGTTGGCTTTTAATGTGCTCCCGGTGGAAACGAGGTCGACAATATAAGTGGCAAGGTCCAGCGCCGGGGCGATTTCCATCGCACCGTTCAGCTTGATGCATTCGGCCTGTACGCCTTGCTGTGCGAAGTGGCGGCGGGTAAGGCGCGGGTATTTCGTGGCGATGCGGATATGGCTGCGCGCGGATGTGGTTTCGTTTTTGGCGTCGTTGGCGGGCATGGCGACCGACAGGCGGCAATGGCCGATGTTCAGATCAACGGGTGAATAAAGTTCGGAATAATTGAATTCTTCAAGCACATCGCTGCCCGCGATGCCCATGTGCGCCGCGCCATAGGCAACGAATGTGGCCACATCGAACGAACGAACGCGGATGATGTCGAGCGAGGGCACGTTCGTTTTAAAGCGCAGCGCGCGGCTGTCTTCGTCGAAGAAGTCAGCCTCCGGCGTTAGCCCTGCTTTTTTCATCAGGGGTTTGAGTTCTTTCAGAATCCGGCCTTTCGGCACGGCGAAGATGAATTTTGCTGCTTCAGTCATGATCAGGAATGCGCGCGCTGGATATTCGCGCCGCAGGCGGAGAGCTTTTCGACAAGGTTCTCATAGCCGCGCTCGAGGTGGTAAATGCGGTTGATGGTGGTTTCGCCTTCAGCAACGAGCCCGGCAAGAACAAGCGCGACGGATGCGCGCAGGTCGGTTGCCATCACTTCCGCGCCCTTTAATTGCTGCACGCCGCGCACAATGGCGGAGTTGCCGTGTACCGTGATGTTTGCGCCCATGCGGCACAGTTCCGGCACATGCATGAAACGGTTTTCAAAAATGGTTTCGGTGACGAGTCCTGCGCCTTCGCACAAAGTCAGCATTGTCATGAACTGCGCCTGCAGATCGGTCGGGAAGCCCGGAAAGGGTTCGGTCATGATGTCTGTGCCTTTGAGGGGACTGCCGTTGCGGGACACAATAATATCGGAACCTTCTTCCTCGATTTTGACGCCGGCTTTCTGCAGCGAGCCGATGAGGGAGGCGAGTTGATCCACGCGCGCGTTTTTCAGGCGCACGGTACCGCCTGTCAGTGCGACAGCAATCATATAGGTCCCGGTTTCGATGCGGTCGGGCAGGATGGCGTGTGTCGTGCCGCCGAGTTTTTCGACGCCCTGGATGGTGATGGTCGGTGTGCCAAGGCCCTCGATCTTCGCGCCCATTTTAATCAGGCATTCGCCGAGATCGACAATTTCCGGTTCGCGGGACGCATTGGCCAGCACGGTTTCGCCCTCGGCCAGCGTGGCGGCCATCATCAGGTTTTCCGTCGCGCCCATCGAAACTTTCGGGAACAGAACCTTGTTGCCCTTCAGGCGTCCGCCGGGGACGCGGGCATTGATATAACCGTTCTCCAGCGTGATTTCCGCGCCGAGCGCCTCAAGGCCGCTGATGTGCAGATCGACGGGGCGTGTGCCGATGGCGCAGCCGCCGGGCAATGAAACTTTTGCTTCGCCGAAACGCGCGAGCAGGGGGCCAAGCACAAGAATGCTCGTGCGCATCTTACGGACGAGATCATAGGGCGCGGTCAGATCGTTGATGCCTTTTGCGTTGACGGCCATGCGGCCCTCTTCGCGCTGCACGGTGCAGCCCAAATGCTGCAGTAAATCGGTTTGCGAGGCGATGTCGCGCAGGGCGTTCGGCGCGTTGGTGAAAAACAATGTTTCTTCGGAGAGAAGCGCAGCGCACATCAATTTGAGTGCAGCATTTTTTGCGCCGCTGACGGGGATGGTGCCGTTCAGTTTCTGGCCGCCGATGATTTTGATTTTATCGAGGCCGCTGTTTTCCTTCGGCGCTTCTTGTGCCGAAAGATCGGGTGTTTCGATTGCTTTTAAATTCGTCTTCATGGCGCGCGTGTCTCAAGTTCAGAGCGGAGTACTTATACTCCCTTTTCTCCAAAAAATGCGAGTGTTTTTCGTATGATAGGGCGGTGGGAGGCCTAAAATGGCCTGAATCCGGCTCTTAAAGCTTGGGCAGGGTTACGCCCCGCTGGCCCATATATTTGCCCTTGCGGTCGGCATAGCTGGTTTCGCAAGGCGCACTGCCCTTGAAGAACAAGAACTGGGCGATCCCCTCATTGGCATAGACGCGTGCCGGCAGCGGGGTGGTGTTCGAAATCTCCAAAGTCACGTGGCCTTCCCAGCCGGGCTCAAGCGGTGTCACATTCACGATCAGGCCGCAGCGGGCATAGGTGCTTTTGCCGAGACATATCACGAGGATGTCTTTCGGGATGCGGAAATATTCAACGGTATGTGTGAGCGCGAAGCTGTTCGGCGGAATGACACAGATATCGGTCGTGCGGTCGACGAAGCTTTGATGCGAAAAATCCTTGGGATCAACCATCGCGTTGTCGACATTGGTAAAAATTTTAAATTCTTTCGCAGCGCGGGCGTCGTATCCGAAGGAAGACAGGCCATAGGAGATCACCCCGTCGCGGGTCTGTTTTTCGACGAAAGGCTCGATCATGCCCTGTTCCTGGGCCAGGCGGCGGATCTGGTGGTCGGCGAGCAGGCCGGGGACCATTTCAGGGTTCAAAGCAGGGCTGTCTTTTTCTTTCAGCATTTTCATACTCAGTCTTTCTTTTCCGTTTTCTTTGCGGCTTTGGCCTTTTCCTTGCGGCGGCGCAGGTTATCGCGCAAAGCATTGGCGCGTTTCTCCTGTTTCAGCTTTTTTCTATCGCTCGAAGACATGATGCCTGAATTCTGTATGAACTCAACTATAGTGGGATTCAGCAGGTTTTTTTAGCAGGGAAATAAAATCTGCCCACAGGGCGATTACATTCCTGCTGTGGGGACAGCAGGCCTTGGAACCGCTGTAACTGGTGCACGGGATTGAGTGGCCAATAATTCACGAATTGAATTTATAAACTTCTGAGGCTCAAAAGGTTTATGAAGGAAAACATTGACGCCGGCCTCCATCGCATCCTCTTCAACATTTCCTGTATCTGTGGTGGCCATGATGATTTTTGGTTGATGAATTGCAGGGTTTGTACGAGTGTCG
>Ga0247727_10012960_pt1 | contig 14169 bp, 14 predicted proteins | sample WisWelCaveWW1625_FD_202498 | JGI IMG/M metagenome (GOLD analysis project Ga0247727, IMG submission 202498) | Biofilm microbial communities from Wishing Well Cave, Virginia, United States - WW16-25 | ecosystem: Environmental > Aquatic > Deep subsurface > Groundwater > Cave microbial mat | place... | reverse complement strand
TGCGCACCGATCATGCGCCCAGCTTGAACAAATCGAAACGCATGTTGGTCGATCTCGGCTGTTATGGCTGCCATGAAATTCGCGGCTTTGAAAATGCCGAGCGTATCGGCCCGAGCCTCGCGCGCATTTCACAAAAGCTCGAACCGAGTTGGGTTTATGGTTGGATGCGCAACAATCGCGAGTTCCGGCAGCACACGCGCATGCCCAATCCGATGTATACGCATGAGGAAGCGCTCGCTGCTACAGCTTATCTTTACGATGTCTCTGAAAAAAGTTCGTGGACGCCGGTGCGCATGCCTTCGCAAGGCAATGCTGCCAACGGCGAAAAACTTATCTCCACCGTCGGATGCAAAGCTTGCCACGTGGTAACCGAAGAAGATCGCCAAGGCCGCACCGATGGCTTGAGCTATGACGTTGCACCCGATCTCGGCGTGGTGGCTACGAAAGCCAAACCCGAATGGTTGTTCGATTGGATCAAGAACCCCAAGCACTTCTCGCCCGATACTCGCATGCCCAATCTGCGCCTTTCGGATCAAGAGGCTGCGGACATCGTTGCGTATCTCGTGCAAGTCTCGCGCAACGCGACTGTGCCGGAAAATTACAAAGCCTCGTTGCCTGATTTGAACGACGAGCAACTTATCAAAGAGGGCCGCGCCGTGGTGCGCAACTTCGGCTGCCAGGGTTGCCACGTCATTCCGGGCATGGAGAACGAAGGTCGCGTCTCTGTTTCATTAAATGAGTTTGGCGCCAAAACCGTCGAAGAGCTTTTTTACGGCGATGCGCTTGCAAATAGAGCGGTTGAAAAAACGTGGGAGAGTTGGACTACCGGCAAGCTGAAGAACTCGCGTCTGTATGCGACCGAGGCCGTGATTCAGCGCATGCCGAATTATGAAATGTCGGAGGAAGATGCCACGACGATGGCGGTGCTGCTGCGCTCGTGGGATGGCCGCGTTTTCGGCGAGCGTTATGTGAAGCCTTATCACGGCAAAGATGAAAACATTCACAAAGGCCGGTTGCTCGCGCGTCAACTCAATTGCACCGGTTGCCACATCATCGAAGGCGAAGGCGGCGACATTACGCCGTCGTTGATTTCCGCTTTGATGAAAGATGGCCTCGATGAAACTGCAGCCTCGGCGTATGCGCCACCCAATCTTTTAGGCGAAGGCCAGAAAGTGCAAAGCGAATGGCTCTTCCACTTTTTGAAAGAACCGAAGAGCGGCCAGATTCGTCCGTGGCTGCGCACACGCATGCCGACTTTCGAATTGAGCGATCAAGAAGCCAACACGCTCATCAACTATTTCAAGTCGCTCTCCAACGAAGTGACCGGCTTTACATTTCTGCCCAATTATGAATTGACCGCTGCACAAAGAAGCGGAGCGTTGCAGCTTGTTGCGCCGGATAACTTGGCGTGCTTCTCTTGCCATCAACAAGGCAACAAAAAACCGGAAGGCCCGCCCGATGGTTGGGCGCCGGATTTGGCCATGGCAAAAGAACGCCTCGACCCGAACTGGATTGCGGCATGGATTCGCGACCCGCAAGCTTTGATGCCCAACACGCGCATGCCTTCATTCTATCCTGATTCCTATCCGCCGCAAATTCTCGACGGCGATCCGGAAAAACAAATCACGGCCTTGCGTAATTACTTGTTGAGCTTGGGGCAGTAAAGCGGGAACGCAGATTTTGAGGAAAAAGCGTGGATTCAATGGATAAAAATCCTTCTTTTAATCTGCGCTTTTTCTGCGGCATCTGCGTTCAAATCTTTTTTGACTGAAAGAAACCTCACAGCTTTATCATAAAAGGAGACCGAACTTGTCCGAAGAAAAGAAAACACCCGAACCAGCCGCTGCACCCGCAGCGCCGACGACCGCGAAACCCGGTTCGCGCTCAACTTTGACGAAGCCCCTCGAACCCGGCTCGATTTGGATGAGCCGTCGCAATTTTCTTTCGCGCGCCGGCTGGGTTGCCTTCTTCAGCTTCTTGGGAACGATGCTGCTCGGCTCGATCCGCTTCATGTTTCCGCGCGTGCTGTTCGAGCCTTCCACGGTTTTCAAAGCGGGCTTCCCCGGCGATTATCCCATCGGCGCAGTGAGCACGAAATGGGTGAAAGATTATCGCACGTGGATTGTGCGCAATGACAAAGGCTTCTTCGCCATTTTCGCGCAATGCACGCATCTCGGCTGCACTCCGCGTTGGCTGGAAGCCGAAGGCAAATTCAAATGCCCGTGTCACGGCAGCGGCTTCACCATGGACGGCGTGAACTTCGAAGGCCCGGCCCCGCGACCGTTGGAGCACACGAAGATTGCTTTGTCGGAAGACGGCCAATTGCTCATCGACACCAGCATTCGCTTCCGCGAAGAGTTTGGCCAATGGAAGAACGCCGAGGCTTTTTTAAACTACGGCGTGTCGTGATTTACGATTACCTCATCCTATCAAAAGCAAAGACAGAAAAATGTAGGGCAGAAATATGAGCCTTGGGTCTTATCAAGAATGACCATAACATGGCAACACCAAGCCGTAATATTTTTCTGCCCTCCATTTTTCTGTCTTCCTTATTCTTTATAAGCAAGCGAGCAACTTCTGAATCGAGCGTTCTGGTACATCGCCAAGGCTTTACAAGTTCTCGGACTGTTGATCGTTCTGGTTGGCATTCTCACGGGATTGAGCAATCCACTCGGCGACGCCGAATTTCGCGCGGAAACTCGTTCCGCGATTATCGGCGTCGTTCTCTTCGGCGTGGGTTGGTTGATTGAAAAAAAAGCGGCCGACTAGTGGAGTGTCAAACTTCAGTTTGACGGCAAAACGGCTCTCCAACTGAAGCTTGCGCTCCGGTACGCGCCAGAGTATCAAATTTCAGTTTGACGACGCACTAGCATGCAAAAAACTCTTGCCATGATTCTCGCGGGCGGGCGCGTCGACGAGTTGTCCGTGCTCACCCAATTCCGCCCCAAGTCCGCGGTCCCCTTCGGCGGTCTTTATCGCGTCATCGACTTTCCGCTCAGCAACCTCATGCACTCCGGCATCGAGAACGTCGGCATTCTCTCGCAATATCGCTCCTTCTCGCTCATCAATCACCTCGGCAACGGCTCGGCATGGGAAATGGTCGGTCGCGATCGCGGCGTATCGATTCTGCCGCCGTATACCGCGCACACGCTTTCGCATTGGTATCGCGGCAGCGCGGATGCGGTGTATCAGAACCAAGAGTTCATTCGTATGCAACGCCCGGATTTAGTGCTCGTGCTCTCCGGCGATCACATCTATTCGATGAACTACAATCCACTGATCGAGTTTCATCGCACGCACGACGCCGATTTAACCATGGCTTTCACCAAAGTACAACATGCGCAAGCGCATCGCTTCGGCCTCGGCGCAATTGAAAACGGCGATCCGCAGGGCGGCAGGCTTTTGAGATACAGCGAAAAGCCGGAAAACTGGCCGGATGAATCGACGTGGGCTTCGATCACGATTTATCTCTTCAAACCGGAAGCGTTATTCAAAGTGCTTTCCGAGCACGCGCGCCTCGGGCCGAAGTCGTATGAGTTCGGCAAAGACATCATTCCGATGATGATGGAAAACTATCGCGTGTTCGGATACAAATATGAAGACTATTGGGGCTACACGCGCACGATCGATGAATATTGGAACACGAGCATGCACTTGCTTGGCGAGACGCCGCTCATCGATCCCGGCAAATGGAAAGTGCGCACCAACCTCGAGCACAACGCCACGCGCGACAAAGCACCGGCATGGATTGGCTCGCAAGCAAAGATCGAAAACTCGCTCATCTATAGCGGCTGTCGCATCAATGGCCGCGTGAAAAACAGCATACTCTTCCCCGGCGCGGAAGTGAGCGAAGGCTGCGTGGTCGAAGATTCTATTTTAATGTTCGACAGCAAAGTGCAAACAGGAACCACGCTGCACAAAGTCATCACCGACGCGCGCGTGCGTATTGGCAGCGATTGCGCGCTCGGTGAGGGTGATGCCACGCAGCCAAATGAAGAATATCCCCATCTCCTCCGCACCGGCATCACGCTGATCGGCCATGGCGCAAAAATTCCCAGCCGCCGAAAGATCGGCACCAATTGCATCGTGCATCCGGAGTTGGTGGAAGAACAGTTCCGGCAGATGGAGTATGAGTCGGGGGTGTCGATTTTGTGAAATAAATCAGCATGGAGTTCGAAACGATGAAAAGCAAAGCATTCATCTCGGCAAAACAAATGTGCTACAAAAAAACTTTAAATTAACCCCGCCATCACTTGTATATGCTTAAAGATAAACCCAAAGTAATAGATTTGTTCGCAGGAGTAGGCGGCCTCAGCCTCGGTGCTATACGAGCCGGATTTTCTTTGGCTCTTGCGGTTGAAATAGACAGGCACGCGGTAGCGGCGCATTCGTTAAACTTCCCATCATCTAAGCATCTTGTAGCCGACATTTCTTTACTAACGAGTAGTCGTCTATTAAAGTCGGCCAAGCTATCAAAAGACGAACTTGATGGATTAATGGGAGGCCCTCCGTGTCAAGGTTTTAGCGTAATCGGTCGTAGAAATGCTGTAGATTTACGAAACAATCTTTTTGTACAATTTTTCAAACTTGTCCGAGATTGCCAGCCGAGATTTTTTGTTGTAGAAAATGTTTTAGGCATTCTCAACGATAGATATGAAGAAATACGAAAAAAGGCATTCAGGTATGTCGCAGACAATTATGCCTTGCTTGAGCCAATAAAATTCAAGGCATCCGATTTTGGAGCACCAACCAGCCGTGAACGCGTTTTTTTTATCGGTTTCCATGTTAACGCACTGCGAACACTTTCGGCTATTGACTTCGAAGTAGAGAAAGTGCAATCTCCAGTTACAGTAGGTGCAGCTTTGCAGGGACTTCCGATCAAGATATATAGTGGCTGGCTTACTGAGGATCAGAGTTGGAGACCGGTGGCCCCTCTCCCCTCGGCCAAATACGCAAGGCAAATTCAAGCTAATATTCCAGATGGAGTAGGCAACTATGAGGCATTGAGCCGCTATTTAGAGCAGAACCTCGTGTCTGGGTGTTTCGGAACACGGCATGCGCCTGAAGTTCAGAATCGATATAAACAATTACAGCCAGGCGAAAAAGATCGTATCTCCAAATCAGTTCGCTTGAAACTAGACGGTCTTTGCCCAACTTTAAGAGCCGGCACAGGTCCTGATCGAGGTAGCTATCAGGCCGTTCGTCCCATTCATCCGACGGAACCTCGCGTCATTACACCGAGAGAAGCAGCAAGATTGCAAGGCTTCCCAGATTGGTTTCGGTTTGCGCCGTCCAAGTGGCATAGTTTTAGACAAATTGGGAATAGCGTTAGCCCCATTCTTTCAGAAGCGATATTTAAAGTTATTTTTTCTAACCTAAATCACCGCTCATAAACAACCATGGCTGAGAAAGTTTCTGTTTTTCCAAGCAAATCTTTCTTCGTCTCGACGTTAACTCGTGACATCGAGTTAAAAGACGCTATTCTCGATCTGCTTGACAACTGTGTCGACGGTATTCTACGACATGGCCAAAAGCATCTCCCCAAAAATGCTCAAAAACCGTATGATGGTTATTGGGCGAAAATTGATATATCGCCTACCGTTTTCGTCATAGAAGATAATTGCGGCGGCATATCAAAAAATATTGCCGAAAATAGCGCTTTTAGACTTGGTCGAGTAGACGTAGAACGTGACAAAGATTTGCCTACCGTGGGGATGTATGGTATAGGGATGAAGCGGGCTATTTTTAAAATGGGACGCAAAGCTCGAATCTGCTCACGACATGAAGAAGATTCGTACTGTGTTGAAATTTCGCCAGAATGGCTATCACAAGATGAAAATTGGGAACTCCCCCTAAATCCAGCAACCGATACTTTAAAAACCGATGGAACAAGGATAGAAGTAAGCGACCTCTACGAAAACATTTCTCGACAACTTGATAGCAAAGATTTTATCGATGAGTTACATCGCGACATCGCAAACTTCTTCGCGATAATTCTGGACAAGGGCTTCAAGGTTTTTCTCGATACCAAAGAAATTCAGCCTGCAGATTTTCGGCTACTATTTTCCGATGACTTCTCTTCGACACCACAAATACAACCCTATGCATATCAGGCGGAAATAAGCGGCGTTTCGGTAAAAATCGTCGTTGGATTTTATCGAGAATTGGCATCTGTAACCGAAATCGAAAAGGAAGTAGAGGAGGAACAAGAACTCCCCACTAGAAAGAGCGATAATGCTGGATGGACAGTTATCTGCAACGACCGCGTGATTCTTTATCGAGATAAATCTAGGTTAACAGGATGGGGGGTAAGAGACGTTCCCAAGTATCATACGCAGTTCATCGCTATTGCGGGCGTGGTGATTTTTACAAGCAACGAGTCTCTTAAGTTACCATTAAGCACGACAAAAAGGAATCTGGACACAAGCTCGGAAATCTATGGAAATGTCCTTAATCGCATGATGGATGGGTTAAAAGAGTTTACAAGTTTTACTAATCACTGGAAGGGGCGCGAGGAAGAAACTGCAGAAAGTTTTAAAAAAATGAAGCTGGCAGAGCCATCCGAAATCGTCAAGAGTATACCAAAATGGAGTTCTCTAAGAGGTTCGCAGGCTAAAGAAGAAAAATTTGTACCTCTCTTGCCCAAACCTTCGAAAGAAAAGACCAAGCGGCGTATTTCGTTCTACAGGTCTGCTTCACAAATTACGAAGTTATCCGAGTTTTTCTTTGACGATACAGACGTATCTCCCTCGGAGGTAGGAGAAAAATGTTTTGATGAGGCATTGAAAAAGGCGCGAGGCAAAAAATGAGCGGGCGAAATGTTGCGTACCAACTTAGACCGAATAAACACGTGGAGCGCTTGTTGTTTGTCGAACTTTTAGAAAAGATTTGCCAAAACCAAACATCCAGTTACGCCTATATATCTATGGGTGGCCCGCAGTTAGATGACCATAGATTGTTTTATCAAACGCTGGGAATCACAAAGCTTTTTTCATTCGAAGAAGATGCGATAGTTTACAAAAGGCAATTATTCAACCAAAGACCCTCTTGCATAAAATGTTTGCCAATACCCATCGATGAATTTGTCAGCGAATTCGATAGCTTTTTAGAGAACGAGGCTATAAGCGACAAAAAGCTAATTGTGTGGCTTGACTACGCTTCTACAAAAAGACGCGAACAACTAATCGAGTATCAAATCCTGCTGGACAAATTACAAGAGCAAGACGTAGTAAAAATCACGCTCAATGCAAATCCCAAAACTTTGGGCGAGGCTCAAAGCAAAGAGACCCAAGATTCGCTTTTCAAACGCAGGTTGGAAAAAATTCGAGGTGAAATAGGCGAATATCTGTCGCCTGATATAACAAGCGACGACATGACTGGCCTTCGTTTGGTTCCGGTGTTGTGTCATGCTGTTGAAGTAGCCGCAGAAAAAGGCACAAATGCACGTTCGAGACTTAAGCCCTTATTGCTTTCGCTTTTTGTCTACCAAGATGGCGAACACCAAATGTTAACTACAACTGTGCGGTTAACAAACAATTCCGACATCGACCAATACAAAGCTAATCTCAATTGGGAATACTTGCCCTCGTCTTGGCAAGACGTTACAAAAATCAATATTCCGGCTTTGTCCGCCAAAGAGCGTTTGGTGATTGAGAGTCAGTTACCTGTAGTCGATTACAGTGCTCTGCATGATAATCTTCCATTTAGACTCCACACCGATGAAAACATTTCTCTGGAAATGCTGAAGGAGTATGCGCGTCACTATAAACGATACCCAAGCTATTTTCAAGTTGTACTATGAATATGTCATTGGAGATCACCGGTAATCACAACCGAAGTCGTAGCGGAGAGACCGATGGCGGATACTTTCTCAAAACAGAAACGCTCGCAGATAATGTCGGCAAACCGAAGCAGCGGAAACAAATCAACCGAATGGAGATTGCGCGCAAGACTGGTAAATGCTGGTTTGTCGGGCTGGCGAGTCAATGTTCGTGAAATCTTCGGGTGTCCCGATTTTGCATTTATTCGAGAGCGTGTAGCCGTTTTCGTTGATGGCTGTTTTTGGCATGGATGCAAACGTTGCCGAAACCGACCCGCTACTAATCGAAAATTCTGGGTAACAAAAATAGAACGTAACAAAAGAAGAGACAAAACAGTGACTCGAAAACTGCGAAAGGACGGTTGGGCGGTGATTAGATTTTGGGAACATCAAGTCCGCGATATACCTCTGGCCTGTATCGATAAAATTCAAAAAAAGCTCATTTCGAGGCCTCCAAATCGGAAAACTCATTAATAAATGGCTCGCAATAATGGGATTGCATCATTCAATGTTTATTCTATATTCGAACCGGAGCCTGATCGAAGCTTGGCTCGAACACTGTGGCGAACAACATCGCACCGCGCATAAAGCAGATCAAAGTTACGGAAGATACGATTGACGCACATCTCGTAGACGGGCGCATGATCAGCGTGCCGCTCGCATGGTCGTGGCGTTTGTCGGAGGCGACGCCGGAGCAACGCAACAACTGGGAACTCATCGGCGACAGTCAAGGCGTGCATTGGCCCGACCTCGACGAAGACATTAGCGCGAAAGGCATGTTGCACGGAGTTCCTGCGCGTCGTCCGCAACAAGTTTTTGCTTGAAGTCATCAAAGTGACGGTATGAAGACCATAGAACTAACGGCACCACATCCGTCTTTGAGCGAAGTTTTGCAGTTCGCCCAAAACGAGAACGTCCTTCTCAAAGGGCAAAACGGCGAAGAATTTCTGTTGGCCTCGCTTGATGATTTCGAAACGGAAATCGAAAGCCTGCGCTACAATGACGACTTCATCGCCTTTTTAGACGCGAGAGCCAAAGAGCCGAAAATTCCATTTGCGGAAGCGAAGAAACGATTGCTGGAACAAGCCTAGACCCAGCCATACACGTGCGCATTATTTCTCGTAAAATCCTTCGCGAGTTTTGGGCGAAGCATGCCGACGCTCAACAAGCGTTGCAAGCATGGTATCACGACGCAAAGCGCGCGAGGTGGAAAACTCCGGCGGACATAAAGAAGGTTTATCGCAACGCCAGCATTGTTGCAAACAATCGCGTGGTGTTCAATATCAAAGGCAATGACTATCGCTTGGTCGTTGCCATCCAGTATCAAACCGGTATCGCCTACATTCGTTTCGTGGGCACACACAACGAGTACGACAAGATAGACGCCGCTACAATTTAGAGGTGAACTATGAATATCCGACCAATTAAAAACGACGCCGACTACGAAGCCGCGCTTGCAGAGATCGCGCGTTTATTTGATGTTCCCCCCGGCACGCCGGAAAGCGACCGCTTGGAAGTGTTGGCCACGTTGGTTGAAGCTTATGAAGACCGGAAGTATGATATACCTATGCCGGATCCGGTTGAAGCTATCAAGTATTACATCGAAAGTCGCGGCTTGTCTCTGAGCGATTTGGAGCAGCATCTCGGCAATGGCACAACCGTCGCTAACGTATTGAATCGCAAACAGCCATTGACCATAGATATGATCCGGCGACTGCACGCAGGGTTGGGCATCCCGGCAGACGTTCTGATTCAGCCCTATGCGTTTGCCGCGTGACCAAGTATTCAAACTCACTTCCTCGCTCGCGAGAAAAGGCTGTGGCTAACAACATCGAGCCGCGTATAAAGCAGATCCAAGTTACAGAAGACACGATTGACGCCTATCTCGTAGACGGGCGCATGATCAGCGTGCCGCTCGCATGGTCGTGGCGTTTGTCGGACGCAACGCCGGAGCAACGCAACAACTGGGAACTCATTGGCGACGGTCAAGGCGTGCATTGGCCCGATCTCGACGAAGACATTAGCGCGAAAGGCATGCTGCACGGTATTCCCTCCCGCCGTCCGCAACAGGTGCTCGTTTGAAATTCTGGTGTTTTGAAATATGATTCTCGCAGTTCAAAATCTCCTTCGCTCGTATGAAGCGCTACCGGAAATCGAGAAGCGCGAGTTCGCGTCCGAAATCTTGCGGCGTAGCCAAGACTTCGATCTTCTACCCCTTTCCGATGAGCAACTTGCCTCGCTAGCGGATGAGCTTTTTCGAAAGCTTGACGAGAGCGAAAACACATCCCAAAAGCCTCACGCCGGTTGTGATAAAGATGAACGGCTCTGGTCGCAATTTTCAATAGCTCAAGCCATGCGCGGCATGGAAAATGAAGACAGACCAGTTTATACCAGAGACGATTTGAAAGAGGATTGGTTCGGAGAGGCGCAGCGACGCGCGAGGGAGCTGGATGCCGGTACCGTCAAACCAATTCCTGCTGAAGAGGTGAGGCGCAAAACGCGAGCACTATTAAGGTGAGCTACGTATTTCATCCCACAGCCGAGGCTGAATTTTTATTTTTGATTCACAGGAGATCACGATGTCGGCACAAACCATTCAAATTGACTTGCAGGGAAGAATAGAGCTTCCCCGCATGATGCGCGAAGCGCTTGGCCTGATTCCACAAGCTGAAGCGCTTGTTGAATTGACCGCCAAAGGAATTTTTATACGGCCCAAACTCTCCGCTACGCCTATCACACAACGAATCGCCAATATGAACTTGCCCATATCTGATTGGACGCAGATGGAGAAAGAAATCGAAGCGGAGCACATAAAGTGATGGAAGGCGCGATATTTTTGGATGCAAACGTCTTCATGTATGCTGCCGGCAAGCCGCACGCATACAAGGATTCCTGCCTTCACATTCTGGAAGACGTCGAAAGCGAAGCGTTAGCAGCCGCGGTCAATACCGAAATTTTTCAAGAGCTGCTTTATCGCTATAGCCATATCGGCGTTCCTGAAAAAGGTATTCAGCTTTGCAACGACATTCTGGGCTATCCTTTGGCGATACTGCCAATCACGAAAGCCGATATTGTCCGTGCTGTCGAATTATTCAATCACACCAAGCACACCGGAGTAAAAGCGCGCGACGCAATTCATGCGGCGACTCTCAAAAACAACGGCATCACGGAACTGATCAGCGCAGATAGAGATTTCGATAACTTTGATTTTCTAACCAGAATCGATCCGCTGGATTATGAATCCAAAAGTGGCTAAAGCCATTAGCCGCTTCAAATGAAAGTCTTTCCCATGAGAAAAACCCTCGGCATGTTGCTCGCGGGCGGTGTTGGCAGCCGCCTCAATATACTCGCCGCGTATCGCGCGAAACCCGCGGTGCCGTTTGGCGGCTTGTATCGCATCATCGATTTCACGTTGAGCAACGCGAAAAACTCCGGCTTGATCAACGTGGGCATTCTCACGCAATACAAGCCGCTCTCACTCATGGATCACATCGGCGACGGGCAAGCGTGGGATTTGATGGGACGCATGCGCGGCGCGAAAATTCTGCCGCCCCGCACCGGCGCGAAAGATTCCGATTGGTACAAAGGCACCGCGGACGCCATCCGCCAAAATCTCGACTACATTCAAAACTTCAATTCCGAGCGCGTGCTTATTCTCTCCGGCGACCACATTTATCACATGGATTATAGCCTGATGGTCGAGTTTCACAAAAGCCGCAACGCCGATCTCACCATTGCGATGATGCGCGTGCCGCTCGATCAAGCGTATCACTTCGGCATCGGCATCACGAGTGAAAACGATCAGATCGTGGATTGGGAAGAAAAACCCAAGCGCGCGCGAAGCACTTTGGCTTCGATGGGCGTGTACGTGTTCGAAACGAATTTTCTCTACGATTGCTTGAACAAAATTCCGGAGCATGATTTCGGCAAGAACATCATTCCTCACGCTATCGCCAATCATCGCGTGTTCGCATATCCTTTCAGCGGCTATTGGCGCGATGTCGGAACGCTGCACGCGTATTGGGATGCGAACATGGATATTCTTCGCCCCGGCTCCGGCCTCGATCTCGCGGCCTGGCAAACGTACACGAATTTGGAGGAAGAAGGCCTTTCGGGCGACCGCCCGCCGACGCGCATCACAGGCAGCGCGAAAGTAGAAAACAGTTTCATCTCCCAAGGTTGCGTAATCGAGGGCGCGGTTGCGAACAGCATTCTCTCGCCCGGTGTCGTGGTTGAAAAAGGCGCGCGCGTCGAACACTCCGTACTCTTGCACGACAGCGCGGTGAAAGAGAATGCGCAATTGTCGTATGTCATCGCCGATAAGCTCTCGCAATTCGGGCGAGGCAGCAACGTCGGCAACGGCGACCGCACGAAGCCCAATCGCAAGAATCCCGATCATTTGAAAGAAGGCCTCACCGTGGTCGGCAAAAGCGCGGTCGTGCCGAACGATTGCACCATTGGCAGTAATTGTATCATTCATCCTAAAGTCACCGAATCAAGCTATGCCGGCAAGGATGTGTCGGATGGCCAAACGATTGAGTTGAAATAAAATTTCAGGAACGCCTTTTTATCAGAAGCCTGTTTCATTTGAGTGAATCGTCATCGGAATGTCATTCTGTAAGAATCTTCCCTAGTGCTCGAATCAAAGCCCGATTTGAAATTTATGCCCAGTACGAGGGAAAGTTCTTCCAGAATGACAAGTATTGGGTGCTTATCAAAACTTATTCACTCAATTGCAAACCCGCTATCGCATCGCTGCCAGTTCCTTCTTGCTGCACTTTTCTAATCCAACTCTGCGTTTCGTCACGTCTATCCTGCGGTCCGGCTGAACTACATCTAACGCACGACCTCTCGACCGTGAAAGCCATCATCCTAGCCGGAGGCTTGGGCACGCGCTTGCGGCCCCTCACCTCAACCTGCCCTAAACCGCTTTTGCTCGTCGGCAACCTTCCCATCATCTCACGCATCATTCTTGCTTTGCGCCGCCAAAACATTCGCGAGTTCATTTTCTTGCTTCATTATAGGCCCGAGCTGTTCATGCAAACGCTCGGCAACGGCAAAGCCTTCGATGCGGTGTTTCATTATGAATGCCTCGAACAGGATTTGAGCACCGCGGGCAGCGTGAAATTCATCGGCGATAAAATCACCGCGACTAGTTTGATCTTCTCCGCCGACATTCTCGCGGAGGTGCCGATTGCTGACATGCTGGCATTCCATGAATCCCGCAAGGCGTTGGTCACGATTGCGCTGCACCCCATGCCCGCGCCATTGCCGTTTGGCATCGTGCTGCGCCGGCCGGATGGCAGAATCATACGATTTCTTGAAAAGCCGACGTGGCCGCAAGTCTATAGCGATTGGATCAACTCCGCGGTTTATATCATTTCGCCCGAGTTGTTGCCTCACATTCCGAATCACGGCGCACCCTCGTTCTTTGAAAAAGAAGTTTTTCCGCCGCTCGCAAAAAAAGGCGAAGCGATTTACGGCTTTCCGCTCAACGGCTATTGGCGCGATGTGGGCACACCGGAAGATTTGCGCCACGCGAATTTGGATTTCTTGCACGGCCGGCTTCCTCAAATCATGCTCACGCCGGAAGAACAACTCGCGCTTAAAAGCGGAGCACGCAAGCCGTTTCTCGCGGCGCCCTCCAGTTCGATTGCGAGCGCCGCGGTCATTCAAGATGCGGTGATCGGAAAAAACTGTCGCATCAAGGCCGGAGCAAAAATTTTCCGCAGCGTGATCGGCGACAATGTGAAAATCAAAAGCGGCGCGCAGATCGACGGAGCGATCATCATGAACGGCGTGCGCCTCGGGGAGCGCGTTATTTTGGAAGAGGAAAGCCTGATCGGCCAGAGCGCGAAATTAAACGACGGCGTGATTGTGCGCAGAAACGGCATCGTGCGCCAAAACAAAAAGATCGCGTCTGGAAAAATCATCACCGCGCTCAAAGTGTTGCCCACCGGCTATCTGCGCCGCTTCGTGGATGGCGGAAGCTTGCTCGGCTCCGGCATCAAAAATTTTAACTGCGCTTTCATGCGCTGGGTGGGCCGCGCGTTTGGGCAATACGTGCCCAACCTGCGCGCACACGAGACGCAGAAAGCTCCATTCCTGCTCGCCACGGCGAGCGCGGAGGCTTTGGATTTTTGGAAAGCCGCGCTGGCTCAAGGTTTGAGCGCAACGGGCAACGAGGTGCACGTGCTCAACGACGTGACTTTGCCCGTGATGCGCTATCGCTTGCGCAATCATCATTACGCCGGCGGAATCTACCTCAGCGTGGATGATTATTCCGGCTTGATGCGACTCGCGCTCTTGCACGGCAACGGCGAAAATTTTTCCACAGCCGAGGCGTGCGC
>Ga0247727_10012959_pt1 | contig 14170 bp, 11 predicted proteins | sample WisWelCaveWW1625_FD_202498 | JGI IMG/M metagenome (GOLD analysis project Ga0247727, IMG submission 202498) | Biofilm microbial communities from Wishing Well Cave, Virginia, United States - WW16-25 | ecosystem: Environmental > Aquatic > Deep subsurface > Groundwater > Cave microbial mat | place... | reverse complement strand
TGTTTTTTATTTCTTCTTCCATTTTTCTTTTTTCTCCCCTCTCCGCCAATTGGCGGAGAGGGGTGGGGGGTGAGGTCACATGAATCCGAGTTCGACTTGCGCCACTTCACTCATCATCTCTTTTGTCCAAGGGGGTTCAAAAGTTAACTCAATCTTTGCAGATTTAATTCCTTCTACATCATTTAATTTCTGTTCCACTTCAGGAGGCAGAGATTCGGCAACAGGACAAGAAGGCGAAGTAAGTGTCATCCTCACCTTCAGGTTATTTTCCGGATCAATATTTATCTCGTAAATCAAACCTAATTCCCAGATGTCAACAGGAATTTCAGGGTCGTAACACGTTTTTATCATGTCAATCACACGCTGAGCGAGTTCTGTATTTTGTGTTACAATTATTGCGCTCATGCTTTTGCTTTTAACGCGAGTGCGTCCAGTTTCATTTGTTTAATCATATTCACTAATCCGTTTGCTCTTGTCGGAGAAAGATGTTGTGTCAGCCCGATTTGATTAATAAAATCCATTTTCGCATTCACAATTTCATCGGGAGAATGTTCTGATAAAACCCGAATCACAAGCGCCACCAATCCTTTTGTAATGATTGCATCGCTGTCAGCCGTGTAAAATATTTTTCCGTTTTTTATTTCTGAATGAAGCCACACTTTACTCTGACAACCTTTAATTAATCTGTCCCCCGTTTTATATTTTTCTTCGATCATCGGTAACGATTTTCCAAGTTCAATGATGTGTTCGTATTTGCCCATCCAATCTTCGAACATTGAAAATTCTTCTACGATTTCATTTTCTGCCTCCTCAATTTTCATTTCAGCATTTTTAGCCACTGATTACACTAATTGCCACAGATTAAATTAGTGCTAATCTGTGCAATCTGTGGCTGATTTTCATTTCAGCATTTGTTTCACTTTTAAAATTCCTTTTACTAATTCGTCAATTTCTTCTTTGGTATTGTAAAAAGCCAATGAAGCACGAACAGTTCCGGGGATTCCGAATTTATCCATGATAGGCTGTGTGCAATGATGTCCTGTACGCACGGCAATTCCGAGTTGATCGAGAATTACTCCTGTATCGTAAGGATGAATTCCATTCAGCACAAATGAAATTACGCCTGCTTTATTTTTTGATGTGCCGATGATTTTCAATCCTTCAATTGCTGAAAGTTTTTCTGTGGCATATTCAAGAAGTTCATGTTCGTATGCAGAAATAGTTGAAAGACCAATTTCATTTATGTAATTCAATGCAACAGCCAGACCAATTCCGCCTTCAATGTGGGGAGTGCCCGCTTCAAATCGCAATGGAATATCTGCGTATTCTGTTTTCGCAAACGAAACTGTCTTTATTGTTCCTCCGCCAACCTGGTAGTTCGGTAATTTTCTCAGCCATTCTTCTTTTCCATAGAGAATTCCAACTCCGGTCGGGCCATAAACTTTATGCCCGCTGAAACAATAAAAATCAGCGTCTAAATCTTGCACATCTACTTTCATGTGTGGGATTGCCTGTGCTCCATCCACCAGCACAGGAATGTTTTTCACATGAGCAAGAGAAATAATTTCCTTTATCGGATTAATTGTACCAAGTGTATTTGAAACATGAGTGACGGCAACCAGCTTTGTTTTTGCAGAAAGAAGTTTTATGTATTCATCTAAAATCAATTCTCCTGTTTCATTTATCGGAATAACTTTCAATTTTGTCACACTGAGCGGAGTCGAAGTGTCTTCGCACAACATTTGCCACGGAAGAATGTTGCTATGATGTTCCATTTCTGAAACTATGACTTCATCTCCCGCATTTATAAGCTTTTTTGCAAGACCACTTGCGACAAGATTAATACTCTCAGTTGTTCCGCTGGTAAAAATTATTTCGTGAGCGTGTTTTGCGTTGATGTGTTTCTGGATTGTTGCACGCGCATTTTCGTAAGCAGTTGTAATTTCCTGACTAAGCGTGTGAACTCCCCTGTGAATGTTCGCGTTCTGCTCTGAATAGTATTTTGTAATAGCATCAATGACCTGCTTTGGCTTTTGAGCAGTTGCCCCGCTATCAAAATAAATTAGGGGCTTCCCGTTCACCTTGCGCGAGAGAATTGGAAAATCTTTTCGGATTTTCTGAACATCGAGCGTAATATGTTTTTCTTTCGTTATCACTTCGCCAATTTTTTATTCACCAATTCTTCAAGATAATTTTTCAGCGATTCAATTCTGATTGTATTCAAAACATCATTCGCAAAAGCATAAAGCAAAAGATTTCTTGCGCTGTCAACGCTCAATCCGCGCGCGCGGAGATAAAAGAGCGCCTCTTCATTTAATTGTCCTGTCGTGGAGCCGTGTGAACATTTTACATCATCGGCATAAATTTCCAATTGAGGTTTTGTGTTGATGGTTGCATCATCGCTCAACAGAATATTTTTTGAACTCTGGTAAGCATTTGTTTTTTGCGCATCTTGTTCCACGAATATTTTCCCGTTGAAAATGCCCGTAGATTTTCCGTCAAGAATTCCTTTATAAAGCTGATTGCTCTGGCAATGAGGTTTGTTGTGATGAACGGAAGTATGGTTGTCTATAAGGTCGGTTCCGTTCGTAATAAATAATCCATTCAAATGTGACTCGCAGTTTTCTCCGTTCAGAGCAATGCTGAGATTATTTCTTGTCCACTCACTTCCAAGCGTGATGGTGTTGGTATCGAAATGGGAATTTTTTTCCTGAATAACATTAGTTGAAGAAATCAAGGAAACATTTTTGCAATCATTTTGCAAGCGATAGAATTGCACTTTGGAATTTTCTCCGACAAAAATATCCGAATGAGAGTTTACAATAACTTTCGCATTCAAGTCAAGAGAAATAGTATTCTCAATAATGCTAACGGAAGAATTTTTTTCTGCAATTATCAAATGCCTCGGACTGGCAAGAATTTCTTTTTCTCCAGTAGAAATATGAATTATTTCAATAGGAACTTCCAGCTGAACGTTTTCAGGAATATAAATGAATGCGCCATCTGTCCACAAAGCGGAATTTAGCTGAGCAAGAGAATCGCCATCGTTGCTCAAACCCGCCTGCCGGTCGGGCAGGTATTTTTTCAATAAATCAGAATGGCTCAGCAAACCATCCATCGCAAGATTGCCGACAATCATTCCTTTGAGAAGTTTTGTGCTTAATGTGGAATCCTTATACAACCAACCGTTAATGAAAACAAGCCGGATATTTCCTTCTCCCAAAGATGAAGGAATAGAATTGAGCTTATGCGCTTCATTGTGAATCGCAGTAAAAGCTCCCGAAAATATTTTTCTTACATCAGTATATTTATACTCTTCGTTTTTTCTTGTAGGAATTCCTGAATCGGAAAATTTTTCAAATGCTTCCTTTCTTTTTTCTTTCAACCAGTCTGGTTCAGAAGAAAAAGTTTTTGAAAGAAGAGTTTTGAATTCTCCTTCAAGTTGTGCGGGAACAATCACAGGTTTATCTAATACTGTGCTCATACTTCAACAAATTCTTTTTTTACCCAGTCGTAACCTTTCTTTTCCAATTCAAGCGCCAGTTCTTTCGGACCCGACTTCACAATTTTTCCATCGTACAAAACATGCACAAAATCAGGAATGATATGGTCAAGCAATCTTTGATAGTGCGTAATCACCACAAATGCGCGGTCTTTCGAGCGGAGTTTGTTCACGCCATTCGCAACAATGCGAAGTGCGTCAATATCCAAACCTGAATCGGTTTCATCTAAAATGCAAAGCGTAGGTTCCAGCACCGCCATCTGAAAAATTTCATTGCGTTTTTTTTCTCCTCCTGAAAATCCCTGGTTCACCGAACGGTTGGCAAGCGTGCCTTGCAATTCCACCAGCGCTTGTTTTTCTTTTATGAGTTTCAGAAAATCTTTTGCGTCAATTGGCGGCAATCCTTTGTGTGCACGGATTTCGTTCAGAGCGGTTTTTAAAAAGTTGATGTTGCTCACGCCCGGAATTTCTACAGGATATTGAAACGCGAGGAACAATCCTTCACGCGCGCGGTCTTCGGGTGACATCTCCAGAAGATTTTTTCCGTTGTATGAAACTTCTCCCGATGTGATTTCGTAATCTTCTCTTCCCGCTAAAACATTTGCGAGCGTGGATTTTCCCGAGCCGTTCGGTCCCATGATAGCGTGTACTTCTCCCTTTTTCACTTCGAGAGAAAATCCTTTTAAGATTTCTTTTTCCGAAATTCCTGCATGTAAATTTTTAATCGACAACATAATTTTTGATTTTATTTTATCCGACACTTCCTTCAAGTGATACCGCCAAAAGTTTTTGCGCTTCCACGGCAAACTCCATCGGCAATTGATTTAAAACTTCTTTGCAATATCCGTTCACGATTAAGCTCACGGCTTTTTCATTGTCAATTCCTCTTTGCTTGCAATAAAAAATCTGGTCTTCGCCAATTTTACTTGTTGTCGCTTCGTGCTCAACAATTGCCGATTTATCTTTTATCTCTATATAAGGAAAAGTATGTGCTCCGCATTTATCGCCAATTAAAAGCGAATCGCACTGGGAAAAATTGCGAGCGTTTTTTGCACCCTTACTGACACGAACCAATCCCCGATAAGAATTATTGCTCACTCCAGCAGAAATTCCTTTACTCACGATCATGCTCCGCGTATTTTTTCCGATGTGTAACATTTTTGTACCTGTATCTGCTTGCTGGTGATTATTAGTTACTGCAACAGAATAAAATTCTCCAACGGAATTATTGCCTTTTAAAATAACGCTCGGGTATTTCCAGGTTACGGCAGAACCTGTTTCAACCTGTGTCCACGAAATTTTAGAATTGTCTTCCAGACAAATTCCGCGTTTGGTAACAAAATTAAAAACGCCTCCCCTTCCGTTTTTATCTCCGGGATACCAGTTCTGCACGGTAGAATATTTTACTTCCGCATTTTTGTGTGCAATAATTTCCACAACAGCTGCGTGCAACTGATTTTCATCGCGCATCGGAGCGGTGCATCCTTCGAGATAGGAAACATACGAACCTTCATCGGCAATAATCAGCGTGCGTTCAAATTGTCCGGTGCCAGAAGCATTAATTCGAAAATAAGTTGAAAGCTCCATCGGGCAGCGAACGCCTTTCGGAATGTAACAGAACGAGCCATCGGTGAAAACGGCTGAGTTGAGAGCGGCATAAAAATTATCGGTGTGCGGAACAACCGAACTCATATATTTTTTTACCAACTCAGGATGTTCCTGAACGGCTTCTCCGAACGAACAAAAAATAATTCCTTTTTCAGAAAGTGTTTCTTTGAAAGTAGTTTTCACCGAAACGCTGTCCATCACCACATCAACCGCAATTCTGCTTTCAACACCGCTTAATCTTTTTTGTTCTTCTAAAGAAATGCCAAGCTTCTCAAATGTTTTTAAAAGTTCCGGGTCAACTTCATCCAAACTGTTTAATTTTTTTTGCTGCTTGGGAGCAGAATAATAAATGATGTCCTGAAAATTTGGTTTAGGATAAGAAACGTGCGCCCATTTGGGTTCTACCATCGTTTTCCAGTGAGCAAATGCTTTCAGGCGATAGTCGAGCATCCATTGAGGCTCTTTTTTCTTGGCAGAAATAAAACGAATGATGTCTTCATTCAGACCTTTAGGCGCATTGTCAGCTTCAATATCGGTTACAAAACCGTATTTGTATTCGCTGTTAATGTGCTCTTCTAATATTTCGTTCTGGTCAGCCATTCTTATTTAGATTCTTTCTACACGTTTCGGTTACTCAAAAATTTTTTAGACGGAAAAAGATTCTCCGCATCCGCAGGTTCTGTCTGCGTTGGGGTTTTTAAACACAAAACCTTTTCCGTTTAATCCGCCCGTGTAATCGAGTTCGGTGCCGATGAGGTAAAGGAAACTTTTTTTGTCGACTACAATCTTAATTCCTTTGTCTTCGAAAACCTGGTCTCCTTCTTTCATCTGGTTGTCGAACTCAAGTTTGTAAGAAAGTCCGGAGCAACCTCCGCCTTCAACACCCACTCTGATAAAGGTATCGGCAGGTTTGTTGTCGTCCTTAATTAAGGTAAGTGCCCTTTGTTTAGCGTTTTCTGATACTGTAATCATGATTTTTGTTATTTAGAATGATTCTAAAATCTATACAAATATACCTATTTTTAGGTAGTCTGCAAGGGTAGGTGGTAAATTATTATAGAAGATGAAAAACCCTCACATTTTATACTTTTGTGCCTCTTATGGCAAAAGAAAAACAGAAGAAAAAAGAACAAGTTTCGGTTTTGGTCAAATCAAAAACAGGGCAAAAAAATATTTTTGAACGTTTAGAGTTTTGGCTTGAAGAACGAAGCAAAAAAATCTTTTATCATTCTCTAGGAATTACTTTGCTGTTTTCTCTTCTGCATTTTAATGTTAGAATTAGTGAAGGTGGTGATGATTCCACTTATGTACATGCCGGTCATCAGTATGCTTCTGACTTTTTCAATTACTATTTTACTTATAACGCTCCGTTATATCCGATGTTTTTGAGTTTACCAGTAAAATTTTTCGGTATCAACATAGTTCTTCTGAAATTTATTTCCTTGATTTTTAATTTTTTTTCGCTTTGGTTTTTTTATAAAGCATTCGACAAGCGTGTGCCGTATCTCGTGTTGTTTCCTGTGATTTTCTTTTATGCTGTAAATGCGTATATGCAGTATTTCGCGAGTCAGACATATAACGAGGCATTTTATTTATTTTTGCAATCACTTTTCCTGTTTTATTTTTTCAAACTGTGGGATAATATAAAAGATAGCGATAATTTCTCTTCGCTAAAACAGAACTGGAAGCTGTGGTTGATTGTCGGATTTTTAATGATGATAATTTCAATCACAAAAAACGTTGCTATTATTATTTTCCCTGTTGTTGTTTTGTTTTTTCTTCTACAGAAACAATGGAAAAACGCTATTTCAGCTCTACTTGTTTCGATCTTTGCCAGAGGTTTTTATGAAGTAATAAAAACGATGATTTGGGGTAGCGTAGCTCAAATTTCATCTCAAGGAAGTATGCTCTTGTTGAAAGACCCGTATATAAAGGAAAAAGGAATGGAAGACTTTATTGGGTATGTAAACCGTTTTTTTTTGAATAGTGAAATTTATTTATCAAAAAGATTTTTCCAAATTATAGGATTTACTGCTGACGCCTCGACTAATATTTACGGATTTCTCACGTTGTTTATTATTACACTTCTTATCGTTGGGTTAATCTCAATCATCCGAAATAAAAATAGAATTCTCCTTTTCTGTTGGTTATTTGCCGGGTTAGTTTTAGCAGCAACATTTATTGTTCTTCAAATCCGATGGGACCAGCCACGTTTCATACTTGTGCACACACCAGTGATTCTTTTGATCACTTTTTTTGGATTTTACATGTTATTTAAAAAAATAAAATCTGGATACGGAGTTTATATTCTTATAATTTTAATTATTAATGTTTCTGTTTTGATTTCTTCTGTTCGAAAAGTTGCAGCAAACGTACCAACTCTTTCGCAAAATCTGAAAGGAGACTTGTATTATGGTTTTACACCCGACTGGGTTAATTTTTTAAAAATGAGCCGTTGGTGTGCTGATAGCTTACCCGAAAATTCTATTGTGGTTAGTCGGAAAGCTTCAATGTCTTTTATCTATGGTAACGGAAAAGAATTTTTTTCGATAAACAGCGTAATTCATTACGACCCCAAAACAAAACAATCAAACCCGGATTCTGCTATGATGTTTTTTAAGAAAAATAAAATTCAATACGTTATTATGGCAAGTTTGCGACTTAATCCCCGCGAAAAAACTGCGAATGTGATAAATACGATCCACAACATCATGCAGCCCTTAGTAAAGTCGCCAAAGTACATGGACAAAATTATTCTCAAGCATCAAGAGGGGAAAATGGAGGATGAACCTTGTTTTCTTTACGAAATAAAATATTGAAGTGACAAATCAAAAAAAACTCGAGTACTTTAATAAAATTGCTTCGCGAAGCAGGAACAAAGGTTTTTTCAGGCGCTACTACTGGAATGAAATAACCAATTACATCAACTATTTTTCTCACGAAGATATTTCTGTTTTAGAAATTGGTTGTGGAACGGGAGATTTACTCAATGGAATTTCTGCTAATAAAAAAACGGGAATTGATTTCAGTTCTGAAATGATAAAAATCTCAAAAGAAAAATATCCGCACATTAATTTTCATGTGATGGAGGCTGAGAATATACAATTCGAAGAAAAATTTGATTTAATAATTCTTTCAAGCCTGATTGGATATACAGACGACATTCAAAGAGTTTTACACGAAGTAAAAAAAGTTTGTCACCAACACACGAAAGTTATTGTTACATATTACAATTACATGTGGGAACCTTTTTTGAAACTTTCCGAATTCATCGGAATAAAAAGAAAAACTCCGCGACAGAATTGGCTTACGCTTGCTGACATCAACAACTTACTATATGTTTCTGGATTTGATATTTACCGAAACACAAAGAGAATGCCATGTCCGGTTTTTATTCCAGTTATTTCATGGCTGTTTAATAAATATTTAGGAAAATTTGGACTGTTTCGCTGGATGTCACTTAATTATTACACTTTTGCTCGCCCGCTTGCCGAATCTAAACCCGAAGACTATGCTCAAAAATATTCTGTCAGCATTGTAATTCCTGCCCGTAATGAAAGCGGAAACATTGAAAACGCAATTACAAGGCTTCCTAAGTTTGGTAAATACATTGAAATAATTTTTGTTGAAGGAAATTCTACCGATGATACCTGGCAGAAAATTCAGGAGATTCAAAAAAAATACTCCACAACTCACGATATAAAAATTGCTCAGCAAAAAGGTAAAGGGAAAGCTGATGCAGTCCGCACTGCATACGACCACATCGTTACTGGAGATATTTTAATGATTCTGGATGCTGACCTTACTGTTCCGCCAGAGGATCTTCCAAAATTTTATGATGCGATTGCTTCAGGGAAGGGGGATTTCATAAATGGTTCACGATTGGTTTACCCGATGGAAAAAGAGGCGATGCGTTTTTTAAATCTTTTAGGCAACCGGTTTTTTAGCAAAGCATTCACTTGGCTGCTCGACCAGAAATTTAAAGACACGCTTTGTGGAACAAAAGTTTTGTTTCGCACCGAGTACAATAAATTAGTAAAGAATAAAAAATATTTTGGCGATTTCGACCCCTTTGGTGATTTCGATTTGATTTTCGGGGCACATAAATTAAATCACAAAATAATTGAAGTACCAATTCGTTATCGCGAACGTACTTATGGCAGTACAAATATTTCCCGATTTAAACACGGACTTATTTTATTGCGCATGTGCGTTTTTGCGAGCCGAAAAATAAAATTTATCTAATGTTTGAAAATAAAAATAACCGTACGGAATTAAGCAAACTCGGAGAGTTCGGCTTGATAAAATTGATTTCTGATTCCGTAAAATTGCAAAACGAAAGCAGCATAAAGGGAATTGGTGATGACGCAGCTGTGATTGATTATAAAGGAAAACAAGCAGTTGTTTCTACTGACATGCTTGTTGAAGGAATTCATTTTGATTTGAGCTATGTTCCGCTCAAACATCTTGGATATAAATCTGTTGTTGTAAATCTTTCCGACATCTATGCGATGAATGCAACACCTCAACAAATTACTGTTGCAGTTGCATTATCCAACCGTTTTTCTTTAGAGGCAGTTGAAGAATTATATTCAGGAATAAAAATGGCTTGCGAAAAATATAATGTTGATTTAGTTGGAGGAGATACAACTTCTTCATTAAGCGGATTGGTAATTTGTGTTACAGTAATCGGAGAAGCAGAAACAGAAAATATAGTTTACCGTAATGGTGCAAAAGAAACAAATCTTTTGTGCGTTAGCGGAGATTTGGGAGGAGCTTACATAGGATTGCAAATTCTGGAAAGAGAGAAATCTATTTTCAAAGAAAACCCAAAAGTACAACCTGAATTAGAAGGCAACGATTATATTTTAGAACGCCAGTTAAAGCCTGAAGCAAGAAAAGATATTCCCTTATTGTTACAAACACTCGGAGTAAAACCAACCGCCATGATTGATGTTTCTGACGGACTGGCTTCTGAAATTCTACACATCTGCACTCAATCTGAAGTTGGCTGTACGTTATATGAAGATAAAATTCCGATTGATAATATGACTTATGAGCGTGCGCGCGAATTTAATTTGGACCCTACGATTTGTGCGTTGAGTGGAGGAGAAGATTATGAGCTGCTTTTTACAATTGACATAAATGATTTTGAAAAAGTAAAATCAAACCCCGACATTTCTGTCATCGGTCACATCAATGAAAAATCAGCTGGAGTAAATATGGTGGCAAAAAACGGAACAATTCATCCGATTACTGCGCAGGGTTGGGACGCGCTTCTGAAAAAATAATTATTTAACTTTTGCTTTTTCTTCTACTATTTCTCGGAAAGGAATTTTATTCACTTTGCTTTCGGCCCAACTGATGAAATCAAAATACTCGAAAGCAGTTTTCTCAAAATTATCTTCTTCCAATTTTTTTAATTCTTCCAGAAATTCGGAATAAACTTTTTCGTGTTTTGATTTTTCTTTGTCTTTCATCAACTCATCAACAAAATTCAGAAAAACCGTTTCGAATTTATAAACACGTTTTTTTGATTTCAAATAACGGTGTGCCGATTTCATCGTGTATGGAATCAAATCGTCATTCTTTAATTCTATCTGAATAATTACGCTCAAGATTTCGGCAAAGCAGTGCGCATCTTCAACCTCTTCAATTTCTTTATTCTGCAAAATACGATTGTTCCATTTTAATGCTTGTGAAAATTTCCCCGAACCGAAATATGCGTTTGCAATATTCGAACAGAAATACGCCTTCCGAACTTTGTTTAGTTTGCCTTCGTATTTTTCTAAACCCTCCTCAATCTTCGGAACTAGTTCGAGCGATTTTTCAAACTCCCCAAGATTATTGTACAAAGTAATTTCAATGCTGTAAGCGCTCGAAAAAAGCTTTATTTCCAAGTCTTCATTCTTACTTATCGCAAATTTCTGCGGCACTTCACGCAATTTGCGCAAATAAGCGAATGATTCATCATAGTGTTTCAGTTGACTGCCGATGTAAATAATATTGGTGAGAATGGAAAAATAAATATTCGGCTCCTCTTCAAAAATGTGAATGTTGCTTTCAATCAAGTCGACATTTTTTTTCAGATTGTTGTAACTGTTTTCATAATCACCGGTGCCAAAATAGTAAGCGCTGTAAATATGATAGTATAAATATTTTGCTTCTGTAGAAAGCGGTTTCGATTCGGAATTGAGCAAAACATTATCAATTATTTTTTTGATGCTGGCAAGTTCTTCCTCGTTGCGTACTTTACCGCGCTTGTTTAGTATCATGAACAAACGGCTTTTAATGTTCCAGTAATCGTTAAAACTTTTTACTTTTTCTCCGATAAGTTCATCTTCTTTCAAAAAAAGATTTACGTCCTCTTCCGTCATGCCACTATAATTATCCTTTTCAATTAATTTTTTTTCCCACTGATAAATTTCCAAAAGGGAAGAATGCTTTTCATATTTCTGCGCTAGCTTTTTTGCGCTCGATAAAAGTTTAGCACACTGGTCGTATAACGATTTTTTGTACAAAATTTCAGCGCAATGCAAATCGCGTTTCAGTTCGGCATCAATAGATGAAGCGGAATGAAATGCATCGAGGCTGCGCAAAATCAAATCGTACAAACGTGCTTTAACGATGGAGAATTGTTTCTCCCCAAATTTTTTCGTGAGAACAGATTCATCGTAATCTATTTGTACATCAATTGCATCAAAAAGTTTCACTCCGTTATTATCTTCGGCACTCGTATGGCGCGATGCGTAAATGGTAAAGCTGCGCTTTTCGGCTTTGGTGAGCGATTTTATCAATCGAAACAGATTATCGGAAACTTTGTTAGACATGTATATTATTGATGTAAATTCTTAAAGGAAATAAATGGTAATAATTTGAAATAAATCGAAACAATGGAATTAATATTTTCGTCAAATGCGTTGTTCTTCCCAATAGAAATTTAAGGTTTAAAATCTCCTCTTTCTTAAAGATAATCAAAAGCATTCTTATCTTAATACTTAATACTTTATACTTAAGACTCTTTAGACTTGTATAAATATATAAAAGATAGTAAAACACGTTGACTTGTATATTTTCTAATCTTTCGCGATAAGCTAAAGAGCTGAAAACTAAATCTTAAATCCTAAATCCTAAATCCTAATTTGATGTTAGACTTGTATAGGAATGCTGAAAACAAGTTTGCTTTACCCTATATGTGCCAATACATTTGGCCTCAGAGTAGCAAAAGGTAATACCGACCGACTGCGGACACATGGGGATGTTGCTCAAGGTTGGTCGGTATTTTATCTTTTATGCTCTCAACAATTTAGCCCGACAATCATCCCCTAATAAAAATTGTAACTTTACTAAAACCTCTTGCTCATGAAATCGAAACTACTCCTCCCCTTTATTTTAATCTGTAACACTTGCTTAGCGCAAAACGGATTTACCGTTCACCTGATGCCAACCGGTTACACCACCATTCAACTGCGATTTAAAAATGCAATTGCAATTGATAATACAAATAATAAATGGATAGGATTTCAAAGTATAGGACTGGGAAAATACGATGGAGTAAACTGGACAATGTTCGACATAAGCAATTCGCAGCTTCCAGTAAACGATGTGCGCAGCATTGCCTTTGACGCAAGCAGCAATGCATGGATTGGAACCAATGGCGGAGGTTTGGCAAAATTTGATGGCTCTACATGGACAATTTTTAATACTGGAAATTCAACAATTGCTTCCAATATAATTTATTCTGTTACAGTAAACGGAAGCGATATTTGGATTGGAACAAACGCAGGCGTTTCGAAATATAACGGAACAACTTTTACCAACTATACTGTTGCAAATTCAAATCTGTCGAGCGATACAGTGCAAAGTTTTGCATTTGAAACCAATGGCGATGTGTGGATGGGAAGTGCAAACGGTCTGTGTAAATTATCAGGAACTACTTGGACAATTTTCAATACATCTAATTCAGGTTTGCTCGATGATAATGTTCTTTCGCTTTTCCGCGATGGACAAAATTTATGGATAGGAACAAAACTTGGCGGATTGCACAAACATTATAACGGAAGCATTGCAAACATAAGTGTGATGATGCCCACCAGTGCTTTAATATATCCAACTGCTGTGTATTCAATTTCGAAAGGACCACAGGGCGGGGTTGCATGTAGAGGTGCACTCAATCAAATTATTGAAATATTAAGTTATAAAGTGGAGGTTTATTATGCTAATACTGTTACAAGTATTGGAAATTTTCTTGCTTACGAAAATTCTTCGGGCTTATTATGGTTTGTGAATAAGTTAGGGGCGAATACACCGTATCAGGATTTAATGTCATTTACTAATTCAACGTATACTGGTTTTGGACAGGGCGGACCATTTGGGGGATTGACTTACGACAACACAAAAAATCTTGACATCAATGAAGTCAATGCAACAATTTTAAATCGTGGCGATATGCACTGGAATTTAAACAGCGGAGGTTATGAAGTACCCAAAGGTAGCGGAGTGGGAACTGTATTTGCTTCGGCAATTTGGATTGGTGGATTGGATGCCGGTGGGAACTTGCATACTTCAGCAATGACTTATCGCCAAACCGGAATGGATTATTGGCCCGGACCATTGGATACAATAAATTTTTCTACCGATACTGTTACAGCAAACAAGTACGATAAGATTTGGAAAATAGACCGTTTTAAAATAGCTGAGTTTATTTATTATTTCAATAATGGCTCGGTGCAAAACGGAACGTATGCAGTTGATCCCGATATTTTATCATGGCCTGCGCACGGAACAGGAAATAATTCGCGTAATCTTGCACCTTTTGTTGATGTTGACGGAAGCGGAATTTATAATCCGATGACAGGCGGAGATTATCCTAAAATAAAAGGCGACCAGATGTTGTATTGGATTTTCAACGACAGCATTTTGCACACCGAAACAGGAGGAGCACCATTTGGATTTGAAATACACGCAAGTGCTTATGCTTTTACTTGTCCCACAATTGCTGACAGTTTGAAAACACTCAACTACACTACCTATTACAATTATAAAATCATCAACCAAAGC
>Ga0247727_10012958_pt1 | contig 14172 bp, 28 predicted proteins | sample WisWelCaveWW1625_FD_202498 | JGI IMG/M metagenome (GOLD analysis project Ga0247727, IMG submission 202498) | Biofilm microbial communities from Wishing Well Cave, Virginia, United States - WW16-25 | ecosystem: Environmental > Aquatic > Deep subsurface > Groundwater > Cave microbial mat | place... | reverse complement strand
TCTCTGGATAGGTGGACGGTTGTGGTGGTGGGCGGGGTTGGGAGGTGTGGACAAAGAATGAGGTGAAGTATTTTGGCTGCACCTATTGACATTCTGCGTGTCTTGTGCTAAAATCTACTGTTGCATGATGGAGGAATGTTTTATGCGTCTCCGGTGTACGGCGGCGGTTTACGATTCACGTCGGAACGCTAAAGTTTTGTATCGCGAATACATTCCTCGGATCGAGTGTGTCGCGACGTTTAATTTGTACGGTCGTTGGGTTTATTGCATCTGCCCGCGCGGTTTCTTGAAGGGAATATCTCGTGGGGGTTTGTTGCATAATGGGTTAGTATTTGAGATTGCTTCACGCCGTAGCTCTTTGACCGGGGAATATCTTCTGTTGCATCCTCCGGTTTCCAACGAACGTTTGACGTTGGGAACCTATAATTTCGACGGAAACTGGTCCGTTGAGATAGAGTGAAAGGAGCATGACGGTATGGCGGAAGAGATGGTCAGTATTAACGATTTTGCCGAGTTTGACCAGCCCGGTGCTATGTTGGAGGGAACGTTCGCTGGCGTGATTCGGTCTGCAGCGGGCGAGGATGTGGCGGCAGTGATCCCTCAGTTCGTGATGGTGACGAAGAAGGGTGGCATCGTGCGTTTTAACTCCACGATGCAGTTATCGGTGTTAGACGCGTTGCCTATCGGAAGCGCGTTGCGAGTCACGTTTAAGGGGGATGTTCCGACCCGGAGCGGGTATCGTGTCAAACGGTTCGATATTCAGGTTTCGCCGTCTGCCGTCGCCGGATTCATCGAGGGGATTAAGCGCCTTTCGATAGCGGGGCCTGTCAGGTCTATGCCCAATACCCCTTCCGGCGATCCTGCTCTGTTTGACAACGACCCGTTTCGCTAACCTCTTTATGGCGAAAGGAGTGCGTTCGTGCCTGACCAGCCGCGAGATAGCTTAGGTCGTTTTGTGGCTGGTGTGTTTGTGTCTGATCAGCCGCGGGACCATCTAGGGCGTTTTGCGGCTGGTCAGATTTATGAGCATTCGGACAACATCGAACATGCTGTGAGTTCGACTCGGATGTTCCGCGAAGAGTATTTTACGCAGGCGGATGCGGTCGCGCGAGCTACACGTCTTGTGAGTGGTGAACATTCCAATGCATATTTTAATCAGACTGTAACATCTGTATCTGTGTATCTGATCCCTGCCGGGCGAGCCGCGCCTGTTTGGGATCGAGGGTTGCGGCGTTATGTCTCTGCAACATTCTCACGGGATGTGTGGGTTGTGGATGTGGAGGGGGATCGTGGGTTAATGAAGATTACACTCTGAGCATTGCAGTTGCTAGCGTTAACGATGGTAGGAACGAGCTAATGATGCCTAGTGTCGTGGATGAGGTAGAGCCGGGCGTGTTTCGTCTTTTTGCGCCCTGGATGCTAGCTGATGTTCAGCGGTATAGTGAGGGTAGATCGGGTTCGTTTTGGTGTGCATCGAACGGGTCGGTCGTCCACCATATCAGTAATCACAATGTTCAGCGTTATGTGTTAGATGCCGATTTGCCGGGGTTGCGGCAAGCGCGCAGAGTCGTATCAGAGATGATCGGGTCTGAACCGGGCTGGTCGTATGCGCAAATGTCGCGGTTGTTGACCGATTGGTTAAGCGTTTCACAATCGGCCCTTACAATACAGATTGTTCCCGTGTGGCATTACCAACGCTGCCTTCCCTGTAATCTCGATTGTTGCTCGATGGAAGATTTGCGTTCGGCGTATTGGCAATGTTTGCGTCGTTGCCCGTCTCCGTTGGTGGAGGTCGACGGCGGTCGTTTGCTTTGGCGTGCTATCTCTGCTGAAAAAGAGGTCCGTTGGAATCAGATTTTGACTGTGTTGGAATCTCTCAAATCACTCCGTCTCGCGTTCATTGGTGTTAATGCTGCGGGTTGGCGTCTTGCTCCGCCATCAAACGGCAAAGGTACTGTACGGGTTGCTAATGGTTGTATTATTTCGAAGGGGAACCCAGTCGGTCGATTGAATCCGGTAACATCGGTTGTAGTGCGTTGTGTGTATGAGGTTGTGCAAGTGCAGGCGGAAAGTGCCGACACCGTTTACTCAAACGCTGACTGTTGTTTAATCGATAATGGTGCTTCTTGCTCGATTTGGGATGACTGCGGTTTGGATTACCGTTCCAAAGCACGCGGTGTTGGCAGTATTCTTGCTATCGGGCATTGGAGAGTTGGAGAATGTGCGACGGAGCATTACACGAACGATCAATATGATGTGCCGTGTGGAATGAGACGACGAGTTCACGAACCGTTCCAAAGCGTGCACGTCGTTCCTCGGTTCTATCAACAGGTCTTATTGGGGGTTATGCGATGAATATGCGACAGCGTTTGCAGATGCTGAAAAAATGTTCTATTCTCGCTTCTGACAAACCATTCATGACTTGCGCCGATTGTTTGCATCTCGACGTGAAGAATTGCGAATGTCGGCTTTTGGATGTGTTTTTGGGCAACTGTCCTTTCAAACTAGCCCGCGTCGGGTATACTGAGAGTGAAGGAAGGCTTTGTCATGGGTGAATTGCCACGATTGCCATACAGACAGTACCCCGGGGATGTTGTGGGACCCGCTGCAGTTACTGAGGGCGTTGTCAATCTTGGGGGAATGCAAGCACAGCATCTGCAGCATCTCCCCCATATCCGGCAGATTGTAGACTTGGACTTCACTATCTCTGAAGCGTCGCAGGCGCTTGCGTTGCTTAGCGGTGTGCAGTCGTTTGATTTGGGTGCGCGACCGTGCAATTATCTAGTCGCTGCGGGATCGGTTCGTGGGAATGATTTGTATGTTAGCATGGGTGCGACGCAGGTTAAGTGGGTTTTGAAAGGCGCGACGTACTATCCACTCGCTGATTATATTGTGAAGACTGGTGCTGGCTCAGTGCTGTTTCGCGTGCCAACTCGCACTAATTGGTCATGTGCGGTTGTAGTGCTGCCACCAAGTGGGTACTCGGCACCGTACGCCGATGCGGCGCGACTGGTGTTTGGATACCTCCCTGACGAGTTGGAGTATGTGTATCAGGAGTACGTGGAATGACACGCGCACTGACTGTTGGGATTTTAATTGGCGTTGCAGCGGCAATGTTGCCTGATCTACCTACTGTTGTAAGCGTGTATCGCGAACGACCCGATCTGCGTTGGACGATCTGGCTTGCGGGGACTGGTGCGGTCGTCGCCGTGTTTGCAGCGTTGGAGATAGCACGCGGGAGGTCGGGATGATAACAATGCATCTAGATGTGAAGTTTCGGGTGTTCGGTATAACTTTTGGACATGTGAGACGTGTTTTCAAATTCCTCGTTCCCCACGTGGGCGGTCTATCTTCGGGTATCGAGCATACTCTCTTTTCGATTGACGAGCGTGGTGTGAAGTTAGACGTTTCGTATTATTGGTTGAGTTGATATGTTGATCTCGACTGTTGATCCTGGCATTTTCATTGAGAGCGATACGCGTATCGAGGTCGCGAATGTCAACGCTGGTAGGGTTGTGTATGTACAGCCTGCAACGGGCCGGCGTTGGGAATGTGTCGGTTCTTGTGACCGGCGAGGTGATTGTATGATCGGGTCTGTTGTGGATGGCATCGAGGTACGCGACAGGTTGCATCTTGCGGATATGGTAGTGGCGAATGGAGACAGGCGAATTGATTCTTTGATCGATGTTCCGGTTGCACCTGGTTTCGAGCGCTGTTGTCCATTGATCGTGATTGAGTTGTCGCGGATGCAATAATGCCTGCACCAACTCGGTTGTTCCTGCGTGATGTGACCGCTGTCAACCCGCCGACAAACGGTGAAAAGTCTACTGCGCTGCCAGTCGGTGTATTCGATGGTAACAGTGGTGCCGGTTTCGAAGATCGCTCGCTTATGACAACAGCGGGCGGTGCTCAGGTGAGTAAGAGTCGTGCAGCACTCGCAACAGCGGCGGAGCATGACGATCAATATATTGCTCGCTTCACGTTGGATGATTTAGCGGCACAGACTATTAATGCGAATACGTGGATAGTCGCGGTTGCGACAAGCGAAGCGAATGCTAACGCGAATAGCTTTACAATTCTATCGCTGTACGTATGGCGTCCGTCCACTTCATCTGTTGTCGGATTTGTGTATGATTCTGATACAATTCTTGGGATCGAATGGGAGATTGCGGAAGACGGGCAGGTATTGAGTATTGCGGGGTCGAGTGTTGTATGTGCAGCGGGCGATAGTCTGGTGTTAGAGTTCTGGCGACATACAGCGGGCCAGGGGATGGCGACCCCGTATACGCAAACACTGTATTTCAATGGTACTACTGATGTTACGGAAACGACAACTTCCGATGCCGCTTCTTATATCGAAACACCGCAGACGTTGGATTATCTTGTCGTTGGGCAACCCTTCACACTGCAAGAAACGGCTGTTATACCCGCAATCCGACAAATAAATCCTTTCATCAGGTGATTTTATGCCGAGCATGTTTCCGCCGAAAAAGAACACTTCGTTTACTCTCTACTTTCCTATCCGCGACGCGGACGGGGATCCCGTTACTGGCGCAACACTACTTGATTCTGAGGTATCGGTTGACGGTATCGCGTTTGTTGATTGCACGAATGAGGCTGTTGAGATAGGGGTAACTGGGATATACTCGCTCGCTATGACTGCGGCGGAAATGAATGGGGATGTTATTATTGTACAGACGAAGACGACAAGCGCGGGTGCGAAGACGGCAGTCAACATTGTTTATACCAGCGCGCGTTTATTTGATGATTTGGCATTTCCTACCATATCCGGGCGTTCTGTCGATGTTAGTGTAGGCGGTGAAGTTGGTATCGATTGGGCGAATGTGGGCAGTCCGGCGACCGTAGTAACACTAGCTAACACTAGTGTAGGTCTGTTGGCAAGTGCGATTACAAGCGCGGTTGTGGCGACGGGTGCGATTGATGCAAACGCACTAGCGCCTGATGTTGTTAACGATGTGTTTATGGGGTCAGTGTTGACTGAATCGTATGCAGTGGATGGTGCAGCCGCCACACCTGCGCAGTTGCTTTACATGATATTACAGCTTGTAAGCGAATTCGCGATTGCGGGAACGACGATTACCACGAAAAAGTTAGATGGTATTACAACCGCAATGACGCATGCTTTAGATAGCGCGACCGATCCGACTTCGCGGACACGTGCAACGTAAAGCAGTGAAAGTGGAACATGCCGGTTAAATATGTAATCGCGGCGGGTGTTGGTTTTAGTGGTGTTGGTGACACGACGGAGTATATACCGACCCGCGGATTTACTCTCGCTGTGGCATCAACGGTTTATTCGCGTGGTGGGTTTGACCGTACCGGGAACGGCTGGACGTTGAGTACAATGAGTCTCCGGGGTTGTATAATACTACATGGTGATAAGCGCGCACTTTGTGTAAGGCGGAAACGTGGCAGTCGATTTACTACCGAGTGGCCTGCTGTCAAGCGGACGGTACGGGTTAACGACACTTGACAAACGTCGGTTTAGTGCTGATGTTGCGCGTCCTTACCAATCCGTGTACGCGCGTGTAACCGGACAGACTCTTGCTTCACCTGTCGGCTACCAGATTGTCGGGGATTATACACCTGGGTTGCTTTTAGTTGTTCCGAGTTTATTATATGATGCAGCGGGGACACAGAATAGTAATATCGGTTTACGCGTATATGAGGGAAGATTTGGTGCGGCGAATGAGTGGGTCGACAACCCGACGACTAGCGGTGTCCCTTTATGGGTCGCGCCTAGCACGACTGTTTCACTAATCCCCTGGAATCGCAAACTTTCACTTCTAATCGTTTTCTTTCGTAACAATACCGCAATGTCTGCATTAGTGCTAGAATTGATTGTTCTACCCTACGATTGATGGGAGTCGGGATGACCCTCGAGCAATTACAATCGTTCATTGTTGTTGTAGGGTTTCCTGTAGTTGTAAGCATTATTCTTTTATGGGGGTTGCTTATCCAGTTTCCGCGTACTATGCATCATGCGATAAAAGAGTTAGGGGAAGGGATTGTACAGGCTATTCGACAGTCGCAATTGGATCAGAGCCAAGCATTGCGTGATATGGATACAGTGTTGTCTGAACGAACACGTACCGCATTAGACGCGCTCAGGCGTGATCTTGCTAGGATCGAAAAAAGTATTAACGAAGGTAGACGGGGTTCAGATCGATCTGAGTCGGTGCCGTCCTGATAAAACGAGCGGAGATTCAAAACATGGAGAAGAAGAATGAGCGAGGAAATTCTGAAGGAGACCCCGGACGGACCACCGGGGAAGAATCTGGACGTGTTGGTGCAGGAGTTGCGGCAAGTGATGCAATCGCAGGTGGTAGATCAAGCGGAGCGAGCGGAATTACTGAAGCTGCTCCGGGGACAAGAAGCGACGTTGAGTCGTTTGGTGGCCCCGCCCGTGCAAGTGCCACCTATAATCGAGAGGCTGAAGGAGCCCGACCCCCCTCCGAAACAAGAGGCGGAGGAGCCAAAGACGCGAAGCCTGAAGGGGGCGTGGAGGTTCGTGTAAGGAAACCGCGCAAGATTCCAATACCTAGCGCGGTTCCTATTGCAGTAGATGCAGATGATCTTGCGTGTATTCTATCAGCAGGGTTTGGGATGTATGCGCAGAGTCGCCACCCATTGCTTCGTCCAGCATGGACGTTCGATCCTTTGGAATGCCGGGCGGCGGCGGCGCATTTAGCGCGTTGTCTATCACGTTTACCCGCACGTTACATTGCGCTAGTTTCGAACTTCGCTGACCCGCTCGCATTCATAATTGGTATGTATGCGCTTATCAGTGAAGGCGCGCGACGTGAAAAGGAGATTCAGCAGCTTTATGCAACGCATCATACAACCGATGGTGGCGGTGAGTCAGCTGAAAGAACGAGTTCTACAGATGATAACGGAATGGGGGGCGGGGGTACCGACCGCGCAAATACTTCTGCCCGCGATCCGCGTTTACCTTATCAGGATCGGGGATGATGAACTCCGTCATAGACTCATCGAGTACCGTAACAGCATCGATGCAATCCTTGCCGACTCCTGCGCAGAGATTCCGGATTGCTGGGAACGAACGTGCGCTTCTAGTGGGGCGCACGGGGTCGGGAAAATCGACTCTTGCACGGGCGTTACTCGCTGAATACGACCATGTGTTTGTAATCGATGCGAAGGGTGATCTGGAATTACTCAATGCGATAGTGCTAACATCGCCCGATAAGGTATCTGAATTAGAGTTTTCGCATCGTCGCGCGTTGTCGGACCCGGTAATTTATCGTCCAGAGCCGCAATACTGGGATTACCGGGTATATGATAGAGTTTTCCACTGGGCCTACCTTGCACAGAATCTTACAGTGTACGTGGACGAGATTAGCGCGGTTATGGGTGATGGGTACAATGTGCCACAGTGGTATCGCGCATTACTTACGCGTGGACGCGCGCTCGGTATTCGTATGCTTAGCGGAACTCAGAGACCGAGCGGTATTCCACTCAATGTATTATCTGAAACCGACCATGTGTTCTTGTTTGAATTGCTGCTTCGTGATGACCGGCGGCGCATGGCGGAGATTATGGGCGAACGGGTATTGTCGGATGATCTTTTAGCCGAACACGCATTTTGGTACTACGACGTGCGACGTGCTGTATTAACACAACATGTGTTGGAGAAGGGAGGTCTGATGCAAAATGGCTGTTGAACTTGGGAGTGGCCCTATTGGGGCTAGTACAAAGTTCTCATTGTTTGGGAGCAGTAGCACCGACCCGCCGTTGGAACCCACGACAGCCCTGGGCGGGGTTGTGCAGGGAGGGCAACCTTCGCCAGTCGTGATTCTATTAGGAATGGTCGCGTTGCTGCTTCTTCTGAAAGTCATCGGTGAATCTAAGAACACCGCGATAGACCCGGCACATATTCATATCGGCGGGTATAATCTGCTAGGGATTACTGTTGTGTCAATCGTAGGAATCGGGTTGTTAAAATTGGTATTTAACCGTTGGCAGGTTCCTGGTGTGACACCATTGCTGAACTTTATCTGAAAGGAGATGAATCGAATGCCTATACCGTTTAAGTTAATGACGCGGCGAAGCCGCACTGCATTGGAAGACAAGTCGATTACTTCCGAATCGCAGTATAACACGATAGATTTGCCTCAAAATGGGTATCTTGGTAGTTTGGTAGTCCAGGTGTATGGCACGCTGGCTACGAATGCGACAGCGGCGGGTACATGGGATGCGAACTACTGGCCCTACAACTTGCTCAATTCGATTGCATTACGTTCAAACGAGGGGTTGGAGGTATACCGTACGTCGGGGTATACGAACAAGCTAGTTCAGATTGTAGATCGCATCGGCCACTCACCCGACGAGTCACCGACTGTCATCGGGACTGTGCAGGGAACTCAAGGATCGAAGGTTGGTTCTATCCAGTTCCCAACTGGCACGATTGCGATTAGCACCACGTACCATGTGCTTGTCACCTATCGTATTCCTATTGCGGTCGATGATTCGCTTGCGGCGGGACTGTTGCTACTCCAACATCAGGCAACACGTTTGACAATCGATACTCAGCTAAACACACTTGCAAAGATGGGATTTACAGCGGGTTCTGCGGCCATTGCGTTGACACAACGCGCTTCGATGGAGTGGTACTCCGTCCCAACATCACCAGACGCACAGCCTAACCTCGATTTTATTCACCGATGGATCGAGGACACGCAATCATGGACTGCGTCAGGAGATCAGCGGTATAAAGTCCCGGTTAACGGCATTGTGTCGCGTGTGATTGTGGATTTGGAGAATAACGGAGTGCCGATGGTGTTTTTCGCAACTGCGAATCAGCCAGGGTCCGTCAATTTAGGAAACGTTGGTGTTGAGTACGCTTCGTCCCAACGAACCGAGTGGGAAGACGCGAAAATATTCATGTCGCGAGCACGTCGTCAGTGGTCGCAGGATTTACCCGATGGTGTGCTTGTTCATGATTTTTCGCAAGGCGGTGGTAGTCCGTTGATGTGGGACGGTCGAGATACCTACGATACCGGTGCATTAACTGAGTTCGCGATTGTTACAAATCTTACTGTGACACCCACAAACGGTAAGATTCGGTATACACGCGAGCAGTTAGACAGGCGCGTCGCGTGAAAGGACGAAGTGGCGCACTTCTAGTGGTGTCAGCGCTTGGGCTTCTGTGGGCTTATAACACAGGGAGATTGTTAGCCATATGGGACATCATGAAAGCCGGGACGGGCGCTACGGTCGGCGGCGTTGGCGGCGGCGGACTGCCCGGACTGCCCGGACTGCCCGGATTAAACATGCAAGGCGCAAATCTATCGCCAGAATGCGTGACTCTGGCATCGAGTGGGATTGTGACACCGGATTGTATGGAGAATATCTGGCAAAGCTTGAATAGCCCATCGGACATTCTTGACACAATCGGTGATACGTTGGGAAGAATCTTCGGATGAGTCAACGACCGATCGACCCGCAAGGCGGTAGACTTCCTGGCGGCGGCGGAGTGCTTATCACCGGCGTCGGGTTGTCTGCTTGGCAAATGCTGTTCGCGTTAATCGTGCTTTACCTTATCATGCTACACATTCCATTTGGTGTAATGTTTGGCTGGATTGTGTTGTTAGGCGCGGTGCTACAGAGCCCCCAAGCGGTCGGTAACCTGATTGCTCTAACCGACTTCATACGAACAGGAAAGAGAAAGGAAGGATAGATGATGAATCCTCTACTGATTGCGTTACTGGCGATTGCCGCATACTTTCTTTATAGAGAATTACGCAAACGTTAAATGTGCATCCCGCTACCCGCATTCAAATGCGTGGATGGTCGGTATGTGTTCTGTGCGCGTTGCGCAGAGGTGGCAGCGGTTGTTCTGTTACTATTAGGTGTTATGGTCGTCATGCTGAAAGGATGGGTATAATTATGGTAGAACGGGTGCTCTCTGCAACCTTCGGGTTGATTCTCGTATTCCTTTTACTCTCACGCGCTGACGAGTTTAACAGGATTATTCGTGCAGGTGGAGAGTTCATTACGTCGCAAACACGCATTCTACAAGGAGTGGGGACAACCGGTAGATTCAGTGTGATACGATGATCAGTTTGTGGGTTCCTGCACCTGTCGCGTTAGTAGTGCTCCCTAGCGCGGCAAGCGAGGGTCACGCGCAAATGGCTGCGGTACTCGGACGCGTGACCCTCAGCTTTGAACGACGCGGTTTCGTGCCGAATCATCCCGCTGCACCATTTCCGTACTGGCTGTCGCGACGCGGGTACCCCCATCCACGCCTAGTCGATAGACCGTACCTTCCTGGCGACTTTGCGACCGAGAGCACACGCATCGACCCATCTATGGGTCGCGTGTTAAGGCAGACTGTGATACCGATATGAGTGTGAGTGTGATCGAGAAATTGCAGGCACGATTCAATAGAATGTCACCAGGTGGGCGGCTATTCGCTGTTGCGCTTGTAGGCGTTAGCGCTTATGCGATTTATGTTTACATACAACGCAGACGCAGTACACAGCGCGCAGACAAGACTGTCGATGCGACACCGACAACAGGCATGATTGATTCAGGTGCAATCGCGGCAGAGGTTGCTGGCGGTGTCTCAACGTTAATCGACCAGCTTGGGTCTGACTTTACATCGAATCAAGCGGCGTTGTCAAACTTGATTGCGCAGACAAGTCAGAACACTGTAGACGCGTTAAACGCGCAGACCGTCGCGTTTATTACTGGATTGGGAGATTTAGGAACCGCGCAACAGGCAGGTCTGAAGGATACTGAGGATAGAATATTAGGCGCGGTCGCAACTGGTGTAGATAAACTATTCGGACAAGGCGGCGAAGTCTTGAACGCCATTAACAGCTTTGCAGAGTCAATCGTATCTGGCGTTACCGACGTGTCTGTTAAAGTCGGTACGCTGTTAACCGGCCAGGAGGAGCAGACTGTCGCGCTAGGTCTCCTGCAGGCTGAGATCGATGCGACAAAGAAATTGGGCTCGTGGGCGCTCGGCTTCGCGTCAATCACAAGCTGCTATCAGGATTTAGGTGGAGGGAACTATCTGGTGAACGAATGCAAGTTTGGCAAAGGTCCGCATGAGCTCTACGGCAGCGGACTCGATATTACCAGTTCCGAAACCGCGATAGCGGCGTTTCTTAAATCAAGATATTCGGGCTGTTTCAATGCCGACGAGAATCGTTTCGATTTAATGTGCGTTGGTGCAAAGATGGCAGGGGGTGAATAAATGGCACGAAGAGATATTCGACACTACCTCGCGACAAACCGACAACCGATCCTACCACCACGTCGCGTGTTATTGTTCCAAACGGCAAGCAGATTTATCGCTGTTGGCAATCCTGCCTCTGTTGCATACTCTCCAGATACAGGACGCGTAACTCCTGCTCTTACACAACTCGCTGCGAAGCCAGAAGCCGGAGTAGGAGACCCGGGACCCGGTGTAACGAGCGGTGGCGGTGGGAACCCAAGCCCTCGATTCCACGACGCTGGGATTATCGTCTCGCCTGCGCCTGTTTCACCGGGTGCGAATATTCGGATTCGTCCATTCACACGTGCTGAGGAAGCTGATACCGGTGTTGGAAATGGCGGTGGTGGAGGGAACGGGTGTTGTCCGTGCGTGTGATCCATGCCATCTGATATAACAGAGGTAGCAGGCTTTTGTAGCATGGTCTGCGCGCGAATATTCCCAAACGACAATTTGCTTGATCCGAAGACATCTGGCGGTAAGTGTTACGCATCATGCACACGCAACCCTGCCGGGTTCGGGTTTAGCAAATCGCCACCGAGCGAGCTAGAACGTAGATACAACGCTTGTGTCGATCAGGCGTGGACGGATTACGATTTATGCGTCAAGCTGAATCCTGGGAAGGAAGCAGACTGTCGTGCTATCCGTGATAAACACTTCGCCGACTGTGATACGATGCGTGCTGGAGGAAAGCTGGTAGGGATCACGGCATGTGGCCTATGCGGGATTGACAACATCGCCGCTTGCATTGCGTGTGTGGGAGAGTTTCTTACACGTGGGTTAAAGATTGTTGCAGTGAATGCCGGGTTTGTGATCGTGGGTGTGATAGGGCTGTACGTACTAGCAAAATCCGAAAGGTTCTGAAGAGGGTGAGAAACCACACTGCTCGTTGATTCCAAAACGAGCAGTGTAGTTACGACCGTCCGTCTCCAGATGGGGGTTAGAAGGCCTCCGCGTAAAGGCTTTCCGCCAAACGCGCGGTGACACGCTGCAGCAGACTACGGATTTGCATCGTCTCCCCGATGTACGCATCGACCGCGTCAGCGGCAACACGCGGAAGCAGCGGCAAGACATCCAGGACAACCTCAGCACGCGCCTGTGAGTGATTGTCAAACGCGTTGTAGACCGAGGTGATGGTTAGAATGTCGCGATAGGTCCGCTGCGCAACGTCCGAAGTCGGATCGTCGCGATAGGCATTCGCGAGATCCCGGAGCATCTCCACTTCGGGGAAGTCGGCGTTTTCGAGGTCCGAAACCAAAGCAGCCCATCCCTCATACAAACCTCGCACGATTGCCTCACTCGCGGGGTAGAGCAGGGCGCGAGTCTGTTGCGTGGCAGTTGCTTCATTCATTGAATGCCTCCTCGTAAACTTTGATTACCAGCATTGTTGCGGCGTGGTAGAGTAGGGCGCGAATCTGTTGCACCGCTCTGACGTAAGCATCGAGCACTTCCGCCGTCTGAGGAAGCGACATCGTGATGTCCCCGGCAACGGCGTTGTATGCAACAGTATAATCATGCACCGCTTCGTGGACCTTGCGGTAGGCATCCGCAAGGTCCCGAAGCGTCCCTGCTTCAGGAAGATTGGCGTCTTCGAGTTGCGAGATCAGAGCAACCCACCCTTCGTATACCCCCCGCTCGATTACCTCGATCACTGGAACGCCTCCTCGTAGAGTTTGACCGTCAGCATTGCAGCGGAGTGATTGCACTGTTTCAGCTTATCCATCATTCCTTGTGCTCCTTCTAGGAAAGAAAAGAACGGAGGAAAGAATCGTCTACAACCCTTTCCTCCGTCAGTTCGAGACCTTACGCCACCGGTAGGTTGCCCTCTCCAATAACATTTGCCATTACAGCAAAGACCTCCCGACTGAAGCGAGCGCCGACGGTAAGCGCCTTGCCGAGACTTGCAGCACTCTCGACGTCTAGCAGGAGGTGGTAGCGGTGCGTCGTCGTCTCCACGTCTACTACCAGACCACCGTGAAGCGTAGCCGCGACCCCTACCTTCTCTCGCGACACGCCCACCATAACGACCGTAACCTTGCGAGTGATGGGGAGGGATCCGTCTTCCGTCTTACTTCTTCGTCCCATCTCCAATGCTCCTTTTCCTGAACGAGGCTTTCCTGCTTGAAAACAGGTAGAGCTTACGCCTCCTCGTCCGCTCTATATTTGACTGTACTACGATACAATTTTAGCACAGAACGCGCAGAATGTCAATAGGTACACGAAAAAAACTTCCCCCCGATCTTCGTCCACCTATCCGATCACGAGAAAAGAACGGAGGAAAGAATCGTCTACAACCCTTTCCTCCGCCAGTTCGAGACCTTACGCCACCGGTAGGTTGCCCTCTCCGATAGCATTTGCCATTGCACCAGAGACCTCCCGACTGAAGCGAGCGCCGATGATAAGCGCCGTGCCGAGACTTGCAGCACTCTCGGCGTCTAGCAGGAGGTGGTAGCGGTGCGTCGTCGTCTCCACGTCTACCGTGAGACCACCGCGAAGCGTAGCCCCGACCTCCACATTCTCTCGTGACACGCCCACCATAACGACCGTAACCTTGCGAGTGATGGGGAGGGCTCCGTCTTCTGTCTTACTTCTTTGTCCCATCTCCAATGCTCCTTTTCCTGAACGAGGCTTTCCTGCTTGAAAACAGGTAGAGCTTACGCTTCCTCGTCCACTCTGTATTTGACTGTACTACGATACGATTTTAGCACAAGACACGCAGAATGTCAATAGGTGCAGCCAAAATACTTCACCTCATTCTTTGTCCACACCTCCCAACCCCGCCCACCACCACAACCGTCCACCTATCCAGAGACCCCCACCGTACACCTCCGTCTACCTACCCGACCACCTCACCAAGCCACGTCCGTCTACCTACCCCACCCGGGCCGCGACGCGCCACGGCCCGGCAGGGG
>Ga0247727_10012957_pt1 | contig 14173 bp, 7 predicted proteins | sample WisWelCaveWW1625_FD_202498 | JGI IMG/M metagenome (GOLD analysis project Ga0247727, IMG submission 202498) | Biofilm microbial communities from Wishing Well Cave, Virginia, United States - WW16-25 | ecosystem: Environmental > Aquatic > Deep subsurface > Groundwater > Cave microbial mat | place... | reverse complement strand
CCAAAAGCGGTTCTTTCTGGGTGACCATTTTACCCGCAAGCGCCTCGATCAACATCCTTACAACAATATTTTCCATCCGGACCGAGAAGCGATTCGCGGACAATATCGACAGTTGTTCCGGCGCCAGGGTGGCGACTCCCAGCGTTTCAGAAAAATGAGTCTTGGCCTCGGGATTCGAGAGCAAGACGTAGAGATCTTGCTCCTGGGCTTGCAACTCCCTGGCCGCGGCAAACGCATGACGAAGACTTTCCGTAAGTTGTTCGTAAAGCTCTGGATTATAGGCATAGACTGGATTGACCGCTGATTCTGCCGCTTCCTGGTTAGCGCGACTACCCTCCTGGTTTTCGATCTCATGGGAGAAGGTTCGGGGGGCGCGGTAAGTCTTCAAAACAACCCGTCCCACGCCGGGCAGATCATTCGGCAAATCATAAGATGGACGAATCAGAGCACTGACCAAAACGCTGGTTAAGAGCCAAATCAGGAAGATACGCTGGTTCCGACGCTCCGATATGCTCCAGGCCTGCCGCAGTTTTTCCAGCAGCTTGCCAACAAACGCCCCTTTCTGTTCGAACAGACTCATCGCAAACCTCGTCCGATCAGTCTCTCTCAACTCGGTAGATGAGTCAAAGGCAAGAGCATCTTGCTCTAAAACGCGCGGGGAAGCGACTTAACAGGACCGTGTCCTTTCAATACGATCGTAGGCACGAATGATATCTGCGACCAGCCGGTGACGAACGACATCTTGATCCGAAAACCGCTGAATGCCGATACCGTCGATACCGTCGAGAACGTCCATCGCTTCTATCAACCCGGAAATCTTTCCTGGGGGAAGATCGATCTGGGTAATATCCCCTGTGATGACCGCCTTAGACCCTCGACCAAGCCGAGTCAGGAACATTTTCATTTGATCACTTGTCGTATTTTGTGCTTCATCAAGAATCACAAACGAGGCATTCAGCGTTCGCCCACGCATAAATGCCAATGGCGCAACTTCGATGACCCCTTGCGAAAACATTTTCGCAATCCGCTCGGGTTCCACCATGTCATAGAGCGCATCATACAACGGGCGCAAATAAGGATTCACTTTTTCTGCCAAATCGCCTGGCAAAAATCCTAGTTTCTCTCCTGCCTCCACGGCCGGCCGCGTTAAAATCAATCGATTGAGTTGTTTTTGCTCGAGGGCGTGGACCGCCATCGCCACCGCAAGATAAGTTTTCCCCGTGCCTGCGGGTCCTACTCCCATCACAATATCGTGCGACTTCATCAGCTCGATATACCGCTGCTGGGTCTGACCCAGTGGTTTAATCCCCTGATGCCGCAACAACGGAATTCGTGAGGTACGGACCCCTCCGGGCGTCCGCGGGTGATCATCAGCGGCCCATGCAATCAGTTTTTCAATCAGCGGCTGGTCAATGACCTGATTTTCCGCCCGACAGCGCGTCAGCTCGTGCAAAAGCCGTCGCCCTTTTTCAACAGCCCCGGCTGAACCTTTTAAGACAACCAGCTCCCCGCGCACGCCGATCTGGAGCCCCAGACACGATTCGATCGCCAACTGATTGACCCCATCCGAACCAAATAGCGTCGCAACCAGATCCGAATCGTCGATCGTGACACGAATGGTTTCCGCAGAGCCCTCATCGCTCGGATTGGACGGATGATCTGCCAACCTACCTATCTCCGTGGTGGGAGTAACAGATAACCCTCACCGTGTCGCTCATAGATGAATTTCGCTTTAAAAGGATACTCTAGGTCGTTCTGCGTGAGCAATCGTTGCTCCAACAATTTCTCCAAGGACGCAGGATAACGTCCGGTCTCAAAACGATACACCTCGAGTGCACGATCGATCCGAATCAGTTGAAAATCTCCCAACACGGCATCAAGCGTCAGTCGCCGGACCTTACCATCCGGACCCGCGCGGGAGAGATGCGGCAGCCGGGTATAATAGACCCCTGCAAAAAGCGCGAGTGTAAGGCCGATCAACACCAACGCGGTAAAGAGGCGGACAAACAGCATCGCCCAAAGCGCCTGGTCTCTCAGCAGCTCGGCGACATTTCGGGCCTTCACCATCACCGACTGTTTCACCGGCAACGCCGCCAGTAACCCCATATCGATCAATTCCGCCAACGCCTTACAGGTCTCGAACTCGCCCAGGCGGGCCAGCGCGACAATCTCTTCCACCATCCGTTCACCGTCGACAAGATCCCACACCTTCATGAGCGTCGCGCTCATTTGAGATCGTACGATTTCCGCAGCCTGGCGGCGTTTGTAGATCGCTCCCATCGACGGCACTTTCCGTCTGATCTGCGGCCACTCATCGATGACGCGAAATCCATCAAGCAAAATATGCTCAGCCTGAAACCGTGGTGAAAGCGCTTTATCATATTCGATCGGCACCGTTTCAAATTCGTAACTGCCGCGCGACCAATGAAACAACTGAAAGATCGTTTCCCTCGTTTGTAGCGCAATAAACTCGGACAATGTTTCTTGTGAGACAAACCCCTCGCGAACCAGCAGTACCCCTAACTTAAGTCCCGTCTTGCGCTGTATTTTGAGTGCCTGCTCAAGCTGATCCTTCTGCAACAATCGGGCACGCGTCAGCAGCGATCCCAGTCGGTGTCGATCGCGGCGATTGGATCGATCAGCGCTAACCACAGCACCTGAGTCAAACAGTATCTCAATCTCGTCGTCTCGATCCCTGAGGCGCAAAATCCCTGTCTTTTGCTGCTGCCCAATCAATTGGAAGATTTCGGCGATGCCGAAATCACGAAGGGTTCCACTAAGCGCCATCACAAGACTCCGTCAACGATCTCGATTAGCCAACACGCTGCTCAGGTAAAACGGTCCCAACAATAAGCTGATCAGCACGATCTGGTAGGGCTGGAGGCCGGCGGTCACAACAACATCCGAACGAACAAGCCCCATCGGCGCCATCAACTGCCCATATCCCCACAGAAAGAGAAACATGAGTAGAAGCCCCCTCCAATAGTTACCCCGCTGCCAATGGACAGCCCCCGGGAGAAGCAGCGATAACAACGTTGCCCAGGCATGCCGTCGACCATTGCGTCGCCGAAGCTGAATTTCCCGTTGAACCCGCGTACTCGGTTCAACCCCCTCACCGACCACCAGCAGATGATAACAGATCGGGCAGAACCGCCGTCCGTTCTGCACAAACCCATCTTGGCCGGTCAGTGGATCAGCGCATCGATGACACGCCTCTATGCGTGGCAGACGTCGTGCATGAATCGCCACCACCGAGAATAGTAGCAGCAAGCCGAAACCGAACTGCCCCGCGTCCCGCAGGTCGACGAGCCCGGCATACCGATTCCACAACGCCTCGCCGATCGCGGACTGCGATGAATGAGCACGTCCGACGATCGACAATAGCCTCCCTGCTCCTAGTGCATAGTCGACAAGATCGATATTGGGATGACGAACCGAAAATCTTGCATCCAACACCAGCTGCTTGGAAATGAAATCGGCATCCTGCGACTTAACCTGCTCGAATTCGGCATCAGCCTCTCCCAAGCGAAATTGACTTTGCAGCAACACCCCAAGATTGTAATGCGGCAAGATCAGCCGAGGATCGAGCCCTATCGCCTCTCGATAGAACTGCGCGGCTTCCGCTGCTTGCCCGCGCACCATCGCGATATTGCCCAGGTTGTTGAAGGCCCGAGCCCGCAACAAACGATCGTTTGCAGAAATCACCTGACGGTAATTTTCTTCCGCCTTCTCGAGCTGCCCCCGGCGTTTATACGCACGGCCCAAGACGAATGCCTTTTCCAGAGCAAATGCCGGCTCACGGATATCCGTACTTACCACCGTCAGGGGATCGAGGTTGCCTCGCACCAACGGCTCACCCTGATCAAGTTCAATCAGCGCCCGATTCGCCTGCGAAGGGGCTGCAATCCAACGCGACAATAGATCGGATAGCGGAGCGACGATCAACAACAGGCCGATCGCACAGAAGCCAATCAGCCGTTCGGCAGATGCCATCAATCGCCAAAACAGGACGAACCAGAATAAGATCCACCAAAACGGGGGCAGTGCCAACATCACCGGAACACAGAGCAGCAAGCCCGTCATCCCCCAAGCCAACAGAACCGACCAACCTGACGGCAAGCGACGCTGTATCAGATAGACGAATCGCCGAAGATGTTTCAAAAACATAAGAATCGCACCGATGATGATCACCGCGAGAAAAGCGCTCGCCAATCGACCAAGCAGATTGATTCCGATCTTCAACAGCTGTTCCGGGTCGTTCCGCGCAGCTAAAGGCGCTGTAACCAACGCGTTGATGAAAGCCGGAGTTGCGGCCCAGTTGTGCCTTAGCGCAACCCGCGCAGCTTCAACGCGAACTTCGGGCGTTGTGGGGCTTAAATCGACCGCTAACTGGGCTAGCCGTCCCGCGGCCTCGGCATCACCTCTGTCGATGAGCTCATTGGCAAAGCGCAGCAGTGCTGAACTATGCGCTTCTAACCGTGTCAGCTGAACGAGCAGCTGCTGATCACGCAGCTGCTCGTTCAATCGGTCGATAAGCTCGGGCTGTCGTGCCCGCCAGGCGTCGAGCCATTCTGCCCAACAGCGATTAAACGCATCGATCCCCTTGCCCCCCGTGGGATCGCTGTCGACGGTCATCGGCTGCAGCTTAGTTGTCGATGTCTGTTCAAGCTGCCGTCGAATCGTCGCGGATTCGCTCCCCACGGATTCGCTTTCTAACCTTGACCCAATCGACTCCGCGGGCTGAGACGTCTCGCCGACCGCATCGCCCTGCAGAGCCGATTGATCCTCATTTTGTGCCAGCGATTCCGATGACGGACCCGACAGCATCAGCAACAGAATCAATCGGCCGAAAAAATAACGGCCCGCATGAACTTCGGTAGTTCGCGACAGTTGTGGTTGATTTAAAAACAGGCGCTCGCCCATCCCATCGATCTTCGTGACTATTGGCCGTAGTCAGTTATCTGTAACACATTGGGAAACGCTCAATAAAGACTTTGCTCAGAACGCTGTAACATGCTGGTCAACAGCCGATTATATCGATCGATCGTCGTGACTTCGGATTCCTGTGTAATTTTTCTCATCCATGCCAATAGCGGCGCTCGCGTTATTTTAGCCGATTCAATTCCCTGCATGATCGTCGCACTCTGTTGGAGCTCCGGTTGACGATCCTGACGCCGCACTTCGAAATCATGGAGCGCGTCCAGTAGCGTCGTGTCTTTCGCATAAGCATTATAAATGAGATGGGAAAACCAGCCATCCTGCTCACCCGGCGCCTTACTGCTTAATTTTTTCGGTCCAATCTGACGAGTAATAAACAGCGCGGTGATGATGTTCGCGTTCACGTGATCAGCTTCCTGATACCCCTTGATGACCCCCAGCGGCCCCCCGGTCATTGCTGCTGCATGCTGGGTCGGCAGTGCCAGATAGCGTGGGAGATGACCCTCGATCTCATGAAACAGTGCAATTCGAAGTTGCGCATTGCCAGTTCGTTCCGTGAGGGCGCGGTCAAACCGAGACCCGGCGGTTTTTGCCGGCGGCACGCCGTCTTTGCCTTCGGGTGTGGGTCCGCCAAACAGTGTCTGCCCCACGGCAAGGATCACTGTAATCGTATGCGGATCTTGTCTGCTCACGGCAATGCCGACGGTCCGATCTCTGCTCAACCCACCCTCGTTAGCCCACACAAGGCGGAGAACGACCCGCTTGCCCTGTAAGACCAAACGATCCCCAATCCAGCGGAATAACCCTGATGCGACTGTTGGGTGTGCTAGAACGTCAGACCGAATATCGCTGAGCGCTTCAGCAATGGCATCGATCGTCGGATTCAAGTGGGAGCTTAACGGTCCCCCTGGCGCAAAGGCTGGACTCAACTCAAGGCCCGCTAGCGGGACTGTCCAATCTTTACTGACCCCTGCCAGTTTTTCAGGTACCGGGTCCCAACCTCTCGGGTTCGATGCCTGCCATGGGCTCGGGTCGGACGATGGGATAAAGCGCGTGAAACTCCAACCTTCAGCAGCGTCCCAGACGACCCCCATAACCCGGCGATCGTCTGCCTCACGTGGAGCCGTGGAGCCTCCTGTCGAACCGCTCGACCCTGCGATCGGTCTGACCATCGACGCGACCTTTCCCGCTAGTCCCTGATCTGCCGCTAATTTCCCGGAGACAATTTCTCCGCCATCTGGCGCGACGTGTAACATGATCGAGTCGGTCTGTCATTTCCTATTCGGGGGTATTCGGCGACAGACCCATTCGCGACCATTCGCAGCTAAGGTTGAAACAAACCCCTTCCACGAAATCATGACTCATCAATACGGGGTGTCACCCGGAAAGTCGCGCGCGACATCAACGATGTCCTCCAAGTATCCTTTGATCGCATGGTTAGCTAGCCAACTTAATACCAAACCTCGCTGGCGAACGGCCGCGTTTTCGCTACCCACGGGATCACGAAGGGCGGTATCAAGAATCAACCGCTCTGCAGACGTTAACTCTCTTTGCTGCATGTCATCCAGAGGCGAACGCAGCGATCGGTCAACGTTGCATATCCCGCCTAGGCGATCGTCATTGATGCTCAGCAATACGGTGTGCCCCGTCGGTCGGTTCCATGGGGGCAATTTCGGCACCGGATCGTTGGGATGAACAAGGCTCCAGACCGGTGAAAGATAGGCGTCATACGTAAATGTGGCACCGCCAATTCTCATCGGCGCCACGGGATAGCAAACAACCGGATAGTCACGCCCGGGAAAATTCCCCGCGGCGACCAGTTGGTTCCAATAGTCTTCGGCCCTCTTCCGAAGGTCACCGACAAATCCACCTGCCAAACTATGCCCCGTCAATAAGATCGGTTTGCCGCTGTCAAACGCTTCTTTCAACGCCGGTTTCACCTGTTCCCATATTGTATCCAGCGCTCTTTCGGCTCCCCGGTGCGTATCGTTGGCCGTCTGCAACGAATAGAGATCGGTAACCACATCTCGGCCACCGGCCGTTCCTGGCAAAAAGAAAACAGCGAAGCGGCCATATTCTGCATAATAGCCACGAGTGTCATAGAGTAGATTCGCAATGCCCGGTGGTGTCTGAAAGGTCTTGAAGCGTGTTAGCTCACCCCAACTTTTCGCCCAGATCTCAACCTGCGCCGCCACAACTGGAGCCGCTTTATAGGCTAACTCGGCATGGTACGCCGCAATTGCAGCGTTGCCCTCATCAAACGCCGTCCAGTATGCAAAATCGGGGTGAAAATAAGTAGCTGGTGGGAAATAGACTCGGTCTATCCCATAACGTGCGATATTAATCGCGCGACGGATATCCGCTTCTGTTGCCTCCGTATCCACCGACTTCGCGGCTCCTCCTGGTGAAGCCAGCGTGATTCGGGCACCTCCTGCTGTCAGGACAACCGTGGCGTTCTGATACCCGAGCGACATGGCATAATCTTGCAGCTTCGGTATCGGCAAGGTGATGCCCTGCCCGACACCGACCACAGGGCTATGGTTAGTAACCAACGCGTGTTCCCCACCATCTATTATTCGGTCGGGTAGCGTCGTCGTCTTCCCACCATAAACCGTGATTGCTGTTCCCAGTCCGGCCCGTTTAGTCAATTCGTCGATCAACGGCTTTGCAGTCCCGCGCATGCGGTAGACCGCGAGCGCTGCCAAGGCCGTTCGAATGAGCCCTAGCCCATAGTTGCCATGTTTATACGAATCAACGGCAGAAGCCATCGCATATCCGGCGACGATCGCCGAATTGGTGGTTGCTAATACTTGAACCAGCTGCGTAAACCGTTCTGTGTTCACGAGGGGCTGAATGAATTTCGCCAGCCAAAACGCATCCATGATGACATCGCGAACCGTCAGCCCTTCTCCGCCAAGAGTCCCCATCGCCGTATTGCCGCCCGGCATCACGATCCGTACAACCACCGACCCGAGTATTCTTTCCCGACCAATTGTGGTGTAGAGCGAATCCGTTTCCGTAAAAAGCTGCTTGATTTGCTCCGGGCGGAGCGTTTCTCCCCGCAGGGCACTGGCAGCGATCAACCCTATCGGGCTATTCGCTACCACATCCGCAACATCAATCCCCCACTTGTCCCGCCCCTCTCTCCAGGCGAAATGAGCTATGCCGTGGTTTTGCTTCCACCCTTCCGCAGCCAACGGAAAATTACCGTAATAGTTACACCATGCAGACCGAGCGATGAGCCAACCGGCTGCCGCTGCGACAGCTGTACTCTGCTGTAATTTTTCACCGATTTTCGCACTTGCACGATCGACCGCTTGGTCATGCGGATATCTTGTCAATATATTGCGAAGTTCGGACTCCGCGGCATTCACGGCTAATTCGCCCTGTGGCGTATGGTACTTCCGAACAACGGCTCGTCCGACGTCGATATTGTAACGCAGCGCAATGACCTGCAACACGCGCTCTTGGTACCTGGGGTCGTCTCCGAGCCACGTCAGAAATTGCGCGAGTCGACCTGCTTCTTGCGGTTGATACTGCGTCACGTTCAACACAAACGTCTGTTGAGCCGCATCTGCCCGAATTGCGCCGGCACGGGTCAAGAGCCCCAGCAACTCCTGGTCGTTATCTTCATAAAAATAGTCGATCCATTCTCCAACCGTGACCGGCTGTCGATACGAAGCGGACGACGCTGTAACCGTAGGGGCACCGTACGCCATGACCCCCGGTGATTCCGCCGCATGCGATATAACTATCGGCGATAAGCGTGTAACACTCTGACCGATCTCGGTCGTGCCACCATCGGCGGCGTTGATTCCCCCATCCACGGCCTCAGCGGGCCGTGGTCCTGCAGGTCGTATGGCCATTCCCGTCTCTCCTCATTCGGGTTCCCGGCTTTATCGGTCGTCACCAGAACCCGTTGCGCCGTTTTTGGGATTTTCTACGGCAGGCATCATGTTGGTCGGCAGAGAGGCTTGTGCGGGCGGGCGTAAAGCCCGTCCCCGCTTAACAGTCTTGTTCGGCAGCCACCAGTCTTTCGATGATCATCGGCTTTAAGGGTCGGTCCGAGTGCTGATTCATCGCCTTTAAAAATGAAACGATATTCTCATCAAGGCCGCCCAGTTTTCTCCGAAGCAGTGCAGATAAAATCACCCAAACCAGTCGAAATCGCAGGATCATGCGTGTGTCTCCTGATATGCTTGATGCCTACTCGATAACGGCCACCCGTATCGGCCGTGCCGCTGAGCGACCGCTGTCATCGACAACCCGAATGACAAAATCACCCGGTCGCGCCGACCACATCAACGATTCCGTACGGTTCGTTTCACCAACAAACCGTTCGCCGACGAACCATCGCAACAGCTCGACATCGGCATCCGCAGTTGCAGCAAATGGAACCCGATCGTCACCGATCGAACGCGCTCGAATGGTATAAACAACGTTCGGCTGCGGCGACGTAATCACCGGGGAGTGACCCTGTAGCGCCCGCTCACCGATTTCACAACGCGCCGCAAAAGCCGGTGGGCGCACACGCGGCAACCCCGCGCGGTCGAACAGACGCAACAGATCGCTTGGCCAAAATTCAAAAACCATAGCTTCTGTCCCCGCGCGCTCCCCGGGACAAGCTCTAAGTCCGGACCGACGTTCGATCCGCAACTCGCGATGAATCTCGCAGGTGGCGATCGGTGAAACGCCGGGGATAAAACGAGTCCGCTCCGTTCGCGGACAAAAACGATTTGGAATTTGACCGGAGATGGCACAGACATCGACCGCGCTCACATGAAGGTGTTGTCTCGGCAACCTCTCCATAGACTTGTCTGCTACCTGACTGATCTCACCCCTTCTGCTGAATGTCGGAAAATCGGATTTGGCGACAGCGGCGTTAAGCGCTGACTCCGCAACCGGCTCGGCTTGAATCTCCGGCCTCAGCGCTTCAACAATCTCAAAAAATAAGGGCGCCGCCGCGCGCCGTCCGATGAACGATGGATTTCCGCGGCTGTTGAAGTTACCGACCCAAACCGCCAACACAAAGCGCCCCACAACCCCGATGGTCCAGGCATCACGAAAACCGTAAGACGTCCCGGTTTTCCAAGCGATCGGTATCTCGTCCCGCACCCAGACGGCGCGGTCAAGCCCAAGCTCCGTTCCATCACTGCGCAACATCTCGAGTGTTAATGCTGCCGCTTCCGGGCTGATTAGCTTTTCTCCCGGACTGATCGGACTTTCTAGCCGATATCGCAACGGCGCGATCGTTCCGTAACGAGCGAGCATGGCGTAGAGTTGCACCAGCTCTCGCATCGTTACCTCAAGCCCGCCTAAGACCAAGGCTAGGCCGTAATGTTCCGCCGGTTTTAGTTCGCTAATTCCAGCTCGTGACAGCAGATCGTAAAGACCACCGACTCCACTTTTTAACGGTTCAGCCCGACGACGCAATTCGGTCTCTAGATAGACCGCCGGAACATTACGACTTCGAATCAGTGCCGCCGTGGCCGTAATCGGGCCTTCAAATTCGCCGTCAAAGTTTTCGGGATTATAGGTCCCGAATCGCATCGGCGCGTCTTTTAATAAACTCAGAGGATGAATCAACCCGGCTTGTAGTGCGAGCGCATAGACAAACGGCTTCAACGCCGAACCTGGCGAGCGTTTAGCCCGTGTCCCATCAACCTGTCCTTGGATCGACGCGTCGAAAAAATCGGCGGAGCCAACAACCGCCAACACATCCATCGTCTGATAGTCAACGAGCATTGCAGCTGTGTTTTCAATGCCATGGATCTGTTCTCGTCCGACAAAACCATGTAACCGACGTTCGACCAACTGCTGCAAATCAAGGTCGAGTGTGGTGATCACCTCCGGCCCCGCGGAAAGGGAGCGAGCAGCATGGGGAATCAAAAACGGCAATGAGTTTCGTCGCCGCAAGGCGAGCGGCGCGGTAAGCCCCGCCTCGGCGGGCGCCGTTCCCGGGTGGGCATGAAGATAAGCAGCGGTCAATTTTCGCCGTGCGGTTCGCATCGCTTCCGGTTCAGTGCCGTCAGCCGTCGGGCGCCGTTCGGTCGGACGTTGCGGCATCACCGCCAACGCCAAGGCTTCCGCAAGCGACAAAGCCCCTGGTTCTTTATCAAAATAGACGCGACTCGCTGCGGCAATCCCCTCAATATTCCCGCCGTACGGCGCAAGGGTTAGATAGGCCGCAAGGATGTCGTCTTTTGAATAGTAGAGTTCAAGCTGAGCGGCTCGCAGAATCTGGTAGATCTTGCCAGCGATCGACCCAGAGTCGATTGAAAACCGAAGTCGCGCCAGCTGCATCGTGATCGTCGAAGCCCCACGACGCTTGCCGCCGCGAGCGGTCTGTACTGTAGCTTTGGCCAATGCCCACGGATTAACGCCGGGATGCCAATAGAACCAACGATCCTCATAAAGCAGCGTCGCATCGATGACCGCTGGCGCGACGTTCTCACGTGTAACCGGCAAGCGATAGCGATCGTCGGGTGCCAACGAAAGCCGTAAGAGCCGATGGTGTCGATCGTACACCGCGGCGCTCATGCCAACCTCCCCCAGCAGGTTGGGTCGACCGAGCAGCGTGATCACCACCAGCAACAAGCCGCCCACCCAACGCAGGCTACGTCGGAATGCCAGTCGGCCGCTCATCGCCACGCACTACTCCCCCGTCACTACCAGGTCAGCCCCCAAGGAGCGCCCCAGCAAACTCCGGTCATACATACATTCCGCAAAACTGGGCGGCGTGCGGAATTTTCCTCGTGATACGGCCTTGATCCGATAGACGAAAGCGCTTACCCGATCGCTTATCGAACCATACAGGATGATTCGGTCTTCACGAAGGTCGACATAGTCGGTACGCAGCCGATTCTCGCCATCTCCACCCCCTTCAGCAATCCCAGAACGGCTGCCGGGGTCGAGCACCAGATCGAACCCGGCTGGTAACAGATCGACGATGGCGACGTTTGCGAGCTGCTGCCGATCGATCGCTCGAATTTTTAACCGAACGTGAACGGTGTCTCCAAGGGCTGCAGTTCGCACCGGATTGCCTGCCTCGTCCTCATAACGATGGATCAGTTCGATCCCCTGGGTAAGCGCATGGCTCGGCGGAGCGCGATCAAATCCCGCAACCGTTACCGAGTAAAAGAGGGGTAGGTCAGATCCGTTCCGGATCCGAATCGCCTTTGCCTGGTGCGAAAACGGAATGACGGGAAAGCGCCCAGCGCTCAGGCCCAGAGGTACGGCGGCTTGAACGTCACCGCGGAGTTCAACGATCGTCGTTTTCGCCAAAACGTTGCGATCAGTTCCGGTTACCGCTTTTGCATAAGCATCCAGCGCCAAGATCGCTTGTGCTGACGATAGCGTATTAAATCGCTGTTCCGCGATCCCAGCAGTAAGCTGCTCAAGCAGGGCCCCCTCCAACTGTTGCAGCCGATCTGGAAAATGCTTAGCGAGCAGATAGAGCTGTTGTGCCTGGTGGCTGGTGGTATCGTAAAACGTCGTCTCATCAACCTCGACCTTTGGCCGAATCGACGTCGTTCTGATCATCTTTTGTGCCTCAGCCACGTCCCGCATCAGCTGGTAGGATGCAGCAATATAGGTCGTCGTGATGTCCGCTTGCCACTCGTCTTTTGGATCACGTCGAAGATATTGCACTAGCTCGGCCAGCTCGGCGGTTGCGAGTTGACCATACCGCCCGAGCAGATAAATGCCATAGGCGCGGAGTCGTGCACCGGAGCGCGATGTCAGCGGACGTTTGACGATTTCTCGCACATAACGTAACGCCCGAGCCGACATCTCGCTAGGAACCGGATAACCGCGCTCCGACGCCTCTAGCAAAAATTGGGTGATGTGGAGCGCCTGAAAATCTGAAACGTAGGAATTGGCAGCCCAAAATCCAAACGCTCCCTCTGCATTCTGGCGCGCCTGTAGAATGGTGAAGATCTGTTCCAATGCTTGTTTGGTTTGCTTCGAACCAAATCCGGAGTGCCCCGATAAAATGAGCGCCGGCATCGCGCTGCTGACCAGCTGCTCGGTACAAAGATGGGGATAGTTCTCGAGGTAAACCGCCAATCCCCGCGCCAACGACAACGGTAACGGTGACACACTGATCTCTAACCGCCCGAGACGCTCATCAATCTCGCGCGTAATCGGAATATCGATGGTTCTGTCTCTGATCGATCCAGACGTTACCGACGTCATATAGGGCATTGCGGGCCGTACGGAAGTCGTCGCCGTGAATCGTGCCTGTTCCGCACCGATCGATGCACGGAACCGTAGTTCTGCTCCGCCTAACCGATCGGTCGTGCGAATGTTGAAACGCGCAACCCCTTCACGATTCTCTGGAATGGCGATCGACGTTGCTGCTTCCCCCACAATTTCCAACCCACCGGTCGTCTCAAGCGCGACGCGGACCTTAGCCTTATCACCCGAGCCCTGCAGATTATTTGCAATCGAGACACTCGCCTCAAACGTATCACCGGGCCCCACGAACAGCGGCGTGTTCGGATTCAAGACAAACGGCCCTCGAACAACAGTTTTGCCTCCGGCAGTTCCCATCGCCTCGGGCGAGATCGCAACCGCCATCAACCGCAAGGAGCCGTTAAACGAATCGGGAACCGCGTAACTGTAAGTCTTAACCATCGGACCCGCATCGAGAATGCCTGACCAGAAGGCGATTGGTCGATCATGCTTGCGCTTAAAGGGGTTCAGGTTGTTAGCAAGGGCTGCCAGCTCCTCGTCACCTCCTTGCCGCGAGACCTTACGGACAAGATGATATTCAGGCAGAATAAGATCCAAGATTTGCCAGGTTCCAACCTCAAGCGCCCGCTTGCTTAAAAAATAGTCGAGTGGATTGGGGGCGTGATAATTGGCGACTTGTAAGATCCCCTCATCAACGCCGAAGATGACGACCTTTGCCGGTCGATCGGTCTTATACGAGACAGCCAGCGTATCCCCGGGGCGAACGACCTCCTTGGCACCAAGCTCAATCGTCACGGTACGCCGGCTGCGATCGACCGAAAACGGAACGACGCCGGTCGATAGCGGACTCATGAAAATCTCGGCCGAATCAAGGGCACGTACAAAGGCCACATTCAGATAGCCATTCCCTTCGAGACCGGCCGGGACCGTGATGGTCTGGACACTCGTGGTTGTCGTGGTCTTGAACCAACGGTGTGCGTAAACCTTGTCCCGTTCGATTGTGATCAGCCCTGCGCCGATGTAGGGCGCTTTGATCTGA
>Ga0247727_10012956_pt1 | contig 14173 bp, 14 predicted proteins | sample WisWelCaveWW1625_FD_202498 | JGI IMG/M metagenome (GOLD analysis project Ga0247727, IMG submission 202498) | Biofilm microbial communities from Wishing Well Cave, Virginia, United States - WW16-25 | ecosystem: Environmental > Aquatic > Deep subsurface > Groundwater > Cave microbial mat | place... | reverse complement strand
TCCGGGTGAGCCCCACCGGCAACCGTTTCCAGAGGGCGATGGCCGCCCGATATTTCGGATTTTTGGGATTGAGTTCTGGCAGCGGGCCACCCTCTTTCATCCAATAGTGCCAATAGAGCGGATGGGGGGTCGCGCCCCATTGCGCCTTGAAGCGATAGGTCCCTTCGTTCGGCGTTGAACGACCGAAGTCGAAGGTCTTAAAACCCCGTTTGCACGCCTGCTCCAGCGCCGTCCAATAGAGCAGCATGTTCGGGCTGTAGCGGTTGTACGCCGCAAGCGATGAGGCCCAGGGAATCTCCAGCGTTTCTTTGAAACCAATCAGAAATCCCGCAGCCACTGGGATGTTCCCCTGATAGACGCTGCAAATCCAGCTCTCCTCCGTAAAGGCCAGCAGGATCCGCTCAAAGAAGTCCCGCGCGTAGACGGGTGTCCCCAGATCGCGCATGTTGTGGGCAAAGACGGCATAGAAGTCATCCAGCACTTCCAGTCGCCCGATGCGGGCCGTCATCCCCTCCCTGGTCGGACGTCGAATCTGGCTGCGGAGTTTGGCGTCGAATGATTTAAAGAGCGTTTCGGCATCGTCCGGCAGCGCAAGCCGCATGGCCACTTTTGTAGCCTTAACCGGCAGGATGATTGCGTCATCCAGCCGGGCGTTTTGGCGAAACTCGACATGCGCGGCACCGCACCCTTTCGCATACGTAATGGCGGCCTCCAGCAGCGCCTTGCGGCTGGTCGCATCGGTCGCGCAGACGCCGCCGTCGTTAAAATAGGGGAGCGACACGATGAAATTGCCGAACAGGGCGCTTTTGAGGTGAACGCAGGGGAGGATGCCGCAGAGGGCGCCCGACGCCTCTTGCGCAAGCCAATAGAGGGCGCGATGACCGAAGCCTTCCTCGATGACCCCCTTCCACGCGATGTGATGATAGAGGGTGGCGTGTTGCCGGGCGAAATCGTTCCAGAGGGTGTGATCTTCAGGGCGGTAGAGGCGGACGGTCGTCATCACCGCAACAGGGTCTTGGCCAAGGCCTTCCCCTCGTGTTCCATCAGCGCGAGTAACGAAGCCGGTTTCTTGCCATAGGCCGTCAGCGTCAGCGCGCGCCGCCCGCCGTTGGCCCAGTGGAATTTATACGCCTCCGTCCCTTTTAGAAAATCGTAGACCGAGAACCGCTCTGCGATCGCCTTCTGGATGTTCAGCCCCAGCATAAGATTCCCGAGGCTAATGCGTTTGTCAAATGTGCGGTTGATGGCCATGACCAGGCCAAAGAGCGTCCGCTGATAGCAGAGATGAAGACAGACGCCGATGATCTGCTGATCCACTTTCAAGAACACCAGTTGCAGCCACCCCCGCCCTGAAAAGCGCGAGACGATTTTCTGGAGGAACGCACAGAACGAATTGGAGGCGAGGCCGTGTTGCCGACAAAATGGATAGAACGTTTCCATACCCTCTGTCACGTCCGCGCCTTGCACCACCTGATGCACCAGTTTGCCCTTCTGCTCGAGCATGCGGGTATCGCGCGCAACCTGGTAGCGCCGTTTGGAAGAGCGCGCCGACCAGAATGCCTCTTCGGATGAGGGCAGGGAAACAATCGGACAAAACGCCGCGGGTCGCACTGCCACATGTTTCCCGTCCACGCCGGATTGTTCTAAAAAGTGCAGTAGAAAGAGGGATTCAGAGGGAATATCCGTGAGAGAAATCTCTTCCCATTCCGATCTGGACTGATGGATGAAGGCGTAGACTTGCAGGGCAACCTCTCGCTCGTAGCCTCTTTGGGCAAACACGTCGAGATAATCCGATCCGGCGTCCGGGGCACCCAGAAATCCGACCCTCCGGTATCGCAGTCCCCACCGTCTACCGTGGCGAATGTAGAGGGGTGCAATCCCCACCAGTGTCTCCCCGTGGTGGATGCACAAAATAAAGAGTCTGCTCTTCTCGTCCAGGAAACACTCCGCCCAACTGTAGAGCCACTCCCAGGTCAGGAAGGGCGTGTCGGCGCACGAGCGGGCCAGCAGGTCGTTCCACGACTGCGCCATCTCCTGCCATTGGCCCATCGAATCCACGACCGTGACGGTATACCTGGGCGTCAGATCGGAAGCGGTCGCAACCTCAGAGGTCATTTGTCACCCCACGATGCCCTTTCCACCATCCACCACCACCGTCTGTCCCACGATGCCGGATGCGGCGTCACTACACAGAAACTGCGCGACCTGGCCCACCTCCGAAAGCGTGGCCAGCCGCCCGCGCGGCGTGCGCGCCCGTTCTTTCTCCAAACGCGCCTCCTTGTCCGGAAAGGCATCCCATGCCTCGGTCAGGATGCTCCCAGGGGACAGGATGTTGACCCGAATCCCGCGCGGCGCAAGTTCGACGGCCAAGTGGCGGGCCATCGCCTCCAGCGCCCCTTTGGAGGTCCCCACCACGGTATAAAACGGCACGGCGCGCACCGCCCCCTCCGAAGAGACGGCCAGCACCGATGCGCCTTCCCGCAGGCGCGGCAACAGGAGCAGCACCAGATCGAAGAAGGCCCGCACATTGAGGGCGAACGTCCAATCCAGATGGCGGGTCGTCAGGGCATCAATAGGGCGATGCACCCCGGTGGCCGCGCAGTGGACCAGGGCCGAAAGCGCCATGTCCGGCGGCCCGACCTCTGCGGCCAGGGCGTCTAGCCCCTTTTTTGAGGTGAGGTCAGCGCGACAGATTTGGATGGCAAGACCGGCCTCTTTCGCCTCGGCCCGGAGTGATTCGGCCATCGCGTCATTGTGGACGTAGTTGGCCAAGACCGACGCGCCGGCGCACGCCAATTGCCAAGAAATGGCACGGCCAATGCCGCGCGTTCCCCCCGTCACTAGAATCCGCTTCCCGTCCAACGCAAAGGGGTCACGCCCCATCTTGGCCCCTCCGGCGTAAATAATCTTCCAAGACGGTGTCGCGGTAGTCTGCGGCAAATTGGTCGCGTGGCACGAACGAAAAGAGCAACTCCGCCCGTGCGACCACCCCTCCCTTCACCTCAACGTGGCAGGAGGCCGTGGCCACGGCGGGCTGGCTTGTTTTGATCTGGGCATGAATCAAGATATGGCTGTCTGGACGGACCCAACGCAGAAAGCGCGCCGAGAGAATCTGCGCCAGCATGGCCTTGGGTTTGGCTACGACATCCAGTGCGCTTTGCGGCTGGGGAAGATCGAGGCATTTGCCGGCGGTTTGGGCCATCATCTCAACCAACAGCACACCGGGCACGACCGGGAATCCCGGAAAATGATCGGCAAAGTAGGGTTCATTCGCGCCCACATGTTTTTCGGCAAGAATGGTCTGACCGGGCTTCATTTCCAAGATACGGTCTACCAGGATGAACCGCATGGCATTCCCTCACGATCCCGTGGGCGCGACACGGCGGGTTGGGTTCAAGGACGAATCAGTCAATATCCGAATCGCCGTGGGTCAGTGTCCAGTTGGGGGCCGACAGGACATCGGCCTCGATCTCGCGTGGGCACGACTCCACAAAAAAGGGACTGTCCGCCGCAGCATCGCGGATGAAGCCCAGCCGCTTCAGCGCCGCTTCCGCAACCCGACCGCACGCGTGGCTATAAACGGTGCTCACGCCCTGCGCGGCAAGGCGTCCCACCCCATATTGAAACAAGAGGGCGTGTAAATAAGCGAGGGCTGGCGTCGCCTCCTCATCCAGCGGACCCGGCGCCTCCCCTGCTGCGCCACTGCGTGGCGGGTTACGGGTCGGTATACCGCACAGCCAATCTACAATCATGCCGATGGCCGCCCCCCCTTTGCCGTCAGTCCGGGTGATTACATAACCGCATAAGGTGTGCTCGAAGAGGGCGCCGTGGCATTCATAATGCCACCGGGGATTGTCGAAAAATCGCCAGGCCAGCATCTCGGTGGAACGCCGCACACGAACGCGGGTATGGGGCGCGATCTGCTCGCACAGCGCTGGGATGCGTGGATCCGATTTCTCGATGCGCTCAAACGTCAACCCAGGTGGTATCTGAACCCGGTGGCTGCGGTCATAGAGCGCATACAAGGGGTCGAGTACGACCGCGCATGCCTTTCCCAACACACGCGATCCCAACCGGTGTTCGAGGGCGGGACCCGTCCGGATCAGTTTCTTGTAAGATCGCAGCGACGGCAGCCGATGGGACAACCCCGCGAGCATGTGTGTGGAACGCGCGTTGGTGCCCAGGACCAGGAAAAAGGGGAACGTTTCTTGAAACACGAGATTCATGAAGACGCCGAGCCCCCGCGTGTCGTAACTCGGATGAACGACGATATCACAGCCCCAGATCGCCGGATACGTCTTTCCATGGACGTCAACCTGTACGTGTTGCAGTCCCATGCCCCCAATAATCTCACCCTCTTTTTCAAAGACCCAGTAAGGCAGCGGCGCGGTCGCCGTACGGGGCTGTGCCACATATTTCCAGTGCCAATATCGCGCGTCATCCCATGAGGGCTTTCCACCGGGCGCATCTCGTTTGAAAACCCTCTGTCGCAGTGCCAGGATATCTGGGATATGCGCCGTGACGGCCGGATGGAAGCAACGCAGAAGGCGCCCCTGCGGAATCCCGATTCCATCGGCGAGGTACGGCTGGATGTCAGACAGCGACGTCGGCCACGTCATACTCACCCCGCTGCAAGATCGGTCAAACATTTTCGGTTGGCCAGAATGTCTAGGATGGCGCCCACGGACTGAAGTTGCCCGATTTCCGTGGCGGACAGCCGAATATCGAACCGTTCGTCCAGACCCGCCATCAACGTGAGGATGCCCAGTGAGTCCCACGCGGCAATGGCGTCGCGCGGCGTGGTTGGGGCGATGTGATCCACGGACTCTTCAAACAGCCCCGCGATCCATTGCAGGGCCTCTAGGGTGGTAATGGGCTGAGCGGCCATATTCTCAATCTCTTGTTTTGTGAGGGGGCTGCGTGACGCGTTGCCGCTACTGTGCCGTATATCCGCCGTCTACCGCAAGGTCTACACCGGTAATCCAGGCGCTTTCAGGAGCGAGCAGAAAGACCGCCGCATGGGCCACATCATCCGGCGTCCCCACGCCCAATGGGTGCGCCTTCTCGATTTGTTCCGCCTGTGCGGGGGAGAGCAGCGCAAAGGCCTTCGCGGCCATTTCCGTCCTAACCAGACCCGGCGAGAGGGCATTGACGCAAACCTTCCGGCGCGCCATTTCGATCGCCAGCGACCGAACCGCCGCCGCCACCGCCCCCTTCGTGGCCGAATAAGCGACTTGTCCCGCCTGGCCCACCTGCCCGTAAACCGAGGAGATAAACAGCAAACGGCCCTCGCCTTCCGTCATCACGTCACGCCGACTCACGACGCGGGCGAGCTCCAGCCCAGCCATCAGGTTGACCTCCAACACGGCCTGCATCCCTTTCACTGTGCTAGACGCAAGGGGTCGGGTTTCGACGCAGCCCGCGGCGTGGCAGAGACCGTAGATGCGGCCCACCGACTGAAACAACGGCATCACCCGTTCCGCGATTTGGTCCGGTGGCCGGAGATCGAAAGAGAGCGCTTGATGATCGCCGGAAAGGTGACGCGCCGTCTCTGCAAGACGCGCGGCATCTCGACCGAGCAGGATCAGCCGGGCGCCTCGCCGACTGAGTGCGATGGCAATGGCGCGACCGATCCCGGACGAGGCGCCCGAAACCACCACCCATCGTCCATCAAAGGAGAGCGCGCCTTCGGATGCCATGTTAGAACCGTTGTGGCGCGTGGGCCTGCGCAGCCGTGGCGTCCTCGGTGTTGGGAAGGTGTGCCCATGTTGGGCGCAGCGCGTCGGCGATCCGCAGCGCGATGGCCTCGGCCCCCTCGTCGGAGAAGTGCACCATGTCCCGCATGAGGCGCGCTTCCTGGCCCGCGACGACGCCGTGCAAACTGACATAGGTCAGGGCATTCCCCCGCGCGCGCTGGGCCGCGCGTTCGGCCAGCTGCGTGCGCGCTGACACCAGCCAACTCTCGGCCACATAGGGCCAGCTCCGATGAAACACATTCAACGTGTCTTGCGTGATCCAAAGCGCCGGATCGAGAAGAACCAACCGAAAATTAAACTTCACACTCAAATCCATCCATCTGCCCAAGATGTCGTCGTAGGCCGCGATCTCCGCGGGTTGTACACTTTTGTACTTATGGTATTCAGGGCCCAGCGCCACTTGCTGCCTCATCCGTTGCCACTGGTGCAGCGGCGTCAACACGCCGGTTTGGATTACCTCTGGAAGCTGTGGCAGCACCGCATCCTTCACCTTCCTGAGAAGCCGAGGCGTAAGCACTCCAGAAAACGGGCCGACCTCTTTTTCGGTCCTCACCCAGGCATGAAGCGCGGTCTTTGGATCGTGGATGTTCGGCACATCCCGCCCCGCGAAGTAGGGATAGTTTAACATCAACAGCACGGTGTCAGGGTTAAATTCGCGGAGCGCGTATTCGAAGTGGCGCACCTGCAACACGGGGGACATGGCCACCAAGGACGCATTGATAACCTCCACCGGAATGCCCGATGCGCGCAAATGGCGCTCCAATCGGCGGGGCCATTCATGGTCAGCGGTTTCGTGCAGCCCGAACGTCTCGGAGGCGCCCATGCACAGGATTCGGACGGTGCCTTGCGGTTTTTTGAGCGCAACTTCCGGGCCGCGCATGCCAAGGGAATTCAGCGTCCATTTTTCATATCGGGCGTTGGGGCGACCCGCGATGCCGACTGCAGTGCGGGTATAGAGCATGACGTCATAATCATATAGGCGCAGCGGGCTCACCCCGTACACCCACCATTGCTCCAGCCGCGTGCATGCCTCCAGCACGAGAAGGAAGACGAGACCCGCCCAAAGGAACGGCTTCACGAACTCAAACCACGTCATTACAAGCCCACGCATTGCGTTTCCTAAAACTGGGCGTAAACGAACGATTCGGAAACAGCCCCACGCACCACAAGCAAGTAGAACATGACCGCAGACATCGCAACGTGCGCATGAACGGGAAGCGGCCATTTCCGCTCCGGATTGTTCTGCATGAGCAATCCAGAGAGATGATCCACGAAAAAAGCGCCGAGTGCAAGCCAGACGATGGCAGGCACGGCGACCATCACGGCGTCTCCGCGCCGCCCAAAAAGTCCCGTCAGGTATTGCCAGGCCAGATGGAAACTCGCCGAACGGAACGGGATCTGCGTCAAGCAAATCCCCACCTGCGTTACGCCCCATGCCCAAAGATGTTGTGAAAGGGTGAGGGCTGATTTCGGGCCACGGCGCTTCCGTTTGATACGCCAAACCTGATAGACGGCGAGATAAATGCCGTGCAGCCCGCCCCAGGCCACGAAGGTCCAGGCCGCCCCATGCCATAGGCCGCTGATGAGCATCGTCAGCACGATGCTGCACGCCATGGAGACCGCGTCGTAGCGTCGGCCCATCAGGGAGAGATAGACGTAGTCTTGGAAGAATCGGGAGAGCGAGATATGCCAGCGACGCCAAAAGTCCGCGATGTTTTTTGCCAAATAAGGAAACGTAAAATTCTCGGCAATCTCAAACCCCAACATGCGTGCTGAACCAATGGCCATGCTGGAGTAGCCGGAAAAATCGGCGTAGATCTGCGCCGTGTAACCCAGTAACGCCAGCCAGAGCATGCCCGCCGAGGCGTCATGCGGGTTTGCGAAAACCGGGTCTACCAGATGCAGGGCCAAGGGATCGGCGATCATGACCTTTTTGAAGACGCCCAGCGAAAAACGGGTGAGCCCCGTGACGAAGTCGTTTTGAGAAAACCGGCGCGCACGCCCCAAGGTGGGAAGCATCTCGTTGGCGCGGGCAATGGGGCCCGCCGTCAGGAGCGGGAAGAAAGAGACGAACACCGCGTAATGGACAAACGACGGACAGGGCGTCCTCTGCCCGCGATAGATGTCCACGATGTAACTTAGGCCGCGAAATGTGTAGAAGGAAATCCCGATCGGAAGAATCAGGTTTAATGTGCGTAATGGGATCTGCCCTCCGGTATCCCAGCGGAGCATGGCAAGACTGTCCAGGAAAAAGTTGAGGTACTTAAAGTAAAGCAAAATCCCGAGGTTGATCCCGAAACTGGCGAGCAGCCAGACCCGCTTCTGAGCGGGGGCGTGTGCGCGATGGATGCGCCCGCCGCACAGGTAGTCTACGACGGTGGACAGGACAATCAGACCGAGAAAGCGCCAATCCCAATAGGCGTAAAATGCGTAGTTTGCAAGAAGCAAAAAGGCGTTTTGATGACGGTCGCACTTCAGGCAAAAGTACGCCACCAGCACGATGCCAAAAAAGAAAATGTACTGCGGCGAGGCAAGATTCATCGTCCGTGGATTCCGTGCCAATCGGGTCATGCCAGCCAGAGCGGCGTCGCGCCCGCTGGCCGCATCACTCTATCTAGGAACGCACTCCCCCTATTTTTCGACGTGCAAAAGCGGGGCGTCCGGCGCGAGGTCCACCACCGCCGATCCCCACGAGAGTCCCACGCCGTAGCCCAGGAGCATCAGGCGCATGGGGCGATCAGCCGCGCGCGCGAGGCCCCCTTGCGTGAGCGTCAGGGGAACGGAGGGGCCACCCGTATTGCCATACTCTTTTAGAATGAATGGGACGCGATCGGGCGCCAGCCCCGCCTTTTGCAGCAGGTGCTTCATAATAAATTGGTTGGCCTGATGGAAAATGTAGTAGTCCACCTGATCGCGCGCGAGACCCGCGAGCGTCAGCGTGTCTTCGATCAGTACCGGAACGCGCTGAAGGGTGAAGTTGAAAACGTTGGCCCCCTGCATGGACACATAGTGCAAACGGGAATCGGCGGGGAACCGGTTGCGAAATCCCCCCCCCTCGATGATGAGATCGTTTGCGCCCCCGCCGTCGGTGTGCAGAACAAAGTGCCATGCCCCGGCGTTTTGCGCGGTTTCCAGCGCCGTGGCCGATCCAGCGTCGCCAAAAAGGAGCGAGACGGACCGGTCCGATTCCAAGGCATAGCGCGTGGGGGTCTCTCCATGCAGCAAAAGAACGCGCCGCGCGCTGCCGGTCTGAAGCATCATAGTGGCCAGCCACAGGCCATACGGATAGCCGGAGCAGCCAAGTCCGACGTCAAAGGCCGCGCAGCGGTCGGACAGACGCAACCGCTGGTGCAGGAGGCAGGCCGAGGAGGGCATGATGTAATCAGGCGTCTGCGTCACAAAGAGCAGGGCGTCCACCGATGCGGCTTCCCAGCCGATCGCCGAAAGAAGCCGCTCGGCCGCGGCGTCGCAAAGGTCGCTGCTGCACGTGGCCTCATCCGCCACGTGGCGCGCCGCCACGCCCGCCATCTTCGTCACCTTTTGCACCTCCGCGGGATCAAACGCGGTAGTGTCTTTCAGGTTGTCAAACCGTCGCGCCGGCACGGCCGTGGCAATCCCCGCGATGCGCGCGGCCTGGAGCGTGACTTTCGCCATGGCTAATACGCTCGCTCCGTTTGGGTCGGCGCGCGTCCGACCATACGCCGCGCCTTATTTGCGACGCGCAGCGTGAGGTATTTGGCCGTGTCGCGCAGGTGCGAGCCCCCCGGTGGGGCGGGGCGAAGCCCGAACGCGCGCAGCCGCCGATTGATGTGGTACACCGCCGCCTTGCGATCCGACGCGGCCGTCTGGAAGGTGATGCTGAACGAAACCGACACTGCCCCCTCGTTCCGAATCCAGTGCGGGGACACCTGCGGGAAGTGCAGGCCGTCTCCTGGCTTCAGCGAATAGACCTGCGCCTTTTGCTGATATGCATCCTGGAAGACCAAATTGCGGTGTTTGCCGGGCTGGTACTGCCGTTCAATCTCCTCCTCCGACAGCAGCGTCCGATCCGCGCCATCGAAAAGGTTCGCGGTCTTATCCCCGTGAATCTGGAGCAGGAAGTTATATTCCAAATCCATGTGATAGGGCGTAACGGCCTTGGGCGAGGAGACAAAGATAAAGCCATGGCGCAGATACATGCCGGGGTCGAGCGGCTCGGAAAGCGCCTGGATCTCGTCCATCAGGGCATCCAGCAGCGCGCGATATTCCGGGTCGTCCTCCACATACTTGATGGCCATCCAGGACTGGCAATGCGCGATGCGATGCAGCGTCTCCTCCGCCGACAGTCCGGTTCGGGGCGTCAACGTCGGGTCCATGTTCACCGGGATGTTGCCGCCGTTGTATTCCACATTTTTCTCGGGCAGCGAGCGGGCCAACGTCATCAGGCGCGGCAGGGCGAGGAGGGGATGATCGGAAAGGCGATGTTGGATGCGAAACGGCCGACGGTTAAAGTCGCTGCGGAAGACGTCCGGGTCTATTGTCAGGATGCGCGTCGGGATGGAGGCGGCCTCATTCATTCGCAGATTCATAGGGCATCTCGCGGGATGTCCTGGACAGGGATCGAAGCCGCTTGAGGCCGCACAGCAGCGGCATCACGGACAGCAGTAGGCCGCCGCGCCGGTTGGTCGCCACCAGAACGCCCTGAAGCACACGGCGATCGCTCCAGAGACGGTCAATCATAAAGTGCCGCGGGACGGCGCACGCGTCCATCCACTCGATCCCACTCTGGGCGTGCAGTCTACGGATATTTTCAATCTCAAGCAAGATGCCTGGCGAATAAGACGCATAGGCCTCGTCGTAGGTAATTTTGAGCGCGAAGGCGCCGCAGCCCGCCGTGACATTACACTTCATCGCGATGAACGCGCCGTTGAGTTGAAGACCCAGCATCATCAGGCGTCCGCGACGCGCGGCCTCCGACATAGTGGCGAGAAAAAACGACCGCTCCGCCTCGCGCAACAAGAGCGCCGTGCCCTGTCCCCCCTTCCATCCCGCAGATTCAAGTTGCATGAAGGATTCGATCCACATTTTCGCGTCCGCCGGAGACGAAAGCGCCACATACGCCATCTGCCCGGCCTCGGCCAGGCGCCGCTCTTGCCGCCTGAGACCCTTCAGGTGTCTGCCGGAGGTCGGGGCGCGTTGCAGGTATTCTTCCGCCGTTTGGGCGGGCCGAAATAGCGCGCGTGTCGTGCACCCGGTCTGGAAGGTGATTGCCGCATTGTAGTCTATCTCATCCACGAGCCGCCGATAGAACGGGCCTTCTCCGGGAATCCACGCCAGGTCCACCAGGGCCATGCCCTCCGGGGCGGTTTGAAGCCAACGCCAAAACGCCGACAGGCACGCCTGGGCGTGGGATGCGCGGACCAGCGGCAAACAAAGCGGCATTGCGAGATATTGCCAGAGCCGGAGTACGGTCAGGGGCAATCCCCGATAGCGGGCGTGGCGCGCAAACGGGAAAAACCCACACAAGATGGGCGGTTTGGACGCAAACGTCGGGTGGGGGGCAAAGAGCAGGACGAAGCGAAAATCCACACCCTTCCCGAATCCCTCGATTGCGGGCATCAGCATCCAGGGTTCGTAAAAGACGTTCGGCTCGATGGCGGAGGCGGCCAGATCGTCCCAGGCCGCAAGATGCGCCGCAAGCGCACGGGGATCGGTCAGGATCGTCACGTTCATCGTTTGCGCATCCTGTGAACCGGGCGCGTTGGCGGTCCGTCTACTCCCATTCGATCGTGGCCGGGGGTTTGGAAGAGAGATCGTAGACAACGCGGTTGATGCCGGGCACTTCGTTGGTGATGCGGCGGGCGATGCGCTTGAGCACGTCATGCGGAATTTCGGCCCCGTCCGCCGTCATGCCATCTTGGCTGGTGATGGCACGCAGGGCGATGACGTTCTGATACGTGCGCGCATCGCCCATCACGCCGACGCTCTGGATCGGCAGATCCACGGCGAAGGCCTGCCAGATGGATTCGTACAGCCCCGCCCCGCGGATTTCTTCCTCGAAGATCGCGTCGGCCTCCCGGAGACGGTGAAGCCGTTCGGGCGTGATGCGACCGATGATCCGCACGGCCAGCCCTGGGCCGGGGAAAGGGTGCCGATAGAGCAGCGCGCGCGGCATCCCCAATTCCTCGCCCAGTTTTCGCACCTCGTCTTTGAAGAGCATCCGCAGGGGTTCGACGAGGCGCAACCGCATCCGCCTCGGCAGTCCGCCCACGTTGTGGTGGCTCTTGATGGTGGCGGAGGGGCCCTGGACCGAGACGCTTTCGATGACATCCGGGTAGAGCGTGCCCTGCACCAGAAAATCCACCGCGCCGATTCGTCGCGCCTCCGCCTCGAACACGGAGATGAACGTCCGGCCGATGATCTTGCGCTTCTTCTCCGGATCGGTCACTGCGGCAAGCCGCGATAAGAACAGCGCCGAGGCGTTGACCGCCTTGAGGTTCAGGCGCAGATCGGTTTTGAATGTGCGCACGACTTGTTGGGCCTCACCCTTACGCAGGAGGCCGTTGTCCACAAAGAGGCAGGTGAGACGCCGGCCAATGGCCCGCTGCACGAGCACCGACGCCACGCTGGAGTCCACCCCACCGCTGAGCGCCGCAATGGCCCGCCCCGTCCCCACCTGGGCGCGGATCGCCTCCTCCGCCTGCTTCACGAAGGACCCCATCGTCCAGGTCGGCGGGCAACCGCAGATGCGCCCAACGAAGTTTTGCAGGATGCGCCCCCCTTCCGGCGTGTGCGCGACCTCGGGGTGAAATTGCAGGGCGTAAAGACGCCGGCGCGCGTCTTTCATGGCTGCGGTGTGGGAGTGCTCCGTTCTTGCGATGGCCGAAAAGCCGAGCGGGGTTTTTTCGATGCGGTCGCCATGGCTCATCCAAACGGGGGTTTGCGCCGCGAGGCCAAAGAACAAATCGTCCCAATCGGCGATTTGAAGCCCGGCCTGACCATATTCGCGTTGGGCCGACCGCGCCACCTGCCCGCCCAGCGCGTGGGTCATGATCTGCATGCCGTAGCAGATGCCAAGCACCGGGATGCCGAGGTCAAAGAGCGCCGGATCGCACCGGGGCGCGCCTCTCTTGTAGACGCTCGCGGGGCCGCCGGAGAGAATGAGGCCGGCGGGCGTTTGGGCCAAGATCGCGCTGAGGGGATGATGAAAAGGGACAATCTCGCAATAGACCCGTGCCTCGCGAATGCGCCGGGCGATCAACTGCGTGTACTGCGATCCAAAATCAAGAATGAGGACGGGAGAAGACATCGGGTGTGATGATCGGATTGCCTACATGAGATGCAGGCGTCGGAGAATCGCGGCGAGTCTCGGCTCTTCCTTGGCAAACTCTTTGAGGGCTTCTCCCCAAACACGCTGTTGCCGGATAGCGGGCGCCAGGGCGGTGCGCCGATCCCAGAGGATGAAACCGATCAGGGTGACAATCGCCCCTAAAACCACGTAAATCAGGTTTCTCAAATCGGCGCTTTGCCGTTGAGTGGACTCTTTCAGTTCGCCGATCTGCAGATGGGTGGACTCTTTCAGTTCGCCGATCTGCAGATGGGTGGACTCTTTCAGTTCGCTGATCTGCCGTTGGGTGGACTCTTTCAGTTCGTTGATCTGCCGCTGGGTGGATTCTTTCAGCTCGCTGATTTGGAGTTGGAGAAACTTCTGGCTTTCCTCGATCCGTTTGATGTCGCCCCGGATGGACGTCAGACCTTCGACAATCTCACGATCCGTAATTTTGGGCGCGGGGGCCACCGCATGGGCATCAGATACAACCAGCCACACGCAGAGGGCGATCACGACTTCTCCCAGCCGACTTCGAGATTCCACGTTGTCCCCTTGCGACGATGGAGGCAGTCTAGCACAAAACGCGACAAGGTGGCGCGGGGATGACAAAACGACTGTCAGGCCAATGGCAGAGACGTCCGGTTCCGCTTTGGCCCGACCGTTTTTGGGGGGGAGTGATAGATGGCAGAAGGGGCGGGGTTTCTGGTATGTTTACGGAATGGAAAACACGCCCCGCGCATCGCGCCGGGGGATCATTACACACGACGTCTTGGTCTCGTCGGGTCTCGTCGCACCGTGGACGATCGCGGACGTTGACCTCAACGTCGAGAAGGTTCCCGTCACCGGAATGACGGACATCAAGGGACTGCCGACCACAACACGAGACACGGGCGATCCAGGAGTCGGGCCATGCTCTTATTGGTGACACGCTGTGCTGGCTTTCTGACCTTCTCCAAAAAGCAGATCGCGGACGTGACCGCACAGCCGATCGAGTGGCATGTGATCGTGCTGTCGCTGCTCTTCGGCGGGCTTTTTGCCGGACGGCTCGTGGCGGAGCAGGATGTCCTGTTCTTCCTGGTGATGGGGTTGGCTGCGGGGTTGGGCTTCA
>Ga0247727_10012955_pt1 | contig 14174 bp, 14 predicted proteins | sample WisWelCaveWW1625_FD_202498 | JGI IMG/M metagenome (GOLD analysis project Ga0247727, IMG submission 202498) | Biofilm microbial communities from Wishing Well Cave, Virginia, United States - WW16-25 | ecosystem: Environmental > Aquatic > Deep subsurface > Groundwater > Cave microbial mat | place... | reverse complement strand
GCGGACCACAGAGAGTTTCTTTCCATCAGGAGAAAATCGGGGATAACTGTAGTATCCCGGATCCCCGACTTCCGCTACCCTCTTACCGGAACGGTCCACGATGACTAGCCGGGAAGGTGGAACAGTATCTGCCTGATAGGCAAGCACCCCTGCTGCAGAGACAGAAAAGGCCGCAAAGACACGCGCATGATTTTGCACCACATTCTGGTTCGAAATGCTGATGGCCTCTCCTTTCAGCTCCAGGCGCTTCAAATCGAGTTGTTGGGCAATCAATCTCCCGTTTTGAACAAACAGAACGTGATTCGGCGGCGCGAAGAATGCATTGGAAGGTTCGCGGACCAATATCTTTTCTTCCCTGGAATCCAGCGAACCGATTTTGATCGACTCTTCAATATTATGGGCGGCATCGCTAAACAAGAAATGGACGTCATCGGGTAAGAACGAAGGCCAGCGATGACTAACCCCATCCTCAGGAGTCCCCGTTACCTGTTCGGCTTTGCCGCCGGTTGCAGCTACCCGGAAAAGCGCTCCATACTTATCCGGGGCAAACACGATCCATCCTTTGCGGCTCCAAGATCCGCCGCGGCCCGCAGGAGCATCGCAGAGTGTGCGCACTGCCCCGCTGTTGATGTCGATTGTTTTAAGTTTCCCTTCTGAGAAAAATCCAACATTTCGACTATCCGGTGACCAGAATGGATACGCAAACGTTTCCTCAGTGCCGGGCAGCGGTCGGGCGACTGGATTGTTGAACTGCCGATCCCATAAAACAAACTTGCCGCTTTCATCGGGCGCTCCAAAAACAAGGCGGGTTCCATCAGGCGAAACGGCCATCCCTATAGCGAACGAGGCGAAAGAAATTCCGGCAGGAGCATTGATCGAAAGCGAAACCGGGCCTTTCGGACTCGGGATGCGTTGAAAATAACCTATTGCAAACACGGCGGTTGCTATCGCAAGCAAGGAAGCGATTGCCCAGGGTAAAGTGTGTTGTATTCGCGCGGAAGCTGCAGGCAAAGCCGGCGTAGCAACAGTAGTGCTCGATAATCCCGAGAGAGTCTCCAGGTAAATATGGACGTCCCGCATCGATTGCAAACGTTCTGCGGGATTCTTTTCCACACAGTGCTCGATGATTCGAACCAGCGGGACGGATAGATCCGGATTGCTTTCCGAAAGCTCCGGCGGGTCCTTTTGCAGGATCGCGCTCAAAGTGTCCGCGTTGGTGTTTCCATGAAATGCGCGCTTGCCGGTCAGCATTTCATACAGGACCGCGCCAAACGCAAAAATATCGGAACGGTGATCCGAGCTGAGTCCTCTCACCTGTTCGGGCGACATATAGCCGACGGTCCCCAGGATCATACCGGGAGTGGACTGCCCTTCCATTGTTTGGAGTCTGGATTGATTCGGCGCTGCTACAGGCGCATCCGGATAGATCAGTTTTGCGAGACCGAAATCCAGGATTTTCGCCCGGCCGTCGCGCGTGATGTAAATGTTTTCCGGCTTCAGATCGCGATGAACGATCCCTGTGTCGTGCGCTGTCGCCAGGGCAGATGCCACCTGCAACGCGTAGTCGATTGCTTTTCGGCGCACCAGCGGTCCGGTTTGGAGTCTCTCGCGAAGAGTTTCCCCTTCCAGCAGTTCGCTCACTATATTTCGCTCACTATATATGGATGCGATTGATCGGTGCCGATGTCAAAAATCGAAAGGATTCCCGGATGGTTCAACACGCCGGCCGCATGAGCTTCCTGTTCAAAACGCCGCAACCGGTCCGTGTCTGCAGCGAATGTTTCGGGCAATACCTTGATCGCGACTTCCCGTCCGATCCTCGGATCACGGGCACGGTACACTTCACCCATGCCTCCGGCTCCGATCCAACTAATAATTTCGTACGGACCCAGTTTCGTTCCCGCCGTCAATTGCATAGACTACTCATTTTTTACATTATTTTTTCAGCAGCACGGTCCAGTTCTGGATTACGGTGATCGGAAAGGCAGCCCCGACCGGGGAACTCACCAGGATGGAGAGATCATGACCCCGGAGAGAATCGTAGTGGCGACCGGCTGGAACGTCGCTTCTCTCCTGAGCTCCAAAAACCATATGCCTGTCATCTCCCGAAAGGTATGGCTGATCGTAAATAGACGGTTGATCGATCGTATCCAGTTTGGTTCCCCCGCGATCGACCCAGGCCAGTGTGCGCAAGTCGATTCCGCCGGCACGATAGACCACAAGGTCATTATCGGAAACGGAAAAGGCGCCGGACGCAGTGGCAGCAAAATTGTTCGCAGGCTCTTCAGAAACCGTAATGGCGCTTCCGGAAAGTTGCATCCGTTTTGTGTCAAACGCATGTGATACAAGGTTCCCTCGAGAGTCCATTCCGTATCGCAGGACCTGCTCTGCCGGTACAGCGCCTCTGGTCAAGCGTTGAGCAAGTGTCTCCCCCTCCAGATACTCCATGACCAGATAGTCCGTGCCTTCATGTGAGCCGATGTCGAACAGCGAACAGATATGCGCATGAGAAAGACTCGATATTGCGCGCGCTTCCCTTTCAAATCGCTGCTTGAGATCCGAATTCTGTGAAAGATGTGACGGCAGTACTTTGATCGCTACGGTGCGGTCCAATCGCGTGTCTTTTGCTCGATACACCTCGCCCATTCCGCCGGCTCCAATCGCCGCAACAATCTCATAGGGGCCTAACTTTAATCCGGTAGTCAAAGCCATGGGTTAGCATTATAACAGTAGTAAAGGATAGCTGGAGCGCGGGCTTTTCTAATGCGTATCGGACCCGGGCTGTTTGAGTAAAGCAGACCAATGGATGATCAGGCGCAGGAAATTCTGATTCGCTTCCTGTGCAGGCTCGCTGGCAAGAAAACGGCCGTCCGGCGCCGAATCCACTCTCGTGTTGCGTGGAACGGTAAATAGAAGGGCCGGAGGAGAGAATTGGAATTCGCCTTTGTTTGCTTTCAGTTGAGCCGCCATTATTCGATTTTGAAACTGATAGTAAAGCCGGGCACCATCTTTACTCCAGAAGCCCAGTTCCACACTGCCGCTGTTGGAAACCTTCCATTGGCGGTCGCAATCGGGAAACGGACACACATAGAACTCCACTTGCCCTGTACTGTCCGAAGTGTACGCAAGCCACTTGCCATCCGGCGACAGCGAGGGCGTACCCTCATCGTTGGGCGTTGCAAGAATCGCGTGCGGTTTTTCACTTCCCGAAAGCGGTACGGCATAGAGATCGCTGTCTCCTGCCGCATTTTGCCTGCTGTAAATAATGAGTTTCCCATCGGGGGACCAGCTAAACAGGTGGAAATCACGGTCTTCACGAACAAGTTCCTTTTCCGCTGCACCACTCACCGACTTCAGATACATCGTCCCTTTACTTGCGTAGGCGATTTGCGATTGATCCGGAGACCATACTCCGCTGTCTGCGACATCGCGATCCCGTGTAAAGCGCGTTACTTGCCTGGTGGAAGCATCCAGGATCCACAGATCATATCTGCCGGCATTGCGGTCCCAGCGCCTCAATAAGATCTTTGATCCATCAGGCGAAACGCCAGGCGTTGAAAAATTCAAAAGTCCAAGACCGCGATCATAACGGTCCTCTGTTGCAAGGCCTGTTTCCTTACCCGAAGGATCGAGCCACTTCAATTGCGCTACTGTCGGTTCCTCCGGCTGATAAGCCAGAGTTCCGGTTTGCGAAACGCTAACTGCAGTAAGACCTCTGAGCGGGGTGTAATTGACCTTCTCTTCGAGCAAGGGGAATGCCTCCCCGGTGAGTTTCAGGGCGTTCGCGTCAAAACGCTGCGCGGCAAGGCCCGCTTCACCAAAATACAAAATATAGCCCGGTTCCGCATAGATAGCGTTTGTATACAAATCGGGGATCAGTACCTTTGTCTCTTTTGCTTTGAGTGATCCCAGAAGTATCCCCTCCAGCGGGTCTTCACAGAAGAAAAAATGATCTCCATCAGGAAGAAAGGAAGGCCATCGATGACTGACTTTGGGTCCATTTGTTTGCGTTACGGCTTCCGGTTTTCCGCCCGCAGAAGAAACTTTCTGCAACCCCCCGTACGGCTGGGGCGCAAACACGATGATTCCCTCTCGATTCCACGTCCCGCCGCGTCCGCTGGACGCTTCACATATGGTTTGTGAAGCTCCACCGCTGATTCTTATTTTTTTCAGTTTTCCTGGGATGAAGAAAGCGAGATATTGACTATCAGGGGACCAGAACAAATAGGAAGCGTCTTCCGTACCGGCCAAAAGTTGAGGAGCCGTGCGGTTCACAGAACGTAACCAGATCTGCTGTTTTCCTTCCTCGGAAACGGCAACAAAAGCCAGATACTTTCCATCGGGTGAAAGTGCCAGGCCTCCGTTAAACAACTCAAAGTTCCATTTGGCCGGCAATTCAACGGATAAATGGTATGTCTCTACAGGCTTAGAATGAATACGATAATAAAGAATGCCTGAAACAATAGCCGCGATGCAACCGGCAACGGCTAGAGTCTGCCAGAGGTACAGGGGAAATTTCTGGCGGGGAGCGGCAACGGATGCGCGAGCCGTTGTTTCTGAAATTCCGGAGAGGGATTGCAAATCAAATGCGATGTCGCTGACGGAATGAAAGCGCTGTTCAGGATTCTTTTCCAGGCAATGGTAGACAATGCGTACCAAAGACGAGGAAACGGTGGGAACAGACTGTGTAACCTCCGGCGGTTCCTTATGGAGAATGGCGCCGATCGTATCGGCTGCAGTATGGCCGGCAAATGCTCTCTTGCCGGTCAGCATTTCATAGAGGATGACCCCGAAAGAGAAGATGTCGGACTGCTGATCGACTTGCTGGCCGCGAACCTGTTCGGGGGACATATATCCCATCGTGCCCAGAACCATGCCCGGTTCGGTCCCGGGAGAGGTCGGCAAATGCGTAACTTCCGCCAGCGGGGCATCGATCTGCGTTAATTTTGCAAGACCGAAATCCAGAATCTTCAGGCGCCCTTCTTTCGTGATGAACAGATTGGCAGGCTTCAAATCGCGATGGATGATTCCTTTCTCATGCGCCGCCGACAGGCCCTGCGCGATTTGCAGCGCGAACTCCACCGATTTCCGTTCCGCCAGAGCGCCATGTTCCAGTTTTGCGGAAAGTGTCTCCCCTTCCAGAAGTTCCGTAACGAGATAAGGGGAGCCTTTTAAAAAGCCAATATCGTAGACCGAAATAATGTTGGGGTGATTTAACAGACTTGCGGCGCGCGCTTCCTGCTCAAAACGCTGCAAACGCTCCGGATCAAGCGAAACATCGGAAGGCAAAATTTTAATCGCAATATCGCGCCCGAGTCTGGGATCGCGCGCGCGATACACTTCCCCCATGCCTCCCGCTCCAATCGCCGCAACAATCTCGTAGGGGCCTAATTTTGATCCGGGGAGCATAGCCATGGGTTAGCATTATAGCAAGTAGTTTCGTAGGGACCCAGCGCCGTATCTCACACAAGAATCAAGACCACGGCACAAACTACGGAAATAATCGCTCCGGCTCAAGGATAGCGTTAATGGTGTGGATGGCCTTGATGGAGCAGCCCTTTTGGCGATTAGCCCGGATGGCGAGCATGTCTACGTTACAGGTCAGTTTGATGATGCTGTGGCTGTCTTCAGCCGGGATGACATTACTGGAAGCCTCACGTTTGTTGAAGTACAGAAAGATGGCGTCGGCGGTGTGGATGGCCTCAACGCGGCTGCACCAGTTACCGTCAGTCCGGATGGCGTATATGTTTTCGTTACGGGTTTTGACGATGATGCCGTCGTTGTTTTCAGTCGCGACCCCAGCACCGGCGCATTAACGTTTCTTGAAATGCAGACGGATGGCGTCGGCGGCGTTGATGGGTTGGATGGAGCTCAGGCACTGGCAACGACCCCTAACTCTAAGTGTATCTATGTCGGCAGCTTTTTCGACGATGCCCTGGGGGTATTCAGAGTGGATGATTAATTTGGAAGTCTGCAGCATTAGCAACCAAGCGTTGTTTTTGGTCCGGTTCTAGCGGAATTGGATTTTTCCTAAAATGGAGTTAGCAAAAATAATTCCGGGAGGAAAAGTCAATGTCGGAAAGAGAACGAAGAAACTTCAGTCCGCAGGATAAGGCACGGATGCTCCAGGAGCATCTGCTGGAGAAGAAACCGATTTCACAATTTTGCGAGGAGAACAGTCTGTATGTGACGGTTTTTCAGCGTTGGCAGCAACGGCTTTTTGAAAATAGTGCATCGGCCTTTATCCCAAACGAATATCCGGAGCCTCCTGTTATGCCTCCGAAAACCTTGGGGTCTGGGGCAAAGCCCCAGTCCGAAACGCAGCTAAATCAAAAAACTGAAAAGTCCATTTCCCGCTGAACCATGTGGATGTCTCGAAGATGCAATCCACTGATATGCGACGCAACAAAGCCCTCTTTGGGGTTCTCGCCACAGTCAATGAATTTCATTCGGTAGCCGCAGAGATTTTTATAGATTATTCGGATTCATATCCTGACGAGCCTCGGTATAAGGATACTAAAAACTATTTCGCGGCAATAAGCAGTGCGAAGAAGCGGAAGCTTCCTTGGAAAAACAAAACGTGCAACGAGCAGTAGAGCTGTTTGATACCGCAGAATCAGCTCTTAAATCACCATTTGATAAAGAAAATCCGATAGCAGATTACTTCGTTGCTAGGGCAAGCTTCGTCAAGGCAATAAATTCCTATGAAGTAACAAGAATAAAAGATTTCATGTCTAGAATGCTGTATATCAAGTAACTCTATACTGATTTACAGTCACGTTACGAAGAGACACGCTCAGATGAAGACGATCTAGTTTGTGAATCATTTACTGCCATATCAAATTCCCTGCTATTGCTTTCGCAAAGTTTGGATGCTGAGTTGAATGGATTGGCGACACGAGACCAGTTATTCATGGCCGCACGTTCCAATTTTCAAAAAGCTCTATCTTTGGCGGAGAGAACCAGATACGAAAAATATAGAGAATCACTAAAAAAAGCTTTATTAGTTTTTCCTTCCGGGTCGCAAATAACAGAGCTAAATGTATTCTGCAAAGAGATACTGACCATTTCATTTCCAACTATCTTTAAAGAATCCCAAAGATTTCGCTCAGGCAGAAAACAAATTGCGAGATTCAAGAAAAGTCTTGGGTTCGTTGCTGTAACAGAAACTGTTTTCGAGTCGACAGATCCCCCGGTTGCGTACATTGAACTATCTGTTGACGGTTCACTGCTCCGGAAAACCGTTGCTATTCAGGCAGGTTACATGTATGACCTGAAGGCGAAGATCCATCTTTCGCACTGGCCAGCAGGATTTGATAGATTCGAAGTAAGTTATGTTTCCGCGTCATATGATCTCAGCCAGAGATGCGTTTTAACCTCATTTAGCATCGATAAGCCCGCTGATGGAGAGCTTGAATTTGATCGCGCCGGCCAACTGATGTTTGAGAATCCTATAACTCTTTTGGGAAGTCCGATAATTACCAAGGTTATTGCGCGGTTCAAGTCGGAATCGTCCTTGCAACAGGTGGATCTGTTCGGCACAACTTCTATCAGCATTCGCACTCTGGACAGAAAAAATCTACAAGCGGGAACTGGATATACAGCCATGGATGAAAGATTGCTGGAAAATATAGATCAGCTTGATTCTCAAATACCGGATCTTGATTCTTTCCAGAAAGAAAGCCTCATCAATGTTCTCAAAATAATGTTGAATTACGCAGGTCAGAATTTTCAAGAGTCTTTCTTTAAAAAGGATTCGTTTGAAGCCTACAATGAAGGCGATTTTGAGAAGAGTATGAACATATTTTTGAAACAGGCATTTGGAGAAAGAGTTAAGCCTAAAAATTGGGCGGGTGGAGGCCCAATGGATGTAAGTGTGGCGGATATTCCGGTCGAATACAAAGTTGAAAAATACGTCAAATCCCGTGAAAAGATGAGGAAGAACCATATAGGACAGGTGGCTGCCTATGAATCCGGCAGTGCAAATCAGGTTGGAATTCTGTGTATTTTTGATGCGACCAAAAAGGTAAACGCGTTGGCGCATCCTAAAAACGACATCACCCTTTAGACCCCTGTTCTTCACGGCTACGAAGAAGGTAGTGAGCCCCCGGTTCGAACGAGAGTTGTAGCGTTGATCATTCCTGTAAATGTTCCCAATCCAAGCCACTTCCACCAGCAAAGCGATAACGTAGCTTTTCGTGTCCAGCCCACTTTTCCCGTGTGGCGGATAACCAACCTTCTCTCAGCGTCGGAATTGAACTTTCTGAAGCGCTACACACCTTTCGAATGCGCTGAACAAAAGATCCGAAAAGGTCATCCATATTGTTGCTGCCAGCAGCAGGCGAAAGGAATAGCGCATTGGATCCCCGGTTTGGGACAACTCTCGAACAATGCGAAGAGTCATCGCAATCAAAAGGAAATCAAACGAAACGTAGGTTACGTCGAGAACTTTTGCCGGTAGAAGACGTTGGGGATCGAATAACCGCGGAAGAAGATACAGGCAGAAAATTGCAACATATCCCGTCGCTAGAACCACCATGAGAAACGTAGAACTTTTCTTCACCTTCTGCCGGAACCGCTTGAGGAGGCATGCGACCATCGGCAGGTAACCGGTTACCCAGAAAAAGTCTGCGAAGCTTCCGTAAGCAGGGTTGTTGTGAAAAACGTCTACCACTTGATTCCAGCCACCATCCAGAACCAGAGTCCCGCACTGAAACCAAGCCATATTCTGTGCGTCCATACGCCGGGAGGAGAGCGCAACGAAGCATGCGTTAAAGTTAAAGAGGCAGCGGAAAGAATTAGCGCCACATTGGCTGCTGCAAGCCCGTAGTAGGCGGGAATTGGGCCTTCCGGCCATATCAGGTACACAATCCCGAAGCCTGACAGCAACAGCGCAAAGAGCCCCACTCCCCAACCCATACACTCATTCTACCGAAGTGCTGCAACTGGCGGAAGATCCACAGGCCTGTTTGACTTTTGTCCCATTTGGCTGTCAAGCTTAGAAACCATACCTGGGAGGGTTCTAAATGACGATAAGATTCCTGGTAGCAGCCTGGATTGTTCTAATGGGGTGCTCTTCGCCCCAAGAAGAAAAGCAGAAAGCCTCACCAAAGGACACGTCTGTGCCGGAAGAGGAAGCGAAGCAGGACGAGGAGCAAGCGGCAACTGAGCGAGGCGAAGAACCACATGCGCGGGAACTGACACTAGACCGGGAAGCTGTGTTGACCGCAATTTCTGGGAGCGAGGATTCGATGATGGAAATTGCTGTGAAGAAATGCGCAGCAAGACACAGCTGGGGAGACGTACAGAGTTGCGAAGTTGCGTCTCAACAAATTATCACACTTTCCTCCACACACGCGCGATTCACAGTTAATTTTACCTGCCATATCCAGCCGCGTGACCAAACCGGCGCAAGAGACGTAACCCAGGCTGTTGAGGGAACCGCTACCCAAAAAGACGGTGAGTGGGTGATCAAGCCCGTTTTAACGATCCGTTAGACGCGAGTATCGTTTTCCGCCGGCCTTTCTACTGCAGCCGGCTCAGCAAGGACAGGCCAATGGCGTTCGTGAAAACCGTTGGCTCGTTGGTAGCGTAATCTTCCAGGTCATCATGATACACCGCTTGATCCGATTGGAACGCGGCCAGCGAATCGGCAAGCTGTAGCACGATTTCCTGTGACTCCCAAGCTTCACGCGCCATCGAACCTTCATCCCAGAATCCCGCCAACAGAGTGTGGGTAATGTCGGCCACCTGGTGATGCGGATGGCGCGGAAAACGTGTGCCGGCCTTTCTCACCCAGCAGACTCCCCACGGATTTGCGCCCAGCAGGAAATCGATCTGCGATTGCGCAAGGCCGCGGAATTTGGAATTGCCGGTTACGTCCTGATACCAGAACGCCTCTTGCGCTGCGTTGGACCGCCCGTACTCTTGCACCGCGTTCAGCTCCTGCGTCAATTTTGCTCCCGCTGCAGTGCGATAAGCGGGATCGAGGCGCGCAATCTCGAAATGCGCCAGCCCGTGAAGATCCGAAAGATCGAATGTATACTATCAGCCTCACGAAGGAAATCCTCTTCGAACATCTCTATCGCCAGCGTGCCCTGCAAACAGTGTGAACTGAAGTCAGTTGTTTTTGCGTACGAGCCTCTCCAGGAGTAGATCCTCTACGTTCCTTCTTGCATCCAAAACCGCAAGCACATATACGACGGTTCCGGATACTCGATAGACAATACGCCATGGGGAAACTATAAGCTCCCGATATGTAGTAACGCCCTGCCTTTGAAGTTCCGGAACAACACGATCTCTGCGCGGAAAGAGCACCAGTTTGGAGCAAACCTTCCGGATCCTGTTGAATACACGAACCGCAAAGCCCACGTCGTCCTGAGCAATGTAATCGATCAGCGAGAATAGATCATTCGTTTGGTTTAATGAAGTCGATCCCCTTCTTTGTCCAAATTGCCATTCCAGGATGGATGTCGTCTCAGTTATCAAAGATGGAAAAGTCATCGACAAGATTCTGGCTCATCTGAATTATAAGTTTGATTCCCTCCCTCCCTTCGTTCGTCCTCCGCCACAAACTCCCACTGAGTGGGATTCTCATTTCATTTGACTCAACTCCATGATCATCGGTTGCTCAGCAGCCATCAGGAGTGGTCTGTTTCCCAGCCACCTAATCGCTGACCGCGCTGCCGGTATTTCGTGGTTCGTCTCCCCTTTTCGTTATTTTTTCCGGCTGCAGCCGGAAAAAATAACGAAAAGGGGATAGAATGAAGGCAGAGGAGGAGCCATTACCAAGGTATTTTCCGCTTCCGACTCGCTTACCTCAGAAGCAAATGCTTATCCTTTAATAGGCCGGCCCTCTGCGAAAATATTATCTGCTGTGCTTTTGTTCGAGCTGAGGAAACAATTCAGGGAGGGTGCGGGTCTCATTCTTTTGGCACAAGTCTTCTGGCTTGCAGTGGTCTTTCTTCTTAGCAGGTTCGATGTTCAGATGGCCGCATCGGAGCTTTTCGAAACTGCTGCATTTGTTGTTACCGCCGTTATTGTTCTCCTTTACGTCTGTTTGTGTCCCTTTTCACTTGCGGTTTCTGTTCAGGAACCGCAGCAGAGTGTTGAGGAAGTGCTTCCCGCAGGCCCAGTACTTCGGGTTTTTGGCAGCTATCTGGCAAGTTTGCTTTTCCTGATCGCCCTGCTGCTCTTGGGCGTTCTTTCCATGCTGCACTATCAGCCGAACAATGGTGAGATCGAAACCAAGGCCCTATTAAATTGGGTATTGCCGGGAATTGTTTGCGCCCACTCTCTTCTCTTGGCGTTGGCATACTGGACCCGTCGCGCTCTGCTGGGTTTGGCATTGGGCCTGATTCCCTTGATGACGCAGTTTGTTGTTTTGAAGGTGCTTGCCGAACAGATCGACACCCGTCCGACTTCGGCGGTTTTCTTAGCTGTCATGGCGAACATCATGATTCTTCTTTTGTTAGCACGAACTTGAATTTCATTTCTTCGTGGCAGCACTATTCAAGAGTGCTCGAACCCATGAGTTGGAATCCAGAGATATCAGGAAACATCGATGCGAAGGATGCTGTCTTAGAAGGAAAGAGCATGCTCGCACGCACGCAAACTGGTTCGCTGGTCGAGATCAATAAAGAAGGGAACCGACGCATCCTTATTAGCAATCCTACGCCGACGTTAAGGGAGATCTGCAAGCGGCTTGCTACTGGTGATTATGGCGGGACAGGCCCCTACCTCCCGAAGGGGGTTTGCGGCAATGAACACCCCATCGAACATTTCCTGAAGCTTTTCTTGCGTTCGGCTGCTTATCCCCTGCTGCATGATTCCGATGGAACCCACTGGGGAATATCAATTGAACAAGCAAACGAGGTGTGGGTTTGGATGTCTGTTCCCGGGGAAAGCATGAAACCATATTCAGTTGTGCAAGGCTCCCCTGGTATGTCGCCTATCCTTCTTACGCGAGAGGGTTCGAATCTTGTCTTGTATGGCCGAAACGATGCTCGCCAATATTTTTCGTGCTCGCCTACTTCTGGATCGAAAGTAAAGTGGAGAATGCTTCAGCAAGCACCTGTTTGGATTGGGGAGCTTTGGAATGCCCCTCTTCTCAAGGAAGGAAGAATCGCTGAAATCAGCGGAGACGGGAAAATACTTTTCCAAAACTTGGGTGATGGGACCCAAAAGCGATGGACGTTGCCCGGAAAGGGAGAATCTGCGCGGGGTGAGAGATATGTTCCTGCATTGTACCTCCCTGATGGAGCCGCTTTCGCGTTGCCCGTATTGACCGAGGCGAACAGAGAGACGATTGCTTTGTGCAAGCCTGACTCTACGGTGCAATTTCCCTGGGATCGTGTCTGGATGATTGAGGAACACGAAGAGAAAGGCTTCAGAAGAACTGCGCTCCCTGGAGGCGGGGTTGCGTGGGAATCTAGAGCAGACGGAACTGTTCTGGTCATTGGTCCTGATGGAACTGCTTATCCACCACTGAACATGGATGTCATTTCCGAGCAGTTTCCCATCAAACGCGGAATGCCGAAATATGTGGCGGTCCGGCGATTGGCTGGCTCCAGTTTGTGGTTCTTGTTTCAGCACCGCATCCTTGCTGAAGTCGATTTGAATCAGGGACGCATCTTGAAGTCTTATCCTCTCGATAGCAGTCCGAACTGTTGCTATACATACAGACCGTTCACGCGCGAAGGAGTCTACTACAGAGGGCATGAAAGAATGCTTTTGATCGACTGGAGCGGTGAGATTCGTGATCTTGGCCCCGCTGAAATGTAGCAGCAACAAGCGGATCAGGAATCCCAGAGGTGGCGCACGCAAGGGATCTGCCAAATGTAGTGGCTAAAGAACCTCACAGTCTTGGTTCCAATCACATCCGATGGTCAGCAGAACGGCATTCACAGAGTCCTCATCAGCACCGGCATTGAAATCGAGCAACTTTCGCAAGCCGAATCCGAACAAATACGCGTTGCATTGTATACTTACTTTGAAATCCGTATGGATAGGCTTTTCCACCATCATTTCTGCGATGAGCGTCAAACCGTCATATTTTTCTGTTCCTAAGCCCCGCCTTGAGGTCGGTTGCACCGCTATTTTTTTCTGTTTTGTTGCTGCGGTTTCCATGCTTGCAATTCAAGACCTGGTAAACCACCTCGCCGTTATTCCGGCTTGCATCTGGCTCATTTTAGCCTCGGCGGTACTCGGATCGTACATCCGAGAGAATGGTATTCGGCGATTTGCCATAGACCTTTTGGGCCTATTTGCCGTCAATCACTTTGTCGAGGCATCTGAAGGAACAACGGGATTTCAGAAATTGGTTTCGGCTATCGTGTGCTTGGCCTTCGGTTCATTTATGTCACGGTCCCGGTCAGTTCAATTCATAAAATTCATTGGAGCCCCGGACAATCTACTCACATGGCAGGCCACGACATGAAGGATTGGAGTGTTGCAGTGTGGTTCTACACCGAGAAAAGTGAAAAGACTGAGCCGGGCACGACTTTCGGCAAAGATTTGCGCATCGTTGGGCCGGTCAGACCTAAAGAAATAACAGAGCTTTTAGGGCTGGCCTTACTGGAATTCCTGCGACAGGCAGGAGCAAACCTGGTTGCGGGAAAAGATGAGTGCACCTTCGTACAAGAATAGGACACGATTACTGGCCCTGGTTGATCGGCGGGGAATTTCCTAGCTGCCTTCATGTATTTTTATTTCGTACCGGATGCGCCAAATCCAATGTTTAGGCAGGGATACCAGATTCCGCGAAAATTCATCGGCCCCATATTTTGTCGCACGTACTCCGGTAATTCGTGAACCAATACATCTTCTCGAATATTCGTTTCTTCCCCTCGTGAGGCATATTGGAACCCGGCTTTCTCCAGCAGTTGAAGCGCATCTTCGACCGAGTAGGCCGTAACACCAATTCCGAGTGGCGTCTCAAATGCAGCGTTCGGAAAAGTAATCCAGTACCTGATTAGAAATCTATCTGGTTGCCGTTCTCTTTGAGTCATCCATATGGCTCCACTCCCATATTCTACTTGTTCCCTTGTTCCGAAGTTATAATGGCTGCTGTCGACTCCGCTTATGCTGAAGTTTCTTGCCATTGTGATCACTATTGTATTGGCCCTCGGTCTCCTGGCCGTCCTTCTGATCGTGATCTGGGTGCCCGGCCAGAT
>Ga0247727_10012954_pt1 | contig 14174 bp, 14 predicted proteins | sample WisWelCaveWW1625_FD_202498 | JGI IMG/M metagenome (GOLD analysis project Ga0247727, IMG submission 202498) | Biofilm microbial communities from Wishing Well Cave, Virginia, United States - WW16-25 | ecosystem: Environmental > Aquatic > Deep subsurface > Groundwater > Cave microbial mat | place... | reverse complement strand
GGCGGCGAGTGCATCGTGTTCTGCGCAGACGTCAGCAAGGCAAAAGAAGTCAGCCAGCTCGTCAGGCAGACAGTCAAGGCGTTTGGCAGGATTGACATTCTCGTGAACAATGCAGGCATTTACAAAGGCGCTCCGACTGACAAGATGACCGAGCAGCTCTGGGACGAGGTCATTGACATCAACCTGAAAGGGCCGTTCCTGCTCAGCAAGGCGGTTATTCCGCATCTCAAGCCCGGCGCGGCAATCGTGAACATCGCGTCAGTGCTCGGCGAAGTCGGCGGCGCAGGCGATGCCGCATACTGCGCGAGCAAGGGCGGGCTTATCCTGTTCACCAAGGCGCTCGCGCTGGAGCTCGCGTCAAAGAACATTCGCGTGAACGCAGTCGGTCCTGGTCCGATAAAGACTCCAATGCTGTTTTCTGTGCCCAAAGACCTGCAGGAGGAATTCCGCAAGCTGGTTCCGCTGGGCAGGTTCGGCGAGCCTGAAGAAGTCGCGAAAGCAGTTCTCTTCCTTGCATCAGGCGACGCAAGCTACATCACCGGCCACACGCTGTTCGTCGACGGCGGGTTCTTGGCGCAATAATTCTGCGAAACTTTAAAACAAGGTTGTTGTTCTGCGACAGTATGCCGGGCATTCCTTGGTTTGATGATGACGAGTTCGAGTTTGATGAACTCCGCGACGACCCTGCTGACTGGTGGAAACCTGTCGAGCACAAATGGCAGGACGACCCGAACGCCGCATTCAACAAGGAATTCACCGATACCGTTGTCGAGAAAGCAGAGCAGCAACTGCAGCAGTTCACAATCCACCTTCTACGGAATTGGCGGAGCATCGCGAACGCGTTCCACGCGGTGTCAAAGACCCCTTTTGAGGCATTTCGCGACCAGGTCACAGAACCACCTGCGCTCTTGGTCAATGCTCCTAAATTATATTTGTGCGTGAGGCCTGCCGAGTGCGGCAAGCATTTACGAAACAAGCCGGTGTATCTTCCTGACGAGAAAACAATCCACGTGACGCCGGGCTGCGCCCAGCGCATGAAGCACGTTTTTGGAATGAATTACGAAGACAACCCGATGCCGTTCTATATTGATGATTGTATGGGCCAATCCATTCATCATCAGCTTAACCCAGATGTTTTCAAACCACGCGAACGATTTTCGCTCGAAGACCTTGAAGCGCGCACGCTCGTGGGGTGCGTTGAGCGCCTTGCCCGATTGTTTCATCACCCCTATCCTGTTCGCGAACTGCCCGGCCTGTACCGCTTTGAGCACAAATGCATCAAGAACTATGCGAAAGCATTGCGCCGCAAGTCCTTGGCAGAAGTCGCAGGAACCATACGCAGCAATCATCGCGCAGAATTATTCAGGCACGGCTTTGGCAGGGTGTATGCGAACGACCTTGAAGACCTTGACCGGAAGGCCGGCATTGACGACGCGATTGGAATGTCATTTGGCGACGGCGGTGTCGGGTCGCCTGCGGACATCATGCGCATCATCGCCCCTGCGCAGGACCTGCCGCACGCAGCAGAGCTCCTGTTCCAGCGCGCAGAAGGGCCGAAAGTGGAATACGCCAGCAAGGGGTTGTGGTCGCGGGTCAAGGTCTTTTACGCTGCCGTGGCGTACAACTTTACTGCCCTGCATAATTTCTTTGAGAAAGCTGCGTCAAAGAAGCAGTTGTGACGGGCTGCAGCGTTCCCAATCTTTGTCTGGTTTCTTGATGGAATGGACTTGCATCAGGCCAACAGAGTCCTGGATGTCAATTTCGCGCTCGATGTCTGAAGCCAGGGCAGTGATTGGCGGAGCCTTGCCGTTGTAAATCAATGGCGAGAATTTGCCCTTGTCGTACGCGCAGCTGACGATGACAAGTGCTCCTTTCTTCTCTTCAGGGATTGGGTCTTTGCCATCCACGTAACGCCCGCCTGGATAGACAACGCTATTGACATTCCAGTCAATGCCCTCAGGATTTCCGTGCGCGTGGAGCACGTCGCGTATTGAATGCTGGGCGTGAGCCATAAATTCCTGTGCCAAAGGCGCAGGCAGGATTGCGTACCACGCAAGGTCCTTCCAGCCTTTATCGACCTTGCAGCCAATGGACTTGGACAAGTTTTTCAGCGCGTCAACGACATCGTTCTCAAGCGAATAGCGCTTGTCAAAAACAGCGTGGTCGTGTTCTGCACTTCTGAGACCTTTCCGGTCAGGGCACGCGCAGGGCTCAAAGAAATTCTCAAGGAATTCGCGCCCTTTCTTGATGTCCTCATACGCAGGGTGGTCTTTGGGTGTGCCGTACTCGTAATACAAATCGTCAATGAACAGGATTGAGATGAGGTTGTGTTGCTCAAGTTTCTCGCGCAAGCCCTTGACGGCGTATGGCGGGCTGACGTGCAGCCTGACTTCTCCCTCGCTGAATTCGTCATTCCAGCCGATGAGCGCCTGCGTGCTGTCGCGCACTTTCTCGCCATCATCGTCAGTCGCCTCATTGATACGGTATGCGCGGAGGTTGAGGTGTTCAAAGCGGTCGTGGGGGAGGATGTGCGGGTGGACTTCTTTCGGTACGCTCACTCCTTGTGCTGCAAAAAGGTCTGCAATGTCATCTGCGATGCGTTTCATACAGCAGGATGGCCCTGCTTTGACGTATTCGCTGCGTGCTGCCTCCATTGCTCGCTGATATTTGTTGCGATAGTCTCCGTTGCTTGTAAGCTGTGCGAGCCCGTCAATGTATTTGGTGTCAAATTGTTTGCGGAGCGGATGGTTCTTGGGCAATTGACTGAGGAGTGTCGCTGCGCTGAGATAGAGTGCTTGGGTTTCTGCGGGCTTGATTTCTGGATTGTGCGGCTTGTTTGTTACTTTCTCAAGCGCGAGCTTGATGCTTTCGCCATCGCGCGTGAGTGCAGTAAGCACTGCGCCAAGGTCGCGCAGGTTAAGTTCGTCCCCCATAACGTCCTAAGAATCAGAGGTCTATAAATTAATTATGGTGCTGCATCAAACGTCCAGCGTCTTGACTTCCTTGGCGTGCTGCTGGATGAATTCCCTTCTGGGCTCGACTTCTTCGCCCATCAGGATGGTGAAAATCTGGTCTGCCTGCACTGCGTCTTCAATCATGATTTGCTTGAGCGTGCGGTTGTCTGGGTTCATCGTTGTTTCCCAGAGCTGGCCGGGATTCATCTCGCCAAGTCCTTTGTAGCGCTGGACTCCGACTCCTTCTTCGCCAAAGTCTTTCACGAGCTTGTTGCGTTCTTCTTCAGTGTACGCGTATGCTTCCTTTTTCCCTTTCGCGACCCTGAACAATGGCGGCTGGGCAAGGAAAACGTGGCCGTTCTGGATGAGCGCCTGCATTTGGCGGTAAAAGAACGTGAGCAGCAGGCAGGCGATGTGGTGTCCGTCAACGTCTGCGTCAGTCATGATGATGATTTTGTGGTAGCGCAGTTTGTTGATGTCAAATTCCTCGCCGATGCCGGTGCCGATGGCGGTGATCATTGAGGCGATTTCGTTATTTTGCAGGACTTTGACGAGGCGCGCTTTTTCCACGTTGATGATTTTTCCGCGCAGCGGCAGGATTGCCTGGAATTCCCTGTTGCGGCCTTGCTTTGCGCTGTTGTGAACAAATACGCCTGATGCCAGGGCAAAATTGTGTGTTCCTGGCACTTCAAGGTCATAGACATCCATGTGCTCGGTCATCGGAACGATTGCAACAATCTTGTGATTGTAGTTTGCCACGGCTTCGCGCAGTTTGGTCTCGTCGTTCGCAAAAAAGCGCTGGAGGAATGTTTCGTACTTCAAGACGTTCTTATTCTTGGTTGCTTTTCGTGTGCGCTCGAATTCCGCGACATCAATCGCTTTCTTGCAGTCATAGGTTTTTCGCAGGAGCCTGATTGTGTGCTCGAAATACGTCTTATTGTATGCCTCCTTTCGTTTTGCCCGGAATTCAGGCGTCCATTGTTTTTTTGTCTGCCCACGCCGCCACTCGCGCAGTGCGGGGTCTTTCCATTGTTCTTGCGCTTTTTCCGAAAATACGCGTTTCTGCTCAGGGTTGTTCGCAAAATAGTCCTTGACGCGCTTTGCCTGCTTTTCGCGGTTTTCAACCGATGCCCAATACTTCTTTTGTGCCTGGGCCAGGGTTGCATGCGATTTCTTGCGGTATGCCTCATTTGTTTCGTAGAACTGCAGGAACTTTTCGACCATGAACTGTTTGTATGCCTCGTTTTCCCACTGAGCCTTTGCGCGTTTGCTGAGTTCATCGCGCATAGCCAATAGCTTCTTGCGGATGCGTTCGCGGAATTCAGGACTTTGCCTCATCACACGGAGTTTTTCCAGCACTTCTTGAGTGCGCAAGGTTTTATCCGCGTGCAGTCGGTGCAGCGCGAGATGTTCTTCCTTGCTTAAGCGGCAGAGGTTTGTCGGGTTGTTGTTGCGCTTGTTGAAGTCCTTGTGGTGCCGGTGTTCTCCAAGATGCTCATAGATGCCATTGCGGAGGTTGTACTCGTCAGCCAGCATATGTGTGAATATCCAGCGTTGTTCAGCCGTGTCAAAGACCAGTTCATACCCGTCAATCGTGATGTGCTTTCCTTTGCGCGAGGTTTGCCTGTTCAATGGCATGAGCGAGTCAGCGGCAGTCAGGTCTTTTGCAGGTTTGTACGTGCCATCACGCAGCATAAAGAGATGGTCTGGTGTGCAGAGGATTTCCTCATCATTGTCCAGCCTGATTTTGATGATTTTTGCATTGGTATTTGTCTTTCGGGGGTTCTCAATGCGCTGTATGCCTATTCTGCCATTATGGAGTGTGGTGTAACAGAAATGTTCCTTTCCTTCTTTGTGCTCCTCAACAAGGTCTTTGAAAGCGATGTTTCTGCCATCAGCAAGCGCAATTTTCGTGTCGCCTGAAAAACAGCCGCCCGCGCTGTCGCCTTCCACAAGGTACATTTCGCATTTTGCAGGCTCATTGCTGGAGCAGTCCGCGAGCTTGCCCGGCAGGACTCCTGTGTCCAGCGCGCCTTTTCTGCGCACGAGCTCGCGGGCTTTTCGCGCTGCTTCACGCGCGTGCGCCGCTTCCTGGCATTTCTGCACGATGGTGCGGATTGCTGACGGGGTTTCCTCGAAGAACGTGCCGAGCTGCTCGCTCGTGATGGAGTCAACGATTCCCTTGACTTCGCTGTTGCCCAGCTTTGTCTTTGTCTGTCCTTCAAACTGCGGCTCAGGAACTTTGACCGAAACAACCGCAGTGAGCCCTTCGCGCACGTCGTCGCTGGTGAGCGAGATTCCTTTTTCGAGAAGGTTGTGTTTTTCGGCGTACTTGTTGATGGTTCTGGTCAGCGCGGTCTTGAAACCGGAAAGGTGCGTGCCGCCTTCGTGCGTGTTGATGTTGTTGGTGAATGTGTAGACTGTTTCGGAATAGTCGGTCGTGTACTGCAGTGCGACTTCAACAGTGCACTTGTCTTTTTCTTTTTCAAAATAAAACACTTTGTGCAGCGACTGCTTGCCTTTGTTGAGGTGTTCGACAAACTGCCTGATGCCGCCGTCGTACTTGAAGGCTGATTCTTTTTCCGCGCGCTCGTCAATGAGCTTGATTTCCACGCCCTTGTTGAGGAACGCGAGTTCCCTGAGCCTGTTTGCGAGCGTGTCAAAGTTCCACTCGTTCTGCTCCATGATGCTGAAGTCTGGCTTGAATTTCACAGTTGTTCCTGTGCCTTGCGCAGGTCCTGCGTCCACTGCGTCAGGAGTGACTGGAATGCCCTTGCGGAGCTCGAGCCGCGTGAGCTTGCCGTCGCGCCGCACTTCTGCAATCAAATGCTCAGACAATGCGGTCGTGACCGAGATGCCCACGCCGTGCAGTCCGCCAGAGACCTTGTAGACATTGCGGTCAAATTTTCCGCCGGCGTGCAGGACAGTGAGAACAACGTATAATGCTGACTTGTTGAATTTGGGGTGCTTGTCAATCGGGATGCCGCGCCCGTTGTCAACAACACTCAGGTATCCGTCCTTGTGAATGATGACCGTGACGCCGGTGCAGAATCCTGCCAGGGCTTCGTCAATGCTGTTGTCAATAGCTTCGTATGCCAGGTGGTGCATGCCGCGGACGTCAGTGGAGCCGATGAACATGCCTGGCCGCTTCCTGACTGCCTCCAGGCCCTCCAGGACCTGGATTTCCTTTGCTCCGTACGAGGAATGCTCGTGCACAGGTTGGTCTGTCATGGTGAGTTTATCGTCTTAAAATCCCCTTCACGTCTGTGTAAAATGACCGGTCAGTTGTATATAAATGTTTGCTTTGAAAAAAGGCGTTATGGAGTCTATTAAGCCAGAAAAGAGCACTTTTAGCTCCTCGGAAAGCTTAAATACAACACGCCAGAACAACAACTTCATTTGCCCCAGTAGGCTAGCTTGGACAGACTCGAGGGTTCCGGTCCCTCGGACCTGGGTTCAAATCCCAGCTGGGGCGTATTTCAGGAATTGAACCCTGATGGGTTCTTTCCTTATTTTATCGTCTTTAGAAAGAACTATTTTCTTCATTTTTCCAAAATTTTGATGCTTGGCCATTTCGAGTTTTGACACGTTTTTTGACAGAATAGCGCTTCTCAAGACCATTCTGCTGATTTCCAAGGATAGATTGTGAGTGAAATTCATAAATGCTTCGTTGCAAAACAGGATTTGAACCCCAGTCACTCTAAAGAAATCTTGCTTTATAATGAAAACGAAAGTAAATTTCTTTTCGGGAATCATTCTGCCGATGCCAAAATTTTCAGGAAAAAATAAAGCTTGGAAAGAACAGTAAAAATCAGACCGACAAAACACCTAACAACAAGGTAGGGGTTTTAGGCTGATTTAATTGGTAAGTTTTATAACTTCCTTTCACACGTCCATTTTGTATGCGGGGACGTTTGAATACAAGAGATGTTTTTCTGTTTCTCCTATCACAGAACTTCGGGCCTACGCCGCCACGCGTCATATTAAGCATGGCACAAAAATACGGGCTTCTGAAAGGCGTGAATTATGAATCAGTTTACGCACAAATACCTTATAGGGAGCAGGTACGAGAGATTAAACGGCAAGTTGTGCTAGAAGATGGAAGAAGGGAAACTCTTGAAACAATGCTCAAAATTGTTACACCAAGCAGGAAACTGCTTGCGGAATGTTTTTACAGAAGACGAGGAAATTCCGAGAGGGCATTGGAATTGTATGAGAGTCTCACCCGACGCCTTGGGTCAGGAAGAGTCGTTCCCTTGAATCGCGGCGAATACGACTCACCCAATCTCGGTCTTGATTATGCCCGTGGGCGTGAAGATCACGGATAAAGTAGGGTTTTTAAATGATATGACCACGGTGAGTATTGATGGATGCGTTTAGAAATAAATTAGTGGGAATTGGTTCGGGTGTTGCTCTTTTATTGCAAGTGCCCTATTACGTGACGTGGATTCCTGTTCTTTTGTTTGGCTTCCGCGATTCAGAGCGAGCCAAGGGATTATTCTTTTTTGTAACGATCGCATTTTTGATACTTTGCATTTGGAATAGTATGAAGTGCATACAAAAAGATGCTAAGCTTGCAGGGATAATCGGGCTCGTTACAGGACTCAGCGGAATTGTACTGACAGTCGTCATTGGGTTGGGCCTTTCCGGTGTGTTCGGATAACTTCACCTTTTCGCAGGGTTTTCTCCTACCCTTGATAATTTTGTACTGAAATCGTCATGCTCGTGCAAATTCGGAACGTTTATATCTGCCGAACGGGCTTGATACGGGCGTTTATTTCTTCAGCGCTTTCGCCGCGCGCACAAGTTCGTGCGTCACTTGCTCAATGCGTTCAAGCGTTGCCTTGTCCTTGACTTGGAAGTCCTGGAAGTCAGGATGATTCATGCCGACGACTCTGGGCACAGGCCAGAGCTGCAATGCGCGGGCGACGACCATGAAGTGGTCGAGCACGGTCTGCGCCCGGCTCCTGCCGCCGCCCACTGCGCAGAATCCTGCGGGCTTGCCCGCGAGCACGCGCTTAAAATCAAGCAGGTCAAAGAAATTCTTGAGTGTGCCTGACATGGAGCCGTGGTATTCCGGCGTGCCAATCACAAACCCGTCTGCTTTTCCCAGAAGCTCGTGCAGTTTATCAACGTCTGCGCCATACTCCCAGCTCTCGCGGTTGTCAAAGAACGGCAGGTTGTGCTGGGACAAATCAATCAGCTGCGTCTCAACGCCGTGCTTCTGGCACGCGCTGAGCAGGGTGTTGACCAGCGTCAAACATAATGAGTCCGGACGCTTGCTTCCGCTGATACCAACGATAAGAACCATGAACACATCGAGCGCTTGCGCGTTTATAAGGATTGTGGACAAAAGAAAGTATGTGCACTGTCTCTGCGCTGTAATGTCGCCAACCAAAGGTTGGCGAGCATGCTCGGCAATCCGCGGATTGCCGACAGCGCCCTATTCGGAGAATCCGCCCGTGCTTTCCCCGCGCAGTTTGGGAATGACATAGTACGCAATGATTGCCGCGAGAATCGCGATGACCCAGAACAGCCGCCAGCTGATGACGCCGAGCGCGGTGAGTGTGAGCGCGATGACAAGAAGAACTGCGATTATCGCTGCAAGCACTTTGATGGGGTCTATCATGTTACCTGCTTGAGTGCCGCTATCGCGACCTCAATTTGGTCTTTCTTTGGCTTTTTCGTGGTGATTTTCTGTACCCAGAGTCCTGGCTGCATGAGCATTTTCAAAATAATGTTGTTCGGGAATCGCGCGCCGAACTTTAACAATTCATAACTCACGCCTGCGATGAACGGAATGAGCACGATGCGCAAAGGCACGTTGACATACCAGCGGGCGTCCTTGACCAGCGAGAACACGATGATGCTGACGATAATCACGTACATCAATAATGATGTTCCGCAGCGCGGGTGCACAGGATTGTATCTCCGCACGTTCGCAGGTGTCAATGCTTTCTTTGCCTCGTGGCAGTGCACTGTCATGTGCTCTGCGCCGTGGTATTCAAACATCCTGCGCACGTCCTTGAACAGGCTGATTGCCCAGAGATAGCCGATGAAGAACGCGATGCGCGCAATGCCGTCAATCGCGTTGAAGGCAACGCCGCGCGTGTCAACAAAGAAGCGCGCGACCCAGTACGGCGCAATCACGAACAGCAGGATTGCGAGCCCGATGGACACGAGCAAGGTGAGCGTTGTTTCCCATGGCTTGAGCTTGTCTTCTTTCTTTTCTGCCTGCTGGTCTGCGCTCCAGTTGAGCATTTTGATGCCGAGAATCATCATTTCAAACAAGGTCACAACGCCGCGGAACAGCGGCAGGCGCCAGAGCCACAAGCGCTGCGTTAGTGAAACGTGGTGTTTCTTGATTTTCGTGATGGTTCCTTTCGGTGTCCGCGCGGCAGCGCTGACGTAGTCCGGCGTCTTCATCATCACGCCTTCAATGAGCGCCTGCCCGCCGACATAAAATTGTTTTTCAGACATCAACCATTTCCCCAGGTTCCAAAATAACCACTTTGTGCTCGCGCTCGCGTTCAAGGATTTCCTTGAACACTTCTGCGTCATCGCGCGTTCCTGTCTGTGAGCCCCAGTGCGCAGGAATCGCGAGCCTTGCCTGCATTGCGTGCACTGCGCGCGCAGCTTCCTCAGGACCCATGGTGGTGGTGCCGCCGACAGGAATGAGAACAACGTCAGGAGCCAGGCCTATCATTTCCGGCAACGGGTCGGTGTCTGAGGTATAATAAAGTTTCTTCCCCTCTGCCTCAACAACAAAGCCAATCACAAACCCTTCTTCGTCATGCCCGCCACGGCGGCGCAGTGTTTTCGCAGGCATGCAGCGGATGGTGATGTCGGGCAGGGCAACTTTGTCTCCAGGATTGAGGGTTTTCGCGCCAAGAAATTCCCGCGCCACGTCTGCGGTTCCCAGAATCACTGTGCTGTCTGTCCGCAGTTTTTCCACGCTTTCGCGCGTGCAATGGTCAGGATGCCAGTGCGAAACCAGAATCATCGTCGCCTTGGGCAGCCGCACTTCTGCGTACGGGTCAAGGTACGGGTCAATGTAGATTGTCTGCCTGCCTGTCTCGACAAGAAAGGTCGCGTGCCCCAGCCACGTGATGCGCATGGGCGTTACGTGGACGGACGGTATAATAATGTTTCCGTCAGGCACAGCAGTAACATTTATATACCAGCGTTTGCACTTCTCGTCTATGGAAAAGAGGCTGATGCTGACAGTGATTGCTGTCCTTCTCGCAGTGCTTCCGCTCACAGGAGCGATTCCTCCGACCGGTTCGGTCGTGTATGGCGACTCATCCACTATTGTCCGTTCCACGACATTGCCTGGCGAGAACGTGCACATTGAGGCGCAGGAAGCTGAAATCATGGCTTCAACCGTGCAGATGAGTGACGTGCAGGCAAAGCTTGCCGCGGTTGAGCAGCAGCTCGGCGACGTCAAGGTGTCATCGGAAAACCAGCGCTCGGAAGCAATGAGCCAGCTGAACCTCATTAATCGCGAACTCGGCGCAATCAAGGCAGGCATGGACAACCTGCAGGTCGTTCAGCAGCAGCTCAGCGAAATCAAGCCTGCGCTTGAACAGCCGCAGGAAATCATTCCGCCCTTGAGCCTCACCATGCTCTCGGTCGCAAACCTTATCCTGCTTATCGTTTCCATCGTGCTGATGTTCTGGCTGCGCAACCAGTACAAGGCGACAACCAAGGACGCGCATTTGGAAGAGCACGCGCAGATTCACCTGACTGACTTTATCCGCGAGGCAATGCACAAGGGCGCAAGCCTGGGAGAAGTGCGCAGGCGTCTTGTCCAGCGCGGCTGGAGCGAAGGAAAAATAGACGAAGCCATCCAGGAAGTCAGGACTTTGCATTCGGCTTAGAAGTCTTCTTGCACGCTGCTCTTGAAGTCTTCCCACATCTTCTTCGTGAACTCGAGCCGCCCGCGGTAGGAGCAGTCCATCCACGTGCCGCTGCCGTACGGTTGCGCGACCGGCGCGAGCTGGCCGAACTTGAGAATGTGGTGCGGTTCGATGGTATTAAGGATGCGTTCGAGCTGCTCTGCCTCGCGCACCGCTCCCGAATAATCCCGCGTCGGGTTGAACTCCCGTATTGAGATGTAGCGCTGCGCAAGCGACGTGACCGGTGCGCTGGGGAAGTCGAGGAATTGCTCGGTCGTTTCCGGCTTGGAGCGGAACTGGTGGAGGAACTCAACATAGTCGAGGTAGTGCCGCAGAAATGCCGCGGCTGCCGTGCGCGCCCTGTGCGAATCGCCAACATTCGCCGCATCCTCGATCGTGGCGAAGTGTTCGACCATCTGTGCGTGGTGATTGAGGAATTGGTCTATGGTCGCTTCGTGCAACTCCTTGCGCCGCTGCATGATTGCTACGCCTTCGTCCTCGTCCTCGGTGCAGTCGTAATACATCTTCGCGAACCGCGCCAGCGGAATGCCGGAAGGAACCGCGATAGGGTCAGTGACGTTCATGCTGAGCCCTGCGTGGAATCCCTGCAGTCCGAGATGAAATCCGATGACTGGCTGGTCAAATTCGTCGTTCATGCGTCAGAAGAGGCAATTGGCTGTTAAAAGCCTTCGCCCTTAACATTTATAAACCACCCTCGGCTCGGCATCTGCATGGTCCTTGAGAAACTGGGCACGTCGTTGAAGAATACGCTCTCAAAGATAGCCAAGGCGATGTTCGTCGATGAGACGCTCATCAATGAGCTCATCAAGGACCTTCAGCGCGCGTTATTGCAGGCAGACGTGAATGTCAAGCTTGTTTTTGATTTGTCGCAAAAAATCAAGGACAGGGCATTGAAGGAGCAGACGCCGCACGGTCTCACCAAGAAAGAGCATTTGATTAACATTGTGTACGAGTCATTGGTTGTTTTTCTCGGAGGCGAAAAGAACGAGCTCGCGCTGTCTGACAAAAAGCCGAACAAGATTGTTCTTGTCGGCTTGTTCGGCTCAGGAAAGACAACGCAGGCAGGCAAGCTCGCGAAATACTTCACCAAGCGCGGCAGGCGTGTCGCGCTGGTCGGGCTGGACGTGTACCGTCCTGCAGCGATGGAGCAATTGGCACAGGTGGGCAAGACCGCGAATGTTCCTGTTTTCATCAAGAAGGGCGAGAAAGACCCGGTCAAAATCTACAAAGAGTTTGAGAGCGAATACAAGAATTTTGACGTGCTCATCATTGACACTGCAGGACGCGACGCCTTGAGCGCAGACTTGATTGCAGAGCTGAAGCAGGTGCACGATGCCGCAAAGCCTGACGAATCACTGCTTATTATTTCCGCAGACATCGGTCAGGCAGCCCAGGCGCAGGCAAAGGCATTCCACGATGCAGGCGCCATCACCGGAGTTATCGTCACGAAAATGGACGGCACTGCCAAGGGCGGCGGGGCATTGACTGCGTGCTCAGTCACTGGCGCTCCGGTGAAATTTATCGGTGTCGGCGAAAAGATTGATGACCTTGAGCAGTTCAACCCCAAGGGCTTTGTCGGCAGGCTGCTCGGCATGGGCGACCTGGAAGCGCTTTTGGAAAAGGCAAAGGACGCGATTAGCGAGGAAGAGGCAAAGGATTTGCAGAGCAAGCTCCTGAAAGGCGAGTTTAACCTCATTGACCTTGCCCAGCAGATGGAGGCAATGAGCAAGATGGGCCCGCTGGCAAAGGTGATGGAAATGATTCCGGGCATGGGCCAGATTCAGATGCCCAAGGACGCACTGCAGGTGCAGGAAGGCAAGCTGAAGAAGTGGAAGCACGCGATGAATTCCATGACCAAGGCAGAACTGGAAGACCCTGAGGTCATTGACGCGAACAGGATTGAGCGCATCGCAAAAGGCTCAGGCATCGGCACGGGGGAAATCAGGGATTTGCTGAAGCAATACCGGCAGAGCAAGAAGCTGGTCAAGATGCTGAAAGGGGCAGGCTCGCCGGAAAAGCTGATGAAAAAGCTCGGCGGAAAGGCAAAAGGGCTGAAGTTCTAGAAGACCTGTTCGTCAACAGGCCGCGCAGGCGTGCTCAATGCGATGTTTTCAAGGGAGAATGCAGTGACTGTTTTGTTCAATCCTTTCACCCTGACTGTGCGCGCTTGCGGCGAGACAGCAATGCGTTTTTGCGCGAATGTGCGTACTGTGTATCCTGCGTTCCTGCACTGTTCCACATGTGCCGCAAATCCGCCGATGACTGCGTGATAGACCGCGGCATCCAGCGCTATTGCAGGTGCGTATTCTTCCCTGCACGTCCTGAGCGATGCGGCAAGCTCGACAGGGGTCGCGCGCTCACGGTAGTAATTGAAGTTCCCGAACTGGGTGAGCACCTGTGCGACTTTCTTCTCGACAAACGCAGGGTATTTCTCGCCCGGCGTTGCGTCTTCGAGCAGGACTGAATAGGTTTCCCAACGGGTGGTGAACGGCATCAGTTCTGAGAATTTGCGCACTTGCGTCAGCCGCGGCATTCCTGCCCGGTGTTCAGGAACAAGCCCTTTGCCGTTGTGATAGTCCAGGCTGACTGTCAGAATTGCGTTAAGCGGGGGAGCCGTCATATTGCTACTAACAGGTAGTTAATTTATAAAGCTTGCGCGGTTATTTCTTTCCTGCTGCGGCCATCACGCGCTTTTTCTTTATCGCAACCATTGCTTCAATGAATTTCTCAAGCGTCTTTTCCTTGAGGTTTTCCGGAAGCAGCATCTGCTCCTTCTCGTGAATGCCCTGGAGCAGTTTCTGGAATCCTTTCGTTACCATGCGCAGCTCCTTTTCATCGGTTTTTTCCCGAATTGCCTTCGCGAGCGCAGCCCAGGCTGCGCGCTCCTGGTTCAGCAGGGTGAGAAGCGGCTGCATTTCCTCGGTCAGTTCGCCCATGTTGCCGTTAATCATGGTAACCATTTGCTCGTCTATCTCAGCAGGGAGCTTTGCAATGATTTCAGGAGACTGGGCGAGCATATCCATCAGCCCGTCGCGGTATCCTGCGCGCCCTCCCAGCGATTCCAGAAGAGTTTCAGCAGACGCGATGCCGTTCACAAAGAACACGTTCAACTGCGCTTCATCAACTGCCATGCGCGGTGGGCAGGTGCAGAGGTATAAATTCGTTGCGGTCAGAGCGGGGTTGGTGCGAAATGAAGGTACAAGGTGAGAACCTTGTACCGTAGGTAGGTTCGCACCTGTTGTGCGAGCGCGATTGCATGGCAGAAAATGTTTCTTGATTTTGGTGTTTTGAACCGGCACTT